>Ga0335081_10015114_pt1 | contig 12488 bp, 8 predicted proteins | sample Lox_Sample_35_FD_206713 | JGI IMG/M metagenome (GOLD analysis project Ga0335081, IMG submission 206713) | Soil microbial communities from Loxahatchee National Wildlife Refuge, Florida, United States - Lox_Sample_3.5 | ecosystem: Environmental > Terrestrial > Soil > Wetlands | place: USA: Florida...
CAAAACGCGGCTCAAAATTCCCCTCCTCTACGGCATCGACGCAGTGCACGGCCACAGCAACCTGCTGGGCGCGGTGCTCTTCCCGCACAACATCGGGCTGGGAGCCACGCGCGACCCGGCGTTGGTGGAAAAGGTCGGGCGCATCACCGCCGAAGAGGTCCGCGCTTCGGGCATTCAGTGGGCGTTCTCGCCTTGCGTGACGGTGCCGCAAGACATCCGCTGGGGCCGCACCTACGAAGGCTTTTCCGAAGATCCGGCGGTGGTGCGGCAACTGGGCGGCGCGGCCGTGCGCGGGCTGCAAAGCGCCGATCTGTCCAATCCGCTGGCGGTGGTGGCATGCGCCAAGCACTTCGTGGGCGACGGCGGCACCGCATTCGGCTCGGCGCGCAGCGGCCGGCTCGACCAGGGCGATACCCGGCTGGACGAGGCTAACCTGCGCCGCATCCACTTGCCCGGATACGTTGCGGCCATTCAGGCCGGCGTGGCCACCATCATGCCTTCCTACAGTAGCTGGAACGGCGTGAAGTGTTCGGCCAGCAAGCGCCTGCTTACCGGAATTCTCAAGCAGGAGCTGGCTTTCCAGGGCTTTCTGATTTCCGACTACAATGCCATCGACCAGATCTCGAGCGACTACAAGGAAGCCATCGCAATTTCCATCAACGCCGGCATGGATATGGCGATGGTGGCCGGCCGGCATCGCGAATTCATCGCCGATCTCAAGCAACTGGTGGAAGAAGGCAAGGTGCCGCAGGCGCGCATCGATGACGCCGTTACCCGCATCCTGCGCGTCAAGTTCGCCGCCGGCCTGATGGACCCGAAGCGCGCGCAAACCGCCGACCGGGCCATTGCGAAGACCTTCGGCTCGGAAGCGCACCGGCAGGTGGCGCGGCAGGCAGTGCGCGAATCCATGGTGCTGCTGAAAAACCAGGGCCGCGTGCTGCCGCTCTCCAAGACCGCCGCGCGCATTCACGTAGCCGGCAAAAACGCCGACGATCTCGGCAATCAGTGCGGCGGCTGGACCATTTCCTGGCAGGGCGCCAGCGGCAACGATGTCACCACTGGCGGCACCACCATTCTGGCGGCCATTCGCAATGCCGTGTCCCCGAACACGCAGGTCACGTTTTCCCGCGACGGCACGGGAGCGGCGGGCGCGACGGTGGGTGTTGTGGTGGTCGGCGAAACGCCTTATGCCGAAGGCAAAGGCGACCGCGCCGATCTGGCGCTCGCGCTCGAAGACGCGGCCGCGGTGACGAATATGAAAGACGCGGGAATTCCGGTAGTGGGACTCATCGTTTCCGGGCGGCCGCTGGTGCTGGGCGGCGTGCTCGAGCAGGTGGACGGATTAATCGCCGCGTGGCTGCCCGGCACGGAGGGCGGCGGCGTGGCCGATGTGCTGTTTGGCGACTACAAGCCTACCGGCAAGCTGCCCTTCACCTGGCCGAAGTCCATGGCGCAGGTCCCGGTGAGCGCGGCGGCAAACGGCGGTCCGCTGTTCCCATTGGGATACGGATTGAGCTATTGACGCGGCGCTTCTGCTAAAGTGTTTCAAACGGAGTAATGGCGGGTTACCAACCCGCCGCAGGATACCATCCTGCCCCACTAGAGGAGCACATCGCATGGTTCGTAAACGTCGTCTGATTCTGATCGCGGCATCGTGTTTATTGTTTGCCCAGCAAAGAAACCCGGGTCAGTATCCCGGCGCTCTGCTGGCCGGCTTGCAATGGCGCGATGTGGGGCCGATGCGCGGCGGGCGCACGTTTGCCGTGGCGGGTCACGCCAGCCAGCCGGATACCTTTTATTTCGGCTCCGTCGGCGGGGGCGTGTTTAAGACGGAAAACGCCGGCCGCACATGGACGCCGATCTCCGATGAAGGCATTCCGATCGGTTCCATCGGCGCCATTGCGGTAGCGCCTTCCAATCCCAACCTGGTCTATGTGGGCACCGGCGAGCCCGATATCCGCGGCCAGAATTCCTACGGCATCGGCATGTTCAAGTCTACCGACGCCGGCAAGACCTGGACGCATATCGGTTTGGAAGGCACGCGGCAGATCGGACGGGTGGTGGTTGACCCGGCGAACGCGAACCGCGTTTACGTGGCGGCCCTCGGCCATATTTACGATGCCAACGCCGAGCGCGGCGTTTATCGCTCCACCGACGGCGGCGCCACTTGGAAGAAGATTCTCTTCAACACCAAGGACCCCAACAACGTGGGCGCCATCGACGTGACGATCGACCCGAAAAATCCTCGCGTGCTCTATGCCTCGCTGTGGGCCACGCGCCGCCCGCCATGGTCGGTGTACGCGCCTTCCAATCTGCCCGGCGGTGGCCTCTACAAATCCACCGACGGCGGCGACACATGGAAGCAACTGGCCGGCGGCCTGCCCACCGATGAGTTCGTGGGCAAAATCGGCATTGCCGTCGCTCCCAGCAATTCCAACCGCCTCTGGGCCGTGGTGGACGACAGCGGCAGCGCTGTTCCGCGCGGCATCGGCGGGCGCGGCGCCGGAGCCGATGGACCGGCGGGCAAAGGCGGCGTTTACGTCTCCGACAATGCCGGCGCAAGCTGGAGGCTGGTCAACAGCGAGAACCGCCTGTGGGGCCGCGGCTGGTATTTCGAAGCCGTGAGCGTCGATCCCGCCAACCCCGACAAGGCTTATGTCATTAACACCGCAACCTACGTGACCACGGACACGGGAAAGACTTTTGTGCCGCTCAAGGGTGCGCCCGGCGGCGACGATTACCACCAGCTTTGGATCAATCCCAAGGACGGCAATCGCATGGCGCTCTCCAGCGACCAGGGCACGGTGGTGAGCGTGGATGGCGGCAAAACCTGGAGTTCCTGGTACAACCAGCCCACCGCCCAGATTTACCACGTGGCCGCCGACAACCGTTTCCCTTACTGGCTCTACGGCGCACAGCAGGACAGCGGCGGCGTGGGTGTCAGCACGTGGTCGCGCCAGGGCCTGCTCTCGTTCCGCAACTGGGAGCCCACCTGCCTGGCGGGGGAAAGCGCCACCGTGCTACCCGACCCCAAGGACGGCAACATCCTTTACGGCAGCGGCGCGGGACGCTGCGACCAGGCGCTGAACGTCGCCATCCCCACGGGCGGCCAGTTGCCCGCGCCCGACCCGGACAATCCCAACCGCAAAACCTGGACGCTTCCCCAGGTGTTCTCGCAAGCCGACGAAGCGCTCTACTATGCCAACCAGTTCGTGATGCGCTCGCGCGACCGCGGTAAGACCTGGCAGAAGATCAGCCCCGATCTGTCGCGCGTAAAGCCCGAACTGCCGGCCTCGCTCGATCCGGCGACCGCCAAAGATATCGACGAAGTGATGACCGAACGCTTCGGCGTGGTCTACAGCATCGGACCGTCGCCGCTCGAGGCATCGACGGTTTGGGTGGGGACGGATGACGGCCTCATCCACGTCACGCACGACGACGGCAAGACGTGGCAGAACGTCACCCCGCCCGCCATGACGGCGTGGAGCAAAGTTTCGCAGATCGAGGCCGGCCATTTCGACGCCGGGACCGCCTATGCTTCGGTGGACCGCCATCGCATCGCCGATAACAAGCCTTACATCTACGTGACGCACGATGGCGGCAAGAACTGGCAGAATCTGGCCTCCGGCATCCCCGACGGCGCCTACGTCAACTCGGTGAAGGAAGACCCACAGGTGAAGGGCCTGCTCTACGCCGCTACCGAGCTACGCGTCTACGTCTCGTTCAACAGCGGCGAGCAATGGCAATCTCTGCAGAACAACATGCCGGTGACCTCGATTCGCGACATCGTGGTGCACGGCGACGACCTCGCGGTGGCCACCCACGGCCGCGGTTTCTGGGTGATGGACCAGGCGGCGCCCTTGCGCCAGATCGCCTCCGAAGGCGCGCAGATCTCTTCCGCCGGCGCATACCTATTTAAGCCGGGCGAGACGTACGCCATTCGCAACGGCGGCATGAACGGCACGCCCATGCCGCACGATGAGCCGCAGCTGCAGAATCCGCCCGCCGGCGTGGTGGCCTATTACTGGTTGAAGAGCGCGGCGGCGCGGCCGTTGAAACTCGAACTGGTGGATGGCGGCGGAGCGGTGAAAGCTTGCGCCGCCAGCGATACTCCCGTGCGACCGCCCGATACGGAAACGCTGAACGTGCAGGCCATCTGGATGCAGCCTGCCGCTCCGCCTTCGGCCGGAGCCGGCATGCATCGCTACGCCCTCAACCTGGCTGGCGGACGCGGCGGATTTGGCGGATTTGGACGAGGCGCCGCGGCGCCGCCCGCGCCGGATGCCTGCAACCCGACGGGCGCGGCACCCGAGGTTCCGCAAGCCGGCCGCGGTGGACGCGGTGGGCGCGGCGGAGGTGGTGGCGGAGGCGGCTTCGGGCGCGGCGCAGCCAGCTTACAGCCGGGCCAGTACACCGTCCGCCTTACAGTGGATGGCCAGACGTATACACAGCCGGTTGCCGTGAAACCCGACCCGCGCGGCGTTCCGGCCGGCGCCACCGAGGGCGGCGGCGATGAGGATAAGTAGCCAAAGTTAGTAGCGAAGCGCCGCGGGTTGCGATAGACATAGAAAGATGAGCTTGAAAATTAGGCCTGCGCCTCCCGAACCCGGGCTCCGCGGCATTCTTCGCGCAGTGGCCCTGGCGGCGTTGCTGGCCGGGACTCTCGGATCGGTCGCATTAACGCTCCATGCAGGGCGGGAGACGAATTCCAACCTTCTGCTCTCGCTCTTTTTGATTTGGGTGGTCTCCCCGTTCGTGGGCGCGGTTTTGGCGCGCGCGGTGGCCAGGTATTGGGAGGCTTTTGCCCGAACCACGCTGTATCTCGTCATGCTGGTTGTGGCGCTGGGTTCTCTGGCCATCTATGGCGAGGTGGCGTTGGGGCCTCCCCGGGAGCAACCCGCTTTCTTTTTCCTGATGGTGCCGCTGGTGTCGTGGCTGCTGATTGCGCTGGCCGCCGCCATCGGCATGTTGAGTACCCGCAAGCGCGGCCAGGCTGCGGATTAGATTAAAGGTCCTGTTTATCTGTTATAGTCGGCTTGGGAAACCGACATGCAACAGACCATTTCCTTCACGCTGAACGGCAAACCGGCCAGCGTGAATACCGATGACGAGCGCATGCTTCTGTGGGTGCTGCGCAGCGACCTGGGCCTGACCGGCACCAAGTTCGGCTGCGGGGAAGGGCTCTGCGGAGCTTGCACGGTGATGGTGGAAAACGAGGCGGTGCGGTCGTGCGTGACGCCTCTGAAATCGGTGGCGGGCAAGCACGTACTCACCATCGAAGGCGTCGGCCAGCACGGCCTCGCCGCCATCCAGCAAGCCTTTCTGGATCACCACGCGTTCCAATGCGGGTACTGCACGCCCGGCATGATCGTGAACGCGCATGCCTTGCTGCAGAAGACGCCGCACCCCACGCGCGACCAGATCGCGCGCCACATGGAAGATAACCTCTGCCGCTGCGGAGCGCATGGGCGCATTCTGGACGCCATCGAACAAGCCTCCGGGCCGCGAAAGGCGGGTGCATAATGGCGATCGCGACCGAAGGAATGGTTCGGCGGGAATTCTTTTCACTCGCGGGTGCGGGCCTGTATGTTTTCTTGCACGCCGAGGCGCAGGAACCCGCACGCCTGCCGGGACGGCAGAGCGGACCGACGGACCTCAATGCCTATCTGAAGATCGGCGCCGACGGACGCGTGACCTGCCTGGCCGGCAAGGTGGAATTGGGCCAGGGCGCCATGACCGAACTGGCGCAGGTGCTGGCGGAAGAGTTGGACGTTCCCTTCGATGCCGTCGACGTGGTCACCGGCGACACCGGCCTGTGCCCGTACGATATGGGCACCTTCGGCTCCATGTGCACACCGCTGCTGGTGCCGGCGGTGCGGCGCGCGGCGGCGGAAGCAAGGGCGGTATTGGTGCTGATGGCATCGGAGCGGCTGAAAGTGCCGGCCACGGAGTTGGGCACGGGCGCGGGGGCCATCCGCGAGCTCGCCCATCCGTCCAACCGTGCGACCTACAGCCAATTGGTGGAAGGCAAGCGCATCGAGCGGCACCTGGAAAACATTCCCCTGAAGGCGTCCGATCTGCGCGTGATCGGCACTTCGCCGCGGCGCAAAGACGGGCCCGACAAGGTCACGGGGCGCGCGCAATACGCCGGCGATGGCCTGTTGCCCGGCCTACTGCATGCGGCCGTTCTGCGTCCGCCGGCCCACGGAGCGAAGCTGAAAACGGCCGACACCTCCGCTGCGGAAAAGATCACCGGCCTGCGCGTGGTGAAAGAGGGCGGCATGATCGCGGTGCTGCATGAGCGGCCCGATATCGCGCGCGAGGCGGTGGCGCAGATCGAAGCCGAGTTCGAGAATCCGCCGGCCGGCGCGAACGATAAGACGATTTTCGATCACATCCGCAAAATCGCGACTCAGCCGCGGCCGGTGGGGCAGAGCGGCGATCTGGCGGAAGGCGAGCGCTTGGCGGGCAGCGCCATCGAGCACACCTACCTCAACAGCTACGTGGCCCACTCTCCCATGGAGACGCACTCGGCCACGGCGCAATTTGAAAACGGCAAAGTGACGGTCTGGGCCAGCACGCAGGCTCCGTTCATGGTGAAGAACGCCGTTTCGGCGGCGATGGGATTGCCGTCGGAGAATGTACGCGTAGTGGCTCGTTACGTGGGCGGCGGGTTTGGCGGCAAAACGGCGGCGGATCAGGCCGTGGAAGCTGCGCGCCTGTCGAAAATCACCGGCCGGCCAGTGCAGGTTGTGTATAGCCGCGCGGAGGAATTCTTCTTCGACAATTTCCGGCCGGCCGCGGTGATGAAAATCCGGGCGGGAGCCGCGGGCGGCAAAATCGTGCTGTGGGACAGCGAAGTGCTTGGTGCGGGCGAGCGTGAGGCCAATCCGTTTTACGACATTCCGCACCGGCGCATCACCTCAGTCGGCGGCTGGCAGGGCGGCAACCCTCCTGGGATGCATCCGTTCGCGGTGGGACCGTGGCGGGCGCCCTCGGTAAACAGCACGACGTTCGCGCGCGAATCTCACATCGATGTGCTGGCGGCAAAGGCGGGAATCGATCCGCTGGAATTCCGCCTCAACAACCTCACCCACCCGCGCATCCGCCGCGTGCTGGAAACGGCGGCCAGGCAGTTCGGATGGAAGAGCGGCCAGGCGCCTAGCGGACGCGGCTTCGGCATGGCCTGCGGCATCTATTCCAACGCGTGCAACGCCACCATGGTGGAAGTGGCCGTCAGCCGCGACACCGGCGCCGTGCAAGTGAAGCGCGTGGTTATGGCGCTCGATGTCGGCATGGTGGTCAACCCCGATGGCATGCGCCAGCAGGCCGAGGGCAGCGTCATCATGGGGCTAGGCTATTCGCTATCGGAGGAAGTACGCTTCCGCAACGGCGAGGTGCTCGACCACAACTTCGATACCTACCGGCTGCCGCGCTTTTCCTGGCTGCCGGAGATCGATATCGCCTTCGTCAACGATCCACAGGCGCAGTCGCTGGGAGGCGGCGAGCCGCCGATCATCTCCATGGGCGGAGCGCTCGCCAATGCCATTTTCGATGCCGTGGGCGCGCGCGTGCTCCAGTTGCCCATGACGCCTGAGCGCGTGAAGGCGGCGCTGGCGTAAAGCTGCTTACAATTCTAAATTGTGTAACGTCCATTACGGAGCATCGGCCCTTTTGTGCTCATGAGGACGGTGGGAGGTGGCCGGTCCATGCCAGCATAGGGTCAGTACTTATCTTAATCTTATGCACGCCCTCTTCGGTTTATCCCTGCTTTTATCATTTGCATCCATCCTTACCGCCAGCCCGGTCAATCTTGGGACGTTCTCGGTCGCCGGCAGCGGCTCGTTTGCGTGTGACGTACCTGACGCTGTATTTGAATACTCCTTTAGTTTCTCCGGCTCGAATTCGAACTATACCATCACCGCCGGATCGACCGGCCTGGGCGGTTCCAATCCCGGGTCGAATCTGCAATTTCCTTCCTGCGGAAGCTATCTCGGGGAAAATGCGATGATAGCCGATAACTACCCGCCCACGTTCGATTCCATCGAGCCGATCGCAATTACGGTCGCGGCGGCAGTTCCCAACACTTATTTGGCGGGAACGTTCGAAGTGGGAAATGGAACCGGCTACCTGAATATATTCGACAACGCCAGCGCTCAGCCGGGCAATCCAGCCAACCTGATCGCGACCGCCGCGCTGATCGGTTACGTCACGGTTGATTCCGTACAAACTACGGAACCGTTCTATCCCTCGTGGAGCGGCACATTTCAGATCACGGGAGCCCCGGAACCCGCTTCCGGCGTCCTCATCCTGATTGCCGCGCTCGCATTGCGAGTCTGGAAGCGCTACTCCGCTTTGGCGCGCGGCTGAAGCCGGGGCGTGTTCTGCTCGTCCGCAAATTCGAAGCCGCTCAAATACGCCAGCTTCAGAATTTTCGCCATCTTCTCGAAGTTGATCTTTTCCACCGTGTCGGTCATCTGGTGGTAATCGGGATGGAAGCCGGTGAACCACCACACCGCTGGAATATCGTGGAGCAGGAACGGGTACTGATCGCTGCGGAACAGGATTGCATTGTAAGCGTCTAAGTCCCACTTGTAAGTCAGATTCAGGCCCACGGTCTTGTTCTGCCGCTCCACGGTTTCCCGATAGTCGGGGCTGTAGTGGGTGCCGATCAGTCCGAGCTGGTTCGAGGTATCCGGTGAAATATCGGTGATCACACGCGGGTCGGCGGCTTCATTGCGGCCGATCATGTCGAAATTGATCTGCGCCCGCGTGGTGGCGAGCGGCCGCAGCGGGTGGCTCACATAGTAATAAGAGCCGAGCAGTCCGCGCTCTTCGGCGGCGAATACGATGAACAGCACCGAGCGCCTCGGCTTTACCGGGTTGGCGGCATAAGCATGGGCCAGGTTGACCACCCCCACGGTGCCCGAGCCGTTGTCATCCGCTCCATGATAGATTCCCTGCGGACCTGTGCCTTCGTGATCGAAGTGGCCGCTGAACACGATGGTCTCCGCCTTCAGCGTTCGATCGCTGCCTTCCAGCAGGCCGGCCACGTTGTAAGACATCGCGCGCTTGCGCTCGGCCACCACGGTCTCGACCTCAATGCGCACGCCGGGAATTTCGAATGAGGCCGGCGCCGGTTTGGAATCGATGGCGCCGTGCACGGCGGCGGCATTCTTGCCGGCCGCGGCGAACAGCGCGTCCGCAACCCGCGCCCCCACCATGAATAGCGGAATGGCGGGGCCGCCTTCCGTCAGGGCTTCTGCGGGAATGCGCGGGCGGAGCGCAAACTGTCCCTGCCCACGCCCGCCCTGGGTTCCGGCCGCCGGCGGGCCGCCGCGCAACGGTCCTTGGTGGTTGGGATCGGCCATGGTCAGCACGGCCACCGCGCCATGGCGCTGCGCATTGAACAGTTTGTAGTTGTTGTTGGCGTAGCGCGTGTTGCCTTTGCCATTGAAGACCGAGCCGGCATCGGCCTCCTGCGGCTCGTGGTTGAAAATAAGAACCACTTTGCCTTTGGCGTCAATGCCTGCGTAATCGTCGTAGTTCAACTCCAGCGCGGTGATGCCGTAGCCCGCGAAAACGATGGCGCCCGCGGCCGTCACCTCGTTGGCAAAACTCGCGGTCGCGTCCGGCGCGTGAAACGCCTCCCGCCGGCCCTCGTGAACCATCGTGAGGGTAGTGAGGTTCCGATCGGGCGTGAATTCGATGAGGGGCACCGGTTGAAGATAGGAATCGCCGGCTAGCGGCTTCAAGCCGGCCTTGGCGAATTCGCTGGCAATCCATTGAATGGCTACCTCAGAGCCGCGCTCAAGCGACCGCCGCCCCTCCAGGGCATCCGAGGAGAGAAAAGTGAGATCCGCCTTCAGGCGCGCCGCCTGCAGGAAATCGTAGCCCGGTTGGAGGCGCGCGGGCGGTTGGGCGAAAAGCAGTGTCGCGGCGAGAAAAAGAGCCAACAAGCGCATCGGAGTCTCCTTGTGGTCTTTCGATGGTAGTATGTTACGCAAAGTGATTTCCACCCGAGGAAGATCGATGAAAAACATTCTGTTCGCGCTCATGCTGGCCGCCGCCGCGCGGCCGATGCTCGCCCAGGGCTCTCCGCCGCACGGAGCGGCGGACCAGCCCTACTCCATGGAGTACTATTACAAAGTTCAGTGGGGGCACCAGCAGGAATTCCTGCAACTCTTCCTGAAGAATCATTACCCGCTCCTCAAGAAGAACGTAGAAACCGGCCGCATGATCTCGGTGAAGATCGAAACGCCGGCCAACCACATGACTGAGGACGGGCGTTGGGATTACCGCGTCACCATCCGCTTCAAGAACTCCACCCTGGCCACCACCGCCAATCCGGACGAAGAGCGCGAGATTAAACAGCTCTGGCCCGATCAGGCAACTTACCAGCGCGAGGAGCAGCGGCGGTTCGCCATTCTGCTCGGCCACTGGGATGTGCCGGTGAGCGACATTACGCCCAAGTAAGGCGCCGCAGCGCCCGGCCAGATAGCGCGGCAAGAAAATACCCGGCCGGCAGAAGTGAAGTCCAGAGGATCGGATCGCGGTACCGGTCGCTCGAGACGACGACATAATATAGCGGCGGGTAGAGCAGCCAGACGGAGAGCACGAAGACCGTAACGGGAATGCGCTTGCGCGCCATCATGACCATGCCGGGAATCGAGAGCGCAGTCGCCAGCCAGATGGCATAACCGGCATACGCGGGAATGACCGGCCGCGGAAACCAGAACTCAAACATTCGGGCTCCCGTCAACTGGCGGAATCGGTCCGGGTGGGAGCGGATCCAGTTCCACGTGTCCGACACGCGGCTGCGGTCGAACTCCACCTCTCCCATCTGGCGGATGAGCCGGACTTCGTTCGCGCTGCCCGCGGCATTGGTGGCCTGAAAGCAACCATTCGCGGTATCTTTCGCCAGGCTGGACTGCGCGCAATCGTTATTCGACGAGTACAGCGTGGCGCCGAAGCTCGTCCGCACCACCAGGCGATGCCAGATGGCATAGTTGCGCGCCAGCCATGGTGCATTCGGCGCCGCCATCGCGAGCAAGAAAATCGCCCCATACCGCGCGGCGTACCGCGGCGTCACGCGGCGCCGGCAAAGCAGGAACACGGTCCAGGGCAGAGAGACCAGCACCGTGGCCGGATTGAGCAGCGAAACGGCTCCGCCGGCGATACCGGCCGCCGCCGCGCGCCGAACCAAGCTCCCGGCGCCGCCGCCGGTTTGTGCCGTAAACAGGCAGAAAACCACCGTGCCTGCAATGGTGCAGCTCACATCCCACTGCGGCATCAAGGGCATGGCGCAGATCCACAACGCGCCTGCAAAAACTCCCGGCCGCCAATCTCCGAAGAAGACCCCGGCCAGCTTGGGCAACAAGGCCGCCGTAAATGCGTTGGCCGCGATGTTCGCAATGCAGGCGGCCAGCACCACCAAAAGCGGCGATTCGAACATCCTGATGAGACCCGCCAGGAACAGTGTGTAGAGTGGGGGCACCAACGCGGTGGGCCCGGTCATCGCCGGTGCGAACGGGTTGGCATACGCGCCGCGCTCCGCCAGGTTGCGGGCAACCGCGGCCATTTCGAAGCCCCGGCCGAACCCTATGCCCGCCGGATGCGCAAGCCGGAAGCAGCCCGCTATCACAGCGCAAAGGAAGAGCACCTTGCCCCATCCCGCCGCGTCCGGCGCGGCCATCCTGTAGCGATCCGCCATCCCCCTCATGGTGAGGCCGCGAAAGTAGGACTGACAAGAGGGGAACGGATATCAGGCCGGCTGTTTACTGAAGTGAACCCTTCAGTTCGCCGCCACCCGCACCACGCTCTTCCAGAGGAACTCGACTTCCTGGCAGAGCGAGCTTTCGCGCCGCCGCTCGTAGTCACCGTGCGCTCCGCCGGGTTGCCTTTGTCGGTCGCGGGATGTGGTCCTGAGGGCGCTATGGGCGTTAGACGTCAACTCGCCACGTTTCCGAACCTCGACGCGTGGTTGCAGTCGGCGGGCATTGTGCTGAGATTAGAGGCGTCCGCCTATAAAAAGCCCGGAAGGCCCGAGTGATTGACATCGGGCCGTGATGCCTCTTTTCTTGCTGGCCTCGAGGATCAATCGCGCAGCTTCCTCCGGAGTGACCCGAGGCTTGCTGCCGCTGTTGACCTCTTCCAAGACTCTTGCCAACAACTGGTCCCGTTTCAAGTGCTCCTGTTGTTGCTCGTGCTCTCGCCTATCCTGTCGCTCCCTCTCTCGCTTTGTCATTCGCACTTTACCTTCGCTGGTAATTCTAACGCTGCGGAAGGCCAGTATCTATCCCCGCCGACGACCGGCAGATCGGAGTTTGTCAGAATTCCGAACCGGCCGTATGCACGGCGTGGAGTACCGACTCAGCTTCGTTGGTTACATTCAGGAGCGCCACCTTTTGACGTCGTTGGAAAACCCAGCTCTGCCTTCGCATGAGCTTGGCGATTAGTTCATCTCGTGAGTTGGCGCTGTTGACGAA
>Ga0335081_10015115_pt1 | contig 12488 bp, 10 predicted proteins | sample Lox_Sample_35_FD_206713 | JGI IMG/M metagenome (GOLD analysis project Ga0335081, IMG submission 206713) | Soil microbial communities from Loxahatchee National Wildlife Refuge, Florida, United States - Lox_Sample_3.5 | ecosystem: Environmental > Terrestrial > Soil > Wetlands | place: USA...
CAGGATGTTGCGTCCCGAGTTACCGAACTGGCCCAGGGTCATCAGGCTGGGATTCAACACCACGGCCGTGTTGAACCACTGGCTGAGCGTGCGATTGCCCGCCGCCAGGTTCGGATTGCCGGTTATGGTGGCGCGCGTGGAAGATGCGCCGATGCCGGCGATATCGGACGATACCGTGAGCGAGTTGGGCGCTCCGCTTTGGAACGCCGTAATTCCGGAAAGCTCCCAACCTCCGAGCATGTACCGCACGCCCGCGTTTTGCGCTTTGCGGAACCAGGGCAGTTCGTACACGTAATTGAAGTTCAGCAGGTTCTTGCGGTTAATGCTGGAAAGGGCGTAATCGGGTACCGCATTATAGGAGTTTTGCGGCGTCGTACCCTGTCCCGGGCTGGTATCGAGTGTCTTCGAGAACGCGTAGGAGACGCCAAACGAAAGCCCCTTGGAATAGCGCTTGGTGGCGCTCACTTGAAGGGCGCTGTAGTTGGAATCGTCCGCGGTCTCAATCATGTTGATCGCCCCGTAACCCTGGTATGGAACCAGAGCGTTGGCGTTGATGCCTTTGTTCGCCGCCAATTTCAGCGTGCCGACCGCAAGTTGATTGATGTTCAACGTCCGGAGCAAGTGGCGGCCGAGCGTCCCCACGTAGCCAACGCTGAGGATCACATTGCTGGGAAGTTCGCGCTGCAGGTCGACGTTGTAAGTCAGGACCCTGGGGTTCGGCAGAGTCGAATCCAAAGCGCCCAAGCCCGACGGGAAACTGCGGAAAGTGGCTCCGCCGGGGTTGTCGATGTTGCCATTGTAGATGGTGGCTGAGGTGCTGAAGGGCGGATTGGCGGACGTCTTCGAGTACTCGTCCGTCTCGATCACATCGTAGAAGACGCCGAACCCGCCGCGAATCGCCGTCTTGCCATCGCCGGTCACGTTATAGGCGAAACCGAGGCGGGGCCCCCAATTGTTCCTAGGGTTGGGGACACAGGTCGCAGGCAGCCCGGTGAACAGGCTCGAGAGTGCGCTGTTGGAAGCCTGCGGCACGCGGCCCTGGGCTGCGCTCGGAAAGCCGGATCCGCACAAAGAAATGCCGTTGTAAGGATTCCCGGTTGTGGTCAGCGAACCATCGCTGGGGGAGACTTTCGGCGCGTTCGCCGGGTTAAAAAGCGACGGGACGAACATGGTCCAGGTGCCCAGCGCATTGTTGGTGTGCTCGATATAGTTGTACCGCACGCCATAGTCCAGCGTCAGGCGGGAGTTCGCACGCCAGCTATCCTGCGCATAGAACTCGAACGACGAGTAGTGCGACCACCACCAGAGGTCGGTCTGGCCTTCCGTGTACGTGTAGAAATTGCCGAGCAGCGCATCGGCGACCGTGTTGCCGGAGGTTAGCGTGGATGACGTATTGAAAGTGACCGTGCCGTACTCGTTGCCTCCGCTGTTGTTCTGATCCTTGCGGCTGTGAATCACCTCCGCTCCGAATTTGAAGGAGTGCGAGCCGACGATCTTGATGAGGTCGTCGTTGGCCTTGAACGTGGTATTCAAATTCTTGATAAAGTCGCCTTGAGTGTAGCCTGTGAACCCGGCGAGGTTTACCACCGGCCCGACGTCGTAGTTATGCGGCGAGAAAACCTCCGGATAGGTGAGGCCGAGCGCCGCACGGCTGGTGATCGCATCGTTCGGTATTCCGTGAATGTGATTGTCCATGACGCTGAACCCGGCATAGTTGAGCGTGGTGGGCGTGAAAATTGTGTTCAGCGAGAGCACCGTGGAATAGCCCGGGCGGTTGCGCGTGCCAGGCACGATTCCGAGATTCCCTCCTTGGACCGCGTTGTAAATGCCCCAGGAGTCGTGCGTCCAGCGATACATGAGCTGATTCTTGCTGTTGATGTAATAGTCGGCGCGAATGAGATCCTCCCGCGTGTTTGTCTGGTTCACGCCGGTAAAGCTATAGTTGCCGCCGGGACCGACAAAATTCGGCAAGGGATAAGGAGAGATCAGCTTGGGACCGTTCACGGCAAACCGGCTTGACGGAACGATGGCATTGGGGAAAGGTTGTCCGGTGGTCGGGTCCTTGGGAGCGGCCAGCGACGAGCCCTGGAAGTTGCCCGAACGCTCCAATGCCGTGGGTACAACATCCACGTAGGTGGTTCCCTCGTGCGTGTACTTCCACTCTTGCGCGGCAAAGAAGAACAGCTTGTTGCGGCCCTTGTTGAAGGACGTGCGCGGGAACATCACGGGACCGCCGAAAGTCCAGCCGAAATCGTTGAACCGCAGGAACGGGACGCTGGCCGAGAAGAAGGAACGGGCGTCGAAGGTATCGTTGCGGACGAACTCGAACAAGGTGCCATGAAAATCCTTGGTGCCGCTTTTGGTGACCACGTTGACCGACGAACCGAGGCGTCCGCCGAATTCGGGGTTGTAACTCGAAGTGAGAATGCGGATCTCGGCGATCGCATCCATGCTGGGCGCGACGATGGCGTTGCTGTTGGAGCCGTTATCGAGGTTCTCGCCGCCGTCCACGGTGAAGTAGGTCGAGTTGTAGCGCACACCGTTGATATTCTCGGACGTAGTGGAGAGCGCCACATCGAACGAATTCAGCGTGTTCGAGACTGCGCCAGGGACCAGCCGCAGCATCTGCGAGTAGTTCCTGCCGTTGAGGGCGATGTCGCTGAGCTGCTTGTCATAAATCACCTGAGAAACTTCGCCGGACGCGGTTTGCACCTGTTCCGCGCTGGCCGAAATCTCCAGCGTTTGCTGCACGGTGCCGATCTGCAGCACGATATTGATGACGCGTTTCGATGCCGCGTCAAGCACCACGCCGCTTTCCAGGCTGGAGCTGAACCCCGCGGCTTCCGCGCGGATGCTGAATGTCGCGGGTGGAAGCGACGGAAAAATGTAGTCGCCGGAAGAGTCCGTCTTGGTAGTCACCACGCTGCCCGTCCCGGCGTTGGTCGCCGTAACGGTACAGCCCGGGACGACTGACCCGGTGGGATCGGTCACCCGGCCGGCGATTTGCCCGACGTTGGTTTGCGCCGCGGCAAACTGGCCCAGTAGCACGGCGCCAGCCAGACCTATGATGTACGAATACCGCTGAAGCATACTAAGTACCTCCCGTGCGAGAAGAAGCCGCTCCCGGCGGCACTCCTCACGTTACCGTTCACGGCGAGTATACTTTGAGTGCGTGCCTTTGTACCTTCCCAAGCTTTAGCGGTGTCGGCCAAGGTTTTGCACGAATCGGCAACCGCACGGTCTTACCGGCCGCGCTCCGCAATCCAGTCCACATTCCGGAATGCGGGGTGGATGTTGACGTCCTTGCGTATTCCGCGCGCGTACCTCTCGCGCCACGCCCCTGGAGATTGGCCCGTGATACGGTGAAACACACGCGTGAAGTGGTGGATACTGCGGAAGCCAACGATACTGGCGGCCTCCTTCAAAGCGCAATCCGATTCGTGAATCAGGTTCTTGGCACGGTCGATTCGAACGTGCGTGACGTATTGCAGCGGGGAAACCCCCAAGACGTCGTGGAAGTGCTGCCGCAGGCTGCGTTCGGAGCAGCCCAGCTCGCCTGCCAGACGGCGGATCGTGAGCCGCTCGGCGAGGTGGCCGCTCACGAAATTCATAACCGCGCCAGTGATCAGGTCGGCGCCCGCCGCCTCGTTCTCCACCTCCGGTTCTTGTCGGGCGGCGTTGCACGTCCCGGTGGTTCGGCGCAGCCGCAGAAGAAACTCCACCAGGTGCAGAGCGCACATTTCGCGATACAACGGCGCTTGACGGTCTCCCTCCTGCCAAATGCGTTCGAACAGCGTGCGGATATTCGAGTCGGCGGGGCCGTAAAGCGGCGTGATGCTGTGCAGGGCGGAGACCAGGGCGCGGTCGCGCACGGTGAACTTCATGTCCAGAGTGCGTACCCGAGTCTCCGCTGTCAGCCCGTGCATCACACCGGGCGGCACCACGAATATGTGGGAAGCCTCGATGGGATACTGCGTCGCGTCCAGGTTGATCGTCCCCATCCCGGCAATCAGGTAGAAGGCCTGAAAGAAGTTGTGAGAGTGCAGCTTAAGCACCCACCCAGGATCGTAATCGTACCGCGCAGTCCACAGAACTTCGGCCGTTTCCAGCACCATGGCGACAACCCAGACTCTCTGTAATCCATATTCTATTGCAGAATCAGATTTGTGCAAAAGGATGTCTTTTTTGGACAAACACAGGGAATCGCCGCGGCTTTTCAACGGGACTACAGTAGGGGTGAAAGCCATGGCTACTGAAAGCACTCGCCGCGAATTTGGCAGGTTCGCCGCGGGAACAATTTCTGCCCTCAGCGCCAGCCGCGTAATGGGCGCTAACGATCGCATTCGCATGGGCCTGATCGGGTGCGGCAACCGCGGCAGCCAGATCTGGAGCATTTTCCTGAAGCAGCCCGAGATGGAGCCCGTCGCGGTGTGCGACGTCTACACGCCCTACCGCGACAAGTGGCAGCAGCAGTCCGGCCCCAACGTGCGGGCCTACAAGGACTTTCGGGAACTGCTGGCGCAGCGCGACATCGACGCCGTGGCCATCGCCACGCCCGACCACTGGCACGCGTTCATGACGGTGAAAGCGTGCGAAGCCGGCAAGGACGTCTATTGTGAAAAGCCGCTCTCGTTGACGGTTCTCGACGGCAGGAAGATGCTGGATGCCGCGCGCAAGCACGACCGCGTGGTTCAGACCGGCTGCCAGCAGCGCTCGGGCGAGCACTACCAGCAGGCGGCGGACTTGATCCACGCCGGCAAGATGGGCGAGGTGCACACCATCGACGCCGGCTTTATGCGCAACGCGATCCCCGGCTTCAAACCACGCGAGCTCACAGCGGAACTGCCGCCCACGCTCGATTGGGATATGTGGCTCGGACCGGCGCCCACGCGCCCCTTCGACCCCTTCCGCTGTCTCTACAACTTCCGCTGGTTCTGGGATTACAGCGGCGGGCAGATGACCAATTGGGGCGCGCACGATCTCGACATCTGCCGGTGGTTCGTGGGGGCGCGCGCAGCATCGGAAGTCGCGGGTATGGGCGGCCGCTGGGTGCTGAGCGACGGGGGTGAAACCCCGGACATCCAAAACGTGCTCTACCGCTTTGACAAGGCCGTGGTGACCTGGACCGCGCGCGAAGTGAGCGCGGGGAGTCCATACTCCATCGTGGTGCATGGCACCCTGGGGACCATGACGCTCAACCGCCGGGGGTTCCAGATCAAGCCCGAAGTCACCGGCCAGCCCCGGAGACCGGCCATGGAGGCGATGCAGGTGGAAGGTGGCGACCTCGAGGGGCGCCACATCCAGAACTTCCTTCAGTGCGTGAAGAGCCGCAAACGTCCCAATGGAGATGTGGAGGAAGGGCACCTTACCGCAACCATGTGCCACCTTGGGAACATCTCGACGCGGCTCGGCCGCGGTGTCCGCTGGGACCCGCAACGGGAGGAGATTCTGGGGGACAAAGAAGCCAGCGGTATGCTTTCGCGCCCCTACCGTGCCCCCTGGAAATTGGCGTAGCCAGGGCCGGTGTCTATAGGCCCGCCTGGGCGGCGTAACCGCGCAGGCTGCCCAGGTCGCGCTTCATGGCGGCGTACACTTCCTCGCGCGGAATTGTGAGCTCCCGTTTGCCCCCGCCCGCGCCGCCCAGCGAATATTCGAAATGGAGCTGCAATGGTCCGTTGAAACCGGAGGCCGCGACCATGGTGAAGAACTCCGGAAATTTCACCATACCCTCGCCCAACGGCACCCATTGCACCTGCCAGCCCTTGGCTCCTTTCGCCCAGATGAAATCCTTGGCGGCGATGCCGCGCAAATGCGATTCCGCAATGCGGAAGCTGTCGATCCACCCGCCCAGCCCGCCTTCGATGGTGGCGTGCCCCACGTCGTAGTTGATCCCGACAGCGTTGGGGTCGAAATCTTTCAGCAGAACGTAAAGGTCCCAGATGGGCGCGCCCACCTGATCCTTGCCGGAATGAGTGTGATACATGGCGCAGACTTTGCAGCGCGCGTTAAGCGCGGCCAGCTTGGCTATGCGAGTTTTGAAGCCGTCGAGCTGCGCCGGGTAGGGATCGTTGTCCGAATAGATGAAACCACCCCAGCGGTAGTGGCGGATGCCCAGTTCCGACATGACGCGCAGGATCTCTTCGGCGTGCGGCGACTCGGCATCCACAATATCGGCCGTGATCATGGGCACTTCCAGGCCGTGGCGGCGAATGGCGGCGACCAGCGGCGCCAGATCCTGTCGCACGCGCTCGGGCTCTACGTGGCCGCCTTTGCGCACCGTGATATCGATGCCGTCGAAGCCTGTCTTCGCGGCCGCGGAAGCAAGCTCGTCGCCTTCGACGAATTGCAGGTGCTTGGAGAAAATGGCGATTTTCAGCTTGGACCGGCCGGGCTGAGCGAGGCCCCGTGCCACCAGAGCGCCTCCGGCGGTGAGAACGGTGCGGCGGGATATAGAGGGCATACAAAGTTCCGTTACCGGTATATCACGGCTGTCCAGGTCCAAGGCTGATGCTGGCCGAAAGCGATTATCATAGTTTTGGAATTGAAAACCCGCAAGGAGGCGGAGATCATTGCTGCTCGCGGAAAAAGTCGCGCTTGTCACGGGCGCAGCCACTGGTATCGGCGAGGCCGTCGCGCGGCTGCTGGCGCAGGAAGGGGCACGCGTTTTCCTGCTCGACCGCGATGCGGCGGGCGTCGCATCCGTCACGCGGTCCATCGGCGGCACTGGAGCGCATGCGGAGGCCTTCGCGGCCGACGTGCGTAGACCGGCCGAAATCGCGCCGGCGGTGGAGGCGGCCGTCGGCCGTTTCGGCAGGATCGACATTCTGGTCAACAATGCCGGCATCTTTCCGCGCCAGGCGTTTCTGGAAATGACGGAAGCCCAGTGGGACGAAATGCAGGACGTGAATCTCAAGAGCATGTTCCACACGCTCCAACTGGTGCTGCCGCACATGTTCCGGCAGCACGCCGGCAAGGTGGTGAACATCTCGTCCATCACATTTTTCCTCGGCGTCGCCGGGCTCAGCCATTACGTCGCTTCCAAAGGAGGGGTTATTGGATTGACGCGCTCGCTGGCGCGCGAGGCGGGTCCGCACAACGTGAACGTAAATTGCATCGCGCCGGGCGCCATCCAGACCGCTTCGGAAAAGCATTTCGTGAGCGACGAGCAGGCGCGCCAGTATGTCTCCCAGCAGTGTTTCGACCGGCGCATCACGCCGCTCGACGTGGCGCGCGTCTGCCTCTTCCTGTGCTCAGAGCTGAGCGACGCCATGACCGGCCAGTGCCTGCTGGTGGACGGCGGCTGGTACCTGCATTAAGGCGCCGGGCCATTAGCCCGCCCGTTCGAGCGACAGCTCCAGGCCAATGTCGCTTTGTTCGATCCGGACCGGCCCGAACTTCGTTTGCGACAGAAGCCTCTCGAAATCCGCCCGGGTGTACGCTCGCTTGAGCAGCATGAACCGGAAGGTAAGCTTGGTAAGGAACGTATCGACTTTACCGAGGTTCATGCCGTCCACCGCGCCGCTCACCTGCTCTCGAGATGCGTCCTTCCGCAGATCGATGATCAGGGCGCGGCCGCCCGGCTTGAGAACGCGATACATCTCCTGTAGGGCTTCTGTGGGGCGGGTGAAATTTTTGAATGCGGCGCGGCAGAGCAGAAAATCGAACGACTCGTTTTCAAAGGGCACGCCGGCTGCGTCGCCCTGCCGGAAATCGACGGCGACCCCAGCCTGTGCGGCATTCCGCTGTGCGATTTCCACGAAGCTGTGGCTGATATCGAGGCCGGTGATCCGATACGAGCCGAGCTTCGCCAATTCGATGGCGAAGTAACCCGGCCCCGGCGCGACTTCGAGCACACTGCTGCCGGCCGCGAGCTCTTTGGCGACACGGCGGGCGAGCGCCTTGAACTCGTCCAGCGACTTATGCGTAAGAGATGCGTACCACCTGGCAATGAAACCCTCCATTCCAATGCCTTTGTATGCTTTTTGAGAAACTGCAGCGTTCATGAATCTTCCCCTGAACGAATAGTAGCGGCGCGCACCGGCGGATCCCAATTGGAATCGGCGAATGGACCCCACGTACCGGCGGATGCCGCTCAGTTTTCGGTGGGCATCTTTTCCACGTGATCGATCACGATGGTGTCGAGCGGAAATTTTCCCGCTTCCAGCTTCAGGCCCAGTTGCTGTATTGAGCCATAGATAGAGACGGCCGGCTCGGGCGCCGGGCCGAAGGAAGACGGACCGGGGGGCGGCGACGCGACGCGGAACCCGGCGGCGTCTTCGCGCGAGTATTCCAGCGCCATGTCGTACCGGCCGGTGAGCCCGGTCTTATCGATTACCGGCTGGCCCAAAACGGAAGTGAGGGTGTTGACCAGCGAGCCCATGGTGGCACCCTTCGCCGTCATCCGCATGGTGCCTTCGGAGGTGCTGCTCATGCCGATGCTGGCGCCGCCGCGGCCGTCACCCGCGCCGATCTCCGATTCCTTGAGCTTCGGTCCGTTCCTGCCCACAATCAGCGTCAGGCCGGAAACCTCCTTCATCTCGCGATGGACTTGCAGCTTGAACCGCTCCGCCAGCAGGGCCTGCATCATCGCGGGAAGCTGTTCGCGGCGCGTGCCGTCGGGCCCCTTGGCGACGATGTCGAAGCGCGCTTCGTTTAACCAGTTAGGGCCGGAAACCTGGTAACTCTTAACGCCATAGGCAAAGGTGATGCAGTACTTGAGGGTGGAGTATTGGAAATCGATGCGGTCGGCGCCGATCTGATTTCCACGCCATTGATTGGGAGCGCAGCAGGGCGCCGCGGGTTTGACGGAAGCCACCTCAAACGAGAGGGGTACCGCCGTTTGGCCCCAAGCCGTTGAAGCAGCCATGGCCAGTACGGTCGTCGAAATGAGGCGAAACATATTTGAGACCTGAAAATATTAGACGCCGGCGCAGGTTACATTGTTCGCGGGGTATTCAATTTGCTATGGCGCGCAGGGTGGATGCGGCGGGCAAGCGAAAGCATGTCCCACGTAGGGCCAGCGAACGGCTCAAATAAATGTTCCGCGGCTGATTACCGGCATAATTTCAGCTTCCCGCGCAGCATGGCCGGCACCAGCGCGGCGACATGCAGCGCATGATCGAACGTGCCGTCTTCAATGGCGTGGACCAGCTCCTCCATGGAATAGCTCAACACTTCGACGCCTTCCTCCGGCGACCAGTTCTCCACGCGCCGCACGCCGGCGGCGAAAAAGTACCAGACGCGCGTTCCCAGCCGGCCCACGTCGGGAAACATGGGGCCCAGCGCTTCTATGTCACCCGCCTGGTAGCCGGTTTCTTCCAGCAGCTCGCGGCGCGCCGAATCCTCGGGAGTCTCACCGTGATCGATATTGCCGCTGGGCAGCTCAATCGTGAACCGTTCCACCGCGGGGCGGTATTGCCGCACCAACAGCACACGTCCCTCTTCGGTGATTGCGATCACCGCGATGTAGTCCGGGCCGCGAACCGAATACCACGGTTCTTCGCCCGGCCTCATGGTTTTGCCTACCAGTTCGCACCAAGGCGTGCGGTAGAGGACCTCGGTTTTCATCGGCTTCACAGGTTTACGTCGACCGTTTCCTCAAAGATGCGCTCCGCAAGCTGGATGCCGCTGACGCGGAACCGGTCCAGAATCTTCGGCGTCACGCCGGTGGCGCGGAACCGGCCCTGCACTTTGCCGGAATCGCTCACACCCATGCGGTCGAAGGTGAAAATTTCCTGCAAGTCCACGCGGTCGTCGGCCACTCCCAGCACTTCCGAAATACTGAGAATTTTGCGCGACCCGTCCTGCAGGCGCGAAACCTGCACCACCAGCTTGATGGCGCTCGCCAACTGCTGCAAAATCACGCGCGTGGGAATTTCCAGGTCGGCCATCATCACCATGGTTTCCAGGCGCGAAAAGGCGTCGCGCGGCGTGTTGGCGTGCACCGTGCTCATGGAGCCTTCCACGCCGGTATTCATGGCCTGCAGCATATCGAGCGCTTCGGCGCCGCGGCACTCGCCCACGATGATGCGGTCGGGCCGCATGCGCAAAGCGGTGCGCAGCAGCACCCGCTGGTTGATGCCGCCTTCCTTGTTGAGGTTGGGCGGGCGCGTTTCAAACTTCACCACGTGGCGCTGCTGGAGCTGCAATTCGGCGGTGTCCTCGATGGTGATGATGCGCTCCTCCTCGGGAATGAAGCGCGAGAGCGCATTCAGCATGGTGGTTTTGCCCGAACCGGTTCCGCCGGAGATCAATACGGTAGTCTTGGACTCGACGGCGGCCGCCAGGAAACGAAGCATGCCCTGGGTGAGAGTCCTGTACTGCAGCATCTCCTCCTGCGTCACCACGTGCCGGCCGAAGCGGCGGATGCTGAGGCACGGCCCGTCGAGCGCCAGTGGCGGAATGATGGCATTGACGCGCGAGCCGTCCTGCAGCCGCGCGTCGACGATAGGCTGAGCTTCGTCGATGCGCCGCCCCACCTGCGAGACGATCTTTTCGATGATGTGCAGCAGGTGGGCGTCGTCTTTGAAACGCACCTGGGTTTCGGAGAGTTTGCCGTTGCGCTCGATGAAAACCTTGTTGTAGCGGTTCACCAGGATATCGCTGATGGTGGGCTCTTTGAGCAGCGTCTCGAGCGGGCCGAGGCCGAGCACCTCGTCCAGCACCTCTTCCACGATCTTCGACTGCTCGGCGGTGGTCATGGGGACGCGCTCGTCGTCGAGCAGGCGCTCCACCACCCGGCCGATCTCGGCGCGTATACGGTCCTTGGGGAGCGAAGAAACGCGCTCCAGGTTGAGCACGCCGATCAGCTTGCGATGGATTTCCGACTTCAGCTCAAAATTGCGATCGGCGGCGCGGGCGGCCATGGGCGGCGTATTGCCGCGCGCAGATAGGGGTCGGTTTGGTCCCACTCTGATATCCCGGAGTTGCTTTCGGACTGGCGGATGCGATATCCATTATATCCGAGGCAAATTCATGATGAAAAACCTGTTAACAATGCTTTTACTGGCCGGGCCGGCGCTGGCGCAGACCACGCTGCACGATTCGCTGGTGAAACATTGGAAAACTACCGAAGATTTCACGCTGGCGGTTGCGCAGGCCATGCCCGCCGACAGCTACGGCTTCAAACCCGTTCCGGAAGAGCTGAGCTTCGGCCAGTTGATGGTGCAGATCGCCGGCGCCAACCTCAACGCCTGCTCTCTGGCCAGCGGCATGACCGGTCCGGCGGTGCCCGAGCAACTCGCCGCGGCGCTGAAAGACGAGAAGCTGGGCATTGAAAAAGAAACGGCAATGAAGTTCCTAACCGAGACCTTCGACTTCTGCAACAAAGCGGTGGCTTCCATGACGCCCGAGAAAATGGATGCCGTGGTGGGCAAGACCCGCAAGATGACAGGCTTCGAGTGGCTGTGGGCTTACTTCACCCACACCGCGCACCACCGCGGCCAGGCCGAAGTGTACCTGCGGGTGAAGGGGATAAAGCCGCCGAACTATACGTTCTGAGCGCGCAACGGCGCGGGCTCGAATTCGACCTTTTCGTAAAGATCGGCGAGCTTGAGGCGGCAGCCTATGGATTCCAGTTCCAGAGTATCGTCCAGGCCGCTGGCTGGGGTTAGCCCCCAACGGCCGTCTTGAAGTGTAAACAGGTCTGCGTGCACCCGGTCGGAAGAGATCAGCAGGTAATAGCGCAGCGAATCGATCTTCTGATAATGCTCGAATTTCCGCCCGCGATCATAAGCTTCCGTAGACGGCGAGAGCACTTCGACGATAAGTGCCGGATTTAGCAGAGTATCCTCGCGGCGATCCAGAAAGACCGGTTCGCCACAAACGACCAGCGCATCTGGATATGTGTAAAGGCCCGTGGAACTGACACGTACGCGCATGTCACTGGGATACACCTCGCACGGTCGTCCCCTAAGCTGTTGGCGGAGTTCAGCAACAGCGTTCGTCACCAGCAGGTTGTGCGTACGGACCGCCCCTGCCATGGCGAACATCTCGCCGTTGAAGTACTCGCTCTTGCATTCAGCGGCCCGTTCGATCTCCAGGTACTGCTCGGGCGTGATAAAGCTTTTCGGCTGAGTGGACAAAAGGCTCCTCTGAAACACACGTTATCATGGAAGCGGGCATGCCTGCCCAGCTTTGCAATTCGTTACAATCAGGGCCTAAGACATGAGTACCGCTGCGATTCAACCGCTTCATCGCGCCGTGCGCTTCTATGAGGCGCCTATCGGCAAAAAGGCCGTCATGGCCGTTACGGGCGTGATTCTGGTCGGCTACGTGATCGGGCATCTGCTGGGCAATTTGCAGATCTATTCCTCCGATCCGCAGCAGATCAACCGCTATGCCGCGTTTCTGCATAATCCCGCCAACGCCGTGGCGCTTTGGACGGTGCGCACGCTGCTGCTGGCCGCGGTGGTGCTGCACATTACCGCCGCCATCCAGCTTTGGCTGCAGAACCGCGCGGCGCGGCCGGTGGGCTATTACAAGAAGGA
>Ga0335081_10015116_pt1 | contig 12488 bp, 12 predicted proteins | sample Lox_Sample_35_FD_206713 | JGI IMG/M metagenome (GOLD analysis project Ga0335081, IMG submission 206713) | Soil microbial communities from Loxahatchee National Wildlife Refuge, Florida, United States - Lox_Sample_3.5 | ecosystem: Environmental > Terrestrial > Soil > Wetlands | place: USA...
CGCCGGAACCAGAAACTGTCCGCCGTCGACCGCGCAGGTCGCGAGGCCATAGGCGGCGTCGTAGGCCTCGACGCGCGCATCGAGGCTCACCGCCGCGTCGCGCGCGCGGGCGAGCGGCAAGGCGGGGTCGCTTTGCAAGGCCGCCAGCGGTCCGGACGTCGTCACCCGGCCGGCCTGCATGAGGACGAGGTGGTCGGCGAGGCGCTCGATCTCTGCCATGTCGTGGCTGACATAGATCGCCGGCAGCGACAGGGCGTCGTGCAGCCGCTCCAGGAAGGGCAGAATCTCGTCCTTGGTCAGCCGGTCGAGCGCCGACAGCGGCTCGTCCATCAGCAGCAGTTCGGGTTGCGACAGCAGCGCGCGGCCGACCGCGACGCGCTGGCGCTCGCCGCCGGACAGGTTGCGCGGGGAGCGCTCGAGCAGCTTTGCGAGCCCGAGCAGGTCGATCACCTCGTCGAAGCCGATGCGATCCGTTCCCGACGCCGGCACGCGCCCGCGGGTGGCGTAGAGCAGGTTGCGCCTGACCGAGAGATGGGGAAACAGGCTCGCCTCCTGGAAGACGTAGCCGACCGGCCGCCGGTGCGCGGGCCGAAACAGAGTGCGGTCCTGCCAGATGGCGGCGTTGATAGCGCAGAGGCCGTCGGCCATGTGGTGCAGGCCGGCGATGCAGCGCAGCACCGTGGTCTTGCCGCATCCGGAGGGGCCGAACAGCGCCGTGATGCCGCGCGCCGGGACCGTGAAGGCGGTGTCGAGCACGAAGCGTCCGAGCGTGCCGCGGAAGGCGACCTCGATTTTTCCGGCGTCAGTCATTCCCGACCCGCGCCGCGCGCTTTCCGGTCCACGTCATGATGAGAATGACAACGAATGCGAACAGCACCATCCCGCCCGCCAGAAGGCTCGCTTCGCGCCACTGCGAGGTTTCGACATAGTCGTAGATCGCGACCGACATGACCTTCGTCTTGCCCGGAATGTTGCCGCCGATCATCAGCACGATGCCGAACTCGCCGACCGTGTGGGCAAACCCGAGCACCGCGCCGGTCAAGAAGCCGGCGCGAGCGAGCGGCACCGCCACCGTCCAGAACGCGCGCAGCGGCGAGGCGCGCAAGGTAGCCGCGACCTCGAGCGGACGCTCGCCGATCGCCTCGAAGGCATTGCGGATCGGTTGCACGACGAACGGCATCGAATAGACGACGGAGCCGATCACGAGGCCCGTGAAGCTGAAGGCGAGGGTGCGCGCGCCCCACAGGCTCGCAATGGCGCCGCCGGGCCCGCTCGGACCCAGCGCCACCAGCAGGTAGAACCCGAGCACGGTCGGCGGCAGCACGAGCGGCAAGGCAACGACCGCGGCGGCCATCTCCTTCCAGCGCGCCCGCGAACGCGCCAGCCACCACGCGATCGGGGTGCCGACCAGGAGCAGGATCGCGGTCGTGACCGTCGCAAGCGCGATCGTGAGACGGACCGAGACCCAGATGTCGGGCGACAGACCCTCCATGGGTCCGCTCAGCTGCGGCTATTGTCGAAGGCGTAGCCGTACTTCTCGATGATGGCGTGCGCCTCGGGCCCCTTGAGGAACTGCATGAAGGCGGTCGCGGCCTCGTTGCCGACGCCTTTCTTCAGGAGCACCGCATCCTGCCGGATCGGCTCGTACAGGTTCTGCGGCACGATCCAGCGCGAGCCCTCCCGCTTGATCAGCTGGGAGGCGGCGACGAAGCCCAGATCGGCGTTGCCGGTGTCGACGAACTGGAACGCCTGGGTGATGTCGGCGCCGACGACCAGCTTGGGCTGCAGCGTGTCGTAGAGCTTGAGCGATTTCATCGCCTCGACGGCGGCCTCGCCATACGGCGCGGCGACCGGATTGCAGATCGAAAGCTTGGCGAAGGCCGCGCTTTTCAGCGTCGCTTCGCCCTTCACGAGGTCCGGATTCTTGCTCCACAGAACGAGCTTGCCGATCGCATAGGTGAAGCGGCTGTCCGCGACCCCGAGGCCGTCGGAGACGAGCTTCTTCGGGCGCTCGGTATCTGCCGACAGCATGATCTGGAACGGCGCGTCCTGGGTAATCTGGGTGTAGAACGCGCCCGAGGCGCCGAAGCTCAGGATCGCCTCGTGGCCGGTCTTCTGCTTGAAGGCGGCTGCGATCTCCTTGGCCGCATCGGTGAAATTGGCCGCGACCGCGACGTTGGTCTGCGCCGCATAGCTTTGCTCTCCACACAAGCCGACGGCGATAAGCCCGACGAGCCCGATCAATGCTTTGACGGATTTCACAGCGTTCTCCTCATTCCCGCGGCGTGATCGATGGATCGATATATCGCGTAAGATATAGCGAAGTCTCGCATATTCGGCCGTCGGTGAGAAGACGAGCCGGTGCGTCTAGCCGACGCGCCCGCGCACGGCCCAGGCCGTTGCGGTGAGCGGGGGCCATCCGGAGCGCCCGACAGGTAGGCCGCCCGTACCCGCGATTCGATATGAGACCGCACGTTCGGCGCGAGCGCCGTCACATACGTTCCGACCGGCCCTTGCCCGCCGAGCAGCGGCCGCCAGTAGTCGTCGAAATCCGCGTAATCCATCCGGATGGTGAGCGAGGTCCGCTCGATGTGCGCGAGACCGACCTGCTCGAACAGGCGCACGAGGCCGTCCGGCAGCGCCAGCGCGCCGGCAAACAGTCGATCGCGCGCGCCGCCCGCCGCCGGATCGACGGCGGCGGCGGTATCCCAGAAGATCCGCTGGTAGACCAGGCCGCCGCGAAAGTCCCATACCGTCGCGGCAAGCAGTCCGCCCGGCGCGGTTACCCGCTTCATCTCGTTGAGCGCCGCGGCGGGATCGGGCACGAAGTTGAGCATGAGCTGCGCCGCCGCGGCGGCGAACGCGCAGTCCGCAAAGGGCAACCGTGCGACGTCGGCCACGGCAAACGCGGGATTGTCGGGCGACGACCGGGACCGGGCGAAGGCGACGTAGGGCAGGGCGATGTCGACGCCGCCGACGACGCGCCGCTGCGGCGAGCGCGCCACCATGGCGCGCGCGAGACTGCCGGTCCCGCAGCCGACGTCGAGCAGCGCGCCCGCCGGCGGATCGATGAAATCGAGGAACGGCTCCGCCAGCCGCTGAGTCCAGCGGCCGAGAAAGACGTCGTAAGCCGTGCCATCGGTCGCATGGTAGGCCGACGCCGCGGCAGCCAAAGTCATCGTTCTTCGCCCGCAGCCTATTTTGCAACTGCGCAGAAGGTCGCGCCCGAAGGCGCGCGAGATTCGGTCGGCCGCCATGCGACCGTGCGCCACCAGGCGTCGATTGGTTCGCGTGCGCATGCGAGCTTCACGCACATGCCGGCGCAGAACCGGGTCCAGATCATGAAACGCCACTGCGGGACCGCGATCAGCACCGGAATGTCGACGGCGATCGCCCGTTTGATCTCGTCGACGAAACCCGCACCCGCCGCCTCGAGCTTGCCGAACCGATTGATGATCACGAGGTCGGCGCCATCGTGGATGGCTGCCGCGATCCGTCGCCGGGTTTCGGCCAAGTCTTTCTCGTCGAGATGGCAGCCGGCGCGTTTGCAGATGTGACGCAGGGAAACCGCCGCCCGCGTCGGCCAGGCGACCGCCGGCAGGCGCTCTCCGATCCCGCCGACGTGGCGGTCCTGGACCAGTCCGACGATACGGTAGCCGGAGCGCGGCAGATCGTCGGCGAAGGCGCACAGCAAGCGGTCCGGATCTTCACCCGGGCCGTAGACGACCGCAGCGATATCGGCCTGTGAGTCGAACATCGCGGAACCCGCCCGCCGCGCCGCCCCCGGAGGCCAGCGATATATTCAGTATGATATAGCGAGCGGGGTGGATGCAAGAGCAGTGGCGAACCTCGCCAAGGCACGCGCCGCGCCGCTTTACAGCAGCATCATATTCCAACAAATATAGCGGCAGCCGGGGTCCCCGGTTCATGGACCCCAAGTCCCTCCACACGCCGCCGCATCCGGCAGTACGCGGGAACGAATATGTCGCTTGACGATTGCGCACCCATGGGTGTGACTGGCCCGAGGATCTTTCGGGGAGCCGAACGCCATGGCCGGCACGCGTCTTTCCATCCGCATCGACCTGGAGAACGGCAACCGCATCGGACCGGGCAAGATCGCGCTCCTGGAAGCGATTCGTTCAACAGGCTCGATCTCGGCCGCGGCGCGCACGCTCGACATGTCCTATCGCCGCGCTTGGCTCTTGGTCGAGGAGGTCAATCATGCGCTGCGTGAGCCCGCGGTTGCAGCCGAGGCGGGCGGCCGCCGCGGCGGCGGGGCCGTCGTCACGCCGGCGGGCGAGCAGCTTGTCGGCCTCTATCGCACCATCGAGTCGCATGCCCGGGCATCCGCCGGCGGCGAGTTCCGCGCGATCGGCAAGCTGGTTCGGCCGGATCGCGCTTGATGCCTTCCGTCGGATCGGCCTGTCGCTCGTCGCCGCATTCGCGCTCCTTCCGCTGCTGATCCACACGGCCGTCGCGCGCGAGGTGGTCGATTCCGCCGGCCGCAAGGTCGAGGTGCCGGAGCGCATCGAGCGGGTCATGGCGGCAGGTCCGCCCGCCTCGGTGCTGATCTATATGCTGGCGCCGCAGAAGATGATCGGCTGGGTGATCAAGCCGCGCGACGCGGTCCTTCCCTATCTGCTGCCGGCCGTGCGCGACCTGCCCGAGATCGGCCGCCTGACGGGCCGCGGCGGCACCGCGAGCCTCGAAGCCGTCATGGCCGCCAAGCCCGACGTGATCGTCGACTTCGGCTCGATCAATCCGACCTATGTGTCGCTGGCCGACCGGGTGCAGAGCCAGACCGGAATTCCCTATCTGTTGATCGACGGCAAGCTCAGCAGCACCGCCGCCTCGGTGCGCCTGCTCGGGTCGATCATCGGCGTCGAGGCGCGCGCCGAACGGCTCGCGGCGCGGACCCAGGAGATCCTCGACGGCATCGACAAAGTCTCCCGTGCGGTGCCGGACGGGCAGCGACCGCGCGTCTATCTGGCGCGGCGCGCCGACGGTCTGGAGAGCGGCAATCGCGGCTCGATCAACACCGAGATCATCGAGCGCGCCGGCGGGCTCAACGTGGTCGACGCCAATCGCGAGCGCGGCGGCCTCGTCATCGTTTCGCTCGAGCAGGTGCTCGCCTGGAATCCGGACACCATCATCACCACCGATCGCAACGTGCCTGCCGAGATCAAGGCGGCGGCTGCGTGGTCGAACGTCGAGGCGGTGCGGCGGGGCCGCACTTTCCTCAGCCCCGCGCTGCCCTACGGGTGGATCGACGAGCCGCCCTCGCTCAATCGGCTGCTCGGGTTGGAGTGGCTGGGTAACCTGTTCTTTCCCGACCGTTACAAGATCGACATCCGGGCGGAGGCGCGGGATTTCTACAAGCTGTTCTATCAGGCCGAGCTGACCGATTCGCAGCTCGATCGGCTCCTCGCAGGAGCCAAATAGCGCGACATCGCACGTGAAGAGGCACCAATGAAGCTCAGCGCACGGCAACCAGCTCAAAGGCACGATCGTCGAGGTGACGAAGGGACAGACGACCTCCCATGTCCGCATCGACATCGGCGGCGGCGCGATCATCACGGCGTCGATCACCAACGAGGCGGTCGACGACCTGAAGCTCGCCAAGGGCCAGAAAGCCACCGCGATCATCAAGGCGACCAGCGTCATCGTCGCGGTCGACTGACCCGAAGCACATCGTCGCCAGGCGTCCCTGCGGCCCCATTGCGTGCGGCCCGGCCCATTTGACATATCGCTATATCCGTAAGAATATAGCGTATCGTCCAATTGCGATGCCCATGGCGCTGACCCGGTCCCATATGTTGTCGACGAGCCTGCTGCAGGCCGCCCCCGCGGCTGCGCCGGCGCCTTCCGCGCTGATCATGCGCGACCCGCCGAGGGGCGTCGACCTGCGGCCGGAGGCGCCGGGCCTCGACGATGCATCGGGGCCTGCCGCGCGCCGCACCCGCATCTGGGAGTTCTCCGTCAATCTGCACTGCTCGATCGTCGGCACCTGCCTGACCACGGCCGAGCTGCGCCACATCGTCGACAAGGTGAGGGTGGGCGCGGCGGCGATCGCGTCCGACCACGACCTGCATATGTCCGGCGTGATGCTGGCGAGCCACCGCGAGAGCGGCGCAAAGTTCCTGCAGAAGGCGCTCGACCGCCGTCACCGTGCGGCGATCGCGCGGTTCGCCAAGGCCCGCGACGCCGCCGCCGTGCTGGCGCTGTGGGAGGAGGCGCTCCGCCAAGGCGACATTCCGGGCGCCTACTGGGCAGCGCTCACCCATCCGGAGGCGACCGAGGACGTCATCAAGCGCGTCTTTGGCGACGTGCACATGCTCTCGCACCTGGTCGGCGCCGCCAACCGGGCCGACATCCGCCGCCTGCGCCAGCTCGAGGAGGACAATGCGGCGCTCGCCGCCAAGCTGCAGCGCCAGCAGCGGCAATTGCACGACGGTTTTGCAGCGCGCGACGAGACGATCCGGCGGCTCAACGCGATGCTGGCGCGCCGGGCCGCGGAGCGCAGCGAAGAGGCGGCGGCGCAGCCGGACGACGCCGCGACGGTCGACCGGCTCATTCGCGATCTCGATCGGCGGCTCGCGCGCGAGACCGCCCGGCGCGAGCGCAGCGAGCAGCGCGTGCGCGACTTCGCGGCGCAGGCGCGTGCACACGAGGCCGAGCGCGAGAGCCACGCGGTCGCCCTGCAGGAGCTCGAGGTCGCCGAGCGCCATCTTGCGGCGCTGGCGCGCCGCAACGGCGGCGACGACGCGCTCGATCTCGCGGGCCTGACGGTGCTCTATGTCGGCGGGCGCGCGCACCAGGTGCCTCTGCTGAAAGGTCTCGTCGAGCGCGCCGGCGCAGGCTTCCTGCACCACGACGGGGCATCGAGCACGGCAGTGCGCTGCTGCCCGGCCTGATCGGCCGCGCTGACCGGGTCCTGTTTCCGATCGACTGCATCAGCCACGAGGCCGTCGCGGCGATCAAGCGGCTCTGCCGCCAGACCGGCAAGGGCTACGACCCGCTGCGCACCGCGAGCCTCGCCGCCCTGTTGGCGGCTCTCACCAGGATGGCGGCCGCGCGGACGCGGGTTGCGGCAGAGTGAACGAGTGGAACTGCATCACGCGCCGCAGCTTCGGGCAGACGCTCTTGACGATCAGGATGTCGCGCCGCCACATGAGGAGTTGAGCGGTCGTCATTTTGGCTGAGCGGCGGTGCATTGATGCAATCGGCAACACTCGGACGCACAGGGCCGCAGGTCGGCGCGATCGGCCTCGGCTGCATGGGCATGTCGCCGGGCGTCTACGGCGCATCCGACGAGGCGGAGAGCATCGCGACCATTCGGGCCGCGACCGAGGCGGGGATCACGCTGATCGACACCGGCGATTTCTACGGCATGGGCCACAACGAGATGCTGATCCGCCGTGCGCTGGAGGGCGTGCCGCGTGCCTCGGTCGTGATCTCGGTCAAGTTCGGCGCCTTGCGCGATCCGTCGTGGGGATGGGGCGGGAACGACTGCCGGCCGGCCGCGGTGAAAAATTTCCTCGCCTACTCGTTGCGCCGCCTCGGGACCGACTACATCGACGTCTACCGGCCGGCCCGCCTCGATCCGGCGGTGCCGATCGAGGACACGGTCGGCGCGATCGCCGACATGGTGCGTGCCGGATACGTGCGCCACATCGGACTGTCCGAGGTCGGGGCCGCGACGGTCCGGCGCGCGCATGCGGTGCATCCGATCGCCGACCTGCAGATCGAGTATTCGCTGATGAGTCGCGGCGTCGAGGCGGAAATCCTGCCGGCGTGCCGCGCGCTCGGGACTGCGATCACCGCCTACGGGGTGCTTTCGCGCGGCCTGCTGAGCGGAAAGGTGCCGCCACCCGGCAGCAAGGGCGACATGCGCCTGGTGCGCATGCCGCGCTTCGCGCCGGGCAACCTCGATGACAATCTTCGGCTGGTCGAGGCGCTCAAGGCTGTTGCAGACGAGAAGGGTGCCACGACCGCGCAGTTGGCGATCGCCTGGGTGCGCTCGCGCGGCGCCGATATCGTGCCGGTGATCGGCGCGCGCCGCCGCGATCAGCTCGCGGAGTCGCTCGGCGCGCTCGGGCTTTCGCTCAACGCCGCCGATCTTGCGCGCATCGAGGCTGCGGTATCGCCCGCGCTCACCGCCGGCGCGCGCTACGATCCGACCCAGCTCGCGCATCTCGACAGCGAGGGGACGCACTCGTAAGGCCTCGATCCGCCTGCGTCCCCGCGGTCAGGCGAGCGGAAACCTCATGCCGTCGCGCTGGCCTGCTGCGCCGCCCCGCGTTAGGCTCGCCGCAACGTGTGCAGAACCCCAGGGAGTGATCCGCCATGAACTTGCCCGTCGCGCCGAACGCGCTCGCCTCGATCAAGCTCAACCTGCCGACCCGGCGCGGCGTCTATTACGGCGGCGCGTGGCACGAGCCGAAGGGCGGCCGCACCGCCGATCAGATCAATCCCGGCACCGGCGAGTCGCTCGGCCGCGTCGCCGACGCCGGGGCGGACGACATCGACGCGGCCGTGAAGGCCGCAAAAGCCGCGTTCAAGGAGTGGCGGCGCGTGCCGCCGCTCGAGCGCGCAAAGATGCTGAAAAAGATCGCCGAGGTGCTGCGCGCCAATGCGGGCGAGCTCGCCATGATCGATTCCGCCGATTGCGGCAATCCGATCGCCGAGATGATCATGGACGCGACGATCGCGGCCGCGCAGGTCGAATTCTTCGCCGGGCTCGTCACCGAGATGAAGGGCCATTCGATCCCGATGGGGCCGGATCGGCTGAATTTTTCCGTGCGAGAGCCGTTGGGCGTGGTCGGCCGCATCGTGCCGTTCAATCATCCGTTCATGTTCATCGCCGGCAAGGCGGCGGCGCCGCTCGCCGCCGGCAACACCATCGTGATGAAGCCGCCCGAGCAGGCGCCGTTGTCGTCGCTGCGGCTTGCCGAGCTGATCGACGGGCTGTTGCCGCCCGGCGTGTTCAACCTCGTGCCCGGCGGCAAGGAAGCGGGTGCGGCGCTCGCGAGCCATCCCGACGTCGCAAAAATCGGGCTGATCGGCAGCGTGCCGACCGGCAAGGCGGTGATGCGGGCGGCCGCCGACACGCTCAAGGGCGTGCTGCTCGAGCTCGGCGGCAAAAACGCTTTCATCGCCTATCCGGACGCCGATCCCGATGTGGTGGCGGGCGGGCTCGTCGGCGGGATGAACTTCACTTGGTGCGGCCAGTCGTGCGGCTCGACCAGCCGCGCCTTCATTCACGAGAAGATCTACGACGCGGTGCTCGAGCGCGTAAAGGCGCGCATCACGCACTGGAAGCCCGGCATCCCGACCGATCCGGCGACCACCATGGGGGCGATCATCTCGCGGGTGCAGTTCGACCGCGTCATGGGCTACATCGACGCGGCGAAACGCGAGGGCGCGCGCCTGCTCACCGGCGGCGGCCGACCGTCCGATCCGGCGCTCGCCAAGGGCCTCTATATCGAGCCGACGGTGTTCGCCGACGTGACGCCGACGATGAAAATTTTCCGCGAGGAGATCTTTGGCCCGGTGGTCGGCGTCGTCAAATGGAGCGACGAGGCGACCATGCTCGAGCAGGTCAACGCGGTCGAGTACGGACTGACGGCGTCGATCTGGACCAACGATCTGACGACCGCGCACCGCGCCGCGGCCGCCGTCGAGGCGGGCTTCATCTGGATCAACGACGTGAGCAAGCACTTCATCGGCACGCCGTTCGGCGGCTACAAGCAGTCGGGCATCGGTCGCGAGGAATGCCTGGAGGAGCTGATCTCGTTCACCCAGGAGAAGAACATCAACATCAACCTGGCGCCGCCGGCGAAACGCTGAGCGCGGAGGCGCTCAGGGCTTCTTCATCAGGCCGGCCGGCGTGATGAACACCATCAGGTTGGCGATGATGATCGTGCCGGCGAGGAAGTAGAACGCCGACATGATGCCGTACTGATCGGCGACGATACCGGCGGTGACCGGGCCGAGTGCGGCGCCGGCCGCCTGGGTGCTGAACAGGAGCCCGATCGCGCTGCCGCCCATGCCCGGCGGCGTCGAGTCGAGCAGCCACGCCTGCAGCACGGCGCGCACCGCGAACAGGAAGAAGCCGAGCAGCGCGACCAGGAGCACGAACCAGCCGGTGCCGCCCGCGAGCGCCATCGCGATGATGATGACGCCGGTCATGCCGAGGCTCGACATGATGACCTGGCGGCGGCCGACCGAATCGGAGAGATGGCCGGCGATGGGCGCGGCGGCAAAACCCGCCGCCTGCAGCGCGAACATGGCCGCGCCGATCCAGGTGGTCGGATAGTGCATCACGCGCGCGAGATAGAGCGGCAGGAACGTCATCAGCCCGCTCTGCGTCATCGAGCGGAAGCCGGAGCCGATCGCCAGGGTGAGCAGCGCGCGATTCGCGAGCAGGGTGCCCAGCGCGCGGATGCGATTGGCGATGCCGACCCGCTCATGCGCCTTGTGAGGGCCGGCCGGCACATCGGCCTGGACCCGGCCGACATAGACCAGGATCAGCAGCGACATCAGGATGCCGGGCAGCACGTTCATCAGCACCACGGTGCGCCAGGAATAGAGCTGCAGCAGCAGGCCGATCACCAGCGGCGCGACGGCGTCGCCGACATTGCCGCCCATGCCGTGCACCGACATCACCAGGCCCTTGCGCTCGGGAAACCGGTTGGCGAGCCACGGGATCGCGGTCGGATGCCAGATGTTGTTGCCGACCCCGACCAGTGTCGCGCAGGCGAGCATCATCCAGTAGGCGTGCGAGAAGCCCATCACCAGGTAGGGGAAGCCGACCCAGAACAGCGAGATCGCCATCAGCAGGTTCTTGCGTCCGACCGAATCGACGAAGATGCCGCCCGGGATGTTGGCGATCGCGCCCGCCGCGTACTGACAGGTGAGGATCGAGCCGATCTCGCTGTAGTTGAGCCCGAGCTCGTGGCCGATCAGAGGCAGCAGCAGGTAGAACGTCGAGGGGTACCAGTGCGTCAGCGCATGTCCGAAGCTGACGACCAGCACGTCGGTGAAGGAACGTTGCCGCGGCACGGCCCCCGCGACTGTCATTTCGGCCATTCGAACCTGCTGCGCCGGTCGGCGCCCTCCAATGAATTCACGGCCCGGGCGGGCAAAATCGGCAGCGCGCCCGGCCCGCATGGGTACGCGCGGTGTGTAAACGATCTGTTGTGAGGTGCAACATACCGCCGGCGCATTCGGGGCATGCCGAAACGGGCACGGCGCTTGCGCCCTCTCCCCGGCTTGCGGGGGAGAGCCGGAAGACGGGGAAGCCGCTTGCTCATGCGCAGTGGCTTCCCCCTCCCACCCCCCGCAAGCCGCGGGAGGGAGCGGTGGCACCGTGCTCAGCGCACTTTATTCCGTCTTAATGCCCGCGACCTTGACCACCCTGGCCCATTTCTCCACGTCGCGCGCGATCATCGCGCGCATCGCATCGATCGTGAAGGGCGTCGGCATGGCGCCGACCTCGGCAAAGCGGGCCGCGACCCCGGGGTCGGCGAGCCCCGCATTGATTTCGCGGTTGAGCCGTTCGATGACCTCGGCCGGGGTGCCGGCCGGCGCGCCGACGCCCGACCAGGTCCGCGCCTCGTAGCCGGGTATGGTCTCGCTCATGGTCGGAACGTCGGGCAGCGCCGGCGAGCGGGCCGCCGACAGTAGCGCGAGCGCGCGGGCGCCGCCCGAGCGGATGTGCGGCAGCGAGTTCGGCAGCGCATCGACCCCGGCCTGCACCCGGCCGCTCAAGAGGTCGGTCATCAGCGGCGCGCCGCCCGGATAGGGGACGTGCACGACGTCGACGCCGGTCGATATCTTGAACAGCTCGATCGCAAGGTGGCTGATCGTGCGGGTGCCGAACGACGCCATGTTGATCTTGCCCGGGTTGGCCTTCGCATAGGCGATGAACTCAGGGACGCTCTTGACCGGCACCGCCGGGTTCACCTCCATCACCAGCGGCAGCTCGGCGAGCCCGGCGACCGGCACGATGTCGCGCACGAAGTCGAACGGCAGCGACTTGTAGGTCGCCTCGTTGATCGCATTGGTGGCGACGGTGAACAGCAGCGTGTAGCCGTCGGGCGGCGCGGCGACGACCGCCGCGACCCCGATATTGGTGCCGCCGCCCGGTTTGTTCTCGACCACGACCTGCTGGCCGAGCCGTTGGCTCAGCCACTGGCACATGATGCGCCCGATCAGGTCGGTGGTGCCGCCGGCCGAGAACGGCACGATCAGGCGCACCGGCCGCGCCGGCCAAGCCTGCGCGATTGCGCGGCGGGGCAGTGCCTGCGACGCGGACGCGAGAGCAGCAAGGCGGAGGAACTGGCGGCGAGGAAGCAGCATCGTCTTCGCTCCTGAGCCAGCCCCGCCTCATGGTGAGCGTCGCGCAGCGACGCGTCTCGAACCATGCGGCGGCCGAGGTGCTCGCCGCCATCCTTCGAGACGCCGCGCTTCGCGCGGCTCCTCAG
>Ga0335081_10015118_pt1 | contig 12487 bp, 10 predicted proteins | sample Lox_Sample_35_FD_206713 | JGI IMG/M metagenome (GOLD analysis project Ga0335081, IMG submission 206713) | Soil microbial communities from Loxahatchee National Wildlife Refuge, Florida, United States - Lox_Sample_3.5 | ecosystem: Environmental > Terrestrial > Soil > Wetlands | place: USA...
CAGGTCGACCCAGTTCGGCGTGCCCTGGGCATAAGAGGTACGGACGGGCATGATGTCCCCCTATTTGGTTGCTCACGGTGAAGTGACTGCCCTGATTGGTCACCGTCTGCTCACCGTACCCCAGCCGTCCTCAGGACGGCGTACTGGCCACCACCCACATCGAGAAGAACTGGGAGCCGCCGCCGTAGGCGTGGCCCAGCGCGGTGCGCGCGCCGTCCACCTGGTGGGCGCCCGCCTTGCCCATGACCTGCAGCGCCGCCTCGGCGAAGCGGAGCAGGCCGGACGCGCCGATCGGGTTGGAGCTGAGCACGCCGCCGGACGGGTTGACCGGCAGCCGGCCGCCCAGGGCGGTCTGGCCCGCCTCGGTCAGCCGCCAGCCCTGGCCCGCCTCGGCGAAGCCGAGGTTCTCCAGCCACATGGGCTCGTACCAGGAGAACGGGACGTAGATCTCGGCCACGTCGATCTCGGCCAGCGGGTCGGTGATCCCGGCCTGCCGCCACAGCGCCGCGGCGGCCTCCCGGCCCGCGGCCGGGTTGACGTGGTCCTTGCCCGCGAACATGGTCGGCTCGCTGCGCATCGCGGTGGCCCGGATCCAGGCCACGGGCCCCGGGGCTGCCGCGGCGGCATCCGGATCGCCGATGACCACCGCGCACGCCCCGTCCGAGGACGGGCAGGTCTCGTCGTACCGGACCGGATCCCACAGCATGGGGGAGGCCTGCACCGACTCCAGCGTGATGTCGGCCTGCTGCAGGTGAGCGTACGGGTTGAGGGCGCCGTTACGCCGGTCCTTGACCGCGACCAGCGCGCCGATGTGGGCCGGCGCGCCGCTGCGCCGGATGTAGGCCCGGATGTGCGGGGCGAAGTACCCGCCCGCGCCGGCCACCACCGGGATGCTGAACGGCGCCGCGATCGACAGCGCCCACATCGCGTTGGACTCCGACTGCTTCTCGAACGCCACCGCCAGCACCCGCCGGTGCAGGCCCGCCTGCACCAGGCTGGCCGCCACGATGCCGGTCGCGCCGCCCACCGAGCCCGCGGTGTGCACCCGCAGCATCGGCTTGCCCACCGCGCCGAGCGCGTCGGCCAGGTAGAGCTCGGGCATCATCACGCCCTCGAACAGGTCGGGCGCCTTCCCGATCACGACCGCGTCGACGTCGGCCAGCGACAGCCCCGCGTCCTGCACCGCCCGGTCGGCCGCCTCCCGGCACAGGCCCGCGATCGACACGTCGGTGCGCTTGGACCGGTGCCGGGTCTGCCCGATTCCCAGCACCGCCGCCCGCTGCTTCATGAGTCCTCCCCCGAAAGTACGCACACCAGGTTCTGCTGCAGCGCGGGACCGCTGGTCGCGTGCCCGATCGCGCGTCCGGCCCGGCCGGACATGACCGCCTCGGCGGCCAGCCCGATCCGGGCCAGCCCGGCGGCGAACATCGGGTTGCCGCATAGCGCGCCGCCCGAGGGGCTGACCGCGACGCCGTCGCCGAGCCCCATGGCCTCGCGCAGCATGATCTCCTGGTGGGTGAACGGCGCGTGCAGCTCGGCCACCTCGGCCGGAGCCCCGTCGAAGGCGCCCGCCGCCCGGGCCGCGGCGGCCGCGGACGGCACCGCCAGCAGGTCCCGGGCGCCCAGCGACCCCGAGTCGATCCGGTGCGCGAACCCGGTGATCCAGGCCGGCCGTGCGCGCAGCTCCCTGGCCCGGTCCGCGGCCGCGATGATCACGACCGCGGCGCCGTCGCCGACCGGGGCGCAGTCGTGCGCCCGCAGCGGTTCGGCCACATAGGGCCGTTCCAGTAGCTCCGGGACCGTGACCTCGCCGGAGGTCTGGGCCCGCGGGTTGGCCAGCGCCGCCGCCCGGCTGCGCGCGGCCACCTCGGCCATGTCCTTCTCGGTCCACCGGCCGGCCTCCAGGCCCAGCCGCGCCTGCAGCGCCGCGATCGACACCGAGTCCGGCCACAGCGGAGCGACCAGGTACGGGTCGAGCTGCAGGGCCAGCACCCGCCGCAGTTCGGCCCCGGAGGACTTGCCGAACCCGTAGGCCAGCGCGATCTCCGCCTCGCCGGTCAGGACCTTCACCCAGGCCTCGTACAGCGCCCAGGCGCCGTCCATCTCCACGTGCGACTCCATGGCCGGCGGGACCGCGCCGATCGAGTCGACCGCCGACACGAACGAGAACGCCCGCCCGGCCAGGTAATCCGAGGACCCCGAGCACCAGAACCCGATGTCGGCCTTGGTCAGGCCGCAGGAACCGAGCGCCTCGGTGAAGATCGGCACCAGCATCTCCACCCCGCTGGTGGTGGCGTCCTCGCGCACCCCCACCGGCGATTGCGCGAACCCGACCACGGCAACCGGTGAGGTCACAAGCACCTCGCATAGCTCTCGTAGGCCGCGTCCGGCTCACCGGCCGGCGCGAAGTGGCTGATGCTCCCCGAGTCGTCCCAGACCGCCCTGACCCGCAGGCCCATCCGCACCTCGCCGGGCTCGCAGCCCAGGATGAGGTGCTGGAACGCGATGTCGGCCCCGTCCAGCAGCACGGCCGCCGCCACGTACGGGGGAGTGACCCGCTGCCCCGGGTAGCCCACGTTCACGATGCAGAACGTGGTCACGGTTCCGGTCTCCGGCAGCTCCACCTCCTCGTGGGTGGGCACCCCGTCGGCCGGGCAGGTGCCCCGCGGCGGTACGTACACCTGCCCGCACACCCCGCACCGCTGCCCGAGCAGCCGGTGCTCGGCCAGTCCGCGCAGGTAGAAGCTCTCCCCGGGCGAGGCGGTGTGCATGTAGTGCAGCCGCACCGGCGTGATGATCCCGGTCACCGCGCCCGCCTCGGCCCCCGGCTCCGGGGCCGCGGACATCGGCGCGTCGCACGGCTCGAAGCAGGCGATGTCGCGGATGCTGCCCACCCGGCTCGCCGCCCACCGCGGCCGGACCCGCAGCCCGGTCCGCATCGCCGCGGCCGACCCCGCGTCCACCGCGTGCAGCATCGCGGTGTCCGCCCCGTCCAGCCGGATCAGCGCCCAGGCGAACGGCCGGGCCAGCGGCTGGCCTTCCAGCGGCTCGGGCATCCACGACCAGCTGACCACGGTGCCCTGCGGCCCGGCCTCGGTCAGCTCGCCGGGCGGCTCCGAGCTCACCGGGTCGTACTCGAACGGCGGCGCGTGCACCCGGCCGTCCGCGCCGCGGGCGGCCAGGATGCGCCGGCCGGCCAGGCCGGTCATGAACTCGCTGAGCACCGGCCCGAGCGAGCGCGTGTAGTCGAACTCGATGTCCAGCGGAGCCCGCAGCGGATCAGCCACCCGCCGATTATAGAACGTGTTCTAGTTAGCGGACAGCCCGCGCAGGTCATCGTCCCGGCCGGGAACTGCCTTGTCCCCTAATAGAACGTGTTCTAGATTGACCCCGTGACCGACATCGGCTTGTGGACCATCGCGACCGCCGAACCCGAACGGACCGCGGTGATCGAGCCCGGCGGCCGGGCCGTCAGCTACGCGGAGCTGGCCGCCCGGGCCGACCAGTACGGCCGCGGCCTGCAGGGCCTCGGACTCCGCCCCGGCGACACCGTGGCCGGGATGCTGCCGAACGACACCGAGGCGCTCGCGCTGTTCTTCGCCGCCATCCAGACCGGGCTGTACGTGGTCCCGGTGAACTGGCACCTGGCCGCGGCCGAGGTGGCCTACATCCTGGGCGACAGCGGAGCCCGGGCCTTCGTGGCCCACGAACGGTTCGCCGCCGTCGCCGCCGAGGCGGTGCGGGCCGAGGCGGTGCGGGCCGCGGCCATCGATCCGGGCGCCAGGTTCGCGGTGGGCGCGATACCGGGCTTCACCCCGCTGTCCGCGCTGGGCGCGGACAGCCAAGGGCGCCCGGAACCGCGCACCGCGGGTGCCCCCATGGTGTACACCTCGGGCACGTCGGGCCGGCCCAAGGGCGTGCGGCGCGCGCTGACCGGCGAGGACCCGGACCAGCCGCCGCTGGCGTCGACCTGGTTCTTCGGCATCTTCTCGCTCGCCCCGTTCGACGACAACGTGCACCTGTGCTGCTCGCCGCTGTACCACACGGCGGTGCTGAACTTCGCCACGATCTCGGTCCAGCTCGGCCACCCGGTCGTGCTCATGGACCGGTTCGACGCGACCGGACTGCTCGCGCTGGTCGAGCGGCACCGGGTGACCCACACGCACATGGTGCCGACCCAGTTCCGCCGCCTGCTCGCCCTGCCGCAGCCGGTCCGCGACCGGTACGACGTCTCGTCGATGCGGGCCGCGATCCACAGCGCCGCGCCCTGCCCGCCGGAGGTCAAGCGGCAGATGCTGGACTGGTGGGGGCCGGTGGTGACCGAGTACTACGCGGCCAGCGAGGGCGGCGGCACCGTGATCACCGGGCCGCAGTGGCTGGCCCGGCCCGGCTCGGTCGGCCTGCCGTGGCCGGGCTCGCAGGTCCACGTGCTCGACGAGGCCGGTGACGATGTCCCGGCCGGCCAGCCGGGGCTGGTCTACATGCGGATGGGCACCTCGACCTTCGACTACCACAACGACGAGGAGAAGACCAGGGCCTCGCGGGCCCGCGGCATGTTCACGGTGGGGGATATCGGCTATCTCGACGCGGACGGCTACCTGTTCCTGTGCGACCGCCAGAGCGACATGATCATCTCCGGCGGGGTCAACATCTACCCGGCCGAGATCGAGAACGCGCTGGCCGGCCACCCGGCGGTGGACGACGTCGCGGTGTTCGGCATCCCGCACGAGGAGTGGGGGGAGGAGATCAAGGCGGTGGTCCAGCCCGCCCCCGATGCCCAGCCCGGCCCGGACCTCACCGCGGGCCTGCTGGCCTTCCTCGACGGCCGCCTGGCCAAGTTCAAGCTGCCCCGGACCATCGACTACGTGGCCGAACTGCCGCGCGACCCGAACGGCAAGCTCTACAAGCGCCGCCTCCGCGACCCCTACTGGGCCGGCCGCGACCGCGCCATCTAACCCCGCCGCATCCACGCGCCCTGGCGCCGAGCCCAGCCAGCACAATCGCGTCGTTGTGGCAACCATGTCGTCTGGTGCGCGTCGTTGTGGCAATGATGTCGTTCCGGTCTGGCCTCGCCGCTCGCGCTTCAGCGGTCGCGGAACTCCGGCCGCCGCTTCTCGGCGAACGCGCGCGGGCCCTCCCGGGCGTCCTCGCTGGCAAACACGCCCAGACCCGCCCGCGCCTCCAGCGCGAACGCCTCGTTCTCCGCCATCCCCTCGGTCTCCCGGATCACCCGCAGGATCGCGCGCACCGCGACCGGCCCGTTGGCCGCGATCATCTCCGCGATCTCCAGCGCCTTGGCCAGTGCCTGGCCGTCCGGCACCACGTGGCCGATCAGCCCGATGGCCAGCGCCTCGGCCGCGCTGATGTGCCGCCCGGTGAGCAGCAGGTCGGCGGCCACCGTGTACGGGATCTGCCGCGGCAGCCGCACGGCCGAACCCCCCAGCGGGAACAGCCCCCACCGCGCCTCGGAGATGCCGAACCTGGCGCTTTCCCCGGCCACCCGGATGTCGCACGCCTGCAGGATCTCGGTGCCGCCCGCGATGGCCGGGCCCTCGACCGCGGCGATCAGCGGCTTGGTCAGGCGGCGCCCCTTGAGCAGCGGCTCGATCACCGACAGGTCCAGGTCTGCCATCGCGGCGCCGGGATGCGACACGGTCATCGCCTTGAGGTCCGCGCCGGCGCAGAACGCCCCGCCCGCCCCGGTCAGCACGCAGGCCCGGATGTCCGGGTCGCTGTCGGTCAGGTCCCAGGCCTGGCGCATCACGGTCATCATCGGCGCGCTCAGCGCGTTGCGCGCCTCCGGCCGGTTCATGGTCACGATCAGCACATGCCCGCGCCGCTCGATCAGGGCGTGCGCCGACCCCTCGGCAGCGGTCGCGGTCACGGCGATTTCCCCCCAATTCCAGGCGTCCGTAAGGCTTGCCCAGAACAGTAACACGTTCTAATTTCTTTCCCATGGCCTTGAACTTCGCCGACCTCTTCGAGCACGCGGCGGACGCCTTCGCCGACCGCACCGCGGTGGCCTGCGGCGACCGGCAGGTGACCTACGCCGAGCTCGACGAGCGGACCAGTCGGCTGGCCCACCACCTGGCCGGACTGGGCGTCGGGCCGGGCGACCACGTGGGGCTGTACGCCCGCAACTCGATCGAGGCCCTGGAGACGCTGATCGCGGCGTGCAAGCTCCGCGCCTCGGCGGTCAACATCAACTACCGCTACGTCGAGAACGAGTTGCACTACATGCTCGCGGACTCGGACCTGACCGCGCTGGTGTACGACCGCAGGCTCGGGCCGCTGGTGGCCGCCCAGGCCCAGGACGCGCCCGGGCTGCGCGGCCTGGTCGAGATCGACGACGGCACCGACCCCGACCCGAGGAGCCCGCACGCCACGCCGTACGACGCCGCGCTGGCCGCCGCCTCGCCGGCACGCGACTTCCCGGCACGCAGCAGCGACGACGTGTACATCATCTACACCGGCGGCACGACCGGTTACCCCAAGGGCGTGATGTGGCGGCACGAGGACATCTGGCGCACGCTGGGCGGCGGCATCGACTTCATCACCGGCGAGCCGCTCCCCGATGAGTGGGCGCAGTCCCGCAAGGGCGTGGAGTCCGGCGAGTTCGTCAAGCTCTGCGCGGCGCCGCTCATCCACGGCAACGCGCAGGTGGCCGCGCTGGCGGGCCTGTTCGCCGGGGAGACCATCGTGCTGCTGCCCGCCTTCGACGCCCGCGAGATCTGGCACGCGGTCGAGCGGCACCAGGTCAACGTGCTGGTCATCATCGGCGACGCGATGGCCAGGCCGCTGATCGAGGCCTACCTGGCCGAGGGGTATGACGCCTCCTCGCTGGTCGCCATGTCCTCCAGCGCGGCGCTGTTCTCCCCGGCGGTCAAGGACGCCTGCGCCAAGGCGCTGCCCGACGTGGTGATCACCGAGGCGATCGGCTCCACCGAGACCGGCTTCGCCGGGCTGTCCTTCGTCACCGCCGGCGAACCGCACCTCGGCGGTCCGACCGTCATGGCCGGGCCGGACGTCATCGTGGTCGGCGACGACGGCAGGCCGGCCGCTCCCGGCCAGGTCGGCCGGCTGGCCCGGGGCGGGCACGTCCCGCTCGGCTACTACAAGGACCCGGCCCGGACCGCCGCGATGTTCGCCGAGGTGGACGGGAAGCGTTACGCCGTGCCGGGGGACATGGCCCGGGTCGAGGACGACGGCACGGTCACCCTGCTCGGCCGGGGCAACACCTGCGTGAACACCGGCGGTGAGAAGGTCTTCCCCGAGGAGGTGGAGGGCGCGCTCAAGTCCCACCCCGACGTGTTCGACGCGCTGGTCATCGGCGTGCCCGACGAGCGGCTCGGCCAGCGGGTGGCGGCGCTCGTGCAGCTTCGCCCCGGCGCGGCGGCCGACCTGGGCGCGCTGCAGGAGCACGTGCGCCGCCAGCTTGCCGGGTACAAGGTCCCGCGCAGCATCTGGCTGGCCGATGCCATCCGGCGCACGGTGTCCGGCAAGGCCGACTACGGCTGGGCCCGCGCCTACGCCGCGGGCCACGCACCAGGGCTGGACCGCGTCTCGGGCGCCCACTCGCAGACCCCGCCCCGGTGAGCAACACGGTGAGCGACACAGTGGGCGGCACCGCGAGCGGCCCGGTGCGGACCTCCCTGTGCGACCTGTTCGGCATCGAGCATCCCATCGTCGGGTTCAGCCCGTCCGAGCACGTCGCCGCCGCGGTCAGCCGGGCCGGCGGCCTGGGCGTGCTCGGCGCGGTCCGCTTCAACGACCCGGCCGAGCTGGAGACAACCCTGCAGTGGATGGACTCCAACACCGCCGGGCGCCCGTACGGCATCGACGTGGTCATGCCGGCCCGGGTCCCGGCCGAGGGCACGGTCACGGACCTGGACCAGCTCATCCCGGCCGAGCACAAGGAGTTCGTCGACCAGACGCTGCTCAAGCTCGGCGTGCCGCCGCTGCCCGATGACGCACGGGCCGCCGACGGGGTGCTCGGCTGGCTGCACTCGGTCGCCCGCCAGCAGGTCGAGGTCGCGCTGGCCCACCCCGCGCGGCTGATCGCCAACGCGCTCGGCCCGCCGCCCCCCGACGTCATCGCCAGCGCGCACGAGCGCGGCATGCTGGTCGCGGCGCTGGCCGGGACCGCTCAGCACGCCCGCCGCCAGGTGGCCAGCGGCGTGGACATCGTGGTGGCCCAGGGCTATGAGGCGGGCGGGCACACCGGCGAGATCGCCAGCATGGTCCTCGTCCCCGAGGTCGTCGACGCGGTGGGCCAGCAAGCCACGGTGCTCGCGGCGGGCGGAATCGGCTGCGGCCGCCAGATCGCGGCCGCCCTCGCCCTCGGGGCCGATGGCGTCTGGATGGGCTCGGCCTGGCTCGCCACCGAGGAATACGCCAAGACCACAAGCGCCCCGGTGGTCACCGAGGCGGTGCTCGCGGCCACCTCCTCGGACACCGTCCGGTCCCGCATCTACAGCGGCAAGCCCGCGCGGCTGCTCAAGAACCGCTGGACCGACGCCTGGGAACAGCCGGGCGCCCCCGAGCCGCTCGGCATGCCGCTGCAGAACCTGCTGGTCAGCGAGGCCCATCAGCGCCTCATCCGGTCCGGGCGGCCGGACGTGGTGCCGATGCCGGCCGGCCAGATCGTGGGCCGCATCACCGAGGTCCGCCCGGTCGCCGACGTGATGGCCGACCTGGTCGCCGAGACCGGCGAGGCTCTGAACCGGCTGAACAGCCTGCGATGATGGTGCGATGAGGATCTCTGTCAGCGCCGGCTACTGGTCAGCCGGCCCGCCGCCCGGCGCCCAGGAGCTGTTCGAAGCGGCTGACCGCGCCGGGGTCGACCAGATCTGGACCGCCGAGGCCTACGGCAGCGACGCCTGGACCCCGCTGGCCTGGTGGGGCTCGCGCACTACCCGGATCCAGCTCGGCACCGCGGTCTCCCAGCTGTCGGCCCGCCCGCCGGTCACCCTGGCCATGACCGCGATGACCATGGACCACCTGACCCAGGGCCGGATCCTGCTCGGCATCGGCACCAGCAACCCCCAGGTGGTCGAGGGCTGGTACGGCCAGCCCTATCCCCGCCCGCTGGAGCGGACCCGGGAGTACATCGACATCGTCCGCCAGGTCGTCGCCCGCCGCGAGCCGGTCAGCTACGACGGCAAGCACTATCAACTGCCGCTGACGAGCAACCAAAGCACCGGCCTGGGCAAGCCGCTGCGCTCCATCCTGCACCCGTACCGGACCGAGATCCCCATCTACCTCGGCGCCGAGGGCCCGAAGAACGTGGCGCTGGCCGCCGAAATCGCCGACGGCTGGAACGTCATCTTCTTCTCACCCGCGATGAACGACTTCTACGCCGCCGCCCTGGCCGAGGGCTTCGCCCGCCCCGGCGCCCGGCACACGGCGCAGACCTTCGACGTGGTCGGCGGCCCGCTGGCCATCATCGAGGACGACGACACCGAACGCGCGGCGGACCACGTCAGGCCTACCCTCGCCCTGTACATCGGCGGCATGGGCGCCCGCGGGGTCAACTTCCACCACGAGGTCTTCGTCCGGATGGGCTATGAGGCCGAGGCCCGCAAGATCCAGGACCTCTACCTGGCCGGCGACAAGAAGAGCGCGATCGCCGCCGTGCCCACCAAGCTGGTCGAAGACGTGGCCCTGATCGGCCCCTGGGCCAAGATCGCGGACGAGATCCAGCGCTGGAAGCAGACCGTCCTGACCACCTTCGCCGTCCACGCCGACCCCCGCGACCTGCCCAAGATCGCTGACCTGGTCCGCTAAGACGGCGGCGGCGACGCCCCCGGCGCCCTGACCACGGCGGTGCCGAGTTCGGCCATCCGCAGGTCGCCGATCGGCGAGCCGGTGCCGCGATTGCAGACCATCGCCAGCGCCAGGTCACGCCGCGGGTCGGCCCATCCGCCCGAACCGCCGAACCCGAAGTGACCGAACGCTCCGGGCACCGTGCCCCGGGTGGTGAAGGCGCTGTGGTAGCCCAGCCGCCAGCCCATCGGCAGGACCAGCACCAGGTCCGGGCCGCGGGAGTGCACCACCGCGACCTGCTCCAGGGTCCGCGGCGACAGGAGCCGCACGCCGCCGAGCTCGCCGCCGTGGGCCACCATCGCGTACAGCCTGGCCAGCGACCGGGCGGTGACGAACCCGTTCGCCGCCGGGATCTCGGCGTCCATCACCTCCGGGCCCCACAGCACGTCCTCGATCCCGCGCGGCAGCAGCGCGTTGGCGAACCGGCGCGGGCTGACCGGCAACCGCAGCAGCGACGGGATACGGCCGACCGGGCCGCCCATTACCGCACCCGGGTCCAGGCCCAGCCTGCGGCCCAGCCCACCCGCCATGGGCGCCAGCGGCGCCACCCGGCCGCGCTGCTCGGGCGGGCACCCGACGTACAGCCCGTCCAGGCCGAGCGGGCCGGCCAGCTCGTCGGCCACGAACCGGGCGACCGGCCGCCCCGACACCCGGCGGATCAGCTCCCCGGCCAGCCACCCGTAGGTCAGCGCGTGGTAGCCGAACCGGCTGCCCGGCTCATACGCCGGCTCGGCCCGTTCGAGCGCCGCCACCATGTACTCCCAGTCCAGCATCCGCTGGGCGTGGTCCACCAGGGTGCGTATCCGGTGCAGGCCCGCGGAGTGCGTGAGCACGTGGCGCACCGTGACGCGCTCCTTGCCGCCCTGCGCGAACTGCGGCCAGTACGCCGCCACCGGCGCGTCGTAGGAGAGCAGCCCGCGGTCGGCCAGCAGGTGCACGGCGGTCGAGATGACCCCCTTGGTCGTGCTGAAGCACATCGCCAGCGTGTCACGCTGCCACGGCTGCCGTCCGGTGCGCGAGCCGCCCCACAGGTCCACGACCAGCTCACCGCGGCAGTACACGGCCACCGCCGCGCCGCCCGTCGTGCGCCGCAGCTGCCGCCGGAACACCCGCGCCACGCCCTCGAAGCCGGGGTGCACCCAGCCATCCATGAGATCCAGCCTGCCATCACGTCAGGCTTTTCCGCCGGGTCCGCGGTCCCGTCGGCTGCGGACCAATGGTCCTTCCCGGCCGGACCGGATGCGTACAGCATGACGACCGGAGGAAGCATGCCCAGCCACGATCCCCGGGACGACCGCGACCCGGACTTCATCCGCAGGCAGCTGCCGGCCATCGCCCGCTACACGGGCTATTTCACGCCCGAGGTGAGAGGCCTGGACCGGCTGCCCGCGGCAGGTCCCGCGCTCCTGGTCGGCAATCACTCGTGCCTGTTCTACGTGCCCGAGGCCTGGACCTGCGGGCAGGCCGTCCTGTCTCGCCGTGGCATCGACGCGCCGGCCTACGCGCTCGGCTACGATCTTCTGTTCGCCGTCCCGGGGGTCGGGCCGTTCCTGCGCCGGCTCGGTGTCATCCCCGCCAGCGCCGGCCACGCCGAGTCCGCGCTGGCGCGCGGGGCGTGCGTCCTGGTGTATCCGGGAGGCGACCTGGAGGCCTGCCGCCCGTGGGCCCAGCGGAACAGGATCGATTTCGCCGGCCGCAAAGGCTTCGTGCGGCTCGCCCTGCGCTGCGGGGTCCCGGTGGTGCCCGTGGTCGCCCACGGCGGCCATCACGCGGTCGTGGTGCTGGCGCGCGGCGACCGGCTGGCCCGGGCCGCCGGCCTGCACGCGCTCCGGATCAAGGTCTTCCCGTTCCTGGTCGGCCCGCCGTTCGGCATCACGTCCGTCCTGGCGCCGCCGCTGCCGATGCCGGCTCACCTCACCCTGGAGTTCCTGCCCGCGCTCGACTGGACCGGGTACGGCCGCGCCGCGGCCGACGACGAGCGCGTCGTCTCGGCCTGCTATGCGGAGATCACCGGGCGGCTGCAGGCGGCCCTCGACCGGCTCTCGGCCGAACACCCGTACCCGCTGCTCCTGGGTTCCTCACGGCTCGCGGCGCGGGCCGCGGCCGCGGCGAGGCAGCGCACCAGGAACATGTTCTGCTGACCGCGACCTAACCAGGCGCCAGGGCCGCGCCGATGCGGCGCAGCTGCGCGGTCGCGCCGCCCAGCGCGAACTCGTTGCCCTTGGCCGCCACGAAGTACCGATGCACCGGGTAGGACACGTCGATGCCCATCCCGCCGTGCACGTGGACCGCGGTGTGCGCCACCCGGTGCCCGCCGTCCGCGGCCCAGAACTTGGCCGTGGCCACCTCCACCTCGGCGGGCAACCCGGCAGAAAGCCGCCACGCCGCCTGCCACATGGTCAGCCGCACCGCTTCCACGTCGACATACGCGTCGGCCAGCCGCTGCGCCACCGCCTGGAACGAGCCGATCGGCCGGCCGAACTGCACCCGGGTCCGCGCGTGCTCCGCGGTCAGCTCGAGCGCCCGCTCGATGACGCCGGATTGCACGGCGCACAGCCCGATCGTGGCCCGCGACACCAGCCAGTCCGCGACCTCGGCATCGCCCAGCACCCGGTCCTCGTCCAGCGTGACGCCGTCGAGCACGACCTGGCCGGCCTCGGCG
>Ga0335081_10015119_pt1 | contig 12486 bp, 13 predicted proteins | sample Lox_Sample_35_FD_206713 | JGI IMG/M metagenome (GOLD analysis project Ga0335081, IMG submission 206713) | Soil microbial communities from Loxahatchee National Wildlife Refuge, Florida, United States - Lox_Sample_3.5 | ecosystem: Environmental > Terrestrial > Soil > Wetlands | place: USA...
CTCCATAACCAAAACCTCCTGGTGTCATGCCCCGCGCAAGCGGGGCATCCAGTATTCACGGCGGCGATTGTGTTTACTGGATCGTCCGCTTGCGCGGACGATGACAGCCGCATTTGTCGGCCTCACTGCACCAGCGCGAACTGCAGCAGCAGCGTGCGCTGGATGGGCGAGAAATTGTCGTCCGACACCAGCGTGAGCACGGTTTCGCCCCGCGCGTTGCGATGGATGCCGATGCCTTCCATGTTGTCGATCTGATAGGCGAGGTCGGCCTCGAATAGCGCAGGGCCGTCGAGCACCGCGCCGTCCTTGATGTCGGCAAGCTGCAGCTTGCGGATGCGGATAGCGACGCCCAGCAGCGGCGAATAGCGCCGCTCCAGCAGCAGCATGTCGGCCGGCGGCAGGATGGTGCAGTCGCTGACGTCGAAATCGTCGCTGCGCTTGACAGTGAAGCGCGCGACCTTTGCGCCAGCAAGAACGTAGGCGCGATGATTGCCGGCCGCATCCAGGCTGCGCTCGGTGACGGCGATCAAAGAGCCCGCGAGCGGCGCGCCCTTGGGCGGCACGGCAAGGCACTCCAGACTCTTATTGTAGGTGAAGCTCTTGAAATCGGCCGGCACCTCGATCGGCTGACCGCGCGCGAGCAAGCCGAAACGCCGGTAATCGAAGCGCACGATCTTTTCCACCCGCTCGATGCCGACGTAGAACAGACCATCGGCACCGAGCGCGAGCGACTCGGTGTCGTACCAGTGGCGCGCGGCGAGCGGCCTGCCATCGGGCCCGAGCATCGCCGCCATCTCGGCCTCGGCGATGCCGGCCGGGCGCCCGTCACGATAGACGATGCGGCCGCGCAGCCAGGAACTCTGATCGGTAAGCGCGAGGAAATGGGCGCCATCCGGCTCCATGTGAAGCGCTGAGACGCCGCCAAAGGCCTGCTCATGCGAGGTCAGCACCAGCCCGCCGCGGAATTCGAGCTGGCCGAAACGCGTCCTGGCGGGATCGCGGATATCGAAATTGACGATCGGCGTCGCTTCAATGGCGATGCGCGTCGGCTTGTGCGCGTAGCGCAGCGCTTCGGCGATGGAGAATGAGCCGATGACGAGCGCCAGCGCGGCCATGAGCGTGCCGGCGGCGATAAAGCGGCGGCGGGTCAGCCTCATCTGAACTCGAGAAGGCTGGATCACGCCACGCGCCGGCGCGCGCTTCGGGGCGGAAGCTCGGCGGCGGCGTGCTCCTCGAACAGCTCGGCGAGCTTCTCGGTCATGGCACCGCCCAGCTCCTCGGCGTCGACGATGGTGACCGCGCGGCGATAGTAACGCGTGACGTCGTGGCCGATGCCGATGGCGATCAGTTCGACCGGCGAGCGGGTCTCGATCTCCTCGATCACCCAGCGCAAATGGCGCTCGAGGTAATTGCCGGGATTGACCGAGAGCGTGGAATCGTCGACCGGTGCGCCGTCCGAGATCATCATGAGAATTTTCCGCTGTTCGGTGCGCGCCAGCAGCCGCTTGTGCGCCCAGTCGAGCGCCTCGCCGTCGATGTTTTCCTTGAGCAGGCCTTCGCGCATCATCAGGCCGAGATTCTTGCGCGCCCTGCGCCAGGGCGCGTCGGCCGATTTGTAGATGATGTGGCGCAGATCGTTGAGCCGACCGGGATTGGCCGGCTTGCCGGCCGTCAGCCACTGCTCGCGCGACTGCCCGCCCTTCCAGGCGCGCGTGGTGAAGCCGAGGATCTCGACCTTGACCCCGCAGCGCTCCAGCGTGCGCGCCAGGATGTCGGCGCACGTGGCGGCGACCGTGATCGGGCGGCCGCGCATCGAGCCGGAATTGTCGAGCAGCAGCGTCACCACGGTGTCGCGGAACCGCATGTCCTTTTCCTGCTTGAAGGAAAGCGGATGCAGCGGGTCGATCACGATGCGGGTGAGTCGCGCGGTGTCGAGCTGACCCTCCTCCAGATCGAATTCCCAGGAGCGGTTCTGCTGCGCCATCAGTCTGCGCTGCAGGCGGTTGGCCAGCCGCGCCACCACGCCCTGCAGATGCGACAGTTGCTTGTCGAGATAGCCGCGCAGGCGGTCGAGCTCCTCCGGCTCGCACAATTCCTCCGCCGCGATTGTCTCGTCGAACTTGACGGTGAAGGCGCGATAGTCCGGCCCACGCGGCTCGTTGGCGCCGAAATGGCGTGGCCGCTGCGGCTCGCCGGGGGTTTCGGCGTCGCCCATGTCGGTGTCGTCGGCCATGTCGGCGGTCGGCGCCTCGGCCGCCTCGGCCGCAGCGTCGGGCATTTCGTCGGCGGACACCTGCGTGTCCTCCGCGCTCATGCGCTGCATCTCGTCACTGTCGGCGGCCTCGCCGTCCTCGCCGGAATCCTGCTTGCGACGATCCTCCTCGCCTTCCTCTTCTTCCTCCTCGGAATCCCGGCTGCGGTCGTCGCCCATTTCGAGCGCATCGAGCAGATCGTGCACGGCATCGCCGAATTGGCGCTGGTCCTCGACCAGGTCTTCCAAGCGGTCGAGATCCTTGCCGGCGCGGTCCTCGATCAGCGGCCGCCACAGCTCGACCAGCTTCTTGGCGGCGGGTGGCGGCGCGAGCCCGGTCAGCCGCTCGCGCACCATCAGCGACAGCGCCTCCTCGATCGGCGCCTCGGAGCGCTCGGTGATCTCGTCGAACTTGCCACGGTGGAAGCGGTCGTCGAGCATGGCGGTCAAATTCTTGGCCACGCCGTCCATGCGGCGCGCGCCGATCGCCTCGACGCGGGCCTGCTCGACCGCCTCGAACACCGCGCGCGCCTGCTGCCCGGACGGCTGCAGGCGGCGGTGGATGGCGTTGTCGTGGCAGGCAAGGCGCAGCGCGATGGCGTCGGCATTGCCGCGCACGATGGCGGCTTCGCCCTTGCCGAGCTTGCGCGGCGGCTCCGGCAGGCGGACCTTGCCGCCCATCAAGCCGGGGCGCTCGGCCGCGAAGGAGACTTCCAGGTCGGGCTTGTGCGCGAGCGCGCGCAGGCAGCCGGTCACCGCCCGCTTGAACGGCTCGGTCGGCGATTCCTTGGCCGAGGGTTTGCTTTTGATGTTGGAGGCCATGGCTCTTCCCCCTCTCCCCGTTCTTACGGGGAGAGGGTCGGGGTGAGGGGCTATTGCGATGCCGGCGTTATCCGCGAAGCCCCCTCACCCGGCTCGCTTCGCTCGCCGACCTCTCCCCGCAAGCGGGGAGAGGTAAAGTCAGCTCAGCGCGACGTTCACCGAAGACTCCGGCAGCTCGACGCCGAAGCAGCGCTGATAGAACTCGGCGACGATCGGCCGCTCCAACTCGTCGCACTTGTTGAGGAAGGTGAGCCGAAACGCGAAGCCGATGTCGTTGAAGATCTCGGCGTTCTCCGCCCAGGTGATCACCGTGCGCGGGCTCATCACGGTCGAGAGATCGCCGTTCATGAAGGCGTTGCGCGTCAAGTCGGCGACGCGCACCATCTTGTTGACGATGTCGCGGCCCTGCTCGTTGCGATAGTGCTTGGCCTTCGCCAGCACGATCTCGACCTCGTTGTCGTGCGGCAGGTAGTTGAGCGTGGTGACGATCGACCAGCGGTCCATCTGGCCCTGGTTGATCTGTTGCGTGCCGTGATAGAGGCCGGAGGTGTCGCCGAGGCCGACGGTGTTGGCGGTGGCGAATAGGCGGAAGGCGGGGTGCGGCTTGATCACCTTGCTCTGGTCCAGCAGGGTCAGGCGGCCGGAGGCCTCCAGGATGCGCTGGATGACGAACATCACGTCCGGGCGGCCGGCATCGTATTCGTCGAAGCAGAGCGCCACGTTGTTCTGCAGCGCCCACGGCAAAATGCCTTCGCGGAATTCGGTGACCTGCTGGCCTTCCCGGATCACGATGGCGTCCTTGCCGATCAGGTCGATGCGGCTGATGTGGCTGTCGAGGTTGACGCGCACGCAGGGCCAATTGAGCCGCGCCGCCACCTGCTCGATGTGGGTGGACTTGCCGGTGCCGTGGTAGCCGGTGACCATGACGCGGCGGTTCTTGGAGAAGCCGGCGAGGATGGCGAGCGTGGTGGGGCGGTCGAAGCGGTAATCCGAATCGATCTCGGGCACGTGCCCGTCCGCCTTGGAATAGGCCGGGACCTCCATGTCGCTGTCGATGCCGAAAACCTGCCGGATCGACACTTTCATGTCGGGCAGGGGCGCAACTTCTTGAACTGCGGCAGTCATTGATCCTCCGTGGCTTGGGAAACGCCCGAAGCCCTGAATGCGGTCCGACGCGGTACGGTCCGGCTGATGGCGGCGGAACTTAGCAGATGGGGACGGTGCGAAAAACCCGGCCGTCTCGAATAGCCCCATCAATGTTTTCAATAAGATAGGGAGCCCGAGCTACGCGCGGTAGGCGGGCCTGGGTTGCCGCCCATAATATTTTAAGGCGCGGCGGAGGTCAGGCAAAACCGGTCGATTTGAGGTAATTGTACGACTGGATGATCTCGACCAGCCGGTCCTCGGTCGAGCGGTCGCCGCCGTTGGCGTCCGGATGGTGGCGTTTGACCAGCTCCTTGAATCGCATCTTGACCTGATGCGCGGTGGCGCCGGCCTCCAGCCCGAGCGTGTCGAGCGCCTTGCGCTCGGCGTTGCGCACCGGCCGCGCTTCCGCGCGCGCCTGTTGCTCGGCCCGCACGCCCTCGCCGAACAGGCCGAACGGATCGGCGTGGCCGCTGAAGGCGGAGAAGTCCGGGCGCACGGTGCCCTTGCCGGTGCCCATCTTCCAGGTCGGCCGATGGCCGGTGAGCGCGTCCTTCTGATAGGCCATCACGGCCGCGTCGCTCATGCCCTTAAAGAAATTGTAGTTCTGATTGTACTGACGCACGTGCTCGAGGCAGAAGCGCCAATATTTCTGCTCCTCGCCGCGGCCCTTGGGCGCGCGATGGGACGCCTTCTCGGCGCAGCCCGCCCATTGGCATTTGGGGCCGTCGCTTTTGAGGCGGCGATCCTTGTCCGGTTTGACGCGGACTTTGTCGAACAGCGGCGAGTCGAGCTTCATGACCGACTAATATGCGCTCTGGCCGATGACGCGTTCAAGACTTGACAATTGCGCTTCTTGCTCGATTTGGCCGCGAAGCGGCCATTGACCGGCCCGCCTGCGATCCTTACTTCGGATCGTATGCGAACCGCCGATCTGATCACAAAGAAGTTGACCGAGGCTTTCACGCCGCAAAGCTTGCAGGTAGTGGACGAATCCCACCAGCACGAAGGCCATGCCGGACATAGGCCGGGCGGGCAAACTCACTTCCGCGTTTATATCGTGTCGGAGGCCTTCAAAGGGAAGACCCGGCTGGAACGCCATCGGCTGATCAACGGCGCCTTGGCGGGCGAGCTGGCCTCCGGCGTGCACGCGCTCGCCATTCACGCCGCCGCGCCGGAGGAAGGCGCTTGAGTCCGTGTCCCGGACGCGGTGCAGCGCGCTAGCGGTGCACCGCAGATCCGGGACCGCCACAGAAATCCGAGTTTCGTAAGGTCCCGGGTCAGCAGCGCGTCACTAACGTGCCGCGCTGCGCCCGGGACACGTCAGCGCGCCTTTGCGGTGACCGGCTGCGGCAGCGGCTGGATGCGCAGCGCGGTGATGCGGTTGCGCGCGCGGCGCAAGACGCGGAAGCGGAAGCCGTGAAAGGTGAAGCTCTGTCCCACTTCGGGGATCGAGCGCGCCTCGTGTATGACGAGGCCGGCGATGGTGGTGGCCTCGGCATCCGGCAGATTCCAGTCCATGACCCGGTTCAAGTCGCGGATCGGCACCGCGCCGTCGACATTGACCGAGCCGTCGGGCTGGCGCCGCACGCCCGGCATGGCGACGTCGTGCTCGTCGGTGATGTCACCGACGATCTCCTCCAAAATGTCCTCCAAGGTGACCAAGCCCTCGACGTCGCCGTATTCGTTCACCACCAGCGCCAATTGCGTCTTGCGCCGGCGGAACGCCTTGAGCTGCTCGGACACGGGGCGCGTTTCGGGCACAAACCAGGGCGACTGCATCAGCCCCGCGATGTCGACCTTGCTGGCGTCGCCGTCGACCGCGTGCAGGGCGCGCAGCAGATCCCTGACGTGCAGCACGCCGACGATGTTTTCCTGGTTGCCGCGCCAGAGCGGAATGCGCGTCACCGGCGAGGCGATGACCGCGTTGACCAGGTCTTCCGGCGGATCGTCGGCGTTCAAGCTGATCATATTGGTGCGGTGGATCATCACGTCGGACACCGCGAGCTCGCGCAGGTCAAGCACGCCGCCGAACATGTCGCGATCGAGTTTTTCGACGTCGCCCTCGCGATGAAACATGTCGATGGCGCCGCGCAGCCGCTCATGCGCGGTCAGCACGTCATGGTCCTCGCCGAGCTTCATGCCCATGAGCATCAGCAACCAGCGCACCAGCGCCTCGATGCCCATCAGGACGGGAGCGAGCAGCCGCACCACCCAGTGCATCGGTTTCGCGACGATGAGCGCGATGCGATCGGGCGCGTTGAACGCCGCGGTCTTCGGCAGCACTTCGGAGAAAATCACCACCACGGCGGTCATAACGATGGTCGCGTAAAGCACGCCGGCCGAGCCGAACCACGCGAGCAGAATGCCGGTCGTGAGCGCCGAGGCCGCGATGTTTACCGCGTTGTTGCCGAGCAGCAGGGCGCCGATCAGCCGTTCGCGGCTTTCCAGCAGGCGATTGACGAGGGCGGCGGCTTTGTTGCCCTGCTTCTCCAGCCGCGCCATCGAGGCGCGCGAGGAAGCCGTCAGCGCGGTTTCGCTGCCGGCGAAAAAGGCCGACAGCAATAGGCAGACGATGACGACAGCAAGGGAGAGCCAGTCGTTCGCGGTCATTTAAGTATCTCGGCGCGCGATCTCATCCGAAAAACGGTATCCACTTTTCGGGATCACGCGCTGTGTATTTGATCGGCGAGAAAGGCGCGCACCTCGGCCGCGTCGACGTCGTTCTCGACAAAGGCTCGGCCGATACCGCGCACCAAGATGAAGGTGAGCTTGCCGCGCCTGACTTTCTTGTCTTGGGCGATCAGATCCATCAATGGGTCGACGCCCGGCACGCCGCCGGGGACATCCTTAACATGGGTGGGCAAGCCGACCGCCGCAAGGTGAGCGCAGGCACGGGCGCCCTCGGCAGCCGCGAGCAGGCCCTTGCGGGCGGAGAATTCGAACGCCAGCGCCATGCCGAGCGCCACCGCCTCGCCGTGCAGCAGCCGGTCGGAGAAGCCGCAAGCTGCCTCGAGCGCGTGGCCGAAGGTGTGGCCGAGATTGAGCAGCGCGCGCTCGCCGCTCTCGCGCTCGTCGCGCGCGACGATCGCCGCTTTGGCGCGGCAGCAGAGCGCGATGGCATGCTCGCGCGCCGGCCCGCCCGCGAACACCTCCTGCCAATTCGCTTCCAGCCACGCGAAGAAGGCGGCGTCGCCGAGCAGGCCGTATTTGGCGACCTCGGCATAGCCGGCGCAGAATTGCCGTTTCGGCAGGCTGTCGAGCAGCGCGGTGTCGGCGATCACCATCACCGGCTGATGGAAGGCGCCGATCAAATTCTTGCCTTGGGGCGAATTGATCCCGGTCTTGCCGCCGACCGAGGAGTCGACCTGCGCCAAGAGCGTGGTGGGCACTTGCACGAAGTCGAGCCCGCGCCGCACGCAGGCCGCGGCAAAGCCGGCCAGATCGCCGATCACCCCGCCGCCGAAGGCGACGACGAGGTCGCCGCGCTCGATGCGTGCGGCGACGATCGCCTCGCACACCCTCTCGAATGTGGCATAGCTCTTGGAGCCCTCGCCTTCCGGCACCACGATGCGCGCGCTCTCGATGCCGGCCGATGCGAGCGCGGCCTCGCAGGCCGCAAGGTAATTACGGCCGACGGTGTCGTCGGTGACGAGGGCCACGCGCGCGCCGGCCCGCAGCGCCTTGATGCGCGTGCCCAGGCTCGCGAGCAGGCCGCGGCCGATCACGATATCGTAGGCGCGCTCGCCGAGCGCGACCTGCACCACGATAGGCTCGGCATGGCGCAGCGGCGCGGTCATGGCTTGCCCTCCGGCGCGGGTGCGGCGGCGAGATGCGCCGGCAGTGCGGCAATGATTTCGTCGACGATATTGTCGTGCGGCTCGTCACGCGATTGCACGGTCAAGTCGGAGGCGGCATAGACCGGCTCGCGCAGCGGCAGCAGTTCCTTGATCTTCTCGACCAGCGGACGGTCGTTGCGGCGCTTGGTGCGCTTGAGCAGCACCCCGACGTCGGCCTTGAGCCAGATCGAGACACCCTTGATGTGGATGAGGTCGCGGGTGCGCTGGTCCATGACGGCGCCGCCGCCGGTCGCGAGCACCTGCGGGCCGTTGACCAGCAGGCGGGCGATCACGCGCGCCTCGCCGGCGCGAAAATAGGGCTCGCCGTGCTTGGCGAAAATCTCCGGGATGGTCATGCCGGCGGCGCTCTCGATCTCGCTATCGGCGTCGACGAAGGGAATGCCCAAGCGGGCGGCGAGGCGGCGGCCGACCGACGATTTGCCGGCGCCCATCATGCCGACCAGCACGATGGAGCGGCGGCCGAGCGCGCGGATGATCGCGTGTTCGAGCCCGTTTTCCGCCGGTTTTTGAATGGCCATGTGCGCCATGCTAAGCTTCCCAACGATCGCCTCCATATACCAGAATCGCACCGGCCGCGATGGCAGGCTTGCCAACGCTTAAGGAACGTGGTGGTTCACGCGCAAAAGCCCGTCAAACGGGCGGTCGCCGGGTTCGATTATGCCGAGTCTGTTCAGATTTCTCGTTTTGCTCGGCCTTATCGTAGGGATCGTCTACGGCACGGTGTTCGCGCTGGCCAATTTCGTCAAATTGCACCCGCGCGAGATCATCGTCACCGTCCCGCCCGACAAATTCCTCAAGCAGGAATGACCGGGCGCGTGGCCCCTAAGAGCGGCTTTCGTAGAAGAACGTTGCGCAAACGGACATAGGCAAGGCGATGTCGCGCCGCGCGGCCGCATCCGACGACAGGCTGATCGAATTGTTCCTCGACATGCAGGCGGCCGAGCGCGGCGCCGGCGCCAACACGCTCGCCGCCTACCGCAACGATCTTGCCGACCTTGCGGCGTATTTGCGAAGCCAGGGGCGCGGGATCGCCAGGGCCGACACCGAGGATCTGCGCGGGTTTCTCGCCGGCCTGAGCGAGCGCGGCCTGAAGGCCTCGTCGGTCGCGCGCAGACTCTCGGCACTGCGCCAGCTCTTTCGTTTCCTCTACGCGGAAGGCAAGCGCGCCGACGATCCGGCCGCGGTGCTGGAAGGCCCCAAGCGCGGGCGCAGCCTGCCCAAGGTGCTCAGCATCGCCGAGGTCGACAAGCTTTTGGCGCAAGCGCGCGCGAGCGCCGAAGACGCTCAACAGGCGCCGGCCGCGCGCCTGCGCGCCGCCCGCCTGCTGTGCCTGCTCGAAGTCGTGTACGCGACGGGCCTGCGCGTTTCCGAACTGGTGGCACTGCCGGCCGCCGCCGCGCGCCGCGATCAGCGCATGCTGGTGGTTCGCGGCAAAGGTGGCAAAGAGCGGCTGGTGCCGCTCAACCAGGCGGCCAAGCGCGCCATGGCGGAATATCTCGCCCTGCGCACGGAGGGGGAGGGCAAGCCGTCGAAATGGCTATTCCCGTCCTTCGGCGCGCAGGGCCATATCACGCGCCAGCATTTCGCGCGCGAGCTGAAGGCGCTGGGCGCGCGCTGCGGCATTACGGCTGAGAAGCTTTCCCCGCACGTGCTGCGCCACGCCTTCGCCAGCCATCTGCTGCACAACGGCGCCGACCTGCGCGTGGTGCAGACCCTGCTCGGCCATGCCGATATTTCGACGACGCAGATCTATACCCACGTGCTGGAAGAGCGCCTGAAGACGCTGGTGCGCGACCTGCATCCGCTGGGGGACGGCCGTTAAAACCTTCATAAGAGTACTTATTTATCCGTTTGTTGACTTAGTGCCGTCGCCTGGGTCACTTCCGCCCGAAATACCTATATGTTGAGCGACCATGCTCGCAGGAACCGTCCGCAGCTACCTCGACTTCGAAAAGCCGGTGGCCGAATTGGAGGCCAAGGTCGAGGAACTGCGCGCGCTCGGCGAGACCGGCGACGCGGTCGCCATCGGCGAGGAGATTAGCCGGCTCGAGGCCAAGGCGGCGGCCGCGCTCAAGGAACTCTACGCCGATCTAACGCCGTGGCAGAAAACCCAGGTCGCCCGCCACCCGCAACGCCCGCACACGCTCGATTATGTCGCCCAACTGATTACCGACTTCGTGCCGCTCGCCGGCGACCGCAAGTTCGGCGAGGACGCGGCAATCGTCGGCGGCTTCGGCCGCTTCCAGGGCGAGAGCGTCTGCGTGCTCGGTCACGAGAAGGGCGCCGATACCGAGAGCCGGCTCAAGCACAATTTCGGCATGGCGCGGCCGGAGGGCTATCGCAAGGCGGTGCGGCTGATGGAGATGGCCGACCGCTTCGACATTCCAGTGATCGCGCTGGTCGACACCGCCGGCGCCTATCCCGGCATCGGCGCGGAAGAGCGCGGCCAGGCCGAGGCGATCGCGCGATCGACCGAGGCCTGCCTCGCGCTCGGCGTGCCCAACGTCGCCATCATCGTCGGCGAAGGCGGCTCCGGCGGCGCCATCGCCATCGCCACCGCCAACCGCGTGCTGATGCTGGAGCACGCCATCTACAGCGTGATCTCGCCGGAGGGCGCCGCCTCCATCCTGTGGCGCGACACCGCCAAGGCGCAGGAAGCCGCCACCAGCATGAAGATCACTGCGCAGGACATGGTGCGCTTCGGAGTGATCGACAGCGTGGTGCTGGAGCCGACCGGCGGCGCCCACCGTGATGCCGCCGCCGCCATCGCCGCCGCCGGCGATGCGATCGCCAACGCGCTCGGCGAGCTCAAGGGCTTGGACCGCGATGCTATCCGGCGTCAGCGGCGCGAAAAGTTTTTGGCCATGGGCCGGCGGCTCGGAAACGCGACGAGCTAGATCCCCGGTCGGCGGCGGCCGCCGCTTGCCTTAGCGGCCGAGCGGATGGCAGGCCCTTTGCGCACGCCGCGAGACGGTACCGAACGCAGCCGCGCGCAAGCGAAAGACAATCGAAAAGATTTTCGTGCGGCGATCCCGGAAGATCGGTTACAATGCAACCGGCCATTGTGATTGTTCTCACCGCATGGGGCGGCCTGTGAGCGAGACTTTGTCCGCGAACCTCGATCCGCCCCATTCGAAAAGGGTCGAATTTATCTGTCTGCTGGTCGATTCCGCGGCGATAATGGCTAATTTGATGTCGTGGTACCTTTTCGCCGCGGCCATTGTGCTTCCGATTCTCGCACTCACCAAATTTTGGCGCCCGGCCTTTTTTCCGTCGACCCCGCAGTCGTCATACGAAACACTCGGTTTAGCCGCGATCATGGCGGCTCTCTATCTGATCGTGGCGTTTGTTTTCCGTGTGCTGTCGCGCAGGCTCGGCCGCAATCATCCCATCGCGCTGGTTATTGTCTCGTTGCTCTGTCTTGCCGCTTTTGGCGCGGAGTTATCGCAGTTTTCGGACAAGCCAGTCGCCGAACAGATCGTGTCTTTCATCTGGCTGGCGATTTTTTCTTTTTTTGCGGTCGCGCTCGCGGTAGGGGCGGTCATGCACCGGAAACTTCGTGGATAGCCTGCTGAAAGCGATACAATCGACGGCGGACGTCTTTTCGGCGTGGCTGGTCTGTATTGCGCATCCCTATGCCACTTGCGAAAAATTCAGCGGCGACAACCTCGACGACAACCAGAAAATCAAGGGCGCCCTGCAGATCTGGGGGACGGCTTTCGCCGTCGCGGTTGTCTTGCAGCTTCCCATCTACAAGCTGTTCGGCATCGGCTTGCAGGATGTGCATTTTCATTTGCCCGCGATTCTTTTCGTGCTGGTCACGCTCTTTCTCGGCGCCTATTTCGCCCACATGGCTTTGCGGCTGCACAAGATAGCGTCCCGCTTCCCCGACACCTTGGCCATTTACGCGATCAGCGTCGGCGCCTTTGCTCCCTTCTTCACAGTGCTCAGCTACCCGTCCACCCTCAAGAATTTTTATACGGTGCAGGCGATCAAGCACGGCGGCCTGGATGCCGCGCACGCTCTGGCGGTTCTCGTCAAAAAAAGCGCGCCAACCGATTCACTTCTGGATTTCGCCGTGGCCGTGTCCTCGCCATTGGGCGGCGTTATAGGCCTCCTGTGTCTCGCGTTGTTCGCCAATGCCATTTGCATGCACTATCGCGCCGAGAAACACGCCGTCATCAGCGCGGTCGGATTGGCCGTCGCAATTCTGCTGCCCGCCACGGCGGTGATCTCTCTGATAGCGACCGGCATACTTTACGTGGCGATCTCCTGAGCCGCCGTCGGCCGAAGCCGTCCGGCGGGCCGGATGGGCCTCTGTGACCTCGCGCAGATCCCGTCAGCGGCGCGACAAATTCCTCGCCATGGGGCGTGCTGGCGGCCTGCCCGCGCCCAAGCCGGGCCGGCGGC
>Ga0335081_10015121_pt1 | contig 12486 bp, 10 predicted proteins | sample Lox_Sample_35_FD_206713 | JGI IMG/M metagenome (GOLD analysis project Ga0335081, IMG submission 206713) | Soil microbial communities from Loxahatchee National Wildlife Refuge, Florida, United States - Lox_Sample_3.5 | ecosystem: Environmental > Terrestrial > Soil > Wetlands | place: USA...
CGCCTGCACGAAATCCTGCTGTCGGCCGCCGAGCGCGCCGGCGTCGGCGTCCGCACTGGACTGACTGTCGGCGAAATCCATGACGACGGCGAACGCACCGACGTGACCTTATCGGATGGCCGCAGCGACAGCTTCGATCTCGTCGCCGGCTTCGACGGCATCCGTTCGACGACGCGGCTTCATGTCGTCGGCACCGCCTTTGCGCCGCGCCCGTCGGGCTATGGCGGCTGGCGGGTGCAGGTGCCGCGCGCCGACGTCGTGCGCGGCATGGAATTTCTGCAGGGCGTCGGCAGCAAGACCGGTGCGATGCCGCTCAGCGACAATCTCATGTACATATTTCATATCCGGCCCGAGGCGCCCGACGCGGTGTTTGCCCGCGAGGACTATCCCACCCTATTCAAGGAGCGGCTTGCGCAATACGGCAGCTACGTCGCCGCAGTCGCCAGCGCGCTCGATGCTGCCTCCGACATCGTCTACAGCCCGATCGAGCCGATGCTGCTGCCGTGGCCCTGGTTCCGCGGCAGAGTCGTGCTGGGCGGCGATGCGGCGCACGCCTTTCCCCCGCACTTGACGCAGGGCGCCGCGATGGCGGCCGAGGACGGTTTCGTGCTGGCACGCGAAGCGCTTATCGCCGGCGTGCCGGTTGCGGCGCGGCTTATGCGCTATTCGCAAATCCGCTACGCGCGCTGCGCCTTCGTCTACACATTCTCGACGCAATGGATGGAAGAGGAACAAGGGGTGCGCACGCCGGCCGACATGGCGGCGGCACGGGTCGAACTGGCGCTTAATGCTTCGGCGCGCATCGCCGCGAGCGACCGCATCCTCGACGATCGCGTGATTTGACGTCTAGACCATGGTCCGTTCGGATGGAATCGGATCATGGTCTAATTCATTTGCGTGGAGCATGATCTTTTCGGAAAATCGGTATCCACCCGCGGATCAGGTCCGCGGGCAGGCTTTTTCCGGATCATGCTCTAATTAAGATCGCGTGACACCATGAGCTTGGCCACCAGATGGTCAGACGCGGGCGTCAGCCCGAAGCCGAGGCCAGCTTCGATATTGATTGGTTCGGTTCTGTAATCGGCCACGAGAAAAAGCTGGTGCGACTGCTCCGGCGCTGACAGCAAATGTCCGATCGGTCCGTAATCGGCGTAGTGCTCGATCGCGAATGCCCATGTCTCGGAGAAATTATAGGCGAGCCGCACGGCGGGAGCGAATTCGAGATTGTTGAATCCCTTGAACGGATTGTCGAAGATCGGATTGATGATGAAATCGAGTTTGCCGAGATGCCAGCCGATGATCGGCCGTATTTCCGAGGTGTAGCGGCTCGGATCCCAGTGTCTGGCGTTGTCGCTGAATTCGAAATTGATGCCGTAGAAGAACGTGCGATCCGCCGCGTGCGGCACGACGAAAAGCTCGCGCAGTTTGAAACCGTCGAGCACGGCGCCGGAATTGCTGGCGGCGCTATAGAGCGGCAGATAGAGGCCCTGCTCGAACCAATCGGTCACGCCATAGGCCCATTCCGGCACGCCATTGAGCGTGTGATCCGGTACGAGGCCGCCGGGAAAGCGCGGCGTCTTCAAGCCGCTGAAGGTGTAATTGTTGTGCACTTCGAGGTTCAGCACGCCCGGCTTGGCGATCTCGGCGTCATAGACCTGGATTTCATCGGTTTGCGCCCGGGCCAGTGCCGGCCAGGCGATCGAGAGCACCACGGCAACGACACCGGCAAGCCAACGCGCAGCGCTATAGGCCAGAGGCCTAGTCGCGGCGCGGCTTATGGTCAGAGCAAGCCTGAGCCACCGACCCATCGCGGCCTCTGAAATCACAAGTTAAAACAATTCTAAACAGGGAATCCGGCGGCGGGCAACGGCGAGCGACGCACCGCTCCTCAGCGCCGAAGCTGAAACGCCACCAACGCGCCGAGCATGATCACGGCGCCAACGCCTTGCAGCGGTGTGATGACCTCGCCGAGCAGCGCGGCGCTGAGCAATGTCGCCAGCAGCGGCTCGAGATTCATGATCAGCGCGCTGCGGAATGGCCCGATGCGCACCGTGGAAATGTAGAGCGTCAGGGTGGCGACCGCGACGCCGAGGCTGAGAATCATCACCAGCACCCAGCCCGTGGCGGTATGCGGCGAATGCCAGGTCTGGGTGACGACCGCCGCGATGGCGAAGATCGCGGTCGAGGACACCAGCGAATGCCAGGTGGTGAGCCGCGGATCGGAATTCTGCAGTTCGACGCGCGCGATCAACAGAAAGGTGGCGCGGCACAGCGCGGCGACGACCGCGAAGGCAACGCCGACCAGCGAGAGCTGCTGCGGGTAGGCGCCGAGCATCAGTGCGAGACCGAGGAAAGCCGCGACGGCGGCAAGCACGCCGCGCAAGCCGAGCCGTTCGATGCCGAACAGCGCGCCGCCGAGACCGGTCAGCAGCGGATAGATGAAATAGGTCAAAACCGCGATCGGCACCGTGACGAGATCGATTGCCTTGAACAGGCCGAACACGATCACCGCAAACAACACGCCGAGCGCCAGCGCGAAGTTGCGCGCCCGCGCCGTGTGCGGCACTGCAGGCGCGCCAAGCCGCAGATAGAGCCACATCATGCCGAGCCCGACCACGCCGCGAATGAGCGCCAGGGTCAGAGCATCGACGCCATCGGCGAAGATGAGCTTGGCCAGCGTGTCGCAGATGCCGAACGACGTCGCCGCGGTGACGCCTGGACCAAGCGCGTAGAGTCGCGCGCGCGCGCCGCTCGATGGCATGGTGCTCAGCGGTGGATCAGCGTGCCGGCGCCGAGCTCGGTGAACAGTTCGAGCAGCACCGCGTGCGGCACCTTGCCGTCGAGGATGACGACGCCTTCGACGCCGTGGTCGAGCGCGTCGATGCAGGTCTCCACCTTCGGAATCATGCCGCCCGCGATGGTGCCGTCGGCAATGAGCCGGCGCGCATCGTCGACCGAGAGTTCCTTGATCAACGTCTTCGATCTGTCGAGCACGCCGGGGACGTCGGTGAGCAGCAGCAGGCGCTTGGCGTTGAGCGCGCCGGCTATGGCACCCGCGAAGGTATCGGCATTGACGTTGAAGGTGCCGCCATTGGCCGCCGCGGCGACCGGCGCCAGCACCGGAATGAGTTGACGGCCGAGAATCTCGTTGAGCACGGTCGTGTCGACCTTGTCCGGCTCGCCGACAAATCCGAGATCGACCAGCTTCTCGATATTGGAATCGGGATCGACCATGGTGCGCGTCAGCTTGCGCGCGATCACCATGTTGCCGTCCTTGCCGCACAGCCCGACGGCTTTGCCGCCGGCCTCGTTGATGTAGCCGACCATCTGCTTGTTGATCGAGCCGGCCAGCACCATCTCGACAATTTCAAGCGTCTTGGCGTCGGTGATGCGCAGCCCCGCCGCGTATTGCGACTGCACGCCGACTTTCTTCAGCATGGCCTCGATCTGCGGTCCGCCGCCGTGCACGACCACCGGATTGATGGCGGTCTGCTCCAGCAGCACGATGTCGCGCGCGAATTCGCGCGCCAGATGCTCCTCGCCCATGGCGTGGCCGCCATATTTCACGACGACGATCGCCTCGTCGTAGCGCTGCATATAGGGCAAGGCTTCGGCCAGGATGCGGGCCTGCACCTCGGGCGTGATGGGATCGCTTTTCGTCATCGGATTGGTCTTCCCGGCAGTGAGCGCAGCCTATGTAGACGCGTTACGGCGGCGCGACAATCCGATCCGCGTTCAGCGCATCCGTTCGTCAAGAAGCCGCGCCACAGCAGCACGCAATTCCGCGATGCCGGCGCCGCTGCGCGCCGAGGTCGCGATCAGATCGGGAAAGGCGGCCGGTCGCTTGCGCATGATCGCGGCGATTGCCGCCATGCGTTCGGCGAGTTCGGCAGCGCCGACCTGATCGCATTTCGTCAGCACGATCTCATGGCTGACGCCGGCTTGGCCGAGCGTGTCGAGGATCGCGCCGTCGGTCTCCTTGAGGCCGTGCCGTGCATCGAGCAGAACATAGACACGCGCGAGCGTGACGCGGCCGCGCAGATAGTCGTGGATGAGCCTGGTCCAGGCGGCGACCTTATGCTTGGCGGTCGCCGCATAGCCGTAGCCCGGCATGTCGACCAGCACGAGCCGATCGGCGCGGCCGAAGAAAATCAGTTCCTGGGTGCGGCCCGGTCGATTCGAGGTGCGGGCCAACGCGCGCCGCCCGGTCAGCGCATTGATCAGCGACGATTTGCCGACATTGGAACGCCCGGCCAGGGCGATTTCCGGCGCCGTCATGGGCGGCAGCGAATCAATCGATCCCGCGGCCGACAGAAAGGTCCATTCGCCGGCGAACAAGCGACGGCCGGCCTCGATTTCGGCAGTGGAAAACTCGGCCATCGCGGCGCCCGTCATGCAGCGCGATCAGCATAGCCGAGCGGCGACGAAAAAGGGGACCACTCGGGTCCCCTTGCCAGGTTCCGCGTCGGCAAATGATCGATCAGCCGACCGCCTCAGCGATGCGATCACGCCATTTGTTCGAGGCGGGCGCATATGCTGGATTTTTAGCACTGCCTTGATAACGGGCAGCAGCGGCAACGGCCGAAATACCGATCCGCCCATAGCAACGGTCAAGTGCGGTGGATTCACCGCCGATCCGGCGCTCGGTGTCCTTGTTTTGCTCGATTTTCTTGGCCAATTCGGCAACAACGTCTTGCATTCTCAAACCCCGTTTCCCTTTCACGTCCAGTGATGCTCACGATTTATCCGTCGAGTGCGGCGAAAATGGGCGACAAATCGTGCGCTGTCATGACATTTCGAGCCGCCCCCTGCGGGAAGCGACAAGACACCGGCTTTGGTAAACTGCGCGTTAATGTGTCGAGGTCTAATGTGGCGGAACGCTCGATTCAGCGAACCGCGCCGATAAGCGGTCAATGATCGCAAAAAACGCCACCAAAAGTGCGGCATTCCTGCAACACTCGGCGCGGACCGTTCGGAGAGAGGTTCATAATATCTGGCAACAACGGCTCGATTTCGCTATTTGATTTGGCACGGCCGGGTCGCTGTGGGGCACGTCGGAGAAACTGGGCAAGTCATGGCCATGCGTAAGTTTGCATTCCTGATTGTTGGTTTGCTGCTCGGCGGCTGCATGCAGGAGACGCTCGAGCCCGCGACCCAGGCGAACTGGAAGCCGCGGGACAAAGAGCTGATGTCCAACCTGCCCTATGCGCAGGCCACCATTCCGGAGCAATACCGGCGCCACATCGTCGATTTCGACCGCAAGGAAACGCCTGGCTCGATCGTTGTCGATAGCGCCAACAAATATCTCTATTACGTGCTGCCGAAGGGCCAGGCGATCCGCTACGGCATCGCCGTCGGCGAAGACGCCCAGGTCTGGAGCGGCGTAGCGAAGGTCGGCCGCATGGAAGAATGGCCGGCCTGGGTTCCGACCGCGAGCGAGCAGCAACGGCTTGGACCATTGCCGGCCTTTGTCACCGGCGGACCGCATAACCCGATGGGTGCCCGCGGCATGTACCTGTACTCGGGCAACAAGGACACGCTGTACCGCATCCACGGCACCAACCAGCCCGAATATATCGGGCAGGCGATCTCGTCGGGCTGCATCCGCATGACCAACGAAGACGTCATCGACCTCTATGGCCGCGTCAAGCTCGGCACCATCGTGGTGGTCTTGGCGCCGTCGTCATCGCCGGCGCCAGCACCGGCGCGCGTCGCCTCGGGTGACGGGACGTCACGGTCCTACTGATTTCGCGACATCGTTCGCAGCGTGAGCGGCGCCGACCACGGTCGGCGCCGTTTGCATTTTGCAACACTCGATGCCGCGCGTGTCTTACGCACCAAGCTCGATGTGGACGATTTCCGGCGGTACGCCGAGTCGTGCCGGTATGATGCTGGTGCCGAGCCCGCCGGAGACGATCAGGTGCCGCTCGTCCTCGACAACGTGGCCATAGGCATAGCGCGCGCCATATTTCGACGGCACCAATTTCCGCCACAGCAGCGGCACACGAATCTGCCCGCCGTGGGTATGGCCGGCGAGTGTCAGCGCCACGCGTGACGGCACTTTCGGGAAAATGTCCGGCTCGTGGGCCAGCAGCAGCACCGGATCGTCGGTACGCACGCGCGCCAGCGTTCCCGGCAAGTCGTCGACGCCACGATAGCGGCCATGGCCGAGGCGATGGGCGATCTGGTCGCCGATGCCGGCGAGCCAGAAGCGCCGGCCGGCGTCGCCGAGCAGCACCGCATCGTTTTCCAGGATCGGAATGCGCACATCGCCGAGCGCCGAGCGCACGCCGGCAAGATCGTGCCACCAATCGTGATTGCCGAGGATCGCCCAGGTGCCGAGCGGCGCCTTGAGGCGCGCGAGTTCCGCCGCCCAATCCGGATCGGCAACCGGCTCACCGCGAAAGCCGTGATACCAGGCCTTGAAGTCGCCAAGCAGCACGACGAGATCGGACTGCAGGGAATTGGCAGTATCGACGACACGGCGGATATGCGGCAGCAGCATATCGGGACCGCCGGCATGAAGATCGGCGATCACCGTCACCGCGAGCTTGTAGTGCGCCGGCCAGCGCGGCGGGCTGAGCGCATAGCGCGTGACGACAAGGCCGAACGGCTCGATCCCGCCGGCATATCCGGCAACCGCGGCTCCCGATATCCCAAGCAGTGCGGTTCCGGCGACGAAATGACGCCGCGTCAGGCGACCGGGCGCGAGCGTCGGTGCGGCTCGCTCAAGTCCGGGCGCAGTTGTCGTCGTCATGGCCGCCTCTTAGCGCGCAAGTGATGAATGGAGGGTTCATCGATACCGAAGCGGCATAGCCTATTTGTGACCGCAATGCGTTAAGCGGCCTTCACGATTGCGCGAGACGTTCCCGCGTCACCCAGTCGAGCGTCCGGTCGAGCGCGCGGGTGAGCCGTTCAAACAGTTCGTCGATCTCCGCCGCATTGATGACGAGCGGCGGGCAGAGGGTGATGACATCACCGATCACCGAGCGCACGATTAATCCTTCCTGCTCGGCGAAGGAGACGGCGCGGGCACCGACGCCCTGCGGCGCCGCGAACGAGCGCTTGGTCTTCTTGTCGGCGACGAGCTCGATGCCGCCGATCAGACCAAGCCCGCGCGCTTCGCCGACCAGCGGATGGCGACTGAGCGCACCGAGTCGCGTCTGAAAGCGCGGCGCCAGCGCCGCCGCCTTTTCGAAAATCTTGTCGCGCCGATAGATCTCGATTGCCTTCAAGGCAACCGCGGCCGAGACCGGATGACCGCCATAGGTAAACCCGTGGCCGAATACGCCGATCCGGCGACTCTCCTCGAGCAGCGCCTGATAGAGATTCTCCGGAATCATGACGCCCGCGATCGGCAGATAGGCCGATGACAGCGCCTTGGCGACCGAGATGGCCTGCGGCCTGAAGCCGAGCTTCTCGCAGCCGAATGCCGTGCCGAGGCGCCCAAAGCCGCAGATCACTTCGTCGCAGATCATGAACACGTCGTGCTTGGCGCAGACCGCCATGATTTTCGGGAAATAGCCGTGAGGCGGCACGATCACGCCGCCGGCACCCATCACCGGCTCGGCGATGAAGGCCGCGACCGTATCGGGACCTTCGCGCTCGATCAGCGCGTCGAGCTCGGCAGCAAGTCGCGTTGCGAACGCTTCCTCGCTCTCGCCATCCTGCGCAAAGCGATAATGGTGCGGGCAGCCGGCATGCAGAATGCCGGGCAGCGGCAGATCAAAATCGCGATGATTCGCCGGCAGCCCGGTCAGCGAGGCAGCAACCACGGTAACGCCGTGATAGGCCTTGCTGCGGCTGATGATCTTTTTCTTCTGCGGCCGGCCGAGCGCGTTGTTGAGATACCAGACGAGCTTGACCTGGGTATCGTTCGCCTCCGAGCCCGAATTGCAGAAGAACACTTTCGAGATCGGCACCGGCGCGATCTCCTTGAGTTGTTCGGCAAGCTCAATCGCCGGGTCGTGGCTCTTGCCGGTGAACAGATGCGCGAATGACAGTTTGCGCATCTGCGCCGCCGCCGTCTCGACCAGTTCGTCGTTGCCGTAGCCAAGCGCGGTGCACCACAGGCCGGCCATGCCTTCGAGATAGCGCTTGCCGTCGCTGTCGTAGACGTAGACGCCCTCGCCGCGCTCGATGATCAGCGGACCATTGTCGCGGAAGGTCGCGAGATTGATGTAAGGATGCACCAACGTCTCGACGTCGCGCGCGGCGAGAATGCTGAGCGGTGACATTGCGGTGCTCCGTATCGGTTGCCGCTATTGTGGCGTGATGCGACGCGCGGCGTCAAAACCGCCATGCGGCGGACCGCGTCGCGCGTCCTGCCCGATCAGCGCCAGCGGGCGCGGCCGTGGCAGCGGCACCAGCGCAGCGGGAATCGCCGCATTCTCGTTCGCGGCAGCATTGTCGGCGTCTTCGGCGACGGCGTCCTCGCTCGAAGCCTGAGGCTGCGCGCTCGGCACCGCTTTCGCCTGCACCGTCGGTTCGCGGACGTCCCATTCGCAGACCTTGTAATTGTTGCGCCGCTCGGCGAGGTCGAGATGGATATGTTCCTCGTGCGCGCCGTCGGAACCCGGACCGAGCACGGTGGAAAAGCGCGCGCAGACTTCAGCGCGGATCGCATTGCGCCATGCCTTGTCCACCGTGACGTCGGTCAGCCCGACATTGCGCCCGTCGGCGAGCTTGAAGCCGCGCACGTCAAGCGCATTGGCGCGGCCGTGTTCGCTCAGCACGGCGCCACGCACGCGGTTGCGGCCGCGGCATTCATAGGAATCGAAATCGTCGACGACGCGCAGCGCCGCGCCGAGCTTGAGCGCGGCCGGCGCGATGTCCTCACGGATCCAATGCGCGACTTCCTCGGCCATCGGGCAGCGCAGGGTGGCCGGCGGCGCGATCGCCACCTTGCTCTGGTCGGCCAGCGTCACGGCATCGATCAGCACCGCATCGGTGGCGCCGCACTCGCCGGCGCCGATCAGTATCGGCAGGGCGCGGAACGAAGCGATCTTGGCGAGGCGGAGCTGGCAGGCTGACGGCGCGGCCGGGGTCGACGTCGCGCTTTCTTCCGGAAAAGCCGCATAGGCTTCCTGCGGTGGTGAGAGTTCCTGCGGGATCACGATCGGGGCCGGCGCCAGCGCAGACCGCGTTGCGCCGCGCCCATCGCTGCGCTGCGCCGCCGGTGCCGGCGGGCTTTGCGCTGCCGCAACCGCCGTCGTGACGAACAGCACGGCGATGGCGAGAATAACTTTCATGCTGCGGATCTCCGTCGCTATCGCGGCACTCCGGGGCGGGCAATTGTTTTAGGCCAATTCCGGCCTTATTAGGGGCGCCGAGCCAGATCAGTCACCGGCCGTCTGGCATTCAAGTTACGATGCGACCGAGTTGACGACACGGCCAAGCTGACGATGCGGCCCGATCACGGCTCGTATGCGGCACTTTACTCCCTCCACACGTCACCCTGTCAGGCGGCGACCTTAGACGACCTGCACGTGTAACCTTTGCCCCAATTGGTCGATTTTTGACCCCGAGAGCAAGAATTTACCATCGCAACCCCGTGAAAAGCTGCAGAAGACCCTGTGATCCGCGTCACAGCGGACGTACCCTTTCCGCCCTAGATATTGTACGGGTTTCGAAAGTCCGGGATTGGAGGGCACAATGAGCGATCTGATCATTGGTGGGCATTCGCAATCGAAGCTGCATTGCCTGTTCCGCCGGGTCATCTGGTTCTGGGCCTTGCTGGCTGTTCTTTCGACCTGGTCGACGGCGTCGATGGCCGATCGGCGGGTTGCGCTTGTCGTCGGCAACGGCGCCTATAAGAACGTGCCGAACTTGCCGAATCCGCCCAAGGATGCGCAGGCCATCGCGGCACTGCTACGCAATCTGGGCTTCGACGTGGTGAGCGGCGAGGACCTGACCCACGACGCGATGACCGACGTACTGCGCAAGTTCGCCACGCAGGCCGATGGCGCAGACGTGGCGCTGTTCTTCTATGCGGGTCACGGCCTGCAGCTCGACGGCAAGAACTATCTCTTGCCGATCGATTCCAATCCGAAATCCGAACTTGATGTGAAGCTCGGCGGTCCAATCGACGTCAACACGCTGCTCGACCAGACCATGGCGACCGCGAAGGTCAAGCTCGTCTTCCTCGACGCCTGCCGCGACAATCCGTTCGTCGAGCAGATTTCGCGTTCGCTGAGGACCCGCTCGATCACCGTCGGCTCGGGCCTTGCCGAAATGAAATCGAGCGAAGGCACTCTCTTGGCATTCGCCACGTCGCCGGGCCAAGTCGCGCTTGACGGCCAAGGCGGCCACAGCCCGTTCACCAAGGCGCTGCTCGACAATCTCGGCGCGCCGAACGACGAAATCAGCGTCGCGCTGACCAAGGTCCGCGCCGAGGTTGCCGATCTCACGCAGAAGCAGCAGTCGCCGTGGGCCAGCACCAATCTGACCGGCCTGTTCTACATGAACCGCACGCAGGTCGCATCGGCTGCGCCGACCAGCGCCGCAATCGGCTCGGCGACCCCGTCCGATTCGGCCGCATCAGCCGCGACGACGGCGGGTGATCCGGTCGAGGTGGAGTTCTGGCGTTCGGTCAAGGACAGCTACAAGGTCGAGGAACTCAACGCCTACCTCACTCGCTATCCGGACGGCGCTTTTTCTTCGATCGCCCGGGCCCGCCTCGCCGCCATCGATACGCGGGAGAGCGCGTCCAATTCGCGGACGCTGTCCCAGGACATTGATCCGGCCGTGCACACCGCGGACAGTTCACGCCAGACCGAAGACGCGCTGAGCCTCGATCGCAGCGACGTTCGCGACATTCAGAAACGGCTCAAGGCGCTCGGCTTCTCGACGGCGACCGACGGCCGCATGGGCGACGACACCCGCCGCGCCATCAAAAACTGGGAGGCCGCGCGCAACTATCCGAGCAGCGGCTATCTCAACAAGCTGCAGTGGGATGCGCTGCGCGCCGAGGATATTCCGAAATCAGCGCTCGCCGACGACGACAGCAGCGACGACAGCTCTCATCGCAGCAGCGCCGGCAGCAGCAGCGGCGTCAGCCGTCGCCAGGGCGCAGGCCCCAGCGGTCCGCCGACCCTCATGGGCCCGCCGATCATGCCGTTCTTCAATGGCGGCGGCCGCAGCCTGTTCGGGCGCTGACCGGGACACATACAGAAGCGCCTCGGTCCAACAGTCAGCAAATCGAGGGAGGCCGCCGTCTCTGGCGGCCTCTTTTATTTGGACGACCCGCGCAGCCGTGCTGCAATCATTACCGCGCGCTGTCGGCAAGGAATTTGAGCGAACGTCGCAGCGGCACCTCACCTGCCGCCACGTCGAGATCGAATTCTGACCGTCGCACTTCAAGCTGCCTTTGTGAGACGCGCCCGATCGGTGACAAATTGCAAATCCCCCGTCACAATATCCGTCGTTCACCAAGCTTCGCCCAATGGGCCCGCGATGATCGCTCTGCTGGCAGATATTCACGGCAATCGCGAAGCCTTGTCGGCGTGCCTCGCCGATGCCGAACGCCGGGGCGCGGATCGTTATGTCTTTCTCGGCGATATCGTCGGCTACGGCGCCGATCCGTGCTGGACCACCGACTGCGTGATGGACCATGCGGCGCGCGGCGCCATCGTCATTCTCGGCAATCACGATGCGGCGGCCGCCGGCGCGCCGTCATCGCTCAATGAGACGGCGGCCGAGGCGATCGCCTGGACGCGCCGGCAGCTCGATGATGCCGAGCGAAAATTCCTCGAAGGCCTGCCGCTGTCGGTCGAAGATCAGGGCCGGCTTTACGTCCACGCCAGCGCCGCCGCGCCGTCGCGCTGGGACTACATTCTCGACACGCCCCAGGCGCAGCGCTCGTTCGATGCCACCGCGGCGGCGCAGACCTTCTGCGGCCATGTGCACCGGCCGGCGCTCTATCTGCTGTCGCGTACCGGCAAGCTGTCCGCGTTCACGCCGACGGCGGGTGTCGGCATACCCTTGCTGACGGGCCGGCGCTGGCTCGCGGTACTGGGCTCGGTCGGCCAACCGCGCGACCGCAATCCGGCAGCGAGCTACGCGCTGTTCGAGGAAGCCAGCAACACGCTGACCTTCCTGCGCGTTGCCTACGACGTCGCGACGGCGGCACGCAAAGTTCGCGAGGCCGGTCTGCCGGCCGTGCTCGCCGCACGCCTCGAACAGGGCTACTGACATGAGCCGCCAGCTCTCCCCCGGCGACGTCATCGGCGGTTTCCGGCTCGAAGAGAAGTTTCACCACGGCGGGCTCGGAACGCTGTGGAAGGTTTCGGGCGCCGAAAGCGCGATGCCGCTGTTGATGAAGCTGCCATTTCTGCTGCCCGGCGAAGACCCACTGGGGATCGTCAGCTACGAAACCGAGCAGATGATCATGCCGCGGCTGAACGGCCGTCATGTGCCGCAATTCGTCGCCGCGGGAGACTTCGACGGCCCCTATCTGGTCATGGAGCTGATCGCCGGCCGTTCGCT
>Ga0335081_10015122_pt1 | contig 12485 bp, 7 predicted proteins | sample Lox_Sample_35_FD_206713 | JGI IMG/M metagenome (GOLD analysis project Ga0335081, IMG submission 206713) | Soil microbial communities from Loxahatchee National Wildlife Refuge, Florida, United States - Lox_Sample_3.5 | ecosystem: Environmental > Terrestrial > Soil > Wetlands | place: USA: Florida...
TCTGGAATGCCGAGCAGTACATGATGAGCTACCTGGGAATCTCGGAGCCATTAAAGAGCCTCGGTACCGATGTTCCGACGTTGGTAGCGCTCCTTGTTTGTCTGATTCCAACTACTATCGGTGCGTTGCTGGCAGCGATCGGAATCGCAGGGATGGATCGTGCACTGCAGGCCAATATTATTGCGAAGAGCGGCAAGGCGGTTGAGACGGCTGGAGATATCGACACGGTTTTGCTCGATAAGACGGGAACGATCACAGTAGGTAATCGTCACGCTACCGATTTCGATCCGGTTGACGGTTACTCGCAGTTGAAGCTGGCGCGCCTTGCCGGACTGGCATCCACTGCCGACGAGACGCCGGAGGGTAAGAGCATAGTCCGAGCGGCTCAGGCAATCGGGGTGGCAGGTCGGGATCTGACCGTGCCTATGGGCAGCGAGTTTGTCACTTTCAGTGCGCAAACTCGGATGAGCGGAGTTAATCTGCCGGACGGAACGTGTATTCGCAAAGGCGCACCCGATGCGATTAGAGCGTTCATCCGGGAAAAACATGGCTCTGTCCCTGCTACCTTAGAGAAAAAGATCGAGATGATCGCATCGAAAGGAGCGACGCCGCTTGTAGTATCGGAGGATGCCAAAATTGTTGGTGTCGTGGTACTCGAGGACATTTTGAAGCCTGGAATGCTCGAGCGTTTCGAGCGTCTTCGCAAAATGGGTCTGCGGACCGTGATGATCACTGGCGACAATCCACTGACGGCGGCGACCATCGCAAGGCAGGCTGGCGTCGACGACTTCGTGGCACAGGCAACGCCGGAATCCAAACTTGCTTACATCCGTAAGGAACAGGCCGAGGGTAAGCTGGTGGCAATGATGGGCGACGGCACCAACGACGCGCCAGCGCTCGCGCAAGCCGACGTAGGCTTGGCTATGAACTCCGGGACCCAAGCGGCGAAGGAAGCCGGTAACATGGTCGATCTCGATTCGGATCCGACCAAACTGATCGAAGTGGTCGAAATCGGAAAACAACTTCTGATGACCCGCGGCGCACTTACGACTTTTTCGGTCGCCAACGACGTAGCAAAATATTTCGCAATCGTTCCAGCGCTTTTCGCAGGCACCCTGCCGTGGTTGAAGGCGATGGATATCATGCATCTCCACTCGCCTACCTCGGCAATTCTGTCCGCAGTAATCTTTAACGCACTAATAATTCCTTTGCTTATTCCGGTCGCCCTGCGAGGAGTGAACTACCAACCGCTCGGAGCGGACGCTCTGTTGCGTAGAAACTTGCTCATCTGGGGCGTCGGTGGCGTCATCCTGCCATTCGCAGGTATCAAGCTCATTGATGTGGTCATGGGCGCGATGCATCTCGTTGCCTGAAGTAGATCCACGCGAGGATAGACAATAATGAAAACCAACATCACCAAAAGTCTCTGGCTGCTCGGCGCCACGGTGGTCATTTGTTGTTTGATTTACCCGATGATCATATGGGCGATTGGGCAGACCTTTTTCTCCTTCTCCGCAAATGGCAGCATGGTGAACGGGCCTGACGGCAAACCGGTTGGCTCGCTCCTTATCGCGCAACCTTTTACCAAGGAGGAATACTTCTGGCCGCGGCCGTCAGCTGCCTCATACGACGCTTCCGCCTCGACTTCATCTGCTCTCGCGGCTTCCAACTATCTGCTCCGCGATCGCGTCGCACGGATGCTTGGCCCCATTGTCAAGTATAAGAACGGACCCAAGGCTGGCGAGTTGGTCGCGCCGGATATCGAGGCATGGTTTCAACAGGACCGCTACCAGGGCCAGCCTCATATCGTCGCACAGTGGGCGGATAACCATAATGAACTGGCGCAAGGGTGGGTAAGTGCCGATCCTACCCATGCTCAGTACGTGAATGATTGGGCCAAAGCCAATAAAGCCGTCGTCGCCGACTGGATCAAGCAGAACCCGGCGACACCCCAGCCGCAGGCTTCCGACTTGGCCGTTCTATTTTTTGAGAACTTCTCGAAGAGCAATCCGGGCAGATTCCCCTCAGCCGTCACCAAGCAGACACCTGACGGCAAGACCCAGACGATTATCATGCCCGTTGCGAGCGGCTCCGACATTCAGTCGAGTTTCTTCGACATGTGGAGGCAAGATCATCCCGATGTAGCCTTGCAAGAAGTTCCCGGCGATATGGTCACGACTTCAGGTTCCGGTTTGGACCCGAACATCACGCTAGAGAACGCCGAATTCCAGCTCGAGCGTGTGTCTTCCAAGTGGGCATCAGATCTAAAGCGCGACCCGCTCCAAATCCATAACGAAATTAAGGGAGTCATCCAGGCCGAAGCATATGCTCCGATGGATGGGCTGGTCGGCGAGAGGATCGTCAATGTGTTGCAGGTGAACCTCGAATTACGCAAACGCTACGGCATCCCACGAGGGTAATCACCGAACGCGCTGAACGCGATAAAAACGAATCTACTTTCTCCGTTAGCTCATACATCAGGGCGGTTTCGGCCTTCGGGCTGCCACGTGGCTAGGCCGATGCCCGGCTGCGAGCACCGCTCTGCCGAACGTATAGTCCTCTCAAAAGTGGTCGGCGTCGTGGCCGCGGGAGGATTCTTGTGCTTGGTGTTTAAGCGTGGCATTGGCTGTTCCGAACCTAAATGCGACCCGCAACCGGCAGCCGTTTCGCAGGTTCATCCCTGCATGACGGTCAGTCTCTCTGGAAGCCATGTTGCGGTCGGGCAGCCAGATCGGCATCGCCTGCCAAACTTAGGGTTTACGGCGTGGGGCTTTGTGGCTGAAAGTGCCTTCGGCTGAAGGTATTAGTGATACAAATCACCATTCTTCTCAAATTACGTGCGTGCATAGGGTATTGGATGTGTAGGCGTCCATATCGACCCGGTGAGATGTCCACTAAAATGTTCTCTGTTGAATTAAACCGACGATCAACCTTGAGAAGCAAGCTGCGACGGCAAGCCGATGAAAACGCAATAAAATCAAGGAATTAATCGATGCTTCGCGTCAAACACCTGCGTATCGATACCCTGCGCGAACACGTCATCGTGATTCACGAACGCACGGTCAAGGACGGCAACCTCGGCTTCAATCCACTCGACCGCGCCCGCGTCTTCGGCGCCGACCCCGCCACCGGCCGGATTCGCGAAATCAACGGCGTGCTCAATTTCTGCTCGGACGTTCTCGTCGCTCCCGACGAAATCGGCCTTTCCGAGCAGGCCTTTCACGACCTCGGCCTGCCCGAAGGAACGTCCGTGGAAGCCACCCTCGCCATCGCCCCGCGCAGCGTCGACCACGTCCGCGAGAAACTGGGCGGCCAGCGCCTCGACCGTGCCGCCTTCGACGCCATCCTGGCCGACGTTGCCCACCATCGCTACTCCCGCGTCGAGCTCTCGATGTTCGTGCTGGCGTGCGCCTTGCGCAAACTCGACCTCGACGAACTCGTCGATTATACCCGCGCCATGATCGAGACCGGCACGCGGCTTGACTTCGGCCCGGGCCCCGTCGCCGACAAGCATTGCATCGGCGGCGTCCCCGGCAACCGCACCACGATGGTCGCAGTGCCGATCATCGCTTCCTTCGGCGTCAAGGTGCCCAAGACCTCCTCCCGCGCAATCACCAGCCCCTCCGGTACCGCCGACACGATGGGCGTGCTGGCGCAGGTCGCACTGCCCCCGGCGCGCCTGCGCGAAGTCGTCGATCGCGCCGGCGCCTGTATCGCTTGGGGCGGGGCCGTGGATCTCGCCCCCGCCGACGACATCCTCATCACCGTCGAGCGTCCGATGGAGATCGATACCGAGGCGCAGGCGGTCGCCTCCATCCTCGCCAAGAAAAAAACCGTCGGCTCGACTCACGTTCTGATCGACATCCCAGCCGGCCACACCGCCAAGGTGCGCTCGATGGCTGCCGCGGGCCGCCTCGCCAGTCTCTTCCGATCCGTCGCTGAAAAGATCGACCTCCATCTCGACGTCGTCATCACCGAGGCGCGCGGGCCGGTCGGCCGCGGTATCGGTCCCCGGCTCGAGGCGCTCGACGTGCTCTCCGTCTTGAGGCACGAGCCCGACGCCCCCTCGGACCTGCGCGAAAAATCGCTCTTTCTCGCTTCGCGCATCCTCGAGATGACCGGCGTGGTCGCCCCCAACAACGGCTACCGTGCCGCACAGCGGGTGCTCGACTCCGGCGACGCGCTCCAACGCTTCGAACTCATCGTAAAGGAACAGGGTGCCCTCGAACTGCCGCCCGAGGCGCCTTGCAGGCACGTCGTGCCGGCGCTCGCCGACGGGCGCATCCGCGAGGTCGATTGCTGGGAGATGTCGCGCGTCGCCAAGCGCGCCGGCGCCCCAGCCAACGTTTCCGCCGGGGTCCGCCTGCTCAAGACGGTCGGCGACGTGGTCGGCCGCGGCGAGCCATTGTTCGAAATCCACGCCGCCAGCGACGCCCAGTTGCGCTTTGCCCGCACCTACGTCGACTCGCACCCCCACATCGTCCACTACGGGTTCTGAAACGCGGCGATGTCGGCCTTCCGGATCCGATTCGAGTTACTGAAAGTTAAGAAATAACCTGAATGATGAGGTCACGCTTGTGACAAGATTCGCGCCTGGCTTTGTCCCCGCAGTATCACAGTGCGCGTAAAGGCTTCTGGCATTCACCGGATGTTCTCAGCAAAGCGAGAGCTCGCCTATCGTCAACGATGCGGCGCCGCGTCTCCCAGCACCGACGCCCGGACATACACCGTCCCCTCCATCAGCCGCCGGGCCGTCCGATACACCGTCGCCTGCTCCGCTCGATATTCCCCGTTCTGGCGGCGTACCAGCGCGCCCACCACCGTCAGCCCCGAGGGCTGTGCGATTCTCACTGAGTCGTCCGCCGATCGCGGACTCCGCGCCAAAGCATGAACCAGGCTGCCGGGAATCTGCGCAGCCACGGCCAGACACATCGCGCCGGTGAGCGGCACCGCCCGATGCGGCTGCTCTTGCGACAACATTCGCACAGTTAAGTCCATCTGTGCAGGGTGAAATATTTCACCAGCCAGGGTCCGCGCCTCCTTCGGACCAGTCACCATCGCGACCTTCGGGATACTCGGCTTGCGCGCCGCCTCCTGGCGCGTACTTGCGATTCCCATCCGCAGACTCGCCGCGACCCGAATCGCTTCCATCCGCGCGAGCAGTTCCCGATTCGTCTCGAGCTCGGCGGGCATCTCAACGCCCGTCATGCCCAGTGCTTGCGCGGAGACGAAGACGCATGGGCTTGCCGCGTCAATCATCGACGCCTCGATGATGCCGGCGCCAGCCACCTCGAGCTCGTCCAGCGCCTTGCCGGTGGGCAACAGCCTTCCGGTACCCGCACCGCCCGGGTCGAGAAAATCGAGAAGCACTGGCGCGCCGCTGCCCGCAACGCCCGGCAGCACGAACTCTCCGTCGACCGCGGCGAGACCGCCATCCATCGCAAAGCGCGCGACAATAATTTTACCGGTGTTGGTGTTGTGAATACGGACGATCGCCTCGCTGCCGTTCACCGCGACCATTCCCTCGTCGACCGCGAACGGGGCGACGGCGGAGGACATGTTGCCGCAATTTCCGCTGTAATCGACGGCGGCTTGACGCAGTGAGACTTGCGCGAAGGTGTAATCGACGTCGGCGTCGGCGCGGCTCGACGGTCCGATCACGCAGACTTTGGAGAGCGAGGAGAGCCCGCCGCCCATTCCGTCCAACTGCCGGCCATTGGGATCCGGACTCCCGATCACGCCGAGAAAGATCGGATCCCACAAGGCGCGGTCGGGCGGCAGATCGCTCTGGCGGAACATCACGGCCTTGCTGGTTCCGCCACGCATGAACACGGCGCGCAGTTTGATTTGCTTCATCGCAAACCTTTTCGCGAATCGATGCGGTCCACGGTCACTCGCGATCGCGCGCGGCGTTGGCTCCGGCGATCCGTCCGAAGACCGCGCCCGACATCAGGCCCGATCCGCCCGGATAGTTGTTATGGAAGATTCCACCCACCATCTCGCCGCACGCGTATAGTCCCGGAATCGGTTCCCAGCCGGTGTCGATGATCTGCGCGCGATCGTTTATCTTGAGCCCGCCGAAGGAGAAAGTTATTCCGCCGGTGACGGGCCACGCGAAAAATGGCGGCGTATCGAGCTTTTGCGCCCAGTTCGATTTGGGCAGCGCGAGCCCCTTGGTCGTCATCCCGTCGCGTTCGCCCGGATTGAATGTTCCGTGACCGGCGGCCGCGTTAAATTCGTCGAGCGTGCGCAGCGCAACGTCATGGTCGAGGTCGAGCTGCGCGAGCAGATCGTCTAGCCGCTGTGCCGCAATCGGCTGACTGGTCGAGTAGCGCGGCTCCAGCAGGCCGGTCACCTTGCTGTCGAAAATCTGGTATGCGACACCGCCCGGCTGGTTCAGGATGATGCCACCGAACTTCGCGTACGTGAAAAGCGCCTGGTCCTCGCCTTCGTCGACAAAGCGCAGGCCGAGCTTGTTGATCATCACGCCGTAGAGATAAGAGAGGCGGTTGGTCTTGTCGGTGAGTTGGCGATCGCCGAAGGGCGGCGCCGCGGCGTTGATCGGCGTCGCGTGACATCCGCTCCATTGCCCCCACGGCATCGCGCCGATTTCCAATGCCATGCGCAGGCCGTCGCCCTGATTGTGCGGAGTGCCGCGGACTTTGGCGTGATCCCAGGGACGGCCGAGGTATTGGGCGCGCCACGCCGCATTCGCTTCGAACCCGCCGCAGCCCAGCACGACCGCGCGCGCCCGCACCTCATGGATACCGGCCGAGTTGCGCATGGCCACGCCGCAAACCGAACCCTGGGTCGTTTGCAGCAGGCGTGTGGCGGCTGCGCCGTAACGGATCTCGACGCCGCTTCTTTGCGCCGCCGCAAACCACATCCGCGAAAGCCCCACCCCCTCGTTGGCAGCGCGCACGATCGCGCCCTTGGGCCATTTGATCACATTGCCGACGCGCACGGCGCCGAGCGAGATCGCGGGCTCGAAACGGATTCCCTGTTCCGCCATCCAGCAGGCGGTCTCGTATGAATTCGAAATCAGGATCTCACCGAGTTCCGGGTCGGTGCGATTTTCCGTCATGCGGCGCAGGTCGGACCAGAAAGCGTCCCTGGGGTACTGTTCGATGCCTTCGACGAAGCCCGGCAATTCGCGCGCCTTCGGCACCAGCCGCAGGATGTCTTCGGTGCGATCGAAGGCGATACGCAGCAGGCCGCCGCTGTAGTAGGTATTGCCGCCGCGCATCCCCTCGGGCGCTTTCTCGAGCACCAGGATGCGCCCGGCGCCCGCGCTCCGCGCGGAGACGCTGGCCGACAGCGCCGCGTTGCCCGCGCCCACTACGATTACGTCATAGTCGGCCATTGCCGCGGCTATCCCTTGCCGTTGAACGCCGGCATCACGTGCTTCGCAAACCGCTCGAGCGACCGCACGACATAGTCGTGCGGTTCGCCGCCTTGCGCCACTTCGAGAATCAGATAGGTGGCGCCGTAGAACTCCTGGGCCCATCGTATGTGTTCGATGAGCTTGTCGGGAGTGCCGATCAGCAGCACCCGCAGCGCGTCGAGATCGTCGAAAGTCTTGCCGATGAAGGGGCTGGCGACGCCGCGCTGGTAAAGCTCATAGGCGGCCGACGTATGCATTTTCCGGCGATCGAGCGAGTCGAAGAACTTGTAGTACTGGAGCGCGTAGACGCCGCCGTGATCGCGCGCCTCCTCACGCGACTCGCCGCAGTACATCTGGTAAACGCCGGAGATTTCGCGGGTCGCGGGATCGAAGCCGCTCTCGCGCAGCGCGTTGCGGTAAAGGCCGATGTTCTCGCGAATCCGATCCGCCGCCGGGACGAAGAAGCCGCTGCTCAAATGAAAACCCTTGCGACCCGCCCAGATGAAGCTCTCCGGCGTGATCGCGCCCGACGCATAGATCGGCGGATGCGGCTGCTGGAGCGGCTTCGGAAAGAAAGAGTAATCCCGGAGCTTCCAGAATTTGCCGTCGAAGGAAAACGGTCCGTCCGCCGTCCACGCCTTGACGATCAGATCGGTGCCCTCGCGGTAGCGCTCGTGGCTCTGTTCGGGGTCGATGCCGAACACCTCATACGAATAATTGAGAAAGCCGCGCCCGATTCCATACTCGAGCCGCCCCTCGCTCAGCACGTCCAGCATCGCGTACTCCTCGGCCAGGCGCACCGGATGGTTGAGCGGGATGAGCGAGACCCCGGTGCCGAGCTTGATGCGCCTGGTGCGTGCGGCCGCCGCGGTTGCGATCACCGGCGGCGATCCGAAGGAGTAACCGGAGTAGTGATGCTCCCCGAACCACACCGCGTGGTAGCCGAGCTCCTCGGCGAGTTGCGTCTGATCGAGAATCTGGCCGTAATAGCGCGAGGCGGAGCCGTGCAGGTCCGGGTAGTAGTCGGTGTTATAGAGCAGTCCGAATTTCATCATTGATGCTTCCCCGGGGCGCTGAACGCTTGTTTCCCGACGATACGGCGCCGCAGCCGAATATTGCATAAAGCGGCGCAGCCCAGAAAACATCTTTTCTGCCGTCGCCGCCCGTGCGAGAAGAGAGTTGGGCGCGCGCTCGTGATCGGTTGTCAGCATGGCCCGGCGCGCCTGAGGAGTAACGTCAATGACCTGGCTCGATGACAAAACGGCCGGCGTGGCGGCGCCGGGCGATCGCTTGGCCGAACTGTGGCGCTCGCCCGGCATCGTCGCGATCCCAGGGGCGCACGATGCGCTTGCGGCACTGATCGCGAAAAAGGCCGGCTTCAAGGCGCTCTATCTCTCGGGTGCGGCGCTCAGCGCGAGCCTCGGCCTCGCCGATTTGGGTATCCTGGGCCTCGACGAGTTATGTTTGCTCACCCGCGCGATTGCGCGGGCCACGGCGTTACCGCTCGTGGTTGACGGCGATACCGGTTTCGGCGGGATTCTCAACGCGATGCGCATGGTGCGCGAACTGGAAGACGCGGGCGCGGCGGCGGTTCAGATCGAAGACCAGATCCTGCCCAAGAAGTGCGGCCATCTGAACGACAAGCGTCTGGTCGCGCCCGACGAGATGGCGGCGAAGGTTCGCGCCGCGGTGCGTGCGCGCCGCCATCTGCGCATCATCGCGCGCACCGACGCCGCCGGAGTCGAGGGACTCGACGCGGCGATTGCGCGCGCGCGAATTTATCTCGAAGCGGGCGCCGACGCGATTTTTCCCGAGGCGCTGACCGACGAGGCGATGTTCCGAAGGTTCGCGCGTGACGTCGAGGCACCGCTGCTCGCCAACATGACCGAATTCGGGCGCACGCCGCAGTTCACGGCGCGGCAGTTCGAAGAGTTCGGCTTCAAGATGGTGATATGGCCGGTGTCATCGCTACGCGTCGCTGCCAAGGCGGTCGAGGATCTCTACCGGTGCCTGGCGCGCGAGGGAAGCGCGGCGGCGATGATCGAGCGGATGCAGACGCGGGCAGAGTTATACGAGACCATCGGTTACCACGATTACGAAGCGCTGGACGCGTCGATCGCCCGCAGCGTCCTGCCACCGGATTCGGGCGAACAGAAACGTTGAAGGTGCAACAGGTCTGAGCGGAGTTCGCACTATGGCCTCATATGACGTGATCGTTCTGGGCGGTGGCAACGCAGCGTTCTGCGCTGCGATGGCGGCGCGCGAGCAGGGCGCGAGCGTGCTCGTTCTGGAAGCTGCGCCTGCCGAGGAGCGCGGCGGCAATTCACGCTTCACCGCCGGTGGGATGCGCGTTGCCTACAACGGCGTCGAGGACCTCGCGCGCCTGATGCCCGATCTGACCGAGGAGGAAAAGGCCAACACCGACTTCGGCGTCTACGCGGAGGATCAGTTCTACGACGATTTGTGCCGGGTGACGCAGTACCACACCGATCCCAAGCTGGCGGAGACCCTGGTGACGCGCAGCTTCGACACGATGCTATGGATGCGCGCCAAGGGTATTCGCTTCGCGCCAATTTACGGACGACAGGCCTTCAAGGTCGAGGGCCGGTTCAAATTCTGGGGCGGGCTCACGGTCGAGGCATGGGGGGGCGGACCCGGGCTCGTCGACGCGCACTATGCGATCGCGGAGCGCAGCGGAATCGACGTGTGGTATCGCAGTCGGGGGCTCGAACTCATCTGCGACGACGACGGCGTGCGTGGCGTGGTTGTTCGTACGCAGGGCAAAGCCCAAAGACTTGCCGCGAAGTGCGTGGTAATCGCGACCGGCGGGTTCGAGGCGAATGCGGAATGGCGCACGCGTTACCTGGGACCCGGGTGGGATCTGGCGAAGGTGCGCGGCACCCGCTTCAACACCGGCGACGGCATCCGGATGGCGCTCCAAATCGGCGCGATGCCGTACGGCAACTGGTCGGGATGCCACGCGGTCGGATGGGATCGCAACGCGCCGGAGTTCGGCGACCTGAGCGTCGGCGACGGCTTTCAGAAGCACAGTTACCCGTTCGGGATCTTGGTCAATGCGCGGGGACGCCGCTTCGTCGACGAGGGCGCGGACTTTCGCAACTACACCTACGCCAAGTACGGACGCGCGATCCTCGAGCAGCCGGGACAGTTCGCATGGCAGGTGTTCGACCGCAAGGTGATCCACCTGCTGCGCGACGAATACCGCATCAAGCGCGTCACCAAGGTCAGCGCGCAGACGATCGAGGAACTCGCCGGCAAGCTGGAGGACGTCGACGCCGCGGGTTTTCTCGAAGAGCTGCGCGCCTACAATGCTGCCGTGCAGACACAAATCGCATTCAACCCGAATCTCAAGGACGGGCGATGCACACGCGGGCTTCCACTGCAAAAAAGCAACTGGGCCAACACGATCGATACGCCGCCCTTCGAGGGCTATGCAGTCACCTGCGGGGTCACGTTCACCTTCGGCGGCTTGCGCATCGACGAGAGCGGCAGCGTGATTAACACCGACGGGCTCCCGATTCGCGGACTCTACGCCGCGGGAGAACTGGTCGGAGGGCTGTTCTACTTCAATTACCCGGGCGGCACCGGGCTGATGTCAGGCGCCGTCTTCGGGCGAATCGCGGGCGCGGCGGCGGGACGCGCGTCACGCCAGTAGGCGTCTACTTGCCGGCGGCGGCGAGCAGGCGCGTCACCATCTTCTTGAATTCGCCCGCCACTGGTGATCGATAAAAGCGGGAGCGGGTGAAATACGGGTCACCGGAGTAGAACCATTCGTACTGCAACTGCCGGCTGCCGAAGGGTTCGCCGATCATGTCCCAGGCGAGCTTGAACAGTTGCACACGGTCGCGCGCGGCGAGGTTTTTGCCTTGCAGGTATTTCTCGAGATAACCCGCGATTTCCGGATTGGCGAAGTCCTTCTCCGTAGGCGTCATGATCATGCCGCTGCCGCCGATCTGTCGAATGACCTCCGCCGCGCGCATCTGGCACTGCGGAATCATCACCCACAGCGTCGCTGCGAGCGCGCGATTCGGCATTACCTGGGTCGCGCCGAGCGCCACTTCCTGCGCCGCTGCGCGGACCAATCCGGCGACTAATTCCGCGTTGGCCACCAGTTCGCCCAGTTGCGCCTGGACGTGAATAGCTTCGCTGCGCCCGATCGCGTCCGCCACGTGACAGGCGAGGCCGGCAAGGAAGCGCAGCTTCACCATTCCGCGAATCACGGCCTGGAGCAGGGTGTAGCCGCGGATGCGCTGCTGCATCACTCCGTTAAAAGTCTCGATGTCGCCGTTGATGAAAATGCGCTCGTAGGGCACCTCGACGTTGTCGAAGATGGCGAGCGCATCCTCCTCGTCGAAGCGAGAGCTGAGCGGGCGATCGAAGCCGTTGCGGCCCGCGTCATAGGTTTCGCGGCAAATGAACTTCATTCCCGGTACGTCCATCGGCACCGCAAAGCAGAGCGCATACTTCTCCTCGCCGGGGCGGCGAGGATAAAAGGGCCCCACCCACATTTCGTTGGCGAATGGCGCCAGCGTCGAGAGCATTTTCGCCCCGCGCACGACGATGCCGCGATCGGTCTCTCCTACGAGGTGCAGCGAGGCGTCAGGGTCGGGCTGCTCGGTCGGACCCTTGGAGCGATCGATCTGCGGATCGACCAGCGTATGCGTCAGGCACCAGTCGTTTTCGCGGCATTCCTCGTAGTAGCGGACGATATTCTCGCCATACCGAGGTTCCTTGCGTCCGATGTAGGAACTCGCGGTGGCAAAGTCCGTCACCAGGGCGTTGCAGAAATCGGGCAGCCGGCCCATCAGGCCAAAGGTATGATCGGCGCGCATCTCTTCCGCGCGGACGCGAGCCGCGACTTCCTCCGGCGTCGTCGCCATCATAAAGGACGCGCTTACCGGGTCGCCGGTGCTGGGTGACGGATAGGTCAATTCGGCGCGCTGGGAGTGCTGCAAATCGTATAGCGAAGCGAGGGTTGCCACGATGCCCCGAAAGGGCGGATAGGCCGTGACGTCCTTGACGCGATCGCCGTTGACATAGATCGTGCGGCCGTCGCGCAGGCTCTCGATATATTCGTTGC
>Ga0335081_10015123_pt1 | contig 12485 bp, 13 predicted proteins | sample Lox_Sample_35_FD_206713 | JGI IMG/M metagenome (GOLD analysis project Ga0335081, IMG submission 206713) | Soil microbial communities from Loxahatchee National Wildlife Refuge, Florida, United States - Lox_Sample_3.5 | ecosystem: Environmental > Terrestrial > Soil > Wetlands | place: USA...
CCCGTGGGTGTCATGGTCTACGGCGCGGCGACGATTCTGCACGTCCCCTGGGAGACGATCATCAAGGTCTACCGCAAGGAGCTCGGCACGCGCGCCTTCTCGGCGCTCGAGAACTACGCCGAGGACTTCATCCGCTTCCTCGAGACCAACGAGCTTCTGTTTCCACCCGACCAGAAGAAGTTCTTCGTCTACCGGACCGCACGTGACACCTATGAACGTGTCCGCGAGACGATCACGGCCGCGGTCGACGCGGCGACGAGCGTCGGCCCCGTGTCCGGACCCGACGCTCGGCGGGTGGCAGCCGCAGAGATCCGCCGCCGACACGAAGCCGCGGTCGCGATGCCCGACCGCGTCGATCTGCCGAAGACGATCCGGCCGCGGCTGGCTCGCGCGTACGCCGAGGACATCACCCAGGCTCGCAACGACGTCTTCGGCACTCACACGTTCACCCCGACAGCAGAGAAGCAACTACGCGAGCTGGCCCAGTTTGCGCTGCTGAAGGATCCGGTCGGCGGCATCGATGGTGACTCGGGGATCGTGGTCGCCGGGTTCGGCCACGAGCAGACTTTCCCTTGCCTGGTGTCGTACGAGCTCAACGGCCTCGTGCTCGACCACGCCGTGCTATGGCCCCGCGGCGGCCATTCGATCACGCATTTCAACCACGCGTTCATCAAGGGCTTCGGGCAATCGGACATGGTGCACCTGTTCATGGAAGGAGTAACCCTTGAGTACCAGGCATTCGTCGAGAGCTACGTCCGCCAGATCGTGGAGGGGTTCGGAGATGTCGTCACCGCGCGGCTGCCCGCCGGCGCGGTGACGCCAAGAGCCAAGGCCGCCCTTCGCGCCGATCAGGAGAAGCTGCTCGCAGACACACATGACGAGTTTGCCCGCCGCCGGGCTGAGCTGTACGTCGACCCCGTGCTCAGCACGGTCGCCAGCCTGCCGAAGGACGAGCTCGGCGCGCTTGCAGAGTCGCTCGTCAATCTCACATCGCTCAAGCGCCGGATCTCGATGGAGAATGAGACCGTGGGCGGCCCGATCGACGTGGCCGTGATGACAAAGGGCGACCGCCTCGTCTGGATGAAGCGCAAGCACTACTTCGACGCCGCGTTGAACCATCATTTCTTTGCGAACTACTTCCGTGACAGCACTCATGTCGACACGACCTGACCCTGACGAGGAGCCGATCCGCTCCGGGCGGGAGTTCGAGGAGCGGATGTTCCCACCACTCGTCGCGCCCGACTCGACACCGTCGATGGACGAGGACCCCGAGCAGCTCGGCAGGCAGGCGGCGCTGGCAGCGCTCGAGCGCCTGCGCGCCACCGCCGGGCGCTCCTCGTCGGCGCGACGCGCCGGGCGTAAAAGCAATCGCTCCTAACCGGGGTGCAGGTTGCACCAAAGTCGCGCCTCCAATCCGGGGAGGTTACGGATGACACCGTGGCCGCGACCGCCGTAAAGTCCCTCCATCCCCGGCTGAGAGAGAGAACGAGAGAGAGTGCTTGGGACCGGGGGCTAACTGGAGGGAGAATGTCATGCTTGGATGGGCTTCAGCCATCTCTCGCACCCTGAGCCGGCCGGTTGCGTCGCTGGACCGGACATTGGGGACGCGCAGGTCAGCAACCTCGCGCTCGAGCGACTCGACGCTACCCCAGGACGGCAACCCGGCTTCGCGCCAGGCCCCGGCTTCGCGCCAGGCCTCTGTGGCCGGCGACGATGACACCGTCCACGAGTGGCCGACGGCCGGCGTCGGCAAGGCCGTACCGAGGTGGAAGACCGTCGCCGACCAGGCGATCCCGGAGTGGAAAGCCGCCTCCCACGGACAGGCGATGCCCGAGTGGAAGACCGATTTCTGGAAGCGCAGGGTCGAGGGCGAGGCGAGGAAGCACTTCGACGGCGAGATCGCCGGCGTCAGCCGGCACCGCTCATAAAGCGTTACTTCGAAACCCGTCATCCAGGCCAGCTGCTCAGGCTAGGTTCCGCACATGGACGTCGCGGCGACACGCAGTGAGCTGTTTGCACGCCGCGCGCAGATCGATCTCTCACGGCAGGGTCGCGACCTGCTCAAGGAGAAGCGAACGCTGCTGCGCGCGGCGTTCGACCGGCTCAGCGCGCGCATCCTCGAGGCCACCGAGGCACTCGAGGAGCAGTGCGCCCGGGGGCGCGTGCTGCTCGGGGAGACGGTCGCGCTCGAGGGACCCGAGCCGGTCACGTCGGCGAGCCTCGCGGCGATCGGCGAGGTCGAGATCGAGCGACGCGTGGAGCACGTCGCCGGCGTCTCGCTCGAGCACGTAGACCGTAGCCCCGTGCGGCGGCCGGCGACTGGGCGCGGCTACGCGCTGGCAAGCACTTCGGCGCGGATCGACGCGGTCGCCGAGGCGTTCGAGCAGCAGGTCGAGTCGCTGCTGGATGTGGTCGCTGTCGAGCTCTCACTGCGCAGGCTCGCGGACGAGATCGCCGTCACAACGCGCCGCGTGAACGCGCTCGAGCACGTGCTGATCCCGCGCCTGGAGTCCGAGCGACGGTACATCGAGATGGTGCTCGAGGAACGAGAGATGGAGGATCACGTTCGGCTGTTGCGGGCGCGCGGGCATCGCGACCGACGTCGAGAGCAGGCGGCGGCATGACCCCTGACCGCCAGCCCCCCGACCTCGGGGCCTCGCGGCACCCCGACGCCTCCGCCACTCCCGGCCCAGCCGACCCCGGCGCCAGCGGCACGCCCGGACCGCCCTCGTCCGGCGCTTCGCTTGACGCCGTTCGCGCCGTCGAGCGTGCGCTGGCAGAACGCGCCGATCATCGCACCGAGGCGGAGCTGACGCTGGCGGCGGCGCAGCAGGCAGCGGAAGCGATCGTCACCGAAGCGCGCGATCAGGGGGTGGCCGAGGCCGCCGCCTTGCACGCTCAGCGCCTGGCCGACGCCGAGCGGCGGGCGGCGGCGACGATCGCCGACGCGCACGCGCGGGCCGAGCGAGAGGCGGCTGCGCTGCTGCGCCGTCGCGCCGAGCTGACCGCCGAACTGCTCGCCCGCGTGCTCCCGGCCACCGACGCGGCGCCCGGCGACACGCGCGCGGCGGTCGCCGAGCTGATGGCCGGCTTGCTCGCTCGCGCGATCCCGGGCCGCGACGATGCGTCCGGTGACATCAGCCGGACGGGTGGCTGATCGTGCTGGTCCCGCTGGCCAAGGTCAGGATCATCGGCCGCAGCGGCGATCTCGATCAAGCGCTGGACGCGCTGCATCGCCTGCGCCGCGTCGAGCTCGCGCCGGCGGACGGCGGCGCGGCTTCCTGGTCCGGAGGTCAGGGCGCCCGCGTGCAGGACCGCCACCGGGACCAGCTGCGTCTCCTGATCGCGACGTTGGACGCGCTCGTCGGCTTGCGAGGGGACGATCTCGAGCATCCCGGCGGCGACCCGCAGCCCGCGGCCGACGCCGCGAGGGTTCACGGACCGGCGGTCGACCCCCGCGCGGTCGCGCGAGACGCGGTCGCGCGAGAGCTCGCCGCGCTGACGCCCGACGTCGAAGCGCTCGTCGGCGCGGTCGAAGTCCTGCGCAGCGAGCAGGCGGTGCTGCGGCGTTATGTGGCGTTGCTGAGCGGCCTGCTCGAGCTGGCGCCTGAGCTGGCGATGCTCGAGGAGCGCGAACTGGCCGCGCTGCGGCTGACGACAGTGGCGCTGCTTCTCAGCTCCGAGGGCGCGAGGGTGGTGGAGCTGCTCGATGAGGCGCTGTCGGAGATCCTCGGCGAGCGCTTCTGGCTGCTGTCGGCGCCGATCGACGAGGACGGCATCGGCTGCGTGCTCGTGCACCCCCAAGATGACGCCGAGGCCGTCAACCGGCTGCTCGGCCAGGAGCACATCCGCCACGTGCCGCTGCCCGAGCCCTATGCCCGGCTGTCGCTGCGCACGTCGGTGGAGTCGATGCAGCGGCGGCTGGCGGAGCTGCCTGCCGAGCTCGGAGTCGCTCAGACGCGGCTGAGCGAGCAGATCGGGCCGTACGTGGAATCGTGGACGGCGCAGCGCGCGGCGCTGAGCGCGCAACTCGAGCAGCTCGACGCGCTCGCGCTGGCGGGCGCGACCGAGCGCACGTTCCACCTCGCGGGCTGGACGCCGCGCACCGACATGGCCGGGGTCACGTCGAGCCTGGAGGGCGAGCTGGGCGGGCGGGTGGTGGTCGAGGAGCTCGCGGAGGGTCGCGCCGACCACGACGCGCCGGTGCTGATGCGCAGCTCCCGCGCGGCGCGCCCGTTCCAGCCGCTCGTCCGTTTCTTCGACACCCCGCGATCGCGCTCGGTCGACCCGACTGGGCTGATGGCGATCTTCCTGCCGCTGATGTTCGGGCTGATGGTGGCCGACGTCGCGTACGGCGCGATCCTGCTCGCGCTCGTGCTCGTCGCGCGCGCGCGCCTGAGCCCGCGCTATCCGGCCTTCGGGCAGATCAGCCCGGTGCTGATCGCGGGCGCGCTGTGGGCGATCGCGTTCGGGATCCTGTTCGGCGAGGCGCTCGGCAACGCCGGCGAGCGGCTCGGGATGCCGGCCCTGTGGCTGCGCCGCGACTCGTCACAGGCGGTCGTACCGCTGCTGGTGCTGGCCGTCTCGATCGGGGCCGTCCACGTCGTGCTCGGACTTGTGCTGGGCATCTGGCAGTCGCACCGGGATCGTGACCGGCGCGAGCTGCTGGGCCATACCGGCACGCTTGTCTTCCTCGCCGGGGCTTTCTTGCTCGCAGGGATCGTCGCCGGCCTGCTGCCGGCAGCTGCCACGACACCGATCGCCGCGGCCCTCGTCGGCGGTCTCGTGGCTGTGTCGGTCGCCGGCGGAGCGTTGGGAGCGATCACCGGACCGCTCGAGCTGCTCGGCGCGATCACCAACGTGCTGTCCTACCTGCGCCTCGCCGCCGTCGGCCTGGCCTCGGTCTACCTGGCGGTGGTGGCGAACAAGCTCGCGGGCGTTGGGCCCATCTTCATGGGGATTCTGATCGCCGCGTTCCTGCACGCGCTGAACCTGATGCTCGCCACGTTCACGCCGTCGGTTCAGGCTTTGCGCCTGCACTACGTCGAGTTCTTCGGCAAGTTCTTTCTCGGCGGGGGCCGGCCGTTCGCGCCCTTCGGCGTGCCGCAACCCGGATCACCGAGCGGCGTGGCGACCGGCTTGAGTAGCTCTGATATGGTTCGTCCAGCTAGTGTGAGAGAATAGGAGAATTGCATGGTTACCCTGGTGAACGGGCTCATTGCAATCGGTGCCGGTCTCGCGATCGGGCTGGCCGCAATCGGAACCGGGCTCGCCCAGGCGCGCATCGGCGCAGCCGCGATGGGGGCGGTCGCCGAGAAGCCCGAGCTGCTCGGCCGCGCGATCCTGCTGGTCGCGATCCCCGAGACGCTGACGATCCTCGGCTTCGCGGTCGCGGCAATGGTGATCGTGCTGCTGAAGGTGTAGCGAGGCGACCGTGGGACTCGCCGAGTTGCTCGCCGCGCTCGAGGACGACGCGCAGGACGAGATCGCCCGCCTGGAGCGCGATACGGCGGCGCAGGCCAGCAAGCTCGTGGCCGACGCCGAGCTGCAGGCCCGCGTCCTGCACTCACAGCCGGTCGAGGCCGCCGAGGCTCGTGCCGCCGCCGAGACGGTGGTCCTGCTCAGCGGCGCGCGGCTCGAGGCGCTTCGCATCCGGCGCGGGGCGCGCGAGGTGGCATTCCGCGCGATCCTCGACGATCTGCGCGACCGGCTCGCCGGGTTTCGCGACGATCCCCGGTATCCACGCGTGCTCGGCGCGCTCGTGCGCGAGTCGCTCGCCGCGCTTCCCGCCGCAACGACGCTGCGGGTCGACCCGCGCGACGCGGCGATCGCGACCGGCGTCCTGCGCGAGCTGCGCCGCGACGATCTGGCCGTCGAGGCGTGTCTGGATACGTGCGGCGGCGTCGAGCTCGCGAGCGCCGATGCGCGACTGGTGCGCAACACGCTCGAGGAGCGCCTGGAGAACGCCCGGCCCGACCTGCGACTGCGGCTGGCCGCAGCGGCCGCCCGTGCGGCCGCTTCGACGTGAGGTCGCTGGCGTGCCCGACTTCGTATACGGCAACACCCGGCTTCGCGCTCGCAGGACCGGCTTTCTGCGCCGTCGCGACTACGAATCGATGGTCGGCCTCGGCGTCGACGAGCTCCTCGGGGCGCTGAGCGCAACCCCGTATGCGCCCGACATCGAGCGGGCATTGCCCGCCCGCCACGGTTTGCACCGCTTACATCAGGCCGTGCGCGCCCACCTCGCGCGAGTGTTGGACGAGATGCGCAGCTTCTACCGCGGCGGCGCGCGCACGGTCGTAGACCTGCTACTCGCCCGCTGGGACCTGCGCAACCTGCTGACGCTGATCCGGGGACAGGCGAGCTGCGCTTCGGTCGACGACGTGCTCGCGGCGATCGTCCCGCTAGGCGGCATCGACGATGCGCTCGCGCGCGAGGTCGCCCGGCAGCGCTCGTTCTCGGCTGCGATCGCGCTGCTCGGCGCGTTGCGGGTGCCCACGCCGCAGGAGGCGAGCTCGCTGCTGGACGCGTGGCCGGAGTATGAGCGCACGCACGATCTGCAGGCGCTCGAGGCCGAGCTCACCGCGCGTCACGTCGAGCGGGTTACTGCACGGCTGGCGAGCACCGGCGCCGCCGGCGAGCCGGTCCGCGCCGCGCTCGCCCACCAGATCGACGCACACAACCTGCTCGCCGCCTTGCGCTTGCGCGAGGTGCTGGTCGGCGGCGAGCGCGACGAGCTTTCCGCCGAGGACCGCCGTCGCGCGCTGATGCCCGGCGGCGCGCTCGCGCCGGCGACGTTGCTCGCCGCGACCGAGCCCGGCGCGCCCGACAACGCGCTGCTGGCGCTGGCGCGCGACCCTGCTGGACAACGCTGGCTCGAGCCCGTCCGGCGCTGGGTGGACAACGTCGACTTGATCGCCTTGCAGGATGCGTTCGAGAGGACGCTGACCGCCGACGCGCTCGCGCGTTTCGAGCGCGACGATCCACTCGGCGCGGGGATCCCGGTCGCATTCGCGGCCGCCAAGGAGCTCGAGGCGCGCAACCTGCGCGTGCTCGGAGACGCGGGCGCCCATCAATCCGACCCTGCCGTGGCCCGCGCACGGCTCGTGCTCGTCTGAGAGCCCGGCCGTGGCGCGCCTGCTTGTCCTCACCACGCCGGAGCTCGCCCCGGGCTACCGGCTGTCGGGCGTCGCGACTGTGTTCAGCGCGACCGCGGATGACGCCGCGCAGATGCTCGCCGAGCTACTTCGCAGCGGTACCGAGCGCGGCATCGTGGCCGTTCACGAGCCGCACCTGGAGGCGCTCGACAGCCACCTTCGCCGGCGCCTGGATGCGTCTGAGGAGCCGCTTGTCGTGTCGCTCCCCGCGGGCGAGGTCGAGGCCGGCCCGAGTGAGCGCCGCGCGCGGCTGCTGCGGATGCTCGCCCAGACCGTCGGCTTTCGCATGTCCTTCCGGCCCGGTGAGGACGCATGAGCCCCGCGCCGGGCATGCATGCAGCGCTCGACGGCGGTGTGGTTGTCCGCGTCGGCGGCCCCGTCGTGGTCGCGCGGGCACTGCGTGCAGCGCTCTATGACGTCGTCTACGTCGGTCACGCCCGGCTGCCGGGCGAGGTGATCCGCTTGGAGTCCCGCGACGCCGTGATCCAGCTCTACGAGGATGCCTCCGGGGTCCGCCCCGGTGAGCCGGTGCACTCGAGCAATGCGCCGATGCGCGCGGAGCTGGGACCGGGGCTGCTCGGCAGGATCTTCGACGGCACGCAGCGACCGCTCGAGGTGCTGGCGCGTCGCGGCGAGGACTCGTTCGCTTCCCCCACGGTCCCGCGCGGCGCCGCGCCGCCGGTGCTCGACCGCCGGCGGACATGGGAATTCGAGCCGACCGTGGAGGCCGGCGACGCCGTCGGCCCGGGCGACGTGCTCGGGGTGGTCGACGAGACGCCTGCGATCCAGCACCGCGTGCTGGTCCCGTACCCGCTCAGCGGAACGGTCTCGAACGTCCGCGCCGGGCCGCTGCGCGTCGACGAGCCCGTCGCGTCGATCGACCGTGTTCCGGTCGCGATGCTGCGCAGCCGCCCCGTCCGCGAGCCCGCGCGGGTCGCCCGGCTGCTCGATCCCGACACGCCGCTGATCACCGGCCAGCGCGTGATCGACACCCTGTTTCCGCTCGCCCGCGGCGGCACGGCGACGATCCCAGGCGGCTTTGGAACCGGCAAGACCGTCCTCGAGCACACGCTCGCGAAGTGGTCGGATGCGCACGTCGTCGTGTACGTCGCGTGCGGCGAGCGCGGCAACGAGCTGTCAGAGGTGCTGGCGGAGTTCCGCGAGCTCGTCGACCCGCTCAGCGGCGCGCCGCTGATGGATCGGACGATCATCGTCGCGAACACGAGCAACATGCCGGTCGCGGCGCGCGAGTCGAGCATCTACACCGGCATCACGCTCGCGGAGTACTACCGCGACCAGGGCTATGACGTCGCGCTGCTGGCGGATTCGACGAGCCGCTGGGGAGAGGCGCTGCGCGAGGTCTCGAGCCGCCTCGAGGAGATGCCCGCGGAGGAGGGCTACCCGGCCTACCTGCCGACCCGGCTGGCCGAGTTCTACGGGCGCGCTGGCTCGGTCGTGTGTCTCGGCCGAGACGCGCGGCGCGGCTCGGTCAGCATCGTCGGTGCGGTCTCTCCACCCGGCGGTGACTTCTCCGAGCCGGTGACGCAGCACAGCCTGCGCCTGGCGGGCACGTTCTGGGCGCTCGACACGGGCCTCGCGCGCCAGCGCCACTTCCCGGCGATCGACTGGGGCCGCAGCTATGCGTTGTACCGACTCGACGATTGGTTTGACCGAGAGGTGGCGCCGGGGTGGGCACGGCAGCGGCAGTGGGCGCTCGATCTGTTTGCACGCGAGCATGCGCTGCTGGCGATCGTCCAGCTGCTCGGCACCGACGCGCTCGCGCCGCCCGAGCAGATCGTGCTGCGAACGGGCCGACTGCTGCGCGAGGACTTCCTGCAGCAGTCCTCCTTCGACGAGCGTGACGCGACCTGCCCGCCGGCCAAGCAGTTCCTGATGCTCGAGGTGATCCGCCGCGCCCACGAGGCGATGTCGGCGGCCGTGGCGCGCGGAGTGGGCGCAGAGACCGTCACGGCCGTGGCGTCGCTGGCAGAGGTGGGCCAGATGCGCAGCTGGAGACCCGACGAGACGCCCCGCCGCGCGCCCGGGCTCGCCGCGCGCATCGAGCAGGAGGTGGAGGCGCTGTGAGCGGGCCCGCAGACCAATCTGCCGCCGCCTCCAGGGCCGGGGGAGCCCGAGCTGAAGAACCGGCGGCGCGGAGCAACGCTGGCGGGGTCGGCGCGGCGGCGGCGGCCGCAGGGCCGACACTGTTCAGCGTCGAGCACCGAACCGTGTCGGCGGTGTCCGGTCCCCTGCTGATCGCCGACCACGTGGAGGGGGTCGGCTACAACGAGAGCGTCGAAGTGATCTCTCCCTCGGGTGAGGTGCGCCGGGGTCAGGTGCTCGAGGTCGACGGCAGCCGCGCCGTGCTGCAGGTGCTCGGCGGCACGCGTGGCCTTGACGTCGACCTGACGGCCGTGCGCTCACGCGGCGAGCTGACGACGATCGGCGTCGGCCGCGACCTCGTGGGCCGGATCCTCGACGGGTCGGGCAGGCCAATCGACGACGGGCCGCCGCTCGCCCCCATTGCCTACCGCGACGTCAATGGCGCCCCAATCAACCCTGTCGTTCGCGCCAACCCGTCCGAGTTCATCGAGACCGGCGTTTCGGCGATCGACGCACTCAACACGCTCGTGCGCGGTCAGAAGCTGCCGTTGTTCTCGGGCTTCGGCCTGCCGGCGATGGAGCTGGCCGCGAGGATCGCCGCACACGCGCGAGTGCGTAGCGCCGGAGAGGCCGCCGACGAGTTCGTCGTCGTCTTCGGCGCGATCGGGATCACGCAGCGGGAGGCGTCGTTCTTCCGCCGGTCGTTTGCGAGCACGGGGGCGCTCGAGCGGGCCGTGCTGTTTCTCAACCTGGCCGACGATCCGACGATCGAGCGGCTGCTCACCCCCCGCGCGGCGCTCACCGTCGCCGAGCAGCTCGGCTTCGAGGAGGGCATGCACGTGCTCGTGATCCTCACCGACATCACCAACTACTGCGAGGCGCTGCGCGAGATCGCCGCGGCGCGCGAGGAGATCCCCGGCCGCCGCGGATACCCCGGCTATATGTACACGGACCTCGCATCGCTGTTCGAGCGCGCCGGGCGGCTGCACGGCCGCACCGGCTCGGTGACGCAGCTGATCATTCTGTCGATGCCCGACGACGACCTCACGCATCCGATCCCCGACCTCACCGGATACATCACCGAGGGCCAGATCGTGCTGTCGCGGGCGCTGGACCGGCGCGGGATCGACCCGCCGATCGACGTGCTGCCGTCGCTCAGCAGACTGATGAACGCCGGCATCGGCGCCGGCAAGACGCGCGAGGATCACCGCGCGGCGGCCGATCAACTCTACGCGCTGGTGGCGCGGGCCGCCGAGCTGCGTCGTCTGGCGTCGATCATCGGCGAGTCGGCTCTGACCAATGCCGACCGGCGCTATCTGCCCTTCGCCGAGGACTTCGAGCGCCGCTTCGTGGGCCAGGGCCCCGCCCGGCGCACGATCGAGGAGAGCCTCGACCTGGCTTGGGAGCTGTTTGCCCGCTTCGGCGACGACGACCTCAAGCGCATCTCGGCGCCATTGATGACGCGCTATGGGCGCGTGCCGACGGGCGTCGCCGCCACTCGCTAACGGGGCTCCGCCCCAGCCCGACGAGGCGTGCTTTGAAAACTTGACCTGAATTTCACGGCCTCTACGGCCAAGGACCCCAGCCGCGCTCACAATGATCGGCAATTCGCACTCGCCGGCATGTGGCGGATTACCGATGCACAGCGCGCGCACCCGGACCTATGCTGCCCACCAACTTGGTTTTCCGAGGAGAGAGAGATTGCAATGTCCGCCACACGCGAACCGGCCCGCAACGGTCCGACGGCGCAGGAAGGCTGGTCGCTCGACCACTGCGAGGCCGAGGTGGCCCATCTTTACAAGGTGCTACATCGCTACCGCAGCATGACCGAGGAGTCCGGGTGGGCTCAGTTCGACGCCCGTGCCCGACCGACCGACGACCGGCGCAGACGAGCCACCGCGCCCCGCGGCGCCGGCGAAAGCCGGCGCGCTTGAGAGGGGGGGCTGGCTTCCTCGGGGGCGCGGTTCACACCGCCACGGCGCGCTGGTCGAGGCTACGCGACGCGCGCCGTCGGCATGACAGCGCAACCGCGCCCCGTCAACTCCACGTGACACTTCACGCGTGAGACGCTTACCGTGGCGCACCGCTGACAGCGTTGCCAGCTCGAAGGCTGGGCTGACCCTGCTGCGCATGCGAGTGACGGTATGTGCATCACAGATACGCTGCACCGGATGCTCGTGCGCAAATTGTCACACGCTGTGACACACATGTGTCGTGACACGAGGTATGTTGCCCAACATGTCCGAACACACGAGACAGCCTCCGGCCGTGACCCAGGACGGGCGCCGGCAGCTCGGCAGGCTCGGCGAGCAACTGGCCGCCGAGCACCTCGTCGCACGCGGCTTCGAGATCGTCGAACGCAACTACCGGACCCGCTGGGGGGAGCTCGACATCGTCGCCTTCGACGGGCGAACGCTGGCCTTCTGCGAGGTCAAGACCAGGCGGCTGGCGTCCGGCTGCCGTCACCCCTTCGAGGCGCTGCGTACGCTCAAGCAGGCCCAGGTCCGCAAGATGGCGGGACGCTGGCTGATCGAGCGCAGGCTGCGCCCGTATGCAGAGATCGTGCGCTTTGACGCGATTGGCGTGACGTTCGACCTCGCCGGCACGCTCGTGGGCATCGATCACCTGGAGGGTGCGTTCTGACAACGCTTTCGGCAAGTGGCGCGCGTGTCCGTTTCCGGCCGGCTCCTGGCTTCACTCTCGCCGTAGGGACTACGGTCGTTGCACAGGAGTCGGTGCGGATGACACGCAATTCGTGGCCTGCGAGCCTACGCTGACGTTATGTGACTACCCACGGACGGGGAGGAAGGGAAGGTGCAGCCTTCATATGCCGGAGACTTTCGGCGCGCGCCGGCTTCGCGCGTCGCGGTTGTGCTCCGGGGCGTTCTACTTGCCGCAGTGCTGGGGCCCGCGCTGATGATGACCGAGGGCGCTAGGGCGTCTGCAGCCGTTCCCTACCAAGATATCGGTCTGTCGGGAGGCCCGTTGACAACTATCGCCGTGGGCACTGACCTGAGCTGTCAAGTCGAGCACACCGGCGACACTTCGTTCGAGTTCTATCCGCCTGCCGCAGTCCCGGGAGACTGCGGCACGTTCGTGTCCCTCGGCGGCACTCTCTATGCACCTGATTTCGCCGATCACGACATCACCGCCACTGACGCGCTGGGTGATTATGTGCCGTTCACAGCGGTCAGTCAGACCGAACCGGTCGGAGCGGGTACGGCG
>Ga0335081_10015124_pt1 | contig 12483 bp, 9 predicted proteins | sample Lox_Sample_35_FD_206713 | JGI IMG/M metagenome (GOLD analysis project Ga0335081, IMG submission 206713) | Soil microbial communities from Loxahatchee National Wildlife Refuge, Florida, United States - Lox_Sample_3.5 | ecosystem: Environmental > Terrestrial > Soil > Wetlands | place: USA: Florida...
GGCCGTACCCATCGTATGGTCCGAGAGCCCGGCAGGGACTCCGAACCGTTGAGACAATTCCGGGATCGTGCGCAGGTTCATTTCCTCGGGCGGTGCTGGATAGGCGCTCGAACACTTCAGCAGTGCGATCTGCTCCGCACCCGCCTGACGGGCAGTCTGCACAGCCTCCTCGATTTCCTCAACCGTTGCCATTCCTGTAGACATGATCAACGGCTTGCCCGTTCGCGCCATCTTCTGAATCAGAGGAATATCCACCAGTTCGAACGACGCCAGCTTGTGAGCCGGGACACCCATCTTCTCCAGAAAATCGACCGCGGTCGCATCGAACGGAGTGGAGAACAAGTCGAGCCCCAGATCGTTTGCCACCTGCTTTAACCGCGGCTGCCACTCCCACGGCGTGTAGGCCTCGCCGTAGAGTTCGTAGAGGTTGCGCCCGTCCCATAGGGTTCCGCCCCCGACCCGGAAAGGCTCTTGGTCGCACGCGATCGTGATGGTGTCAGGAGTGTAGGTCTGGAGTTTGACCGCATCCGCCCCTGCGTCTTTGGCGGCGTGAACGATCTTTACCGCCAGATCGTAATTCTGGTGATGGTTCGCGGAGACTTCTGCAATCACATACACCGGATGTCCAGCCCCGATCGTTCTCTCGCCAATCGTGATTTGCGGCGCCATGATCAATTCGTCTGCGGACGAACCGAACGCACCAGTTCGAACGCCTCTGCCGCTGCGCACCCTACGACGCTACCCCACCGGGTTGCGATGGCCCGCAACGCCTCCGGCGACCGCGGATGTGGAAACTTACGCGCTTCCGTTTCGTAACATTCCATCGCTGCAACCTTTGCGTCGAGCGTCTGCGTAATGTCCACGAAAACGTTGGGGCGAAAAGACGGTTCGATGCGTTGGAATGCCCACTCCGTGGAAGACGGCACTTCGAAAGCATAGATCTCACGCACCGGTTGTCCGGGAATGGGTCTGGTCGCCGTCAGAACTGCCCGATGGATAATTCCATGGTCGACATTGAGATCGCCAGCGTGATGAGTGTAGATGACCTCGGGCTCAACGCGTTCCACCAAGTCCTCCACCAGTTTCACGACTTCCAGCAACGGAACCGTATCGAGACGATTGTCCGGGAGTTGGTGCAAGTGGACATGCTTCACTCCCACCTTCCCTGCCGCCGCATGCGCCTGCTGGTGTAACCGGACTAATTGATCCTTGTCCGCCGCGTCTCGCTGCTCATGCCGCGAAGTGATGCCTTCTCCCATGATCGCGAAGTGAACCTCGCGACCTTCGCGCACCAGTCGGGCAGCCGTGCCTCCACAGCCCAGAACCTCGTCGTCCGGGTGGGCGGCGATCACCAGCAGCGGTCTAGTCGCGGCCATGACTCATCTCCATCAACATCACCCACTTCTCATTCACAAACACCGGCGCACATGCGAAATGCGCCTGAACCAGCCGCTCAAAATTCCCGCGCTTCTCCGCGTCGTAAAAAGTCGTGTTTTGCCAGTAGTTGAGCACGCGCTCGGGCGTGGTCCAGCGCACTGGGTTCACCATGGTGTGGATCGCGGTCGATTCAAACTTCTCCGCGCCCCACGGCACGACGGTTTGTAACATGAAAGATTCACTCGATGTAACGACAGCCTCCGAGAGGGTGACTCCGCTGGCCCGCACAAGATCGAACAGAGGTTTGTTGTTGGGACCAAATGGCCCTACGATCACAATCCTGCCTCCGGGCTTCAATTGCGAACAGGCCTCGTTCAGGGTTCGGCGTGCATCGGTGCTGTAGTACAGACCGTAGGCACAAAAAATCAGGCCGAAGCCGGATCGAATTCCCGCTTGTGCCAGTGCCGACGGGAACTCTTCCAGACTCGCCTGAACGCACGCAAGCCTGCGAACGCGCTCTCCCGCTTTGGAAGCAAGAGTATCCAGCGCCTCCCTGGAAATATCGAGCGCCACAACCTGACCTGTTTCGCCAACCCGGTCTAATAACGAGAGAGTCTGCCCCCCTGTGCCGCAGCAGAGTTCCAACACCCGATCTCCAGGGCTTACGGCTACTCTCTCGAAGATCCATGTAGCCAGGTCGACGCCCTGAGCCGCAGCGTTTTCCGCGATTCGCTGTTCCAATAACTCGGATTGAGTGGCCCGCGACATCATTCGCTCCTCATATTCAATGTGTTCTCGCCACAGGCGTAGTGAATGGCGCGCTGCCCGTGAGCATCTTCCTCACCGAGACTCGTGAACCCTGCGGCTTCGAATGCGCGCCGCGAAGCCTGATTCTCCGCCTTTACCAAAGCGTGCAAGCGTCCCGGCCGCCCTTCAAACGCGCGATTCGTTCCCATGTCGATCAACACCGCGCCCACGCCCGCCCCGCGGCACTCCGCCGCAACGCTCACATCAATTTCACCATCGCCATCCGAACGCCAGTCCACACGAAACTGCCCCACCGCCTTGCCCTGTTCGTTCTCGGCAACAAAAATACGGCAGTTGGGATCTTTCATCTTACTCGCGAACCAAGCCTGGTGCTGCTCCCACGGAATCGTCGCCCGGGAGAATGCTGCGCTGCGCACCTGCGGATCGTTGGCCCACTCCCAAAGCTGACGGCAATCGGTTTCGCGCGCGGGCCGCAAACGAAGCCCTGCGCGCATCGCGGACACGACTCGCAGCGAGCCCTTGCCATCCACCAGTTCGCAGCATCGCGTCGACATCGAAAGTCTCGTCTCTCTGGAATGGAGCAAGGACTCCAGGTGGTCCGCAACTCGCTGCGCGGTGAAATCCTTCGCCCCGCGTATGTGAACCGCACATCCCCGGCGCGCCAATTCTCGCGCAACCGCCGTCTGGTTCTCGGCCACATCGACCAGTACAGATGACAGTCCCAGCAAACAGAGTTCCCAGCAAGTCGACCCCGCCGAAGCGATGGCAACGTCCGCCCATGCCATCAACTCTGCCATGTTCTTTACATCTCTCCGCACACTGATCCGCTTCCCACTCTCTGCGGACGGCTCTGGAAATTCGCTAGGAGGGCTGCTACCGCCAAGCACGACGACTGCATCTAGCTGCTCGACTTTCGCGATCAATAGCGCGTCAAGCGCACGCGCAGTAAGGTTCGCCGGATCGCTGCCGCCCATCGTCACCAGCACCCGATGCCCCTTGGGCGTGACGTCTCTCCTCCAATCCCGCCACGCGGAAAATTCACGCCGCAAAAGGCAATAACGGGGACCAACAAATAGCTGAGTATGAGGTTCCCGGTCGGCATAAATCGCCGGCGTAACCCCAACATTCTGGTTCAACACGAAGTCCGCGGAATAGTGGTCTGCATGCCCGTAGTCATCGACCCAGAGAACCTTGAATCCAGCCGCCTTCAATGTTCGCTGGTAGTCCGCGCCGAACTGGTAGCCATCCACCACAATCCAGTCGGCGCGCCGCTCTCGCGCGAGAGCAACCGTTTCCTGCGAATCGTCCGCCGCCCCAGCGGCAGATTTAATCGGGACAACCGCGAATGACTCCGATAAGAGTCTCTCTCGTAGCGCCGGAGTAGACTCCGCTAACGCGAACGTCACCCGCGCACCACAATCCTGCCATGCCTGAGCCAGAGCCAGGCAACGCATGACATGCCCGGTTCCCATCGTGAGGCTGGCATCTGCCCGGAAGAGAAGATTCATCGCACCCGGAATACCGGTTGAGTCATGGGACCTTCCAGGAATCTCGCAGGATTCGCGTCCGCCATCCACGACGCAAGAGTCTTCAAGACCTCCGCATACACCTCAAGGGTCTGGTGGATTGCCGCCGAGTCGTGAGCCGCCGTAACATTGTGCGTTACCAGCACGAGCACGCCGCGCTTCACCGCTTCCTGCTGGAAAAGATTCTTCAACAGCGGACTATCGGCGCCATTCTCGTCGGCAAACTTCAGCAGAGACCACTGCGGACGCCCAACCGCGCGAATCCGCTGTCCTAGCCCCGCCTCCTTGGCCATGGCATTGATTCCGTCCTGCAGCATTCGCCCGTTCGACTCCAGCCGCGCCAGACTGTCGGTCTGTTCGAGAATGTCGAGCACCTTCATCGCTGCGGCCATCGATGCGACCTCGCCCGCAAAGGTAAAGCTGAAGAAGATCTCGTCGAAGGTGCGCATCACGTCCGAACGACCCAGCACGCATGAGATGGGGAACCCATTGCCCATCGCTTTGCCGAAGCATGCCAGGTCAGGCGTGACGCCGAAGAGTTTCTGGGCTCCCCCCAAGCCGAAATGGAAGCCAACACAAATCTCGTCGAAAATGAGCAGAGCACCGTGTCTCTGCGCAATGTGCTTCACACCTTCCAGGAACCCATGCGCTGGTTCAACGAAATTCACCGGTTCCATGATCACGGCTGCAAACTCGCCCGGATGTTTTTCCAGAACTTTCTCCAAGCTGGCTAGATCGTTGTACGGGAAAGGATGCGTCAAATCTCTAACCGCCTTTGGAACGCCGGCGTTGCGCGTCGTGCTGCCAATGTACCAATCCTGCCAGCCGTGGTATCCACAACACGCAATGCGGTCGCGCCCAGTGAACGCCCGTGCCGCGCGCACTGCGCCCGAGGTCACGTCCGATCCATTCTTGCCAAAGCGCACCATCTCGGCGCACGGAATCAGCCGCGTCAACCTCTCTGCCAGTTGAACTTCCAGCGGATGCGGAAGAGAAAAACTGTGTCCCTCCGCCAACTGGGCCGACGCAGCCGCGTTCACTTCGTCATGCGCGTATCCAAGAATATTGGGCAGCAACCCCTGCACGTAGTCGATGTATTCATTGCCGTCGACATCCCAGACGCGGCACCCCTTACCCCGCTGCAGAAAGATCGGGGCCACGCCCTGTACGTACTGCGTATATCCCTTGCTGAACGTCTGCGCACAGCCAGGGATCACTTTCTTCGACCGTTCCAGCCACGCCTGCGACTGTGCCAGCGGGCGTTTCAGCGCGGCTCCAGCTTTCGCCTGCTCGTAAAGACTCTTGTAATACCCTTCGTTCGTGATCGTCTCTGCCTGAATCGTCGCCAAGTCCGGCCTCTCCTTCAATAAATCAAATATTTCGCGAAATCCGAATTCCCCGTTCTCAGAAAACGCTGCGTACACCTTCCGCACAAATTCCAGGTCTGCCGGGTGATCAACGGTCCACCGATACTGTGACGGCGATACCGGAATCTCGCTTTCCACATTCGCGACCCGGAATCTGTCCGTACGTAAGTATGGCGTAACATGTTCCCGTTCGGAAGGCTTAGCCGCCTCGCGCCAGGCTTGCTCCAGCGCCGCAAAGGAAAACACTTCGGTGTCCAGTCCATCCGGATAAGTGTAGCGAATGACGTTGCATGCGTAGTCGCACCCCCCCAGCTGAAAACGCTCCAGTACCGTGTCAATGACCGCCGGATCGATCAGCGGACAATCCGCCGTGATGCGAACCACCACGTCCGCGTCATTCGCCTTGGCCGCCCGATAAAAGCGGTCCAAAACATCCGGTTCGCTGCCACGGAAACAACTGATCCTCTCTTGCTCGCAGAACCGCACGATCGGATCATCAACTGGCCGGTCCGTGGTCGCGACCACCACTCGGTCCACCCGGCTTGCCCTGCGCACCCGCCTCACTACATGCCAGAGCATGGGACGCCCGGCGAGATCTTCCAGAACCTTACCTGGAAACCGGGAAGACCCCATTCTCGCCTGGATCAAGGCTACGATCACTCTCCCGCCTCTCCAACCGCAACCATCTTCGATTGCTCGGAAGAAGTCTTCGCCGCAAACACAATTCGCATCACCGCCGCGGCTTCCGGAATCGGCAGCGTCGTCGGACGATTCTCCACCAGGCATTCCAGAAAGTGTTTCATCTCGTCAACATACATCTGGTTGAGTTCCCACGCATCCGGCTGCGCGTAGGTCGTCCACTCTTTGCTTGCGGCGTCGTACCAGCGCACCGCCTGGGCATTGAAGTCCCAGAAGATGGAGCCCAGTTCGCCGACGATCTGGCAGCCGCGCTCATAAGTGCGTTGCACGTAGTCCAGATGAATCTCCGACAGCGCCCCACCGGCATGACGGCACACAAGAATCGCTACGTCCTCGGTCTCAATCTCCAACGAACTGAGATGTCCGGCAACGCAGAACACTGACCGCACGTCGCCGAGATACCAGCGGGCCAAGTCGATCTCGTGGATGCAGTCCAGGATGCACCCCCCGCCGGTCGCCGCTCGGGCAGCGTAGTTGTTACGGTAGTCGGTGTTGGGACGCCAGTCCGGCAAGTAGGACCCAACCTGAATTCTCGCGAACAAAACCCGGCCGATCCTTCCCTCGTCGAGCAACTGCTTGACCTTCGCTGGGCCGGGGTGGAATCGCATGTTGCAGCCGACGAGTGAAACAAGTTTCTTCTTCTCGACCAGATCAACGATCTCGGAGATCCCGGCAACCGTGTGCGAAAGCGGCTTCTCTACAAACACGGGCAGGCCGGCACGGAGAATCCGCAGCGTCTGCTCGGCGTGCAGGTAGGTAGGAGTCGCCAGCACGGCAAAGTCAGGCGGCCAGTTCAATCCGGCGGCCAGGTCCTCAAAACTGAGGATCTGTAATTCAGAAACAACGGCCTCTTGACGGTCCTTGTCGGGCTCAACCAGGCCTAGACTCTCTATGCCAAGGCTCCTTAGATTTCGCAGATGACGCCTGCCAATCGATCCGCCGCCGACCACCAGACCCCGCATGTTTTTGTTTGTTGCCTCCACTGAACGAAAGCACTGTGATCAGAGATTGTAGCAGTGTAAAATCTCGCCACAGGAGCAAATTCCCCTCCCGGGTTTCACGTGCATACTAGCTTATCCACTGAGCAGGCCGACAAGATCTCGATCACCTTCCTGCATTCGAAGAATAGGGAAGCTTGGGACAATTTCTGCCTCCAAAGCAATGATGCGTGGTTCTGGCACACTACGAAGTGGCTGGACTATACCCTCGAGTACCGACCTGATCTGACGCCCGCCTTGCATTCGTTCTCTGTCTCCGTTGGCGGGGACATAGCCGCCGTATGTCCGCTCGTGCTAGAGACTTCTCCAGAACCGGGAGGAGATGTCCGGCAATTCTCCTATGGCGGCGACGCTGTGCCAGCCCCCGCTTTTGCCAACGGATTGTCCCCCAAAACAAAGAAGGCTGCCAGAAAAGCTCTCTTCCGGCAGATTGAGGAGTTGGCCATCGCCCACCGCGTCCACCGAGTCTCTTTTCGCGCGTCCCCGCCGGCTCCTTTCTTTTGGCAGTCAAATGAACCACTCTCCAACCCGCTTCTGCACGAGGGATTCTGCGATGTCTCGTTGCTCACTCAGGTAATCGACCTGGCCAAACCGGAAGATCAGCTGTTCCGCGAAATTCGCAATGACCATCGCAACCACATCAAGCACGCAGAAAAAATGATGTCCGCTTCGATCTTTGATAGTTCCAACATCACAAGCGATCAGTTCGAACGTTATCGGTTGCTGCATCAGAAAGCGGCTGGCCGCACGACTCGCCCTCTCAGAACTTTCGAGTTGATGCACCGCTGGATTCAGGATGGATTCGCCGTGCTGAGTTGTGCGGTTCTCGATGGGAAGGATATCGGCTTCACTCTAACCAATATCTACAAAGATGGCGCCTACTATAGCTCGAGCTGCAATGATCCTGAGTTCAATGATCTGCCGATCGGCCATCTTTTGCAGTGGCGGACCATGAAGTGGCTGAAGGCTCACGCCATTCGGCGGTACGAAATCGGAATCCAGTTCTACGCCTCCCAGCCGCACTCCCTTGTTTCCAGGAAGGATTGGAATATCTCCTGTTTCAAGCGGGGATTTGGAGGCTCGACCGTACCCTATTGGCGAGCCGAAAAATTCTACGATGAAGGCTTTTGTCGCCGCGTGCTCGAGCAACGTGCAGCTTCTTACCCACGGACTTTGCTGACTTCTGGGCTCTCGATGAACGAATAGCAGCTATTTTTCTCTCGTTCGTCCTGGCGTTCGCTTCGGTTCATATTCGGAACGCAATAGCCCCATCCAAAGCCGGTCCTGATACGTTCCGTCGCAGAACATCTCTTCTCGAAATCTTCCTTCTGTCTTAAATCCGACCGCTTGATAGCAGCGAATTGCCGCCTCGTGTGTGGCGAGAACTCCTAAGCCGATCCGGTTCAGGTTGAGACGCTGGAAACCGTACTCCACGACGAGGCGGGTTGCCTCCTTCCCGATTCCGCGCCCCCAGAATTCCTTTTCCCCGATGATGATTCCGAACATGGCGCGCCGGTGGACCCAGTTGATCGGTCCCAACTTCACGTTTCCGATGTGACGGTGCGACTTGCTGTCCGCGATCGCAAACATTACTTCGCTCTTCGAACCTGTCACTCCCTGATAGAAAGCTTCGAGGTCTTGCAAGGTGCTGGGAAAAACACCCGCCTCCAGGTTCTGGGTAACCTCGTGATCATTCAGCCAGCCGAGATAGGTTTCGTTTAGATCTGCCCGTTCGAGTGGACGTAAATAGATTTTCGAGCCGCGCAAGAATGCTTTCTGTTTCGTCATGCTCTCTCTCTTCCGCGAATCGAGGACTTGTTTTGACACCCGAGAGTCAGCGCGCATATGCCTCGCACACTTTGCTGGTTGCGGCGATTACATCCCCCACATCTCCGTCCGTCATAGCGTGAAACATGGGGAGGCTGATCAAACGCGCGTAGGCGTTTTCTGCCACCGGAAACTCTCCGCCTTTGTAGCCAAACCGCTCGCGGTAGTATGGGTGCATGTGCACCGGAATGTAGTGAACATTGACGCCGATGTTTTCCGCCCGCAGCGCCCGGAAGATTTGCGCGCGATCCGCGCTCAACTTTTCCAGATCGAGTCGGATGGGATACAGATGCCACGCCGGACTTGTGTCAGTCCGGACACATGGCGGAACAACACCAGGAACACCCTGAAATGCTCTGCTGTACTCGCCGGCGATCTCCCGCCGCCGGGCGAGATTCGCATCCAACTTCTTCAACTGCTGACGTCCAAGCGCGCACACAATATCCGGAAGTCGGTAGTTGAACCCGAGCAGCACCATCTCGTAGTGCCACTGACCGGCACTCTGGCGCTGGCGGGCGTCGCTCGAGATTCCGTGATTCCGGAAGCGGCGCAGGGTCTCAGCCAGCTTCGGATCGTTGGTCGTGACCATTCCGCCTTCCCCGGTCGTGATGTGTTTCACCGGATGAAAGCTGAATACCGTCATGTCCGCGATGCCGCCCACACGCTGGCCGCCGTACTCGGCCCCCAAAGCGTGACAAGCGTCTTCAATCACAACCAGGCCTTGTTGCCGCGCGATCTCTATGATCGAAGTCAGGTCGGCAGGATGCCCGGCATAATCCACGGGCAGAATTGCCCGCGTTTTCGCGGAAATCTTCTTCCTGACTTGGTCAGGGTCGAGGTTCAGGGTATCTCTGCTCACGTCCGCAAAAACCGGTGTGGCTCCCAGGTATAGAACGCAGTTCGCGGTTGCTGCGAACGTCATCGGCGTGGTGATGGCTTCGTCACCGGATTTCAGACCCGCCGCAAAGGCGCCCGCATGCAAGGCAGCAGTCCCTGAACTGAAGGTCACCGCGTAGGACGCGCCTACTCGGGCCGCGAACGCTTCTTCAAATTCGCTGACCTTTGGTCCCGTCGTCAACCAATCAGAGCGTAAAACGTCAACTACCGCCTGTATGTCAGCCTCGTCGACGGACTGTCGGCCGTAGGGAAGAAAGCTGGCGCGCACGGGAGATCCCCCGTTGATGGCAAGAGCCTGCGGGCTTACCGACGTCCTGCTCATGATGGGGGTCCTAGGCCGGAACCGCTTGTTTCTCGGGCGGAGCCGGAGAAATCAGCTCTTCCAGTTCGCGGTTGGTGAGCCAACGATCGTTGGTATCGCTGGCATAGCGGAATCCTTCGGGCAACGGTCTGCCGTTCACCCAATTCTCCCGCCGCCACCACGAATGAGAAGGCTGGATAACGTAGCGATCTTCGACTTCGAGCGTATTCCGCGCTTCGTCTTCCGAAACCAGCACTTCGTGCAGCTTTTCTCCAGGGCGAATCCCTATAGTCTCGATTTCGCACCCCGGAGCGATCGTTTCGGCTAGATCGACCAGCCGCATGCTGGGAATCTTGGGTACAAATATCTCTCCGCCATGCATCTGCTCAATGCAGCTCACGACAAACCGTACCCCCTGCTCCAGGGTCAGCCAAAAACGTGTCATGCGCGCGTCGGTCAGGGTAATCCGGCCGCGGCGCCTCTGCTCCTGGAAAACCGGGATCACGCTTCCCCGGCTCCCCACAACATTCCCGTAGCGCGCGCAGCTGAACCTGGAATCCTGTGCTCCAGCGTACGCATTGGCCTGCACAAACATTTTTTCTGCGCAGAGCTTGGTGGCTCCGTACAAATTGATCGGGTTGACCGCCTTGTCGGTGCTCAGCGCCAAGACGCGCCGCACTCCCTGATTAATGGCGGCGTCAATCACATTGCGCCCGCCCATGATATTGGTCTGAATCGCCTCGAACGGATTGTATTCGCAGGCCGGAACCTGCTTGAGGGCTGCGGCGTGCACGACCACGGTGACACCTGCTAGAGCTCGTTCCAAACGCGCGGCGTCTCGAACATCGCCGATAAAATAGCGCAGGCTGGGATGATCCAATCCCGAGGCTCGCATGTCATGTTGCTTGAGTTCGTCGCGGCTGAAAATCACCAGCCGCTTTGGCCGGTAGGTGCTCAGCATGATCTCGACAAATTTTTTCCCGAAGGACCCAGTACCGCCCGTAACCAAAACAACTTGTTCCGACCAATTCATCCCATCTGCCTCGTTGCTAACCTTTGTTGCTAACCTTTGAAGAATCAGGCGCACTGCGCCAAGTCACGGACGCGAGCCGTAGTCGTGTGTGACGGTGTCAAGCGACCACTTGCGCCGGTCCACTGGGTCTCGCGTTGCCCGCTAGTATAGCGGACTTTGCCTGAGCCGGCGCGCGCCGGTTGGCGGCGTGGTATTCGTGCGCTGAAAATTCGCCGCCGCCTTTCGCGGTTCCGATGCTAAAATATCGATCGAACTCTCCAGTTACGCTGTGGCGAACAAATTCCCCGCGCGACGATCCAGCCTCTTCGAACCGGGACATTGTGGTCGGTGGGCAGGCCAGCTCTATTTGGCCCCTGCAGCAGTGCAGAATTATAGAATCGTGTGAGGAGCAGGCATGGATTCCGGACCCCTGGTACAAGCGAATAACCCGATTGTTCGCGAGATTCCCGCCCAAGGTCTTGACTTGGGCACATCGGTGGCTCCGCACTCCTACCCTCAGCTTCACCTTCCCTCGCATGAATCTGCGATTAGCGAATACTGGCGGGTTTTCAAGAAACGCAGGTGGGTGGTTATCGCGTGCCTAGCGACCGTCTTCTCGGTCGTCGCCATCGCCAGCCTGAGAATGACGAAGGTCTATGAGGCAAGCGGCACGCTGGTGATCAACAAACCGGACTCCAGCCTGAATTTTCAGAATGTGCCAACCTTTAGCCTCGATTATTACGATCCCACTGAGTTGGAGACTGAAGTCAAGACCCTGAGAAGCGACCTTCTGGCGCTGGAAGTTATACGCGAACTGAATCTGGACCGCCGGCCGGAATTTGGTGGACAAGCGTTTCCCTCACCTTCTCTGGATCTCGCGCCTGACCCCTTGCAGAGTGATCCGACACGGGCCGCCGCTGCGATCGGCGGCTTTAAGTCGAATCTCGCGGTTGCCCTGAGTCCGAACACTCGCATTATTGAGGTCAAGTACCGCAGTCCCGACCCCCAGACGGCTGCAAACGTGGTGAACGCACTGATGCAGACCTACATCGAGGATAACCGTAAGCAGCGCTTCGAATCCACGATGGCTGCGTCCGACTGGCTGCAAAAGCAACTCGTTGACCTCCAGATGAAAGTGGAAACCTCCCAGGAAAAGCTGGTTCGCTATCAACGGGAGCACGAGATCCTGGGCATGGATGAGAAGCAGAACATCACCACGGCCAAGCTCGACGAACTCAACAAGGCGCTGACGGCGGCGGAAAGTGAGCGCATGGACAAGGAGTCTTTCTACCGTTTGGTGGAATCGGGCGATCCAGATGCCATCGCCGCCAGCGCTGGGGGACTGGAAGGAGGCGGCTCTCAGACGGCTTCCGCCCTGCTCGATACCCTCCTTGCCAAGCAGGCTGATCTGAAGATCCAGACCGCCGATCTGAATACCCAGTTCGGCCCGTCGTATCCCAAGCTCGCGCAGTTGAATAATCAACTGAAGGAAATCGACTCGCAGATTCAAGCCGAAATGAAGAAGATCGCGAACAAGGTCCGCGGACAGTACATGACCGCCCTTGGCCGCGAGAACATGCTGCACGACGCCCTCGAAAAGCAGAAGCAGGAAGCCAACAAGTTGAACGAAAGCGCGATCGAGTACAACATGCTCAAGCGCGATGCGGAAACTTACCGCGCACTTTATGAAGGCATCCTGGAGAAACTGAAA
>Ga0335081_10015126_pt1 | contig 12482 bp, 7 predicted proteins | sample Lox_Sample_35_FD_206713 | JGI IMG/M metagenome (GOLD analysis project Ga0335081, IMG submission 206713) | Soil microbial communities from Loxahatchee National Wildlife Refuge, Florida, United States - Lox_Sample_3.5 | ecosystem: Environmental > Terrestrial > Soil > Wetlands | place: USA: Florida...
CGCTGCTGTCGCCAGCCCAGCTCCGATTTGATCTTCTCGCAGCTCATCGCGTAGCGGCGGTCGTGGCCGGGACGATCGCTGACGAATTGCACCAGGGAGCGGGGTTGTCCCACGAGATCGAGGATGCGCCAGGCCACCTGCAGATTCTCGATTTCAAACTCGCCGCCGATGTTGTAGATCTCGCCCTCCGCGCCATGATGCAGCACGGCATCCAGCGCACGGCAGTGGTCTTCGACGTGGAGCCAATCGCGCACGTTCCGGCCGTCGCCATACAACGGCAAAGGCTCGCCCGCCATGGCTTGCGCGATCATCAGAGGGATGAATTTTTCGGGGAACTGGAACGGTCCGTAATTATTGCTGGAGCGAGTGATAATGGCGGGCACGGCGTGGGTGTGCATAGCTGCCAGCACCAGCAAGTCGGCCGCCGCTTTGGTGGCAGCATAGGGGCTGTTGGGAGAGAGTGGGGAATTCTCGTCGAATTTTCCCTCCGCGCCCAGGCTACCGTACACCTCGTCGGTGCTGACCTGCACGAAGCGTCCGACGTGTTGCCGGCGGCAGGCCTCCAGCAGGCGGAAGGTGCCTTCCACGTTGCTGCGCACGAACACGCTGGCATCTTCGATGCTGCGGTCCACGTGGCTCTCGGCGGCCAGGTTCAGCACCACGTCGGCGCCGCGCACCGCTTCGTTCACCTCCGGGTCACAGATATCTAACTGGCAGAAATGGAAGTGTGGATTCGACTGCGCGTCCTTCAGGTTGGCAAGACTGCCGGCATAGGTCAGCTTGTCGACTACTACGATCTGATAGGCGGGATGCTGCGCCAGCATGTGACGAACAAAGTGTGACCCGATGAAGCCAGCCCCGCCCGCGATCAGGATCTTCACCTACCGCCTCCCCATCCCGGCCGTTGCCGGAGTCTCAGCCTGCCTGGCTGCCTTTTCCCGCACCAGCGTACTAGCATGCCAAAGCGATTCGAAGGTCCCGGCATCGGTCCACCATCCTTCCAACAACTCGTGGAGCAGATTGCCCTCCGAAAGGTAGGAATTGTTGACATCGGTTATCTCGTACTCGCCGCGCCCAGAGGGCCGGAGCCTGCGGATGCGGTCGAAAACCGTGGGGTCGTAGAAGTAGATGCCGACGACGGCATAGCCGGACTTGGGCTGCTTCGGCTTCTCTTCAATGCAGACGATACGGCCATGCTCGAACACCGGGACTCCAAACCGCTCCGGGTCGGGAACTTCCTTGAGCAGGATCTTGGCTCCGTCCTGGCGCTCGAAGCTTTCGCGAGCCATCCCAATCTCACCTTCGATGATGTTGTCACCCAGGATCACGCAGATCTTTTCCCCGGCGGCGAATTCCTCTGCCAGACGCAGAGCGTCGGCGATCCCACCCTCACCCTTCTGGCTGGCGAAACTGAGCCGCTGCAAGCCGAATTCCTTGCCGTTGCCCAGCAGGCGCTGGAAGTCGGCAACACTGGCGCTGCCTGTGACAATCAGGACATCACGAATTCCCGCCGTCACAAGGGTTTGCAGCGGGTAGAAGATCATGGGCTTGTCGTATACCGGCAGCAGGTGCTTGTTGGTCACGCGGGTAAGCGGGAGCAGACGCGACCCGAGTCCACCTGCCAACACCACCCCTTTCATCCGTCCTCCCCCAGACTCGAATCCGGCAGTCTACACCGTTTTCCGCCGTGATCGAAAAGAAGGCGCTTGCCAAAACAGCAGCGGCAGACGTACGGAGTCCCCGCATTCCGCCCTGCGAAAGGGAAGGACGAGCGGCTAGTCGTCGTCGAGGGCGCAGGAGCCGCCGCCCATGCCGCATTGCCCGCAGCCGGGAGCCGGTCCGGAGGCGAACTCAGATGCGCTGTCGCTGGCGTGGCCAGCCGCGACGGCGAAAGCCGACAATTGCTGTTCCAGGCGTGTGCCGTTGCACTTGGGACAATGCGGCTTCTCCGAACCGCGAATCAGGATTTCGAATTGCTTTCCGCAGCCTGCGCACACATACTCGAAAATCGGCATAAGTTCCTCTCCAGCACGCGGACCGCGCGCCATTGCATCTGCCGCGGTTCGGCAACAGAATGATTATAGATGCTTAGCGACCGGAGCGGAGCAGACACGTTTAGGCCGCGGCGCGGGCTGCGTGGCGGACATCGGCAGACCATAGCGGCGGCGCTGCTGCCTCGCCGCAACCTGCTCCCCGCGCCCGAGCGGCGTTTGTTCGAGGTCGAGCCCGGCGCCCGCGTGCTTGCCTGGTGCAACTGGCAGAGCGATCGCCAAAGCAAGCTGACGGTCGTCATCATCCACGGCCTCGAAGGCTCGAGCGAATCACAGTACATGATCGGAACCGCCAACAAGGCCTGGGCGGCCGGCATGAACGTGGTGCGCATGAACGTGCGCAGTTGCGGCGACAGCGAAGCGCTGTCACCGACTCTTTATCATTCCGGTCTGTCGCAGGATGTGGGCAGGGTGGTCCGGGAGTTAATCACCGCGGACAAGCTTTCCCGCATCGCCCTGGCGGGCTTTTCTATGGGCGGCAACATGGCGCTGAAGCTGGTGGGAGAGTGGGGAAGCGATGCGCCTCCCGAGTTGCGTGCTGTGGCCGTGGTTTGTCCCGGAATCGACCTGGCGGCAGCGGCAGATGCCCTTCACCTTTGGCAAAATCGGATTTATGAGTGGAGGTTTCTCCGCGATCTGAAGCGCAGCTTTCGCCGCAAGATGAGTCTGTTTCCCGAGCGCTACGATGCAAATTGCCTGCGCGGCGTGCGCAGCGTGCGAGAGTTCGATGACGCGGTCACGGCCCCGCATTGGAAGTTCTCCGGCGCCGACGATTACTACGCCCGTGCCAGCGCTTCACCCGTCCTGGAGCGGATCATGGTGCCCACCCTGGTGATACACGCTCAGGATGATCCCTTCGTTCCCATGACCTCTCGGACCCGCGCCCGCTTGCTGGCGAACGCCAACGTGCGGTTCATTGAGACCAGACAGGGCGGTCACTGCGGCTTTCTGGCGGAGCCCGCCGGCTACGACGGCCGTTGGGCAGAGCGGCAGATCATCGAATTCCTTAGCCGCAGTTGAGAATCCCGATTAAGCCGCCTGGCGTTCTAGAACCGAACGCACCGATGCCAAAGCTGCGGTTCCTTTCCGATCGTCGGCCGTGTATGCCGTGTAGCCATCCGGCCGGACAAGAGCTATGCGGGGACGCGTCGCAACTCGTAACTCGGCGACATCACTGAACGACTTGCAGAGCTGCTTCGCGCCCTCTGTAGTCGATGAGTCCGCGTCCTTGCCGATCATGACCAGGAAGCGGCTGCCGATGCCCTTGCCACCGCGCATCGAATCGTCGAAGTATCGCGTCCCGGGTCCTTCAACAATCGGACTACCGGGATAAGCCACCCCGAGTTCGGAAAGTGTCTGCACGAAGCCGTGCTGAAACGGCGCCAGACGGGAAACTACCGGGATGACTATATCGCGCACGGCCTGCGCCAGCTTGCTCGGCGTGCCCATCGCTTTGGTGGCGAAATCGGTGACCTCGATCACACGTTTGATAATCGGACGCCGTTCGTCGGTGTAGCTCTCGAGCAACTGCTCACCACCGCGGCCGCGCAGGACAAGATCGAGTTTCCACACAAGGTTCCAGATGTCGTGCAGACCGGTATTCATCCCCTGGCCTCCGAAAGGACTGTGAATGTGGGCGGCGTCTCCGGCGACGAACACACGCCCCACGCGCAAATGTCCAACCTGCCGGTGATGGATGTAAAAATACGTGCTCCACCGTAAGGCGCGTACCTCCACCCCACCAGGTCCGCGTTGATCGAGCATCTGCTGCACCAGTTCCAGCGAGGGACCTTCTTCTTCCGTGTTCTCGCCTCCTTCTTTCCTCTCGATGGTGGTTATTATCCGCCGCCGGGTGGCGCTTATCGGGAAGATCGCCAAGGGGCCAAATTCGCTCGGGCAGAGCTGGAGTTCGTCGGCGGGAAGGGACTCGTTCGCCTCGATGTCGGCCAGAATATACGAGCCATGGTAGCCCGCTCCCTCGAACGGCAGATTCAAGAGATGCCTGACCCTGCTGTGCGCGCCGTCGCAGCCAACGACGAAGGCAGCGGTACGTTCCAGGTGTTCGCCGCGCCGGTCGAGCGTCACGCTTACGCAATCCTCGCGCTGGACCGCTGAAACGAAGGCCGTCTCGTACTCGACGTCTCCACCTTTGCGGCGCAGTTCTTCGACCAGCAGTCTCTCCGTCACATCCTGAGGCACCATGGCGATGAAAGGGTACGGGCTCTCCTCAGGAGTGAAATGAATGCGCGCAAGCCTGCGTCCGTGCGCCATCACCGCAGCCCACGTGACACGGTTCGCTGCCTCAAGGAATGGACCGACGATGCCGGCCATGTCGAAGATCTCAAGCGTCCGAGGCATGATTGCGAGGGCCTTCGAATGCTCCGACTGCGCGGAGCGCGCCTCGACGAGCTGCCATCTCAGCCCGCGGCGAGCACATTCATTCGCCAAAAACAGCCCCACCGGCCCGGCGCCCACGATTAGAACATCGGTATCGATTGCAGCATCTGGCATGATCCACCTGGTGTCCTCTAATCTGCGATTGGATGCTCCTCGGCGGCGGGCCGTAAGCTTAACCCCAGCCACTCATCTGGATCCATCGGTACGGAAGCCTACCGATTTTTCCTCTCGTCTTCCCGCGACGGACGTGATTTCATAGGCACCGCTTATGGATGCCACCGTTACCGTCGAGCTGGGGGCCGAGGACGCCCACCTCGAAATCCCATGGCAAGCCGGAAACCTGCGCTACTATGACTTGAAGCGCCATCCTGAACTGCTGCTCGAGTTGCCCGAGTCCCACACCCGTGAGATGGCCGAATTCCTCACGGCCATGAACTCGGCGCTTTCCATGCTGGAGAGCGCGAAATGTGATACCTGGCTCAGCGATCAGATGGAGGAGCAGGAAAAGATCTATGCTGCAAGCTGGAAGTTCTGCTCCTACGTGGACTTGATCTTTACCGATTACCAGGCCCGCTTTGGGTTCACGGGCCACGAGAACTTCGGCAAGCGCATCGCGCGGCTGTTGCGGCGCGCTCCGGATATTCCATCGGCTGCCGAGTTCATCGTCCGCCGCTGCCGGTATGCTTCCGGAACTGCAGCCCACTCGGACGGTAACTCCGATGGCGCCGAAGGCTTTTATCTGACGTTTTACCTTTTCGGATACGGCGACGACGAGGACGAAGCGCGGCGCCGCTGGGGCATCGGGCTGAAGGTGGCCGAGAATGCCTTGCTGCAGTTGTCGGCCATGCATCGCCGCGGCAGCGACCAGACCGAGCCTCCGCCGCCGGAAACTATGCGTGCGGTGGGAGAGAGCGGCTGAGCCGTTGCTCTCCTCCCGGTGGCTGGTCCGTCGAACACTTTACGGAGGAAAAGACTGGATGCGCACGAAAACCTGCTTGATTCTGTTGGTGACGGTGATGGCAGTCATGGCCGCGGGGCAATCGGCCAAGCCGGCCTCAGCTCCATACACGCCGGTGCTGGATGTTTCGTCCATGGATAAAACCGTGGATCCCTGCGTGGACTTCTTTACCTACTCCTGTGGCGGCTGGCTCAAGAACAACCCCATCCCCGCTGACCAGGCAGCCTGGGATGCCTACGGCAAGCTCCAGGAAGAGAACCGGCAGGTGTTGCGCCAGATCCTGGAGGCGGCCGCGGTGCCCAGCCCGAAACGCAGCGCTGATGAGCAGAAGATCGGCGACTACTACTCCTCCTGCATGGACGAGTCGGCGATTGAGAAGCTCGGCGCCACGCCCCTGAAGGCGGACCTTGAGCGCATCGCGCGGCTGAAGTCGAAGGCCGACCTTCCCGCCGAACTGGCTCGTCTGCATCCCGACGACGTGGGCAGTTTCCTGGGCCGGGCGCCGCTGTTCTCCTTCGGTTCCGATCAGGACGCCAAAAATTCCGCCGAGTTTATCGCCGAGGTCGACCAGGGCGGCATCGGCCTGCCCGACCGCGACTACTACTTCAAGGACGACGATAAGTCTCAGGAGATCCGCAAGCAGTACCTGGCGCATGTGCAGAAAATGCTGGAGTTGGTGGGCGACAAGCCGCAAGAGGCCGCCGTCGAGGCGCAGACGGTCATGCGCATCGAGACCGCCCTGGCCAAGGCCTCACTCACCCGCGTAGAGCGGCGTGATCCCAACAAGGTGTATCACAAGATGACGCGCGAGGAACTGCAGGCGCTCAGCCCGTCCTTCGCCTGGGATCGCTACTTTGCCGACATCGGTCTGCCCGGAACCAGGTCGCTCAACGTCGCGGTGCCGGATTTCGTCAAGGGCATGGATGCGGTGCTGAAGTCCGAAGACCTCGCGAGCTGGAAGGTCTATCTTCGCTGGCACCTGGTACATGCCCAGGCACGCTATCTATCCCTGGCATTCGTGAATGAGGATTTCGATTTCTACGATCACATCCTGTCCGGCACCAAGGAGATCCAGCCGCGCTGGAAGCGCTGCGTGCGCGCGGTGGACCGCCAGTTGGGCGAGGCCCTGGGCAAGGTCTATGTGGAAAAGACCTTCAGCCCGGAGACCAAGCAGCGCGCCCTGGTCATGGTGCAGCAGATCGAAGCTGAGATGGGGAACGAAATCCAGCACTTGCCCTGGATGTCCCCGGCAACTAAGGAGCAGGCGCTGATCAAGCTGCATGCCATCGCCAACAAGATCGGCTATCCCGATCACTGGCGCGACTACAGCGCGCTCAAGGTGGTGCGCGGCGATGCCCTGGGCAACGGAGAACGTGGTGCAGCCTTCGAGTTCCGGCGCTGGCTGAACAAGATTGGAAAACCGGTGGATCGCGGCGAGTGGTACATGACGCCGCCCACGGTGAACGCTTATTACAGCGCGCAGATGAACGACATCAATTTTCCCGCCGGCGTCCTGCAGCCGCCGCTCTATGATCCCCGCTCTGACGATGCTCCCAACTACGGCAATACCGGGGGCACCGTGGGGCACGAGCTGACCCACGCTTTCGACGACGAAGGCCGCCAGTTCGACGCTCAGGGCAATCTGCGCGACTGGTGGACCGCCGAGGACGCCAAGGAGTTCGAGCAGCGCGCCAGTTGCACCTCCGATCAGTATTCACAGTACGTGATCGTCGACGACATCAAGATCAACGGCAAGCTGACACTGGGCGAGGACACGGCCGACCTCGGCGGGCTGTTGCTGGCCTACCTGGCTTGGCAGGACGAAACCCGGGGCAAGAGCCTGACGCCGATCGACGGCTTCACTCCCGAGCAGCGGTTCTTCATCGGATATGGCCAGAGCTGGTGCAGCGCCGAGCGGCCCGAAGTGCAACGGTTGCGGGCTACTGTCGATCCTCATTCTCCACCGCGCTACCGCACCAACGGCGTGGTCTCGAACATGCCGGAATTCCAGAAGGCGTTTTCCTGCAAGCAGGGCACTCCTATGGTGCGGGAAAATCGCTGCCGGGTCTGGTGAGCGCAAGTGGGCGGCACCGTGCGGCCGGCTCAGCCGGCTACTTGATGACTTGCTTCAGAACGATCCACACCACGGCCACGGTCAGCGCCCACAGAGTGGCCGTGGAAACCAGGCGGCGGAAATCGCGTCTGCGGCGCAGCTTCGACCAGAAGCTTCGACGGTGGGAACTTCTTACCAGCCGCTCACGCGCCGGCGGGTGTGGTGGTGGGACGGGAGCCACGCTCGACATGCCTCCCCATATAACCCCGATTCCGCCGAATTGACAAGTGCGGAGTGTGCGTCCCGGCCAGCTTTTCTGTGCGAAACCCATTACCTGCAGGGTTCAGGCAACCGCGCCGGGATGGTGCTAGATTGATTTTTCGTGGGCGCGTAGCTCAAGTGGATAAAGGGGTTTGAATGCGGAGAGGCTGGCCCAAGAATATCCGGCTCAGCACCAACATTCCCACCCTGCCAAGGCGTTTACGAAGGGGTATCCCTGCATCACGTCCGCGCGTGCGCGACGTCAACGACACGCGGTCAGTTCGGAGGATATACTTAGACTTACTCTTGAACAGTCAGATTTTGCCTGGTGCGGCGATCAGGATTGGGGTATTTCCTTCGTGCCCAATTTGTGACCGGGGCATGCGGTCTTCCCCTAGTAAGTGAGGTTCGAAGTGCCCAAACTGTTCTCGCCCTTCCAGGCTTCGCAATGCCTCGTAATAACCGCCCTTTTCGCTAGCAGTGTCGTATCTGCGCAGAGTTTCACTTCCCATATCGCGCAGCCCATCAACGAAGGCATTCGTGTCAGTCTGAAGGGAAACGTGCACCCTCTTGCTCAGCCACGTTACGACCGGGGTGCAGTCGCCGATTCATTGCCGGCAGAACGTGTATTCCTACTGCTACAGCGCTCTGCTGAGCGAGAGGCCAAGCTGCGCCAGTTTCTTCGGGACGCACACACGCCGGGCAGTCCCAGCTACCACAAGTGGCTCACGCCGGAGCAGTTTGCCGAACTCTACGGGCCGGATGATGCCGAAGTCGCCGCCGTGAGCGGATGGCTGCAAAAACACGGCTTCACGATTGGACGCCTCACCAAGGGCAAGACGGCGATCGAGTTTTCCGGTAATGCTGGGCAAGTGCGCGAAACCTTCAACACGGAAATTCACACCTACCTCGTTCACGGCGAACAGCACCATGCCAACAACCGTGATCCGCAAATTCCTGCCGCGCTCGCGCCTGTCGTGGCCGGCATCACTCCGCTGAATGACTTTCGCCCCGCGTCACACATGAAAGTCCTGGGTCAGGCTTTATACGATCCCAGTACGCACTCTGTGATACCGCAGTGGACATGGTCGGGCAATCCTCCACTCCTGGCCCTTGCTCCGGGCGACTTCGCAGTGCAGTACGATCTCAATCCTCTTTACAGTGCCGGCATCAACGGAAACGGCGTGACCATCGGCATCATTGGCGCATCGAACATCGATCCCACAACAGTCGCAAACTATCGTTCGCTTTTCGGCCTGCCTGCCGGTACCTTCAACGTCACCATCGATAGCAGCGATCCGGGTTCTGGCAATTGGGCTACCGAAGAGACCTATCTTGACATTGAGGTTGCGGGCTCGATTGCCCCAGGCGCTACTATTAACCTGTATACGGCCGCCGATACTTCCGTGCAAAGCGGACTGCTTCTGGCGGCGCAGCGTGCCGTCGATGACAACCAGGCTTTAGTTCTCAGCACTAGCTACGGCGAATGTGAGCAGGATCTCGGGTCGTCAGGGAATCAGTTTTGGGCGGGGTTGTGGGAGCAGGCAGCAGCCCAGGGACAAACTTCTTTTGTCTCGGCCGGCGACGGCGGCTCGGCAGGATGCGATAACTTCAACCTGCCACAACCCGCTCAGTACGGCCTTGCGGTCAGTGGTTTCTCTTCGACTCCGTGGAACATAGCGGTCGGCGGCACAGATCTCTTCTACAGCAGTTACAACGGGAGTTCCAGTGCACAGCTTGCTGAGCTTGCCAACTACTGGAATTTGACGCCGACGGATCAGCCTGCTGTATCGCTCCTGCGACCGGTTCCCGAACAGCCCTGGAATCGTGCTTTTGGACTGAATCTGTCTAACGGCGGCGCTTACAACCCGAACGCGAATGGAATCACGATCGTTGGCGGTAGCGGGGGCGCCAGCAAACTTTATTCGAAACCTGCATGGCAATCGGGTGAGGGTGCGCCATCAGATGGTGCACGCGATCTTCCCGATGTCTCTCTTTTCGCCGCGGTTGGCGAAAATGGCAGCTTCTGGCTTGTCTGTAGTGGTTTGGACGGTTGCACGCAGCCGTACCCCGGCGCCGGATACTTAATAAGCGCTGTCGGCGGCACATCGGCGTCGACTCCTGCCATGGCCGGGATTATGGCCCTCGTCAACCAGAAGTTTGGCCCCCAGGGAGAAGCAAATTACATTCTTTATCCGCTCGCTGTCCAACAGCCAAGCGTTTTCCACGACGTCGCAGTTGGCAGCAACATCGTCCCCTGCGAGTCGGGCACGCCTGACTGTACATTGAGCACGTCTGACGACAATACGAAGGGTTTCTTAACTCTCGGTCACTACTACGCAACCGCCGGCTACGATCAAGCGACTGGGCTCGGCAGCGTGGATGCCAACTTGCTCGTGCAGTACTGGAATTCTCTGACTTTCAAAGCAAGCACGACTACCCTCAGCCTCAGCCAGACACACTTTACCCACGGCACGCCGATCCAGGTGAGCGTCTCAGTCAGCGGGAGCGGCGGAACGCCTTCGGGTGACATCGGGCTGGTTACGACAGCCAGCCCCGCAAGCAACACCACGATGGCTGAAATCAAGCTCCAGGGTGGCGCAGCCTCCGCTACAGTGGATAACCTTCCCGGAGGCCAATACCAGCTCACGGCAAAGTACACCGGAGACACTGTTTTCGCTCCCAGCAACTCGGACCCGGTTACGCTCAATGTGGGCCCTGAGAACAGTACCGTCTCGATATCCGGCAGCGCTTGGAGCAATACGAGCAGCTCCTTCGTTCCCATCACAAGCGGAGGCAGCTACCCCTATGGGACCTACTTTGCCTTTGATGCGCAACCACGCGGCGTAAACGCTCCACAAGGTATGCTCGACGGCTTGGCGACAGGGACGGTTACCTTCACCGATGTGGTTGGCGCGAGTTCGTTGAACTCCGGGCCCGTCAACATCAACCGCGAAGGCGTCGCGGAATGGGTTCCTGCGCTCTCAATTCCGCCCGGCACCAATAGCCTAAGCGTCAGCTATCCTGGTGATGCCAGCTTCAACGCATCGTCCAGCACTACGCCTTTCACGCTCACCATCACCAAGGGCACACCCACGGCCTTTCTCGTATCGAAACCATCCCCGGTCGCTCTCGGTTCGGTCACGCAGCTTTCTTTCGAGGTGGACGGACTGGCCCAAAACCTGCTCCTCCTGCCCACAACTTTCCCCCTCTCGAGTCCCGCATCTCCTACGGGTACGGCAGCATTCTCCTTGGGCAGCACTGCGCTGGGGACCGTGACTTTGATCCCTAACTATGACCATTTCTTCCAGTCCACAGCGACCCTCAACATAAGCAGCTTACCCCTGGGCACGGACACCGTAACTGCAACTTACAGTGGCGATGGCAACTATAATTCCACTACATCTTCCTTCAACGTCATTGTGGAGCAAGCGCCCACTATTTCTGCCATCGCGAATCCAAGCTCGGTAAACCAAGTTGAGTACACGGCAATTACTGCCGTGCTCACTGGCGTTGCCGGTATGCCAGTTCCGACGGGAACGGTGAGCTACCTCGCCGCTGGACCTGGCAACGACTGGACCGACAATGAGCTGCTTAAGAATGGCATCGCCACATCCATTCCCGTGGTCGGAGGCTTTTTCCCTCCCGGCACGGTTTCGGTAGCCGTCTCTTACTCCGGGGACTCGGTTTATGGTCCCGCTAGCGTAAACACATCTTTTACCGTTGTTCAGGGGACTGTTCCACCGTTCGCCATCAGTGCGACTCCAGTCACCATGGCAGCCGGCGCAACCACAGGCAATACTTCCACGGTCACCGTCACGCCGCAAGGCGGCTTCACGGGCAATGTTTACTTTTCCTGCGCTCTGACGTCCTCTCCAGCCGGAGCCGCGCTTCCTCCCACCTGCACTATTCCGCCTTCAGTCAACATCACTAGCGCGACGCCAGTGACGGCTGTCGTGACAATTAATTCGACCGCTCCCAGCACCATCGCCACGCTCGTGCTTCCCCCACGCAATCGCCAGCGCTGGATTGCAGTAAACGGAGGAATGATGGTGGCCGGATTTTGCCTGCTTGGAATCGTCTCTCGACGTCGTAACCGCTACCGCGTTGCGGGTTTCCTGCTTGTTTTGGCCCTGCTTGGGAGCCTCGCCGGCTGCGGGGGCGGGGGTGGCATCAGCGGCGGTCAGCAAATCCCTGGCACTACTTCCGGTACATACACGTTCACGGTGAGTGGCTCATTTTCGGCAAACGGCGTTAACCAAGTTCAGAGCCCGATTACGGTCACGATCCAGTAATTCAATTGAAGGTGGCATCGTGCGCCGCCCCTGCCGGCTCAACCGCAACCCAGCAAGATGCTAGAATCCAATGAGTTAGGCACGTGGGCGCGTAGCTCAAGTGGATAGAGCATCGGATTTCTAATCCGAGGGTTGGGTGTTCGAGTCACCCCGCGCCTACCAGGCTTGTATAAATGTCGTAGGCAGACAGGTCCCTCGCTGCGCTCGGGATTTCGGCCCGCGGCTCAGACGCCGCGGAAAGCGGCTCAAGTTCAAGTCCTGCCGCGCCTACGATCAGGCTCTTATTTCAGCGGCAACCCAGGGCCGAACAAAGGTGGTTTAATGCACATAGTCGAGAAGTCCACATCCCAAGAGCTGGTTTTCCGCTGCGCCGGTCCCAACTGCGGCCAACTGAAAGGCGAGACCGATCACTGGTGGCTGATGTGGCCATCGAAGGAAGGCAGCGCCGCCGTGCTCTCCCTGTGCGC
>Ga0335081_10015129_pt1 | contig 12481 bp, 8 predicted proteins | sample Lox_Sample_35_FD_206713 | JGI IMG/M metagenome (GOLD analysis project Ga0335081, IMG submission 206713) | Soil microbial communities from Loxahatchee National Wildlife Refuge, Florida, United States - Lox_Sample_3.5 | ecosystem: Environmental > Terrestrial > Soil > Wetlands | place: USA: Florida...
GGTGGTCCCGATCACCTGGGTGCCGTTCTCGGCGAACGACAGCGTGTTGCCCACCGCGGTCAGCTCCAGCTGGGTGCCGCCCGGCAGCGGCCCCGTGCTGTAGCTGCCGAGCTCGGCCCAGCTACCGTTGTGGCGCAGGAACAGCATCAGCTCCGGGCTGCCGCCGTTCCAGAAGTAGATCCCCACATAGCCGTCCTGGCCCGAAGCCTGCATGCGGACCGCGGCCCCGATCCACTGGTTCCCGGTCAGCTGCGTCCCGGTCAGCGTCACCTGCGAGTACTGGTCGCTGGTGAACGAGTCAGCGGTCCACATGTCCCCCGAGTTCCCGCCGCCGTTCGTCCCCGCCGCCGTCTGCGAGACGATCGCCATGCCGCCGTCGGAGGTAGCTGTCCAGTTCGGCCCGAGGCTTCCGTTCGGCCGCGCGAAATCATCCGAGGCGCTCGACCCCGAGCTGGCCGCGCACGAGACCGTGACGTCAGAGACGTTCGCGGCGCCTATGGTGCCCGAGCCGTTGCTGACCGAGCACGTCTGGCCCGCCGGGTAGGACGCCACCGTCACGTTGTAACCGGCTCCATCGGCCAGCGCCGTCGCGAACGTGAACGAGCCGTTGCTGCTGACGCTGAGCGTGTCGCCGCCGTTGTCCTGCAGCACCACCGTCCCGGACAGCCCCGACACGGTGCCGCCCACCGAATACGTCGGCGCACCCCCGGACGCGTCGCCGCCGGCCCAGGCGGCCGCGGCCGCGGCCCCGTTGGCCATGATGCCCGGGGCCCCGCCGCTCAGAGTGCCGTCGGTGGCGCTGATGACCTGCACGCCGTTCTCGGCGAACGACAGCGTGTTGCCCACCGCGGTCAGCTCCAGCTGGGTGCCGCCGGGCAGGGGGGCGGTGCTGTAGCTGCCGAGCTCGGCCCAGCCGCCGTTGTGGCGCAGGAACAGCATCAGCTCCGGGCTGCCGTTGTTCCAGAAGTAGATCCCCACGTAGCCGTCCTGGCCCGAGTCCTGCGCCCGGACCACCGCCCCGATCCACTGCGTCGCTGTCAGCTGCGTCCCGGTCAGCGTCACCTGCGAGTACTGGTCGCTGGTGAACGAGTCAGCGGTCCACATGTCCCCCGAGTTCCCGCCGTTCGTCCCCGCCGCGGTCTGCGACACGATCGCCATCCCGCCGTCGGACATGTCCGTCCAGTTTGGCCCCAGGCTCCCGTTCGCCCGCGCGAAATTATCCGAGGCGCTCGACGCGGCCCAGGCCTTTTGCGGAATAGCGACCAGCGAAGCGGCCAGCAGGCAGAAGCTCATCAAGCCGAGCAGGAGGCAGACCCTACTCTTACCCTTTAGACTCACACATCTAGGCATTGAGGTGTATCAATCTGTGAGTGGTTACCTGCCTGCTCGGCGCAGACAGAAGCAGGCTCAGGTAACAGGCGGGCCGGGGCGTCACGCACCGAGTCAGTTCATCCGACGGCACTGCAGGCAGCGACATCCGGGCCCTCCCCCCTGTCGTCCGGGCACCCCGTGGGTCATCCAGGCTCACGCGTGGCTGACATCCGGAAGTGCCCTCAGATGCCAGACGCGCCACACCTGTCACGGGTTGACGTGAGCACCGGGAAACTCCGGGGTTGTCCGGAGCGGGTCTTGGGCTCCGACGTTTCCGGTGACGGTGGCGGGAGCAATCCCGGCCAGCCGGATAGTCGCAATCCTGCCTGATACAACGGCACCCGGCCGCACTCCTCACTCGGATACGTAGCCGTGCATATTACGAAAACGACCACCACGCAAACTTCGGCCCAGTAGCCTGAACGACACCAGCCCTGTCCGTCATAGCGGGGCAACCCGGGGGAGGGGATGAGGATCGGCATGCGGTTGGGGCCTTTTTATATGCCGGCGAGTTCCAGTAGCCGCCGTCCGCGACTACCCGCCCGGCCTCAGGTTCTGAGTCGCCCTCATTCTCGTAGCGGTGGCGACGGCCGGCGAAGGGTGACCGGCATTGCAATGGGCGCTTCCGCCCTCCTCCTCGTCATGGGGGTCGCCTCTGGCTGCGGGGGAACAGCGCCAACGGCCAACGGCGCACTGGACACGGCTACCACGCCGGCATCGGCGGCTTCCCCGCACTCAGCCGCGCCCACGACGAAGACCCGCCCAGCGCGAGCGAAGCGAACGAGAAAGCGCCGCCCCGGGCATCCCTCCCCCGCATCGTCCAGGCCAGCCACAACAACGCCCGCGGCTCCCCCGGGTGCGCCAACGGGCACGGCTTTCACGGCGAGCTGCCCGGCTCACGGGTCGACGAGCGCGCCCGGCTGCGGCTCCTGGAACGCGGGGCCATCCTCGGGCCAGGCTCCGGGCTTCGCCGCGGGACAGCAGTCGGCCCCGAACCTGCTCGGGGTCAACCAGGACCCGTGGACCGGCGGGCAGGGACCGCAGCAGCTGAGCGCGTCCAGCTTCCAGCACTGGTCGGTTACCGCGACCGACACGGACCCGTCTAACGCGCCGGGCGAGGTGCTCACTTACCCGGACGCGAGCTTCAACTACTCGCAGATCGACACGGCGGCGTCCGGCTACACTGCTCCGCCCGCGAAGTACGACTTGACCAACATCACGTCGCTGACCAGCGACTTCACCGAGTCCATGCCGCAGCGCAGCAACCTCAACGCCGAGGCTGCCTACGACTTGTGGCTGAACAACTGGCAGACCGAGGTCATGGTGTGGGTGGACACCTCGCCCGCCAAGGACCGTAATCTCGCGGACGACGGCATGACGAAGGTCGGCACGTTCGGCTACGGGGGGCAGAATTTCGCGCTCTGGCGCAGCGGCAGCGGGATCACCGGCTTCTACGTTTTCCTCCTCGACCATAACGAGACGTCGGGCTCGGTGAACCTCAAGGCGATGCTGGAAACCATGGTCTCGCGCGGGTTCATCCCGGCGACATCGTCGCTGACCCAGATCCCGTTCGGCTGGGAGATCAGCGATACCGGGGGCAGGCCGGTTACCTTCTCGATCTCCAGGTTTGACGTAAACCTGGAGAACTGACGGGCTGCGGGCCCAGCCCCGCGAGCTGCCCTTCGCCGGAGGAAGGGCAGCTCGCGCATCAGCCTGGGCAGTGCCCGTGCGGGCCCGGCGTCATTTGGCCCAGGCTACGCCGATGCCGTCTCCTGGCCACCAGTGGTTGAGGGGCTGCTCCCTGAAGAACAGGTAACGGCGGCCGGTTCGCTCGGCCCAGTCGGACAACGCGGCGGAGTCATGGGCGTTGTCCGAGAGAATGATCGCGTCGGCCCGCAGGTTCGGTTCGACGGCCGTGAACTCCTCGGTCTCGTACTCGTAGGTGTGCAGGCTGTCGTGCAGAAACATATCGACATCACGCATCGTCGCGAGTCCCTTGACGGAACTGCCGGTGCGGCGGTCGATGACGCTCGCCCACGGCTCGTCGATCAGGTACCCGGCATCGGAGTCAATATCGATCGTCGTGAGGCGGCCATGGCCGTTACGTAGCAGCGCGGCGGCGATCACGCAGGAGCCGAGGCCAAGGTGAGTTCCGGTCTCGACGACGTTATCCGGCTCCATCGCACGGACCATCGCATACCAGCCCAACCGCCGCGCCAGGTGGGGCTCGGTCGCGCAGATGCGCCTGGTGGGATTGGACGCCAGCCGCCGCCGCAGGTGCCCCTGGAACTCCTCGTCGGCCTGCAACTCCGCTATCCACGCCCGCGCCTGCCCTATCTCGGCGCCGGTTATCGCGGATACGAACCAGCCGAGCTGGCCCAGGTTGAGCGGGTCCAGCTCATAGGTGTAGTTCGTGGTCTCGCGGCTTTGCGCCAGCCAGTTGAGCGAGCGTCCGATCAGACGCGCGTCGTAACGGGCCACGGCCATGCTGCGCAGCGGCAGGGCGGCGGCTCGGCCGGCTGGCGAGGTAGCGAGGAAGCGCCGCAGTTTCGATTGCATTAGGCTAACTCTCCGTAGTTACTGGCATTCGTTCGGCCGGATGACCGGTCGCGGGGTTCGCGATCGCGAAGCTATAGATCTCGAGCAGGTACTTGAGGCTGTGCTCGGGATTGAACTTCTGCTCGTAGGTCTCCCGGGCCTGTCTCCCGTAGGTTTCGCTGGATCCGGGGCTCGCCGCGACATCGGCGATGGCCGATGCGAGCGCCGCGGGGTTGCCCGGCTCGAACAACGCGCCGTCGGTTCCGTGGGTGATCAGTTCGGCGAACGATCCGTGAGCAGCAGCGATCGGCGCGGTGCCGGCGGCCATGGCCTCCACCACGACGAGGCCGAAGGGCTCCTCCCAGGCGGAGGGAACGATCACTGCCCGCGCCCGGGACATCAGTTCCGCGCACCGGGCCCCCGGGACGAGGCCGGTGAGTTCCACCGAGGGTCTCGCCGCAGCCCAGACGGCCACCTCACGCTCCAGCGGGCCGGCCCCGGCGATGACCAGACGCAGGCCCGCGGCGCTGGCCGATATGCCGCGGTAGGTGTCCCAGGCCGCCATCAGCACGCGCAGGCCCTTGGCCTCGGCCAGCCTCCCCGCGTACACCACGGTCGGCTCGCGCCGTACGGGGCGCAGGTCCTGCCACGGGATCATGTTGTGCCGGACGAAAGCCCGGTCCGGCGGGAGCCCGACCCCGGAAAGCAGGTCGCGTTGGGCCGCCGAGATGAACACGTAAGCGGAGATCAGCGATTGCCATGCCTTCCGGTGAACGCCGATCGACAACGCCAGCGGTGCGCTCGCCGCGCGCGACCCGCGGTAGCAGCCGTGGAGGACCCCGGGGACGAGGCGGCCGGTCGCGCAGTCGTGACATACCGCGCCGTCACGGAAGAATTCACCGCTGGTACAACCAAGCCGGTAGTTATGAATGGTGGCCACGACCGGAACCGCCGCGTCACGGCACGCGTAGAGGACCGCGCCGCTGAGCAAGGGAAAAGTGTTGTGCACGTGAACGATGTCGGGCCGGTGGACCCGCAGGGCGGTGGCCAGGTCGCGGCGGGTTTCAGCGCTCCAGACGACCCGCGCCGACAGCAGCGCCTTCTTCGCCACCGGCCAGTGCTCGATCTCGTCACTGTCCCGGCCGAACCGTATGACCTGGTGCCCCGCGGCGGCGAGCGCCTCGCTCTCCTGGTCGACGACCCGGTTTTCCCCGCTCGGCCCGTTCGACCGACATCGGTTGTGGACCAGCATGACCTTCATCAGGGATCCGGTCTCCTCTCGCCCAGCGAAGGCACAAGCAGCGAGGCGGCCAGCGCGAGCTCCAGAAGGTACACCGAGGCATCGCTGAGCCCGGTCTCGGTAAACGACGTCACGATGAGGTACGTCACGAGGAACAGGGCGAGGGCGGTCCGCGTGCTGCGCGGCTGGAAGTAGGAGGACACCAGGACGAACAGGAGCATCGCCAAGCACAGGCCGACGCCCACCAGCCCCAGGTCCCAGTAGGCGGCGAACCAGTTGCTGTCGATGGGAAGGCCGTTGTACCCCTTGTTCGACAGGCCGTAGCCCACGATCATCTGGAACCTGTCGCGCGGGGCGCTCAGCACGTCGGTCCAGACCGCGGTTCGCCCGGTGAGGTCGGTCAGCTCCTGCGAATTCTCGCCACGGGCCAGCCAGGTCGTCAGCGCGCCGGAGAACGTCACGGCGGCCAGCAGGACCAGGACGCCGATGGAGGTAAACAGCCTGCGCACCCGCGCCTCAGCGGCGAACATGCGCAGGCCAGCCAGGAGAACGCCCGCGGCCAGGGCGATCAGCTCCGTCCTGGTGTGGGTCAGGAAAAGCATGACAGCGGTAGCGAGAATGGCAGCGAGGGTGAGGCGCGGCCGTTGTCTCAGCTCACCGCAGAACCAGAGCACGACGAGCAGGCCGAGCGTGACCGCCGCGAAGTCCGAGACCTGCACCGGCGTGATCGGCCAGAGCTCGCCGGAGAGCCTGCCCTGGTCGAGAGCACGCCCGGGGGCCAGGATCAGGCCCAGCAGCACCGAGCCGAGCACGACGGACAGCGCCTTCAGATGACACTTGACCAGCAGCAGGTCCCGTCGGCCCCACCACGGCGAGAGCAGCCAGAGCGTGGCGACGAACCCGCCGAGCCGGCAGGTCCGGTACAGGGTGCTGATGAAATGACCGCCAGTTGGATCCACGCCCGCGATGACCGCCGCCATGAATAGCAGGGTCATCAGGCTGAGGAACACGCTGGGCCGGATGAGCACCCGGCGATTCGCGCTCAGCGCCGCCAGGAACGCGCCCGCCAGCGAGCCCTGGGTGAGGATCTTGCCGATGAAGGAAGGGATCGGGATGAGCAGCGGCAGCCCGTTCCACGTCCCCTTGTAGAAGGTCAGGACGTTGAGGAAGAGCAAGACCCACGCCAGCAGGACCCGGTGCCGGGCGCTGCGCTCGCGCGCCTCCTCGGGTTCCAGCGACCGGGCCGCCGGGCGCAGCAGCCGGACGCCGCGATGCGGCTGGTACGTGACGACGGATGATGTCATGGGCGGCGATCCCTAGGCCATCGCGTCGATGCCCGTGAGCGCATCGGGATACTCGGCCACGCCGAGCGTCTCGTCCGCCTTGTCCGCGCCGACGAGCACCACCGAGGCCAGCGATGTCCCGGCCAGCCGGATCATCTCGCCCGCGGCGTGGACCTTCGTCCATGACGACCGCCCCGCGGTAACCACCGCCACGGCAGTGTCCGACCAGGTCAGCAGGTGCTCGCCGCCCAGGGCCGGATCCAGCGTCACCAGGGTGAGCACGATATCCGCGGACCCGCAGGCCCGGGCGGTCTCCGCGCTGAACTGCGAGCGTGGCCCGGGCGCGGGCCGACGGTCCAGCGGGCCAACCGGGGCTAGCTCGTCGGGCTCGGGGACGGCCAGCGTCAGGCGCCCCCGGTTCAGGTTCTTCATGCGGACCCCGGGACCCTGGTTGTCCAGCAGCGCCGCCGCCGGAGCGCCGGCGACGAGGTCGGCCAGGACAACCCGGCGGCCCTCCTCCGCATAGTCAATGGCCAGCGACGCCACCGACAGCGCCGAGACATCGGTGTCGTCGACCGGTATGACGGCGAGCGCGGCGTGCTCCTCCTTGGTTGGCACGGCACCGCGGAGATGGGCGACAATCCGGCGGATCTCCGCGCCGTCGGCGGCCTCCAGGCCGTGCCCGCCGGGCAGGAACCTCCGGCCCAGCCGCACCGCGCCGACGCTGAGTTGCACCGGCGCACCCAGGGCCCGCGCGATGTCGTCGCGGCGGCGCAGCTTGTCGGACACCACGGCCCGGACCACGACGATTCCGATGCCCAGCAGAAGACCTACGATCAGGCCGTAGACGGCGTAGATGAGCCTGCCCTTGAGCTTTGAGTGGGCCAGCGGTGACGCCGGGTCGAGCACCACGCTGGCGGTCACCGCCGAGAGCGTCGAGTTGCCCGCCTGGGCCCCGGCCACGGTCTGCTGGATCACGCCCAGGTTGATGAGCGCCTGCTTGTGCTCGTTCTCCAGGCTCTTGAGCTTGGCCTGCCGGGAGGGAGACGAAGGCTCGGCCTGTACCCGGCTGACCTGCGAGCTGAGGTTCTGCTCGGTCTGGGTGGCCTGGGCGAGTTCCTGCTCGAGCGAGCGCACCAGCACCTGCTGGGCGCTCTCCTCCTGTCGCGCGCGGAACTGGAGGAACGCTTTCGCTATCGCGTTCGCCCGGCTCACCGCTTCGCCGCTGGATGGCGCGCTGGCGGTGATCAGTAGCACCCGGTCGGTGACGACCGCGACCGTGTAGGCCGCGGCGAACTTGCCGAGGCTCTCATGCAGGCCCAGCTTGGCCATAGCGAGCTGGGCCACGGTGTGGCTCTCCGCGATGGCCTGATTATCGAAGACCGCGCTGGCCGGGCTCTCGTTCGGGCCGTAGGTGAGCAGCACCGACGTGGAAGCCTTGTAGGCCGGCGGGTATTTCACGTAGTAGCCGCTGCCGACGAGGAGGCCGAGGATGGCCATGACGACCCAGAGCCGCGCGCCGCGCCGGATGGCGGCCCAGATGAATCCCAGGCTCACCAGGCCGGTGGCCACGTCGGCGGGCTGATCCTCGGAAGGACGGAAGTCACCCAGGGCCGCCAGGCGTGGCTGACGGCGGTGGTTTCCGCGCACGGGATACATGATCGTCGGGTCGCGGTCGGTCATGGTCTGCTCCCCGTCACTTCGCCGATCATGCGCGTGGGCATTCGGTACTCCTCCGGTCGCGCCAGTTGTGGTAGGCGGCCCGTCGTCTGGTCGCCCGGGACCGGGTTGGCGACGAGGATTCCGGCGATAGGACGACCGTCGCCGGCCGCGCTGGCGGCGACGCGAGCCAGTTGCTGCGCCGTGACAGCGCCAGCGGTGACGCCCACCACGGTCGTGGCCGCGCGCATCGTCTCCGCTACGCGCGGGAACTGGCCATCCACCACGGCGGCGACGACTGTCAGCGTATCGGCGGGCAGCCGCCCGAGATCGTCGTGATCGGAGGCCAACATATGGAGGTTCGGCCGCGGGGACGACGCCGCCGCACACGCGGCATGCAACGACGCCGTGGCCTTCGCGTCCTGCTGAGGGCCGGCCACCAGGGTCGCGCGCACCCCCCGCGACGCGGCGAAGGCCGCTAGCTGAGGGCCGAGGGCCAGCGCGTCCCGGTCGTCCGCTATCGAGAGCACCGCGACCGAGGAACCCGCGGCGGCCCCGTCGCTCGCCGGGGTGCCGCCGCCCGGGCCCAGATCACGGAGCAGCTTGCGCAGCAGCCACGCGTCGCCCGCTTCGGGCTCGTAGCCTTGGAGAAGCTTCTCCCAGCCGACGGCATCCGACGGTGAACTCGCACGTACCGAAGCCAGCACGGGTACGCCGATCGAGTCCGCTATCGCGTCGCGCTCGCGCAGCCGCCGGTCTCTTCGCCAGATCGCCAGCGCGGCGATGAAGCCGATCAGCGCGCCAATCAGGAGGCCGAACGCCGCGGCGAGGCCAACACGGGTCGTGAACGGTTTCACGGTGGCGGTCGTCGCGGGCTGGACGAGCAGCGCTGGCTCTTCGCCGAGCGGGTTCCCGGGCGAAGTGATGTATCCGATGTAGCTCCGGGCGACAATGTTGGCCGTCTGCTCCGCCTGCGTGGCCGTATCACCCGAGGCAATGACGGATATCGTCTGCGCGGCCACGCGCGTGGCGCGGACCCGCTTCTGCAGCGTCTGGTACGACACACCAAGGTTGGCCAGGCGAAGCGCGTCCGTGAGCACCGGCGCGCTGGTCACGACTACGGTCTGTGTCGAGACGTTGACCGAAGGTGCCAGCTCGACGAGCGTGCTGCTGGTGAAGACCGGAGGCTGGGCCACCGTGCGGGCGGTGTTTCCGAGCAGGCCAAGCACGGCGACAGCCCCGACGAATATCTTGTGCCGCCACACGATCTGCGCTGACCTGGTGAGGTCTAGCGTCTGCCTGCTCACTCAGCCTCCGCTTAGATACCGCCCCTCACTAGAACAGCCAGGAGACGCCGTTGATACGTGATGTCGACATCGGGCGGACCTCGGCCGCCAGGCGGTCCGGTCGCTGGTTAACGGTACGCGGATGAGAAGGTCGCGGCCTGATGTATCAGGAAGCACGGGTCCCGGTTCTCGTATTTGCGCCCGCCCCCGGCCACCCAGCTAAGTCCGGTCAGGCCCGGCGGATGGTGATCAACGGATCGAGAGGCTGGACAGATAGTGACTACGCCACCCGCGGCGGCTGCACCCAGGGTTGGGCTCTGGGGACTCCTGGGCTCCGGGAATTCCGGAAACGACGCGTCCATGGAAACCGTGCTCAACTACCTCCGCGATGCCCATCCCAGCGTCGTCGTGGACGTGATGGGCGGCGGAGATCCGCAGCGCGTGCACGCCGAGTACGGCGTCGACGCAACCCCGCTGTACTGGTATCAGAAATATGACCAGCGCAAGAGAGGCATTCAGGCGGGCATTCTCAAGGCGATGGGGAAGGGTATCGACATCGGCCGGACGATATCCTGGGTACGTCGTCACGACGCGGTGATCGTGCCTGGCGCGGGGGCACTGGAGTCGACCCTGCCCACCCGGCCGTGGGGATTCCCCTTCGCGCTGTTCGTGCTCTGCCTGTCCGGAAGGCTCTGCCACACGAAGGTGGCGCTGGTAAGCGTCGGCGCCGAAATAATTAACAACCGGGCCACCCGGCTGCTGTCCGACGCGACCGCGCGGCTCGCGTTCTACCGGTCCTACCGTGACGTTAATTCCAAGGAAGCCATGCAGCGGCGGGGTATCGACGTTTCAAGGGACCCCGTTTACCCGGACCTCGTCTTCGGCGTTCCCGCTCCGCCGTACGAGCCCGGAGATCCGCAACTGGTGGGGCTGGGCGTGATGGACTATTACGGCGGAAACGACGACCGTCACCGCGCGGACGAGGTCCGTTCCTCTTACATCGAGAAGATGACCCGGTTCACGGGATGGCTGGTGGATCACGGCTACCGGGTCCGGCTGTTCGGAGGAGACAGCAAGTTCGACTGGGAGGTCGCCGATCAGATCATCGCTGATGTGCGGGCGGCCCGCCCGGGACTTGCCCCGTCCGTGATGAGCGCCGACCGAGTCGCCTCCTACGCTGAGCTGATGCAATTGCTGTCCCCGGTCGGCATCGTGGTGGCCACGCGGTATCACAACGTGATGTGCGCGCTCAAACTCTGCAAGCCGACGATCTCGCTCGGGTATTCACCGAAGTTCGTCTCGCTGATGGGCGATATGGGACTGGCTGACTTCAACCAGTTCGCGGACTCGTTCGACGTGGACAAGCTCACCGAGCAGTTCAATGAGATAGAGAAGCGTCATGCCGAACTCCAGCAGCAGATGGCGGACCGCAACGCCGCCAACGTGCGGAGCCTGGCCGGGCAGTTCGCACTGCTGTCCGATGCGCTTCTCCCGGGCGCGCCGGACCGGGCCCAGGTCCCCCTATAGGCCGCTTTCTGCCGGTTCGTCCGCTATCTCACTGGCTGCATATGCGCCCAGAAGCACCGAGACGACAGCGACATCGGCTCCGCGCAACGCCGCACCAGGATCGCCCGCGAGCAGCCGCTTCAGGTGGGGCAGCTTCGACTCGACATAGCGCCGGTTGGCGCCAGCCAGCCGGGCCGGATTGACCACCGGGTCATAGATCTTGACGTCGAACCCCTGCCGATCAGCCGCTCCGCCAGTTCCACGTTCGGGCTCTCAACGCAGGTCATCCCCAGCTCGTCTTGAAGCTCAGGCCGAGCAACGCGGGGTCCTGGATCCGCGCCGGGCCGCATCCCCACGGCCGGTCGCCCGGGCTGCGGTCCGCGGTTCGCGCACCCGAACTGGCCGAGCTTTGCCCGGGGCGCCACCGGGCCCCTTGCCGATCGGCGCCCGCCGCTTTTCTCGGCAGAACGAACCAATTCATGACCGTCGCTGCTGTAATGTGCCTCCCGGCGGCGCAGATCCGAGTGGAGCCCGCCGCTGGGCTTCTGACCGGAGGGGAGATCTGATGCTGAAACGTGCCTTTACCCTGGTCGCCGCCACAGTAGCCCTGCTGATGTCCGCCACGGCCGCATTCGCGGCCGTCCCGGCCAGCGCGAAATGGGAGTCCAGCGCCACCACGGGCACGTGGAATCATAACGGCTATCTATTCCAGAACGACATGTGGAACTGCCCGCAGGCCGCCTGCGGTAAGCAGACCATATGGGCTAGCTCGCCTAACGACTGGGGAGTGGTCTCCACCATGGCGGCCGGGAACACGGCCGTGCTGACCTACCCCGACATAGGTAAACTGTACAATGATAAGCGGGTATCGAGCTTCAAGATGGTCCTCGATTCGTTCACGGAGTCGATGCCGCGGAACATCAAGGGCCTGAGCGCCGAGGCCGCCAACGATGTATGGCTGGACAACTGGAACATCGAAATGATGATCTGGGTTGACAGCGTCGGCAGGTCGCTGGCCGGGAGTACAAGGGTCGGCAGTGCCACGATCTTCGGCCAGCACTTCACCGTGTGGAAGTTCGGCAGCAGCGAGTTCATATTCAAGCTGAATCACAACGAGACTTCCGGCCAGACGCACATCCTGGCCTCCATCGAGTGGCTGATCAAGCACGGCCGTGTCCCGGCCAGCGCTACGCTGACTCAGGCGGAATTCGGCTGGGAGATCGCCAGCACCGGCGGGCACTCCGCGAGTTTCGTGATCAGCAAGTTCGGGCTGCGCGCCCAGGCGCGCTAGCCCCAGGCGCGCTAGCCGCCGGCGGGGCGGGCGGTGACCCGCGTGACCGGGTGCGGCCTCAGGCTGCGCGGTGGGCAGTCGCCCGCCGTGGCGGGCCGCGCCCGGGTGCCGCGTTGCTCGACGGGTCACGTACTCCCGGTGGCGGGATCATACGTCTTACTCACGAGCCAGCGAGGTTCCTGCTGATCCTGGGTTCTGCCGACCAGTAGTTGCTGCGGCCTCGCATGGGTGAGAGATCAGGAGCCGCACGTGCGGACGTCCACAGGCGCCGACCTGACCGAGTCGGCTGAGCCGGACCTGGCGCACC
>Ga0335081_10015131_pt1 | contig 12480 bp, 8 predicted proteins | sample Lox_Sample_35_FD_206713 | JGI IMG/M metagenome (GOLD analysis project Ga0335081, IMG submission 206713) | Soil microbial communities from Loxahatchee National Wildlife Refuge, Florida, United States - Lox_Sample_3.5 | ecosystem: Environmental > Terrestrial > Soil > Wetlands | place: USA: Florida...
GGCTGCCCTGATCAACACGCTTCCGCTCGGAGGCAGGGTAGCCAAGCGGTCACTCGATGTCGAAGACTACGTGGTACCGCCTGGTAGAACATCGCCCCTCTTCTGGCTCAACGTGGTCACGCCTGATTATTTCCATGTGATGGGAATTCGACTGCTGGCGGGAAACGGATTTCCAAAAGATGCGGAGTCGGGGAATCCTGCACTCGCGGTTGTGACCGAGTCAACGGCGCGCCGCTTCTGGCCGGGACAGAACGCCATCGGCAAACATGTTCGCTTCGTCGGCGATACAGAATGGCGGACCGTTGCTGGAGTCATTCCCGATATCCGCGCCTACAACCTCGAACGAACCTTGCCCGACTTCTTCGAGGGCACGGTTTACGTGCCGCTCGCGCCCAATGCGACGCAAGAAGACCGCCGCGTACCAACCGAGATGACTATTGCGGTCCGTACCACGCTCGACGAATCGCAGGTGGGCGTGGCGCTGCGGCGAATCGTTGCCGGACTGAACCACGAGGTTCCGGTCAGCGAAGTGCGGACGATGAGTGCAATCCTTTCCGAGGCCGCCTCGACGCCGGCTTCGACAACCTCGCTGTTTGTTACCTTCGCCGAACTCGCTTTGATCCTCGGCTTGGTCGGCATCTACGGCGTGCTCGCGTTTTTGGTTTCGAAACGCACTCGCGAGATCGGCGTGCGAATGGCGCTCGGCGCACAACGCAGAGATGTGTTGTGGCTGGTGCTGCGCGAAGGGACAAAATTCGCGATTATTGGAATCGGCCTGGGTTTGCTAAGCGCATTCATGGTGACGCGCTGGCTTTCGAGCCAGCTCTACGGGATCAGCTCGGTTGACCCCATAACCTACGGCAGCGTGGCTGTGCTGATGCTACTCATCACCATGCTCGCGTGCTACGTGCCCGCGCGCCGGGCGATGGAAGTTGATCCCTTAATTGCACTGCGGATGGAGTGAGTATGGATAAGGATGGGTTATGAACGGACTAATCCAGGATTTTCGTTACGCAGTGCGGCAGTTGCGCAAGAGCCCGGGATTCACGATGGTTGCAGTGCTGACGCTCGCGCTCGGCATCGGCGCGAACACGGGAAACGAATTCAGTCCGCACGATCCTGCAACCATGCTTGCAGCAGCTGGGGTGCTGATAATCGTCGCCATCGGCTCAAGTTTGAAACCTGCGTGGCGCGCAGCAAAGATAGATCCATCCGAAGCGTTGCGCGTGGAGTGAGAGACAAGGGGAACTATGATCCGACTCAAAAATCTGGAACGCAGTTATAAAACGGCAGCCGGGCAATTCTTCGTTCTGCGGCGGGTGAATCTCGAAATTCGAGAAGGCGAGTTCATCACCGTCATGGGGCCGTCGGGGGCAGGGAAGTCTTCATTATTAAATGTCCTGGCGCTACTCGACGACGGCTGGTCGGGCGAGTACTGGTTTCGCGATCAGGCGGTGCACGAAATGAAACGCAAACAACGTGCCGACGTTGCGAAAAAGAACGTTGGGATGGTCTTTCAAAGTTACCACCTGCTCGATGACCTCACGGTGCGCGAGAACATCGATCTTCCCCTCTCGTACAAAGACATTCCGGGTAAGCAAAGGCAGGGCATGGTGGCGGACACGCTGGACCGCTTTCAGATCGTGGCGAAGAAGGATTTATTTCCCAGCCAGCTCTCAGGCGGACAGCAGCAGCTGGTAGGCGTGGCACGCGCCGTCATTCACAAGCCCGCTCTGTTGCTCGCCGACGAGCCAACCGGAAACCTGCACTCTTCGCAGGCCAAGGAAATTATGCAACTCTTTAGCGAACTCAATCAGCAAGGCACGACGATCGTTCAGGTCACCCACTCCGAAACTAACGCCGCTTACGGCTCGCGCACGATTCAACTGAAAGACGGCTGGGTGGTCAGCGACACCGCCAATCCGCAGCTTCAGGCCTATGAGGCGGTGAAGCGATGAGGATCTTCGAGCCGCTTCAAAAACTGCTGGTTTGGATTCTGGTAGGTCTCACTGCGACCGCCTCAGCGCAGGTCGATGCGCCCGTTCCGCTCCAGATGCCAAAATCGCGCAACCCATTCGGTGCTTATGCTCCCACCTATGCTCCCGAGCCCTCGCTGGCGAATTCTCCCGGCCTTGCGCAACTGATCCGTGATGGCAAACTTTATTTATCGCTGAAGGATGCGATCCGCCTTGCGCTTGAGAACAATCTCGATATCGCAATCGCACGTTACAACTTACCGATCGCCGAGACCGACATCCTGCGCACAAAGGCTGGCGGCGTGTTTCGTGGCGTAAATACAGGCGTAGTGCAAGGAACCCCTGGCGGCGGAGTTGGTGGATTCGGCACCGGCGCTCCGGGCGCGGGCGCAGGCGGAACAACCGCGGGTGCAGGCGGAGCCGGCGCCGGCGCATCGGGTCTAGTGCAGTCGACACTGGGAGTGGGCGCGCCGGTGCAATCGTATGATCCCGCGATTTTCGGAAGCGTTGGCGAAGAGCACCAGACCACGCAACTCGCTAATCTGCAAATTTATGGCGTACCTCTGCTCCAGCTCAACACAGGATCTGCGAACTTCGGCTATACACAAGCCTTTCCGACCGGCACCAGCATTTCGTTTGAGTTCAACAATTATCGGGAGACCACGAACAGCCCCTTTTTCACCCTCTCTCCCAGCCTGGGATCCATGTATCGGTTCACTTTCCAACAGCAATTGCTCTCTGGATTCGGCTTCGGACCCAATCTGCGCTATCTGCACATCGCCAAGAACGACAAGAAAATCTCCGATATTGCCTTCAAAGATCAAGTCATCGCCACGGTCACGCAAGTTGAAAATATTTACTGGGACCTGGTGGACGCTTACGAACAGGCCCAAGTGAACGAGCAATCGTTGGCGTTTGCGCAGCAGTCGCTTGACAACGCGAAGAAGCAGCTCCAGCTTCAGAGTATTCCCGCGATGGATGTGATGCGCGCCGAGGCTGAGGTTTCGAGGCGTGATCAGGATTTGACCGTTGCGAAAACCAGCTTGCAGCTTCAAGAATTGCTGATGAAGAACGCGCTTACCCGGAGCCTCGACGATCCAGTGCTCGAATCTGTGGAAGTGGTGCCGACCGATCGTGCGCAAACCGTGCAGCCGCCGACGAATGAACCCGTTCAGGACCTGATTACAGAAGCATTACATGATCGCCCCGAACTTTTGGAATCCGATGTTGACCTGGTAAACCGCCAAATCAGCCGCAAAGCCGCGCGCAATGCGCTTTTACCATCACTTTCACTCGTGGGATTTTACGGCGGATCAGGATTGGCCGGGCCGTTGAATCCGGTCTATAACATTCCCGGAGTCACCAATAGTTCGACGGTACCGACGGACTTTTCCGGCGCGCTCGAAAACGCGTTCAACAATACCGCGCCTGATTACTATGTCGGATTTAATGTGAACATTCCGATTCGGAATCGCGTGGCCAAAGCTGACCAATACCGCTCCGAACTTGAATACCGGCAGGCCGAGTTGCGGCGAGAAGAATTGCGCAAGCAAATCCGCATCGAAGTCCGCAATGCTGAATATGCGCTCGAACAGACGGCCGCGCGCGTTGATGCGGCTCAAAAAGCCCGCGATTTGGCGGAGCGCACGTTCGAAATCACCCAGAAAGAACAGCAACTTGGATCGGGATCGACGTTTCAGACCCTCGCCGCACAACGCGATGTGGCGCTGGCTGAACTGGATCTGGTCACCGCAAAAACGGTTTACGAAAAAGCCAAAGTTGAGGTGGATCGCGCGACTGGCACGACTTTAGACCATAATGGAATCGACATTCAGCAAGCGATCAAGGGTACTATAAGCAGTCCCGCACCATAGAACATGCCCACTACGGCCAAGCCGCGCGAATCGAACTTTTCAACAGCCCTGGCAAAGTCTGCGCGTGCTCCCCGCATTCTGGCTGCCGACGATCAGCAGCACATTCTGGAAGCGATCCAGCTGTTGTTAAAGCCGGAAGGCTATCGCGTGGATATTGTTCGCTCGCCTGAACTCGCCCGGGAGGCCCTGACTAGCACCCACTACGATGCCGTGTTAATCGATCTCAATTACACGCGCGATACAACTTCTGGTCGCGAGGGCCTCGATCTGCTCTCCGAAATCGTCGCTCTCGACAGTACGCTGCCGGTCATTGTGATGACCGCATGGGGCAACGTGGAGCTTGCCGTCGAAGCGATGCGTCGCGGCGCACGAGACTTCATTCAGAAGCCGTGGGAAAACGAACGTTTGCTCTCGATTTTGCGCACGCAAGTGGAGCTTCATCGCGCCTTGCAGCAAGCCGAACGGCTGGCAGCTGAGAACCGGTTGCTCAACGCTGAGGGCCGGCCGGAGTTTATCGCGACTGCGCCTGCGATGATTCCGGTGCTCGAGACCATCACCCGGATTGCGCCCTCGGACGCGAACGTGTTGATCACCGGTGAGCACGGAACGGGAAAAGAAATCGTCGCGCGTACCATTCACGCGCTTTCGTTGCGAAACGCGCGTCCTCTCATTGCCGTTAACACCGGCGGGTTGGCGGAAGGAGTGTTTGAGAGCGAATTGTTCGGCCACGTGAAAGGCGCATTCACCGATGCTCGCGCCGACCGCATAGGCCGATTTGAACTCGCCGATGGCGGCACGATTTTTCTAGACGAGATTGGCAATGTCCCTTTCCGTCAACAAGCCAAGCTGCTGCGCGTCATCGAATCTGGAGAAGTCGAGCGCGTGGGTTCCTCACGAAGCAAAAAAATAGACGTTCGCGTCATAGCCGCGACGAACACCGATCTTCAGGCGGCGTGTGCTGCCGGGCAATTTCGCGAAGATCTTTTGTTCCGCCTGAACACAGTTGAAATCCACTTGCCGGCTTTGCGCGAACGCAGGGAGGACATTCCTGCGCTCGCCTTGCACTTTCTCACGCAATACACTTCCCGCTACCGCCGCCAGATCAAAGATCTCGATCCCGCCGCGCTGCAGATGCTTTTGCAATACCCATGGCCGGGCAATGTTCGTGAGCTGGATCACACGCTTGAACGCGCAGTCCTGATGTGCCGCGCGGATCAAATCCAACCTGCCGACCTCGGCCTTGCACAGCGTGCGCAGGCGCAGAATCTTGAGGAATTGAGTCTGGAAGCGGTTGAAAGTATTCTGATTCGCAAAGCGCTGCAGCGCTTTCAAGGCAATGTCAGTCAGGCCGCGGAAGCTCTCGGCCTGAGCCGCGGCGCCTTGTACCGGCGGATGGAAAAATATGGGCTCTAGCCCGAGCCTCAGTGGTTCAGCTTCGCGCAAACAACGCAAAAGACGGGCGCCGTTCGAACGCCGGGTGACTCGGTTTTCGATTCTGCTGGTTGCGCCCGGGCTTCTCGTTAGCGGCATCCTGATCTGGTTCCAACCGTGGTCCATCGAATCCAAGTTGATCCTGTTTGGCGCTGAATTGCTCGCCTGCTTTCTTATCGGCATTTCCTTGCACGATCATGTTGTTCATCCCCTGCAGACTTTGGCGAACGTGGTAGGCGCGTTGCGTGATCAGGATTATTCGTTTCGCGCACGATTAGCGATCCCGAATGACGCTCTCGGTGAACTTTCGCTCGAAGTCAACGCACTTGCCGACCTTCTGGCGCGACACCGCACCGGCGCAATTGAAGCAGCCGCATTGTTGCAGCGGGTGGTGGAAGAAGTCGACATTCCCATCTTCGCCTTTGATCCTTCCAGAAAATTACGCCTGGTCAACTCCGCTGGAGAAAAGCTTCTGCAGCAGCCTTCTTCACAATTGCTCGGCAAGACGGCGATCGAGCTTCAGTTACAAGACGCTCTCTTCTGTGAGAATGAGACTCTGGTTCAACTTGAAGTGGGCAACAATGTGCGTTGGTTCGTGCGCCGCAGTTCATTCCGGCAGCAAGGCATCCCACACACTCTCGTGGTGCTCTCAGATGTGAGCCGTGCTCTGCGCGAAGAAGAGCGGCGCGCCTGGCAGCGCCTGATCCGCGTCATGGGACATGAGCTAAACAATTCTCTGGCGCCTATTAAATCCATCGCCGGCAGTTTGAATGCGCGGCTCTCAGGAACCGAGCTCGGCAGCGAAGAGCGTCAGGACTTCGAACGCGGATTGAGCATCATCGAAAACCGGGCAGCCTCGCTGAACCGGTTTTTGCAGGCGTATCGCCAGCTGGCGCAAATGCCCCCGCCAGTTCTGCAGAAATGCTCAGTTTATGAATTGACCAAACGGGTTGCGGCGCTCGAAACGCGGGTTCCGGTCAAGGTGAACGCCGGCCCTGATGTCACGTTTATGGCGGACCCTGACCAACTTGAGCAAATGCTGATTAACTTGCTACGTAACGCCGCAGACTCAGTTGTTCAGAGTCAGAGCGAAGCTGGGAGTTCGAACGGGAAGTCGTCTCGTTCGGCGCCGAAAATTGAATTGACATGGGAAATCAGGGAGAAAAACGTCGTGCTCACGATCGAAGATAGCGGCTCCGGGCTGATGAACCCAGGCAATGTCTTTGTTCCGTTCTACACGACCAAAGCTTCGGGCAGTGGAATCGGGCTGGTGCTTTCACGTCAAATTGCGGAGGCCCATGGTGGTTCGTTGCAACTGTCGAATCGGCTGGCAGAACGTGGCTGCACGGTAACGGTCACTTTGCCGCTGGAGATAATCGACGCCCGCGGCAAATCACGGACTGTCTCTCGACAAAATCAGTAACTTGCGGGTAACGAAATCGCGTCACCTTTCTCCCGCGTCATTCTCAAAATGGCGCGTATATCCCGTCCAGTAGTCGAATGTTCCGAATGTGGTGTTGCCGAGCTTATCGTCTTCCTTCGAAGAAAAAAGCATTAAGTAGGTGAGTGCCTTCATCCTTCCAAAGGTCCGCTGGTCGGTGGTTGAAGGTATCCGGCTCCGCCAAGTTCCCGTGTTGATATAAAAGCGGTCACTCTCTTTGTCCGAGCCAATCAGGCAAACTTCTGGATTATGTGTGTGCCCGGCGACGACCAGCCGTACTTTTTTTTGCTGCACTAACTTTTCCCGTTGAGCAACGAGGTCCGGCCGCGCCATCTCCCCGCCGAGCATGAACCGCGAAATTTTCCGCGCTGCCTCTCGCGACGCGCGGTTCCGCCATCCGCCTAATTTGAGCAAACCTCTTGCCGCCTCAAGTTCCGCCGGCGCCCAGGGTTTTGCCTGTCGGCGAAGCCAATAGCGAAAAAATCCCTGGTCATGGATTTCATCCAGAATGTCCTCCACCACCGGTACCAGCCGCTCCCAGGCTTCTTCCGCCGAGTAATCCCCGGCGGAATCGTCGAGCAAGTAATCGAACAATGCCGATTGCGGCCGCACATCATCGAACTGCAGCAGCCGTTCATACAATTTCACCATTACCGGATCATTCAGTATTTGTTCATCGCCGTATTTCCGCCGCAAGAGGTACGGCAGGCGTACGGCGACATCGATCGTGATGTAATCGCCGAAGTTCGCCTCGGAATACCCGTGCTCGGGCACGTCCAACGGAATCGTTTTCGCTTTCTCGAGGTCCATTGCGAAATTGCTGTAATCGTATTCGTGACCGTGGCGAATCAGCACAGCCGGATCATTCGTCAAATAATAATGTGGAAATGTTGCGCTGCCGTTCAATCCCAGCAGCTCACGTACTCGTTTGCGAATTGCCGGCGTGGCATTGCTCACGCGATCGTGATTGCCGGGGAAGAAGTAAACTTCGACATTGTCGGCGGGAAAATCGCGCTCCGCTTCTCCCGAAGAGTCAAGTGACTGATAGCGCCCGCGTGAGAGCAATTGAAAAGCCTTAAGCGCTTCTGCAACCGGCGGCTCTTTTGCCGTTGCCTCAAGTATTCGCAGGATCTTCTGCTCCAATTCCTCGCGCACTTTCGAAAGCGGAACATATGGCCGGAGTTCGTCTTCAAACCAAAGCGTGGTGCGGTTGAAATCGAACAGGTCGCCGGCAATGACGAGTTGAAAATCTCGTATTTTTCGTCCCTCGGCTTGTTCGGCCATCTGCGCAATAAAATTCCTGTAGGCACGCGGATTCAGGTTGCGCCGGAAAATCACGTCGGGATGGCCGCCTCGTCCGGGAATTACATCCGAGGCTTCTTCTTCAAAGTGGAGATCGGAGATGACGACGATCATCGTCGGATTATGATGCAATATTCAGCAAGACGTAACTGCGGGAATCGGATCGCAGTAATGAAATATACGCCGCCGGAATTCGCCGCTTAGCAGCAACGGTATTTATCCGCCGCTCTGGCCCATCGATTTGCCATTTGCCGGCCATCCGATGCCGGGCATGTTCGAGCCGCGTCCCTGGCTGAGTTCTCCGCAAATTTGTTGAATTTTCCCTGCTTCTGAGCGGAGGAATTCCTCCGCCTGTTTCTTGAGATTATTGAGATTTTGTGGGCTGGTGTCGTCCATATCGTTCGACGCGATCGTAAGCTCCGGCTGTAGTCGAAAGTGGACGTGCTTTGCTGTGCTTCCGAAAATCGCGTTGAGTTCGTAATCGACCGCCTCCGAAACGCTGTCCATCATCACCGGAATGATCTGCCGTGCCCACCCAAGAAGTCCCCATCCTTTTGCTTGTTTGTAAGTGATTCTGTCGTAGCGGTCGCCCGTTCCAACCGATAGGACAAAAAAATCCGTCGCGTCGTTATACGCATTGCGCGCTTCGGCGTACGCTGCCATTGCAGGGTTGTTTACGAAAATTCCCCCGTCGACGAACGCACGTTCCTTATTGTCACGGGTTGCTTGAAATGGCGGAAAGAATGTCGGCGCGGCAGAAGTCGCCCGCGCTATTTTCTTGGCTTCCCAATCGTACGCGGGATTCCGCGCGATACGGTGGCTCTTGAAGAAATACGGAAGTTGCGTGGTCAGGTCGTAACTGGAGATGAGGAGCGGAGTCAGCGCAGTGCGGAAGCGGGTTTCTCCAAAAAATTGTTCAAGCGTTTGTTCCAGCGCATCGGGTGAGTACTTCGGCCCAAAAAGCGATTTTGCTGGCGTGAGCAAACTCTTCTTGAAAATTGCCGGGCCATTCTGAACGTACAGTCCAATTAAATCTGCCGGGCTATATGGCTGATTTCCATTCGCCGTGGTCCCGATCCCCAGCGCGATAATTCCACCAGTTGATGTTCCCGAGATCAGATCGAATATTTCATGAAGCGGCCGGCCAACACGTTGTTGTAGTGCAGCCAGAATTGAAGCCGGGATGATGCCGCGAATCCCACCGCCATCAATTGAAAGCACATTGATTCGCCCCATACGATTCTCCTTTACGGGCGATCAGAAACTGGGCCCGCAAGAGGATACTCCAAAACCGCCTGAACGCAAGGGAAATGCGGGTTTGTTACGGAAACGGAAATGCGTTGGCTGAAGCAGAGCGATTTATTCTGGCCTGTCAATCTGCGCCCGCTGCAAGCGATCTGAGTAATCCACATACACCGACTTCCATTCTGTATAAAAGTCGATTGCGCCGATTCCGCCTTCGCGGTGGCCGTTACCTGTGGCCTTAACACCACCGAATGGGAGATGGACTTCGGCGCCGATCGTCGGTGCATTGATATATGTGATCCCGGCGTACAGATCGCGCATGGCGGTGAAAGCTTTATTAACGTCCCGCGTGTAGATCGCCGACGACAAGCCGTATTCGATGTTGTTAGCGATGAGCACAGCGTCCTCGAAATTCTCGCACGGAATAATTGAGACCACCGGGCCGAATATTTCTTCCTGCGCGATGCGCATTTTCGGATCCACCTCGGAGAAGATGGTCGGTTCCATGAAAAATCCGTGCTTGAGATCGCCTTTATCCAAACGATTGCCGCCGCACTGTAGCTTCGCGCCTTCGGTTTTGCCTACGTCAACGTATTGCCGATCGCTTTGCAGTTGACGCTCGTTGACGGCTGGACCCATGTCAACCGTCTCATCGAGCCCGTTTCCGATCTTCAGTTTCCGCGCACGCTCGACCAGTCGATGGACGAAGTTGTGGTACACGCCTTTTTCGACGATTATTCGGCTGGTTGCGGTGCAACGCTGGCCGGTAGTGCCAAAGCCGCCCCAAAGCGCGCCTTCAATAGCGAGATCGAGATTCGCGTCGTCGAGCACGATCATGGGATTTTTTCCGCCCAGTTCGAGGGAGCAATGCTTGAAACTTTTCGCCGCCGTCGTTCCAATCGTGCGGCCAACGGCGCTCGATCCAGTAAACGAAACTGCGCGGACGTCCGGATGCTCGAGCATGGGCGCACCGGTCTCGGCGCCAAATCCTGTAACAATGTTTACTACGCCTTTGGGCACGCCGGCATCCATCAGCGCGCGAACGAGATTAAACGTGGAGAGCGGCGTGTCCTGTGCCGGCTTGATGACACAAGTATTCCCGCAGACCAATGCCGGAAGCAGCTTCCACGATGGAATCGCCATAGGGAAGTTCCACGGCGTGATCATGGCGCATACTCCAAGTGGGTGACGAACAGCCATGGCAAATTTGTTCGGCAACTCGGACGGGGTGGTCGGACCGAACATCCTGCGTCCCTCGCCAGCCATGTAGTAGGCGGTGTCGATGGCTTCCTGTACATCACCACGTGTCTCTTTCAGGACCTTACCCATTTCGCGGGTCATGTCCCGGGCGAAATCCTCCTTGCGCTCGGCCAGAAGTCCGGCAGCCAGATAGATCATCTCGGCGCGCCGGGGCGCCGGAACCAGTCGCCATTTCACGAAAGCCCGCTTGGCGGCATCGACCGCGGCATCCACATCGGCCTTGCTGGATCTCTGAAAAATTCCAACTACATCTCGGTTGTCGGCAGGATTGCGGTCTTCAAAAGTTTCGCCGGTCGAAGCTTCCACCCATTCGCCGTCGATGAAATTGCGGTAAACGTTGGGACGGGACGCATCGCCTTCAATGGTTGGGCGGGTCAGGGTATCAGTAGCCACGGAAGTCCTCCTCGCAACCTTTCATGCTACCGCCCGGCCAGAGGTGGGGCAAGCGAGGCAGATTGCAGGTGGCGGGTCAATTTGAATTTTTCCAAGGGGCGTGATCCTGAACGAAGCCGTTCTTCAGACGGCGCGAGGGATCTAGCGTGTGGCGCACATGAGTGCGCGCCAGATCCCTCACCGCTGGTGAAAACGCGGGCATCGGGATGACGCACTAACCAGAACTTCTTCTCAGCTTGTGTAGCCAAGCTGAAAAGGATTTCCTCCTTGCGCGGCTATCAAATACCAGCCAGTCGCGCCGATGTGTTTCGAAGGACCATACGTGTAACCGAACCCGGTATCCATCACGCTCGTGGATGCCACCAGCCCCTCGCCCAGCGGAATGGCGGCACCGTTGACGGTCTGGCCCGCGCCCAGTTGATTCTGTGCACTCTCGCAGGTGTTTACAAATTTCAACGCATTCTGCAAGTCCTGCAAGCGCTCACGCAGGTTTTCTCTGCTGGCAATCGTGCGCGCAACCAGTGCCGCGATGGTGTGCGCCGTTCCCTCCAACCACACCGCATTCGGATCATAAGTCGTCGTGTTCAGGCTGGCCGTGTCGAACACCATTCCGGTGAAGGATTCGCTGCCGCTTAAGCTGCTGTCGGGAGAGGCAGCGGTGTCGGTGGCCTGTAAATTTGCAATCGCCCAATCGACGGTCTGCTTGTACTGATTGTTGAGAAATGCAAGATACGACCACGTCTGGCAGTCCTCAGGCACCGGATAATAGTTAATCGAAATCTGGTCCCCCAGGGTGCCGGTAAAAAAGTATCCGCTGGTTGCGTTGTACATCGCGACCACAAACTCGAAGGCATGCGCAGCGAGGCTCTTCCATGACATGCCATTCGTCGAGCTGCCGTGATGCGTAAGCTCATCGAGAATGGTAAAGAACGCGTAGGTGTCGATGTTGTGCTCAGTCGATTTGCCATTGGTCGACGGCACAGATTGGTTGTATTGATTGATGTTGGTGCCGAACGAATATCCGCCTGGGCCCAGCGTGTTGTAAGTGTTCGTGACAATCCAGTTCGCAACATTCAGAGCGGCATTTAAATACGCTTTGCTACCCGTACGGCGATAAAGCTGGGCCAACGCCATTCCCGCCCATGCCTGGTCTCCAACGGCGCTGGTGTAGAAATAAAACGGGAAAGCGGCCGGCGTAACGTATGCACCGCTCGACGAAGCCTGATTCACGAAGTAAGCCTGCGCGAAGCGTCCATCATTGAACGGAAAATTATTTGCCTGGGCATAGATCAACCCTTGCCCCAGAACTTCCGCCCGCGCTAGTGAGTCCCGGCTTCCATGGAGCAAATAAGCATGGATCGAAACCGCATTGTCATAGGTGAACGCCGTCGATAGTAATCCCGATTGATCTGAGTAACTCTGAGTCAGTCGCACGGTACCGCCAGTGGCGTATGCATCCATCATCATGTTCTGGAATTGTATTGCCTTTTCAACCGATCCGAAGAATGAGCCCAGGCTCCCCGCGGGAACACTGCCGGCAATCTGGATCGCGTCTGCA
>Ga0335081_10015132_pt1 | contig 12480 bp, 9 predicted proteins | sample Lox_Sample_35_FD_206713 | JGI IMG/M metagenome (GOLD analysis project Ga0335081, IMG submission 206713) | Soil microbial communities from Loxahatchee National Wildlife Refuge, Florida, United States - Lox_Sample_3.5 | ecosystem: Environmental > Terrestrial > Soil > Wetlands | place: USA: Florida...
TTCCGAAGCCACCATGTCAACCGCACGTTCGGCGTACTGACCGACATACCGGTCAATTCGTTGCGGCTGCGATATCGGTCGCGGTTCGGGTGTCACGGCCTCTCCTGGAGTCGTCGGCTCTGTTCGCCCGGGAGGACCATCCTCCCTGCTCCCCCCGAGTATCATGCCAGGATAAGGGGTATCTCCCGGGAACGCTTGCGGATTCTGCCGGGGAACAGGATGTCACGCCGTATTGTCAACATTACGCTGGATAATCTCGGCGACTTGCCGCCGAAGTGCCGTAAATGCGTTTTCTGGGAACTCGGCCCGGTCAGCCGGGCGCGCGCCGAGGAAAGCGGCGACCCGGAACTCGAGAAGGAGTCGTGGGTCTCCTCGGTGCTGCTCGAGTGGGGAAGCTGCGGCAAGATCGCCTACGTCGACGGCGTGCCCGCCGGATACATGCTCTTCGCGCCGCCGCAGTACGTGCCGCGCTCGATCGCCTTTCCCACCAGCCCGGTAAGCGCCGACGCGGTGCTGTTCATGACCGCCCACCTGCTCAGCGAGTTCGCGGGCGGCGGCATCGGCCGGATGCTGGTCCAGGCCATGGCCAAGGACCTCACCCGCCGCGGGGTACGGGCGATCGAGGCCTTCGGTGACCGGCGCTGGGAGTCTCCGGCCTGCATGCTGCCGGTGGACTACCTGCTCGCGGTGGGGTTCAAGACCGTCCGCCCGCACCACCACTACCCGCGGCTCCGGATGGAGCTCAGGACCGTGCTCACCTGGCGGGAGGATGTCGAGGTGGCTCTGGAGCGCCTGCTCGGCTCCATGACGCCGTCGACCCCCCAGGGTGCCCTGCGGCCCGTATAGGCGGTCCGCGTAACCCTGAGGGGTCTTTCAGATACCGAACAGCTCAGATATATTCGGCCAGCTCACGCAGGATCGCCGACTTGGGCTTGGCTCCGACGATCTGCTTGACGACCTGCCCGCCGGAGAAGACGTTCATGGTCGGAATGGCCATGATGCCGTAACGCTGCGACACGGCGGGGTTCTCGTCGATGTTGAGCTTTACCACATCGATCTTGTCGGCGTACTCGGTGGCGATCTCCTCGAGTACCGGGGCGACCATGCGGCACGGACCGCACCATTCGGCCCAGTAATCCACGATGACCGGCTTGTCGTTCTTCAGGACCTCCGTCTCGAAGGTCTCGTCAGTCACGACCTTGGTCGCGCCCACTGCGATCACACCCCTTAACTTGCGATGAATAGTTCCTGCACGGCTCGTGCCGTCAGTGTTCCTTGCTGGCCAGCCAGCGTTCCGCGTCGAGCGCTGCCGCGCAGCCCGTGCCCGCCGCGGTGACCGCCTGCCGGTACGTCCGGTCGACGACGTCCCCGCAGGCGAAGACGCCCTCGATGGCGGTGCGCGTGGACGGCTGGTCGACCAGCAGGTAGCCATCGGGATCGGTGGCGAGCTGCCCGGCGAACAGGTCGGAGCGCGGGTCGTGGCCGATGGCCACGAAGACGCCGGTCACCGGCAGCACCTGCTCGGTGCCGTCCTTGGTGCTCTTGATCCGCAGGCCGGTGACCTTGCCCTCACCGAGGACCTCCGCGACCTCGCTGTCCCACAAGAAGGTGATCTTGGGGTTGGCGAACGCCCGCTCCTGCATGATCTTCGAGGCGCGCAGCGTGTCGCGCCGGTGCACCACCGTCACCGACTTGCCGAACCTGGTGAGGAACATGGCCTCTTCCATGGCCGAGTCACCGCCGCCGATGACCGCGATGTCGTGGCCGCGGAAGAAGAACCCGTCGCAGGTGGCGCACCAGGAGACGCCGTGGCCGCCGAGTTCCTTCTCGCCAGGCACCCCGAGTTCCTTGTAGCGCGAACCGGTGGCGATGATCACGGCCTTGCCCAGGTAGGTGTCGCTGTCGGTCTTGACCACCTTGGGGTCCGCGGCGAGGTCGACCGCGATGACGTCATCCGCCAGCAGCTCGGCGCCGAACCGCTCCGCCTGCTTGCGCATCGAGTCCATCAGCTCCGGACCCATGATGGCGTCCGGGAAGCCGGGGAAGTTCTCCACGTCGGTCGTCTGCATGAGCGCGCCGCCCGCCGTGACCGAGCCCTCGAAGACCAAGGGCCGCAGCTCAGCCCGAGCCGCGTAAAGAGCCGCCGTGTAACCAGACGGGCCGGACCCGATGATGATGACGTTCCGGACTTCGGTCACCTCTGCCAACCGTTATCAACCCCTCATCTGACTGGCATTGCTGTGAACCGATCCTAGGGCCCGGAGATTCCCGGTAACAGCGATGTGGTAACCAGCACGCGTGCGCAGCCCGGACCCGCTACCCAGGCCTTCTCGCCCTGGCCGGTGCGGGCGACGATGAGGGTGGCCGGCTGGCCTCCGAAGCGGGCGCTCTCGGCCAGGAGCACCCTGTCGCGGCCGGCCAGGCGCTGCACGCACGCCAGGACCTGAGCGGGAACGGCCTGGCCCGAGCCCGCCGCGGGCGCCGCGCGAAGCGCGGCCGCGACCTGCTGCCGCAGCGTGCCCAGGGCGGGAGAGAAGTTCTCGCCGCTGGTCACGAACGGGAAGTCAGGCGGGTTCAGCCCCTGCGACCGGGCCGACCGCTTGAGCGGTGACGCCGCGGGCTCCTGGCCGGCCGCCGCGCCGGCGGCAGGCTCCGCGCTGCCGGCCACGCTCGGGGCGCTGCCCGCCGCGGAGCTGGCCACCTGGCCGGCCGGGCTGGCGATGCGGCTCAGGGCGTATCCGCCGCCCGCCAGCACCACGGCCGCGGCGACGGCGACGGGGGCGAGCACGCGCGGGGACGGGAGGCGGAAACCGCGGTGCCGGGCCCGCCGCGGTGACCTCCTGGCCTCACGCGAAGGCTCAGGGCCAGTCCGTTCGGGATCATTCCTTTCCGCCACCTCGGCCGCGAGCGCGGCATCGAGCCGCTGGGCCACGCTGTCCGGCATGGCGGGCGCCGGGACCGACGCGAGCAGCACGGACACCCCGGCCAGCTGGTCATCGACGGCGGTGCACCGATCGCAGCCAGCCAGGTGCGCAGCGATCTCGGCGCCTTGCCGCCCGGTGATGAGTCCCGCACGGAACTCGGCCAGGACATCGGTGTCCAGATGGCTCATCTGCCCCCTCACGGATCCACTCCCTGCGCAGGTTGGACGCTCTCGCTGGCGGAACGGTTCCCTTGCAGGTGCGCCACGTACGGCAGCAGCCGGGCGCGGGCCCGGGCGCAGCGGCTTTTCACCGTGCCGGGCGAGATGTCGAGGATGACCGCGGCGTCGGCCACCGAGAAGCCGAGCATGTCCACCACGACGAGCGCGGCCCGCTGCTGCGCCGGCAACATCCGCAGCGCGGCGTCCACGTCTAGCCTGGTGTCCGAGGTGCGCGCGGGATCGCCGTCCTGCGCCACCAGGGCCTCGAACGCCTGCTCGTCACCTGCGGACAGGACGGGCCTGATGGCGCGGCGGCGCAGCCGGTCGAGCGACGCGTTCACCACGATCCGGTGCAGCCACGTGGTGACGGCGGACTCGCCGCGGAAGTCGGCGGCCCGGCGGAACGCGGAAACCATGGCGTCCTGCAGCGCGTCGGCGGCCTCCTCGGGATCGCAGACCGTACGCAGCGCCACCGCCCACAGCCGGTCGCGGTGCCTGCGGAAGAGCTCGCCGAACGCCTCGGCGTCCCCGGCCACGTGCCGGCGGAGCAACTCCTGGTCAGGCGGCCATTCGCCGTCGGCGTCCGGCATCTGGCATCAGCCCGACTGACTGGCGGCGTAGCCGTGCACGACCACGTTGTAGATCAGCGTCTCGTACCTGCCCTGGTTGCCGGCCAGCGGCGGCAGGCTGGTCAGCCAGATCAGCAGGTAACGCCCGGTGACCTGCTTCGTCATCGTGAAGGTGACCAGGCCCGCGGCGGTGTCGGAGGCCTGCAGTTCGGTGAAGCTGTGCAGCGCCGCCGCGCTGGAGGTGTTGTCGTTGCCGATCTCGATCTGGACGTGGGTGCAGCAGGTGGCGCCGAACTGGATCTGTACCTGGCTCAGCCGCACCTGCTTGCCCAGGTCCAGGATCAGCCCGGTGCCCTTCTTCAGGTTCCCGAAGACGGGACTGAAGTAATAGCTGGTATGCCAGGGCGTGCTGGTGCTGCCGTCGATCGCGTTCTGCGCCTGGGCGGGGTCGTCGTCGCCGGGGCTGCCGAGCGGGTTGTAGACGCTCGCGCTGACCGGCTTGAGCAGGACGGCCGCGACCGCGGCCGGCGAGGAGGAGTACGGCCGGGTCGGCGCGGGGGTCGCGGAGTGCTGCAGGCCGCGGCTGGCTGACCATGCGGCCACGCCGACGGCCGCCAGCACGAGCACGATCACCACGGTGACGACCGCCCGGGCCGCCGTGGAGTGCTGGCCGCCCGGCTTACGGCCGCCGGACCGGGGCGGCAGGGTCCGCGATGCCGTGTCCAGCGGCGGGTACGGGTCCGCCGTCCCGTCCGGCTGGTAGCCGTAGCCGCGGGTAGCGGCGGGCCCGGCCGGCGGGTACGCGGGCGGGACCGGCGGCAGCACCGGCGGGGCGGCGCTGGCCAGGGCGTCGGCGAACATCGCGGCCGTGCTGAGCGCCGGGCCGTGGCGGTTCGGCTGCTGGAACAGCGCCCGGCAGGTCACGTCGTCGATGCTGGCCGGCACGCCCGCGGATACCTGGCGCGGCGCGCACGGACTCCCGTCGTTTTCCGGCGCGGGCGGGAGCAGCCCCGGTGCGGACCCCGGGTGCTCGGGCCAATAGCCGGTCAGCGCGGCGTAGAGCAGCCTGGCGAGATCCTGCGTGTCGATGACTTCCAGATCATCGGCGCCGCCGTCCGCCGTGGTCAGGACGATCGGATCCAGCCCGGCCAGGGCGGCGTCGATACCGAGCCCGGCGATCTTCACGCCGCCGCCCGCAGTCCAGTGCAGGCAGGCCGGATCCAGCCGCAGGTGCGCCAGGCCGACCTGGTGCGCGCCCGCGATGGCCCGCGCCGCCTCGGCCATCAGCTCGGCCGCGCGCGGCGGATCCAGCGGTCCCTCCGACAGCATGTCGAGTAGCGAGTCCCCGACCACCCACTCCAGCACCACATAAGCGGCCTCGTCGGCGTCTTCCACGTCGAACACCTGGGAAAAGTGCGGATCGCCGAGCCGGCTGGCGGCCCTGGCCGCGGTGACGGCCTCGGCCACCCGGGGGAAACCGGCCGCGAAGGTGAGCACGGTGACGGGGCGGGCGAGGGTCTCATCCGTGGCTTTCCAGTACGTCCAGCCAGCGCCCGCGTTTACCTGGTCAACGAGACGGTACCGTCCCGCTAGCCGGGTTCCTGGTTCCGACGTGTATGTGCTCATAGGTTGCCACCCATGCTAATGCCGCCCGCTCTGCCGGCCGAACCTTGCCGCCACCGTCTTCATCAGGAATCCGAATTCGGCCACCCGCAGTGACCTGGCCGAGAGAGCGTAGAGCGCGACCGCGCCGCCGCCGCCGACCACGGTAACCACCAGGCCGTAGGCCGCGCTGGGATTGTGGAAAATATGTTCCGCGCCGGCCATCACGGCGAGCGCGAAGACCAGCCCGGGCACGGTGGCCAGGTGCATCCTGGTCAGGCTGCGGGCGATCGCCCATCCGTCCAGGCTGCCGACCCGGCGCAGCAGGAGCGCCCATCCGGCGACCGCCCCGACCACGTTCGCGATCCCGTATGCCACGGCCAGCCCGGCCACCACCTGCGCGGCGGGCAGCATGGACTTGGCGATGAGGGCGGTCGCGATGCTGGCGCACATGGTGAGAAAGCCGACGAAGGCGGCGGTCCGGCTGTCCTGGAACGAGTAGAAGACCCGCAGCTGCAGCTGGGTGAGCATGTAGGGCACCAGGCCCAGGGAGAACAGGCCGAAGACCTCGCCGATGTACCGCGCCGCCTCGGGCGAGTTGCTGCCGTAGGAGAACAGGAACTCGGCCAGCGGGCCGCCGAGCACGGCCAGGTAGATCGCGGCCGGCACCACGAGCACCGAGGCCAGCCGGACGCCGATGGAGAAGTCGTCCCGGACCAGCGAGTACCGGCGCGCGCTCGCGTGGCCGGACATCCGGGGCAGCAGCGCGGTGATCACCGAGATGCCCACGATCGCGTACGGCAGCTGGAAGAGCTGCCAGGCGATGGAGTACGCCGAGTAGCCGTTCTGGCCGGCCGAGGCCGCGTTCGCGATGATCTGGACGACCAGGTTGCCGGCCCACTGGGTGATCACGTAGACCGACATCCAGCCGGCCATCCGGCCCATCTCGGTCACCTCGCCGGGCCGGAACTCGAGCGTGGGCCGCCACCGGAACCCGGCCGCCCGCAGCGACGGGAACAGCGCCACGGTCTGCGCGATCACGCCGAGCGTGGTGCCGATCCCGAGGATCTGCACGCCGACCTCCGGGATGTTCCACGGCTCCTTGTCCAGGCCCACCATCACCACGTAGAGGCCGCCGACGACGATCACGACCAGGTTGTTGATGACCGGGGTCCACATCGGCGCGGCGAACCGGCCGCGGGTGTTCAGGATCGCCCCGATCAGGGAGCTCATGCCGTAGAAGAAGATCTGCGGGATGAAGAAGTAGGCCCACAGCACCATCAGGTTGTGCTCGGCGGCTAGGTGGCTGCCCGCCGGGCCGTGGATGGTGGGCGCGTAGAGGTAGACCAGCGGGGCCGCCAGCAGCGTGCCCACCACGGAGACCACCATCAGGGCCAGCGCGCCGAGGTTGAACACCCGCTGCGCGTAGGCCTCGCCGCGGTCGGGGTCGCGCTTGGCCGCCCGGACCAGCAGCGGGACCACCACGCTGGTGAAGATGCCGCCGAGCATCAGGTAGTAGACGGTGTTCGGCAGCGTGTTGGCGTTGTTGTACGCGCTGCCGAGCGCGCCGGTGCCGATGGCGTACACCAGCACGAGGGTGCGCAGGAAGCCGGTGGCCCGCGAGGCCAGGGTGCCCACCGCCATGCCGGCGCTGGATCGCACCAGGCTGGAGCGCTGGGCCGGGGCCGGGGCGGCCGGGCGCGGTGGTCCTGGGGTCGCGGGCGGTCCCGGTGGCGTCGGGGTGAAGGTGGGCTGCGGGCGGGACGGCCGGGCGGGGCCAGGCGGCGGGCGGCCGGTGGTCCTGGGCACCCGGCGCCAGTCGGCCGGCGTGCCGGACGGCCCGGGGGGTCCCGGGGCAGGCGAGCGGTGCGGCCGGGCCGGCGGGGGCGGCCACTTGAGCGCCAGCGGCAGCGTGGTCTCGGCCGGGCTGGGGCCGCCGCCCGGCATCGGGCCCTCTACCGGCGGCAGGGGATCCGGCGCGGCGTGCCGGCCCCGCTGGGCCTCTTCGGGCCCGGGATCAGGCGTCGTCGACCCAGCGTCGTGCATCGGCCAGGTCATCCGGTGCCTCCGTCGGGTATCGCGCATCGCTGGTGCCAGTCACGACGCTACCCGGTGGGTCCGCCTCCTCGCTGGCCAGATGCGTGTCGTCCCGCAGCCAGCGCCGGACGCCGCGGTACATCGAGGTGAGCACGAGGACGCCGATCGCGGCGCCGATGAGGAACAGGATCGCCCGGCCGTACCTGGTCGACAGCACGGTGAGCGAGGCGCCGCCGAACCCCAGCGGCGTTCCGCTGGAGTTGGTGAGGCCGAGCTGGATGAGGGTGGATCCCTGCGGGGCCGAGCTGACCGGCATCCGCACGGTGGCCGGCTGCTGGGGCTGGACTATGACCAGGTTCTGGAAGCGGTCGATGGTCAGCTGGGAGGTGCGGTCCGGGGAGTTGACCACGCTGGCGACTATCTTGACCTGGATGGCCTGATGCAGCCCGTTCTGGATCGAGACGGGGACCAGACCCGAGGAGCCGCCCATCGGCACCTGGGGCGAGGTGATGATCTTGACCTTGCGTTCGGCGTTCTTCAGGTACTCCGACAGGTCGTGCCCCAACGCCAGGCCCTGCGGCATCCCGCGGCCGCGCCAGGCGGCCGACTCGGTGGCGATCAGGGCCTCGTCGAGCGACTGCACGTAGGCCGGGCTGGGCTTGTAGAGGATGGATTTGTACACGCTGAGCCGGGTGCGCAGCGCGCTCACCTGGCTCAGGTAGCCGGGGCTGAGCTCGCCCGGGCTCGCCTTGCTGGCGGGCGGCGGCTGCCGGGGCACCGTGCGCTGGGTGTCCGGCGCCGAGCTCAGGCTGTTCAGCGGGGCCGGCGCCAGCCACGGCGCAGCCGTGGTCTCGCCGAGCAGGTCGCTGGCGAGGGCCTCCGACGGGCTCCAGCCGGACGGCGGCGCCACCACGATCGTGCGGGCGGAGTTGGGCTCCTCGGCGGCGATCATCGCCGTCTCGGCGAGGAACCGCTGGCTGACCGAGAACTCGGTGCTCTTCGGCAGGACGCCGGAACTGGTGTTGCCGGCCCGGAGCACCTCGGTCAGGGTGTCGTCGGAGAGCAGGACGTTCATGGGCAGGCCCGCCACCCGGACCGAGGTGACCGCGTCATCGGGCTGGAAGACGGTGGCGGCGTCGGTGGGCCGCATCTCGCCGCTGTTCAGCACGACTGTGCTGACGTGCTCGGCGGTGGCGAGGTTGGCGAGCACCGACAGATTCGCGGTCCCGCCGGCCGGCCAGGCGATCTCGGGCTCGAAGCTTCCGTGCAGCACGCTGCCGGCCACCGCGTCGCCGATGGTGTAGGCGCGGGCGAGGTCGCCGGTCAGGCCCTGGTGGACCAGGGCCGTCATGTCCACGTTGGCGTACGGGGTGATCACCGTCGGCTGGCCCGCCGTGGCCTTCCTGAGGCCGGCCAGCCAGCTCGCCGCCGCGGTGCTGGCCGGCTCCTTGGCGCCGCCGGTGCAATTCGGCTTGGCGCCCACCTGATAGGGGTGGGTCATGGTGCTGGCGTCGCCGAGCAGCGCCGGGTCGATGACCCAGGTCGGGTCGGCGCCGGGGTGGCTGGCTCCGGCGGTGAGCAGGGCCGACAGGCGGCCGCCCGGGCCCAGGGACGCGGCCAGGCCGTTGTCGGACAGGGCAGCCGTGCATACCTGGCCGCGCGGCTGGTCGATGAGCGGCCACAGCCAGGAGATCTTCAGCGGGCGCTGCAGGCTCGCCGCTCGCTGCCCGGGCCAGAACGGGAGCAGCGCCGGCTCGGAGGAGAACACGTCGCCCGCGAGGTCCTGCAGCTGGGCGGTCACCGGGTACACGCCGAACGTGTCGATCCCCGCGGTGCTGACCTGGAACGACGTGCTCCAGGCCACGGTGGCGCCGGGGGCCACGCTGGCCGGGATACCGAACCGGTTCCCGGCCGGCTCCAGCGCGGCGCCGGTGCCGCGGGCGAGGTAGGAGTCCATCTGGTCGCGGGTGGGGAAGCGGCTCGGCGACGTGTACAGCTGCACCTCGAGCCCGGCCTGCGTCTGGCGGGTGCCGTTGGTGACCGTCCCGGTCAGGTTGACCGTGGCGCCGGGCGTGGCGTACTGCGGATTCAGCGAGTTGATGGTCAGCGAGAGGTGGCCGGAGCTGGCCACGTCGGCCGCGCTGGCGGGAGCGGCGGCGCCGGCGGGAGCCAGCGCCAGGCAGGCCAGCACCGGCCCGGCGGCAGCGGCCAGTGCGGCGGCCAGTGATAGGGTCCGCCGCTTGACCATCGCCGGTAGCAAGCCGTGCACACCTGGAATGCTAATGTCTTCCCGACGTTTATCGTTCGCGCCGGACCGGTGCGGTCGATACTCTCGATGGCCGTGCCCATGACCAACGAACAGCGAAGAGCGGCCGCCGTGCTGCTGCGCGAGCAAGTGCCCGCCGCAGCCGAGATAGGCCGCCTGTTCGCGCGCCACGGTCACGAGCTCGCACTGGTCGGCGGCCCGGTCCGGGACGTCTTCCTCGGCCAGCAGCCCGGCGACCTCGACCTGACCACCGACGCCACGCCGGACCAGGTGCTGCGGCTGACCCGTGGCTGGGCCGACAAGACGTGGACGGTCGGGATCGCCTTCGGCACCGTGGGGCTGCGCAAGGGGAAATCGATCTTCGAGGTCACCACGTACCGCAGCGAGCAGTACGGGCGGACCTCGCGCAAGCCCGAGGTGCAGTACGGCCGGTCCCTGGAGGAGGACCTGGGCCGCCGCGATTTCACCATCAACGCGATGGCCGCCCGGCTGCCCGGATATGAGTTCGCCGACCCGTTCGGCGGCTTTGACGCGCTGCGGGAGAAGGTCCTGCGGACCCCCGGGCCGCCGGAGCAGTCGTTCGGTGACGATCCGCTGCGCATCATGCGCGCGGCCAGGTTCGCGGCCAAGCTGGGATTCACGATCGCGGCCGACGTGCGCGCCGCCATGACCGAGCAGGCGGCCCGGCTGGAGATCGTGTCCGTCGAGCGGATCACCAGCGAGCTGACCAAGCTGATGCTGACGCCCGACCCGGCGCTCGGCATCGACGTGCTGGTCCAGGCCGGCGTCGCCGACGAGGTGCTGCCCGAGGTGTCCAGGCTCCGGATGGAGGCTGACGAGCATCACCGGCACAAGGACGTCTACCAGCACAGCCTCAACGTGCTGCGGCAGGCCATCGAGCTCGAGCCGCGGTACGGGCTCGACGGCGACCTGGTCCTGCGGCTGGCCGCGCTGCTGCACGACATCGGCAAGCCGAAGACCCGGTCCCTGCTGCCCGGCGGGCGGGTCGCCTTCCATCATCACGAGATGGAGGGCGCGAAGCTGACCAAGCGCAGGCTGGCCGCGCTGCGCTTCCCGAACGAGGTGGTGCACGACGTGTCCCGGCTGGTGGAGCTGCACCTGCGGTTCCACGGCTACGGCGAGGGCGCCGGATCTGGTCGGGGGGGCTCGGGCCCGCCGCCGCAGGCGGCCAGGCCAGCAGGGTCGTCCCCCCCGGAGACGGCATGGACCGATTCGGCGGTCCGCCGCTATGTCCGTGACGCCGGCCCGCTGCTCACCAGGCTGCACGTGCTGACCAGGGCGGACTGCACCACCAGGAACCACGCGAAGGCGGCGCGGCTGGCCCGCGCCTACGACGGCCTCGAGCAGCGCATCGCCGAGCTCAGCGAGCAGGAGGAACTGGCCAGGATCAGGCCGGAACTCGACGGCAACGAGATCATGCGCATCCTCGGCGTGGCCCCGGGCCCGGTGGTGGGGAAGGCCTACGACTTCCTGCTCGAGCTGCGGATCGCGCAGGGCCAGCTGGGCCGGGCGCTGGTCACTCAGGAACTGCTGCTCTGGGCGGTCGCCGAGGGGATCATCCCGTCCCCGCCCGGGCCGGGCGGGAACTGACCCCGGCGTACGGCCAGCCAGTACGCCGCAGCGGCGACCGCGTATCCCGCCGCCACCACGCCGACGATGGCCGGCGAGCGCCCGTCGGCGGGCATGAAGGCCGAGCCGATCGCGGCGCCGATCACGAACGTGACGTTGAACATCATGTCGTAGAAGGCGAACACCCGGCCCCGGTAGGCGTCGTCCACCTCCTCCTGCAAGATGGTGGTGGCGCTGATCGCCACGCCCTGCCGGGCGAGGTACAGCAAGAACCCGACGGCCAGGTACGCGGCCTGGACGAAGGTCTCGCCCAGCGTGGCGGTCACCACGGCGCTCGCGGCGAGCAGCAGCGTGATCCAGGCGGGCTTGGACAGCCGCCTGGTGGCCGCCGGGGTGACCAGCGCCGCGCAGAAGTAGCCGATCCCCGAGACGACCACCAGCGTCCCGATGTGGCCCTCGGCCACCCCCGCGCTCGAGGTGTAGAAGTAGTTCCGGTACAGCAGGATGGTCATCAGGAACAGCGGCCCGAACAGGAAGCTGAAGGCGCCGGTGGCGCCGAGCGCCGCCGCCGGGCCGCGCTGGCGCAAGACGTAGCGCGCGCCGCCGACCAGGCCGGCCGCGACCGAGCCGAGCTCGCTGAACAGCGGCCCGGTCGGCGGCTGGCCGGGCGCGCGCACCGGCCCGAGCAGGTCGCGCCGCATGGTGGCCGCGACCAGGCTGGCCGCCACGTAGCAGCCGCCCCCGGCGAGCACGGTGATGGCGGCGCCGCGCTCGGTGTTGCCGGCGGCCACGTTCAGCCCCAGGGCCACGACGCCGCCGATGGTCGCCATGATGCCCCCGGCGGTGGGGGACACCGAGTTCGCCATCACCAGCTTGTCCTCGGCGACCACGTGCGGCAGCGCCGCGGACAGCGAGGACAGGAAGAACCTGTTCACGCCCAGGACCAGCAGGACCGCGACGTACAGCGGCACCCCGCGGTCGCCGGCCGCCATCAGCGCCGCGGCCAGCGCCACGAACGCGAAGCGGAGCAGGGCCGACCAGACCAGGATCTGCCGTCTGGACCAGCGGTCGATGAGGACCCCGGCGAACGGGCCGATCAGCGAGTACGGCAGGTAGAGAACGGTGAACGCCGCGGCGCCCGCCGCCGGGCTCGGGAACGACGACGCGTTGAAGAACACGTACGTGCCGACCCCGGCGGTGATGATGCCGTCGCCGGTCTGGGATACCAGCCGGGTGGCAAACAGGCGCCGGAAGTTCCCCTCGGCGAGGACCGT
>Ga0335081_10015133_pt1 | contig 12480 bp, 12 predicted proteins | sample Lox_Sample_35_FD_206713 | JGI IMG/M metagenome (GOLD analysis project Ga0335081, IMG submission 206713) | Soil microbial communities from Loxahatchee National Wildlife Refuge, Florida, United States - Lox_Sample_3.5 | ecosystem: Environmental > Terrestrial > Soil > Wetlands | place: USA...
GGAACGAGCACGTGGAGAGCGGGGCGTTCCTGCTGCGGGAGGGCGACCCGGCCGATCGGTTCTTCCTCATCCGGCGCGGGGCGGTCGCGATCGAGGTGCACGCCGCGGGTCGCGGTGCGCTCACGATCGAGACGCTTCACGCCGGCGACGCCGTGGGGTTGTCGTGGCTGTTCGAGCCCTATCGCTGGCAGCTCGACGCCCGCGCGGTCGAGCCGTGCGAGCTGATCGGGTTCGACGCCGTCTGCCTGCGGGGAAAGCTCGAGGCTGACCACGACCTCGGCTACGAGCTGATGCGGCGGTTCACCGCCAACCTGATCGCGAGACTGCAGGCCACCCGTCTCCAGCTGCTCGACGTCTACGGTCATGCTTGACGCGGTCGTCGGGCAGGTGCCGTCGGAGCTCGGGCCGATGGTCCCGGAGCGGTTCGAGGTCATCTCGAGGCGACAGGAGACCGCCGACACCTGGACGCTCGAGCTGGCCCGCAGTTCGGGTGATCCCTTCGCGTTCGCCCCCGGCCAGTTCACGATGCTCTCGGCGGCCGGCCGAGGCGAGGTTCCGATCTCGATCAGCGGAGACCATGGCCGGCCCGAACGGCTGGTGCACACCGTGCGCGCGGTCGGCCTCGCCACCGAGGCGATCTGCGCCGCGGAACCCGGCCGGACGCTGGGCGCCCGGGGGCCGTTCGGCGCGCCGTGGCCGGTCGAGGATGTGCCCGAGGGAGCGGAGGTCGTGATCGCGGCCGGCGGAATCGGCCTGGCCCCACTGCGGCCGGCGATCCTGTGGCTGCTCGCGCGCCGCGATCGCTATGGCAGGCTCGTGCTGCTGTACGGCGGACGCGCCCCCGATCAGCTGCTGTACAGCGACGAGCTCGATTCCTGGGCGGACCGAGGCCTCGAGATCCTCGTCACGGTCGACAGCGCCGGTCCCGAATGGCTCGGCCGGGTAGGCGTCGTCACCCGCCTGGTGGGCCGCGCCGGGCTGGCCGGCGCCGAGACGTTCGCGATGGCATGCGGGCCAGAGGTGATGATGCGCTTTACCGTCGCCGCCCTCCGCGAGGCGGGAGTCGGCGCCGACCGCGTGTTCGTCTCGATGGAGCGCAACATGCAGTGCGGGATCGGACACTGCGGCCATTGCCAGCTGGGTCCAACGCTCGTGTGCCGGGACGGGCCGGTCTACCGTTTCTCAGAGCTCGAGCCGTGGCTGGCGATCCGGGAGCTGTGATGGGCACCCCGGGCACACCCAGCCTGGCGGTGTGGAAGTTCGCGTCCTGCGACGGCTGCCAGCTGAGCGTGCTCGACCTCGAGGATGAGCTCCTGTCTCGAGATCGCCTACTTCCTGGAAGCCTCGAGTGCGACGGTCGCGGGACCGTACGACGTGTCGCTCGTCGAAGGCTCAATCACCACCATCCACGACGCCGAGCGGATCCGAGCCGTTCGCGAAAGCTCGCGCACGCTGATCACGATCGGGGCGTGCGCCACCGCCGGCGGGATCCAGGCGCTGCGGAACTTCGCCGACGTCGAAGAGTTCACCCGGATCGTGTATGCCGATCCGGACTACATCTCGACCCTCGCCACCTCCACCCCGATCAGCGCGCATGTGAACGTCGACTTCGAGCTCAACGGGTGCCCGATCAACAAGCGGCAGCTCCTCGAGGTGATCAGCGCCTACCTGAACCGCCGGCGTCCGCGCGTGCGTGCCCACAGCGTGTGCGTCGAATGCAAGCGCCGCGGCACCGTCTGCGTGATGGTCGCCCAAGGCACGGCCTGTCTCGGCCCGGTGACCCACGCCGGCTGCGGCGCGATCTGCCCGGCCTATAACCGCGGCTGCTACGGCTGCTACGGGCCGAAGGAGACGCCGAACACGGCGTCGCTCGACGCCTGGTCAGGCCTCGGGGAGCACGATCTCGTCCGCATGTACCGGACCTTCAACGCCGGGGCCGAACCGTTCAAGCAGGCGAGCGAGGCCCATGAGCGGAGCTAGCCGCACCACCCGTACGATCCGCACCGACTACCTGGCGCGGGTCGAGGGCGAGGGCGGCATGTACGTCAAGCTCGACGGGCGTGAGGTGAGCGAGGTCAAGCTCCGCCTGTACGAGCCGCCTCGCTTCTTCGAGGCGTTCCTCCGCGGGCGCGCGTTCACCGAGGTGCCCGACATCACCGCGCGGATCTGCGGCATCTGCCCGGTCGCGTACCAGATGAGCTCGGCGCGGGCGATGGAGGACGCGTGCGGGGCGAGCATCGAAGAGGGCCCGATTCGCGATCTACGCCGGCTGCTCTACTGCGGCGAGTGGATCGAGAGCCACAGCCTGCATGTGTACATGCTGCACACTCCGGACTTCCTCGGCTATCCCGGCGCGATCGAGATGGCGCGCGACCACCGGGAGATCGTCGAGCAGGGGTTGCGGATGAAGAAGGCCGGCAACGCGCTGATGACGGTGATCGGCGGTCGCGAGGTGCACCCGATCAATGTTCGGGTGGGCGGCTTCTACCGCGCGCCGACCCGGGCGGACCTGCGCGCGCTGATCGACCCGCTGGAGGAGGCGCGCGAGACCGCGCTGACCACGGTCCGGTGGGCGTCCACGCTCGAGTTCCCCGACGTCGAGATCGAGCCCGAGCATGTCGCCCTCGCCGAAGCGGCGCGATATCCGATCGACCGCGGCCGGATCGTCTCCGACCGCGGGCTCGACATCGAGCCGGCGGAGTTCGACGAGCACATCGTGGAAGAGCACGTCGAGCATTCGACCGCGCTTCACGCCCGGCTGCGCGCGCGCGGCTCCTACCTCACCGGGCCACTTGCTCGCTACAGCCTGTCCTCGGCGGCGCTGGGGCCGCTGGCCTGCGAGGCCGCGCGCGACGCGGGGTTGGGCGCCGTCTGCCGTAACCCGTTTCAAAGCATCGTGGTCCGAGCCGTCGAGCTCGTGCAGGCCACGGACGAGGCGCTCACTCTGATCGACGCCTACGACCCACCCAACCCTGCGGCAATCGAGATCGAGCCGCGCCGCGCGGTCGGCCACGGCGCGACCGAGGCGCCGCGCGGGATGCTGTACCACCGCTACGAGATCGACGACGACGGCACGATCCTCGACGCCCGCATAGTCCCCCCCACCTCTCAGAACCAGCGGGCGATCGAGGAGGATCTCCGCGCGGTTCTCGAGCGCAGCGTCGATCTCTCAGACAAAGATCTGACCGCTCGATGCGAGCAGGCGATCCGCAACCACGATCCGTGCATCTCCTGCTCCACGCACTTCCTCGACCTCACGATCGACCGTGTGTGACCTGCACCAGCCGGCCGTGCTCGTCGTCGGCGTCGGCAATGAGCTGCGCGGCGACGACGGCGCCGGCCTCGAGGTCGTGCGCCACGTGCGCAACCGAACGCAAGGCGATTCGATCGAGGCCCGCGAGCTGCGCGGCGATCCGACCGAGCTGCTCGACCTGTGGCTCGGGTGTGACGCCGTGGTGATCGTCGACACGATGCGTTCAGGAGCCTCTCCTGGCACGATCCTCCGCCTCGACGCCAGTCACGAACCGCTGCCGGCACCGGGGAGGCATGGCATGAGCTCGACCCACGCCGCCGGCCTGGCCGAGACGATCGAGCTCGCGCGCGCGCTCGGCCGGCTGCCGGCGCGGGTGATCGTCTACGCCATCGAGGGACAGCGCTACGACGTCGGTACAGCCGTTACCGACGAGCTCGAAGCGATCGTACCCGCGCTCGCGGAACAACTCCTGCGCGAGGTGCGCGACCTGCGGGCCCTCGACCGCTCGCTTACGGGTTTTTCCGCAATATAGATCGCATCCATCCCTGATGGAACCGCCACGCGGTGCTGAGACAGTTACGCGGTGCTTGTCAATCAGCCGGAGGAGAGCCGCAAATGACCGAGTCAGCCCGAGCAACCACACATGAGCTGCACAGTCGCGTCAACGACGGCATCCACGTCCGGCTGCTGTGGCGCTCGGACGATGATCACCTGTGGGTGTCGGTCACCGACACGAAGCGGCCCGAGCAGTTCGGCATCGAGGTCCGCGACAGGCGACTCGCGCTCGACGTGTTCCATCACCCGTACGCCTACGCCGCACACTATGGGGTCCAGGCGGACAGCACCCGCGAGGCCGCAACGACCGAATTCTCAGTGACACGTTGACTGCTCAGTAGTTGTCACCGGGTCACTGCGCGATATCGCGGATCCCGCTGGCTCGCCCGCGGCGTAGTTTCAAGTTGTAACCGCCCTTAGTGACCAACCCGCTTGGGGCGGGAGAAAGGAGGTTTACATGTCCACCGTGACTGGCAGAGGTGGACGCACCGAGATCGAGCTGGACTTCGATCGGTCATTGCCGTACGAGACGCCCCAGCGGTCGTACAAGGGCGCTGGCTGGGTCCTGTTCGCGGCGATCATGCTCGTGATGGGTGGGGTCCTCAGCGTCATCTGGGGTATCGCAGCCGTCTCGAGCTCGCACTTCTTCGTCGCGGGCGCCTCCTATATCCTCAGTGACCTGAACACCTGGGGCTGGATCGTGATGGGCTTCGGGGTCGTAGAAGGCCTCGCAGCGCTGTCGGTCTGGCGTGGGGGTGAGTTCGGGCGTTGGTTCGGGATCGTCGCCGCCGGCCTGGCAGGCCTGGCCGCGATGCTGTCGATCTCGGCCTACCCGTTCTGGTCGCTGGTGCTCGTCACGATCGACGTGCTGGTCATCTACGGTCTCGCCGCCTATGGCGGCAAGCCGTACCTGACCCGGTAGTTCCTCCTCCCAACCCGTGGGGGGGTCTCTGATGAGACCGCCCGACGTCGCTCTAGGGAGCACTTTCGGGATACCACGGATGCGCATGAGCAACCGCTGATCCACGATGAACCCATGAGCACCCGAAAGCAGCAGGACCGAGTTGTGTTGGTTGACCGTGATTTCCACGGCGACTGGGAGGTGTCGCTCCCCGACAGGAGCACGTGCGTGACCTGTGAGACCCTCGACGACGCGCGACGCCTCGCCTACCTCCACGCCGCTCGCATACTCCCATGCGAGCTCGTGATCCGTGACGCATACCACCGAGTGGTCGACCACCAGGTTATTGATCGCGCAAGCGCGTTCGCCCGTCCGGGCGTGGCGTGATGACGTCACCATCGGGAGTTCGCCACATCGCGATAGCACGATCACCCCGATGCCGGGGGCTCTCCAAAGTGATTCCGTTTCGGTGGAATTCACACTTCTAAGGAGAGTCCCGTCATGGCGACTGTCGAATCAACCACCTATGACGCACCGGGTGAAGCAGGTAGCCCGGTGGCGCTGAAGGAGCAGTACGAGAACTTCATCGGCGGCCGCTGGATGGCCCCGACGACCGGCGAGTACCGCGAGAACCTGACACCATCGACCGGCGAGCCGTTCTGTGAGATCGCCCACTCGGGCCCGCAGGACATCGAGCTCGCGCTCGACGCCGCACACGCCGCCAAGGATGAATGGGGCGCGCGTTCCCCGGCCGAGCGAGCCGCCGTCTTGAACGAGATCGCCGATGCGATTGACGATAACCTCGAGATGCTGGCCGTCGCCGAAAGCTACGAGAACGGCAAGCCGGTGCGCGAGACGCTGGCCGCCGACATCCCGCTGTCGGCCGATCACTTCCGGTACTTCGCCGGTGCGGTGCGGTCCGAGGAGGGGCGGATCTCGGAGATCGATGAGAACACCTACGCCTATCACTTCCAGGAGCCGCTCGGCGTGGTCGGTCAGATCATCCCGTTCAACTTCCCGCTGCTGATGGCGGCGTGGAAGATCGCGCCTGCGCTCGCCGCCGGTAACTGCACGGTGATCAAGCCGGCGAGCCCGACGCCATGGTCGATCCTCAAGCTGATGGAGGTGATCGGGGACCTCGTTCCACCCGGCGTGATCAACGTCGTCAACGGGCCGGGCGCCGAGATCGGCAAGGCGCTGGCATCCAACAAGCGGATCGCGAAGATCGGCTTCACCGGAGAGACCGTCACCGGCCGGCTGATCATGTCGTACGCGGCACAGAACCTGATCCCGTCCACCACCGAGCTCGGCGGGAAGTCGCCGAACATCTTCTTCGAGGATGTGATGGCGGCTGATGACGCGTTCCTGGACAAGGCCGTCGAGGGATTGGTGCTGTACGCGTTCAATAAGGGCGAGGTTTGCACCTGCCCGTCCCGCGCCCTGATCCACGAGTCGATCTACGACGAGTTCATGGCGAGGTGCCTGGATCGGATCGCGATGATCAAGCAAGGCGACCCGCTCGACCGCGAGACGATGATCGGCGCCCAGGTGTCGACCGCGCAGCTCGAGAAGATCGAGAGCTATGTGGCGATCGGGCTCAATGAGGGGGCTGAGGTGCTGATCGGTGGTCACCGCACGCCGATGGAAGGCGCGCTCGCCGGCGGCTACTACTTCCAGCCGACGGTGCTCAAGGGCCACAACAAGATGAGGGTCTTCCAGGAGGAGATCTTCGGCCCCGTGCTCGCGGTCACCACGTTCCGCGATGAGGCGGAAGCCCTGGAGATCGCGAATGACACGATGTACGGCCTCGGCGCCGGCGTGTGGACTCGCGACGGCAGCCGGGCGTTCCGGATGGGGCGCGCGATCAAGGCCGGGCGCGTGTGGACCAACTGCTACCACCAGTATCCGGCGCACGCCGCGTTTGGCGGGTACAAGAGCTCCGGAGTCGGCCGTGAGAACCACCGCTTGATGCTCGAGCACTACAGCCAGACCAAGTGCCTGCTGGTCAGCTACGACCCGAACCCGATGGGGTTCTTCTAGACCTGTGGGGGCCGCAGTTCAGGCCACTCCGGCGGCCCTCGAGGCGATCAGTCGCCTCGAGGCCGCCCACGGCGCGCTGATGTTCTTCCAGTCGGGGGGGTGCTGCGACGGCACCTCCCCGATCTGCATGAAGGCCGGCGAGCTTCCCGTCGGCCCAGGCGATGTCCGGCTGGGAGAGATCGGCGGCGCCTCGTTCTACATCGATCGAGAACAGTACGAGCGATGGGGCAAGCCGACATTTGTAATCGATGTGTCGCCCGGCGCTGCCGAGGGCTTCTCGCTCGAAGGCCTCGACGGGGTTCACTTCGTAACCCGGACGACGGTTGGTTCATCCGACCTCGGCGGATAGGCTCGACCCGTGTCCCACACCCCGTCTTCCGCCGAGTCGGGTGAGGCCGCTCGCCATTCCGCGCCGATCGCGCGCATCGCCGCCGCGGTGGACGGCTTCCGAGAGGGCCGGGATGCAGCCAAGCTCGCATCGATGATCGCCGTCGCGACGCGCGCGGCGCTGATGCTGGTGGCCGTCCATCCCGATCCGATGGTCGTCCTGCCCGCGGAGATCGGATGGACCGGGATGCGCAAGGAGGCAGAGCGGTTTCTACGGGAAACCCGTGATGCCCTCGCACCGGGTGCCCGCCTCGCGGTCGAGACCGACTGGTCAGTCCCGCGGGCTCTGGAGCGCGTCGTTCAGCGCGAGCACCGCGATCTGCTCGTGGTCGGATCGAGCCGCCGAGGGTCCGAGGGGCGCGTGTGCATCGGCGATCGCACCCGGCAGCTCCTGAGCCACAGCCGCTGTGCGCTGGCGGTGGCGCCCCGCGGGTTCAGCGAGCAGCCGGCTCGCCGCCTCGAGCGGATCGGTGTCGGCTACGACGGGGCTCCCGAGTCCGAGGCCGCGCTCTCGCTCGCCGGCGCGCTCGCCGTCAGCGCCGGCGCGACGCTGTCGGTGCGGTCGGTCGTCGACGACCGCCTCCCGATGGTTGGCTGGCAGTCCGCGGTCAGAGAGCAGGTGGTCACGATGTGGGACGAGGTTCTCGCACCGCACATCGCCGCCCTGCTCGAGCGGGCCCAGAGTGCGTCCGAAGCAACCGGCGCCAAGCTCGCGGAGGTGGACGTTCGGCGTGGCCGCCCTGCCGACGCCCTGATGGAGCTGTGCGAGCAGGTCGACGTGATGGTGATCGGGTCCCGGCGGTGGGGAGGCACGGCTCGTGTTCTTCTCGGCCGCACCGGTGAGGCGCTCATGCACGGGGCAAGCGCCGCCGTCCTGGTCGTTCCGCGAACCGAGGTGTGATGGCGATGCGACGAATCCTTCGATCGCTGACGCTGGCATGGACCGGATCGCTGGTACTCGCCGCTGCCGCTTCGGCGAATACTTCGGCGCCGAGGTCCCCGGTCACGAAGTCGCTCCCCGGTATGCCGTGCTCGGTCACCGCGACGTTCACCCTGGCCCCCGGTGGAAAGATGACCTATGAAGGTGGCGTCAGCTGTGCCGGCGGCGTCGGCGCCAAGACGATCGACGTGGTCCCGCAGGTGTTCAACGTGGTCAACGGTAAGCCGTTGTGGTTCAGCATCAGCCTGGTCGGGCTGTACCAGGGACCGACGCCAGTCAACCCGCTGCGACTAACGGGAAGCACAAGCTACGTGCCTAGCCACACCTACCGGCTCCTCGTCTATGGGAGGGTGACGATGCCGGACGGACGGTCGTCATCGACGACGGTGTGCTCCGCGTGCACAGGCTCACCACAGCTCTCCATCGGCTCCTCCTACACCTACAACGCTCAGCCGCCGTCGGGAACGCAGGTGCCTGGCGTCCCGTGTTCGCTCGGGCAAAACGGCCTCGTGTTCACGGTGGTGAACAGCAGCTATGTGATGAACTACGGCGGCTTCAGCGGCTGCGGTACAAAAGCGGGCAAGCGCAGTCTCACCATCTGCGCGCAGGTCGTGAACCGGATCAACGGGAAGGACATCTGGTTCACGATCAGCGGTTCATGCCTGTCACAGGGACCGGCCTCGGCCAATCCGCTCGGCTTGAGCACCGCGAGAACGGCCTATCTTGGTCACGGGTACCGGATCATGGTCGCGACCACGGTCCAGTATCCCGCCGCTTCCGGCACCGTGACCAAGTCAGCCACCCTGTACAGCGCGTCTGCGGCGCCATAGTGGATGTTCCGACGACATAGGCGCTAGCTGAGGACCCGGGTCGCGCCGGTTATCTCGATCCCGGCTGCGGCGTAGGCCTCGTCCTGCTCGAGCGTCTCGTGCTCGAGCAGCGCCTCGACGAGCGAGTCGAGACGATCTCGGTTGGCGCTCATCAGCTGGGTGACCTGTTCGTGCGCGTCGTCGATCAGCCGCCGAACCTCCTCGTCGACGAGCTGTTGAGTCTGCGGCGAGACTTCGCTGGCGCCCGGGAACGGCATCTGGCTTTCCTCGGAGATCACCGTCACCGGACCGATCACATGGCTCATGCCCCAAAGGCCGACCATGTTGCGCGCGAGCTCCGTGGCCTGCTTGATGTCGTTCTGAGCTCCGGTGGTGACCTCGCTGTACACGAGCTCCTCGGCCACGCGACCACCGAGGGCGACCTTGATCTTGCCGAGCAGATACCGCCGGTCGTAGCTGAACCGGTCGGCGTCGGGCGCGGAGAACGTAATCCCAAGCGCGATTCCGCGCGGGATGATCGAGACCTTACGGACCGGATCGGCACCAGGAGTCAGCATCCCGATCAGCGCGTGGCCCGCCTCGTGATAGGCAGTCCGCTTCCGCTCCTCTTCGGACATCAGGATGCGGCGCTCGCTCCCGAGCACCAGCTTCTCGAGCGAGTCGTGCAGATCTCCCATCGTGACCACGTCGTGCCCCCGGCGCGCTGCGGTCAGCGCCGCTTCGTTGACAATGTTCGCGAGATCGGCGCCGACCATGCCAGGCGTCGTCGCGGCCAGGCGGTCGAGATCGACGTCAGCGGCGAGCGGCACCGACCGGGTGTGCACCTCGAGGATCTTCCGCCTCCCCGCGGTATCGGGCGGCTGGACCGCTACCCGGCGATCGAATCTCCCGGGCCGCAGCAGTGCCGGATCGAGCACCTCGGGCCGGTTGGTCGCGGCGATCACGATCACACCGACCGACGGGTCGAAGCCGTCCATCTCGGTCAGGATCTGGTTGAGCGTCTGCTCGCGTTCGTCGTGGCCGCCCCCGAAGCCACCGATCGCACCGGCGCGCGAGCGGCCGATCGCATCGAGCTCGTCGACGAAGATAATCGCCGGGGCCGCTTCCTTGGCTTGCTTGAACAGGTCGCGTACGCGCGAGGCGCCGACGCCGACGAACATCTCCACGAACTGCGAGGCCGAGATCGAAAAGAACGGGACGCGCGCCTCGCCAGCGAGCGCTCGCGCGAGCAGTGTCTTGCCCGTTCCGGGAGGGCCAGTCAGGAGTACTCCTCGCGGGATCCGGCCGCCCAGCCGGCGGTACTTGTCCGGATCCTTGAGGAAATCCACGAGCTCAGTCAGCTCCGCCTTGGCTTCGTCGATCCCGGCGACGTCGTCGAAGTCGACGGTATGGCCCGATGGCTCGACCCGCTGGGCGCGCGACCGCCCGAACGCCGCGACGCCGCCGACGCCGCCCGAACGCCGCATCCATACGAACAGCGCCACGATCAACAGCACAGGACCGAAGAACAGGAGCAGCGTCAGGAGCGGCGAGTTGCCGGTCGAAGGGGCGGTGGCGGTGATCTGGACTCCCTTTGACTGCAGCAGCGACATCAGGGTGTTGCTGTTGGCGAACTCCGGGATCACGGTCACGAACGCCGTCGCCGGCGTCGTCGCGTCGCTCGGATAGTGCACCGGGCTACGGAATGTGCCGCTGACGGTCGCGCTCTTCGACGAGATCGCACTCACGTTTCCCGCTCGTACCTGCTCGAGGAAAGTCGGGCTGTACGGGATCCGGACCGTCGTCGGCTCGAACCCCATCTTCGGATTCAAGATGACCAGGACCACAAGGCCGAGGACGGTGATCGCGACGAGCACGCCGAGACCGAACGTCGGGTTCGTCGGCGGGGGGCGTTCAGTGTTGTCGGGTCCGGATCGAGGCATATGGCTCTGTCCAATCCCTGTTCAGGCTAGGCGCGAGCATGCGCTCCGTCGACCGGCTAATACCGCCATCCGATGCGGAAAAACCCTGACAGCGGTTAGCTCGAGAGAGCAAGCCGGCCGCTGTCGGCAGGCGATGAGAGGTTTGCGCGCCATTCAGCGATCTCGCGCAGCGCCGCGGTGGGGCGCTCCTCGGTGATCGCGGGCGCACCCGCGAACACCAGTCCGGACTCGGCGTCGACGCAGATGACCTCGCCCTCGGAAAGCAACCGCCCTCCGATCCGCGCGGTCCGCGCTGTCAGATCGAGCTCGAGACCTTCGCAGCCGACCAAGCACGGCTTCCCCAGCTCGCGCGCCACGACGGCCGCGTGAGAGGTACGGCCGCCGGTGCCGGTCAGTACGCCCGCGGACACGGCCACGGCGGCGACATCGTCCGTCACCGTCTCGGAACGAACCAGCACTGGCGCGCTTCCCTCCCGTGCGAATCGCCCGACTGCGGCAGTGTCGAGCGCGAGCGGTCCGGTTCCGACGCCAATGCTTGCTGGGATGGCACGCGTAAGCGCCGCGCCCGTTCCGTTCCCGGACACCACGTGCAGGCGTCGGATCGTGTCGAGATCGAGCGACTTGATCCGGTCGACGGCGGTCCGCTTCGAGATCAGTCCTTCGTGTACCTGGTCGACCGCGATCTGCAGCGCTGCCCAGGGCGTGCGTTTTGCCTCCCGCGTCTGGAGAAGGAACAGCTCGCCGTCCTGGACGGTGAACTCGAACTCCTGGGCATCGCCGAACTCGGCTTCGAGCCGCGGGCACACCCGCTGGATCTCAGCGAGCACGTCCGGTGCGATGTCAGCCAGCGCGCCAGCGCCGTCGAGGCTCAGGCGGCCGGCGACGATGTCCTCACCTTGGGCGTCGGGGAGGAAGTCGAGGTAGAGGTCGGGGTTCCCGAGCGCGGGATCTCGCGTGAAACCGACCCCGGCGCCGGACACACCGCCGGCGTTCCCGAACACCATCCGTTGCAGGATCACGGCCGTTCCCATGTCCGCGGGGATGCCGCGGATCCGGCGGTATTCGCGGGCCTTTGGCCCCTCCCAGGACTCGAGCACGGCGTCAACCGCGGCGATCAGTTGCTCGCCCGGGTCCTGCGGAAACATCACCCCGGTCAGCTCGGCGAACAGCGTCAGATGACCGCGAGCGAGGTCGGTCAGCGCTCCGATCGTGAGCTCTCGCGCGCGCTCGACACCAGCTGCATCGAGGCGGGCTCGCAGCGCCGCGTCGAACGGCTCGTGTGGGCAGCCGTGGACGACCGTCGCGTAGGACTCGACGAGGCGCCGATATGAGTCCCACGCGAGCTTGGGGTTGCCGCTCTCGGCGATCAGACCCTTGACAGACGCGTCACACAGTCCGACGTTGAGAACAGTTTCGAGCATCCCGGGCATCGATGTGGGAGCGCCGGAACGGACCGAGAGCAGCAGCGGCCGGCGCGGATTGCCGAAGCGAAGGCCGGTCGTCCGCTCGAGCGCTTCGAGGGCGCTCGAGACAACTCCCCGGAGGTGCTCGTCGTCGAATCCCGAGCGCATGCGGCGACGCGACACGCTCGTCTTCAAGATCGCTGCGTCCGGCACACGCAACCCGGCTCGCGCTAGCCTCGCCAATCCGAA
>Ga0335081_10015135_pt1 | contig 12478 bp, 8 predicted proteins | sample Lox_Sample_35_FD_206713 | JGI IMG/M metagenome (GOLD analysis project Ga0335081, IMG submission 206713) | Soil microbial communities from Loxahatchee National Wildlife Refuge, Florida, United States - Lox_Sample_3.5 | ecosystem: Environmental > Terrestrial > Soil > Wetlands | place: USA: Florida...
CGATCAGCAGATCGCGGCGCCTGGCGGCCCAGCCGGACGTCAGGTGGTTGCTCAGCCCGCGCTCGCGGGCGGCGAGCACCACCCGGCTCGCCCTCGGACGGCGGGTGCGCTCGTACCGGGCCAGGCCGGTGACCGGATCGGCGGCCTCCGCCGAGAGCGCCGTGGCCAGCACGGCGCCGTCTTCGATCGCCTGGCAGGCTCCCTGTCCGAGATACGGGAGCATCGGATGAGCGGCGTCGCCCAGGACGGTGACCCGGCCCCGGGTCCACTGCGGGATCGGGTCGCGGTCGTAGAGCGCCCACTTGTACCACGTCTCCGTCGCGGCGAAGAGGCGGAGCAGGGACTCGTGCCAGCCGGCGTACCGCTCGGTCACCTCCTGGCGGCTGCACTCGGTGATCCACGACTCATGCCGGTAGCCGGCGTCGTCGTAGTGGCAGACGACGTTGATCAGTTCCTCGCCGCGCAGCGGGTACAGCACGATCGTGCCGTGCGGGCCAAGCCACTGGGACCCTTCAGTGCGGGGCGGGACGCCGCGGACGGCTCCGGTCGGAACGACGCTGCGATAGCAGATCTTCCCGGTGAACCGGGGAGCGTCCGGGCCGAACAGCGACGCGCGCACCGCCGAGTGGATGCCGTCGGCGCCCACGATGACGTCGGCCTCGACCTGGCTGCCATCCGCGAAGCGCGCGACCGCGAGGTCGCCGTCGGGGCGCACCCCGGTGCATCGCCTGCCCAGGGTCACCAGGCCCGCCGGCAGCGCGCCGGCCAGTACGTCGAGGAGATCGGCCCGGTGCACGGTCGCGCCCGTAATGCCGAACGAGGCCGCCTGCTGCTCCCGGCTCGTCTTGCCGATCACCCGGCCGGTCTGCCAATTGCGCATGACCTGCCACGGCGCCTGCCCAGCCACCGCGCGGACGTTGCCCTCCACCCCGATGGCGCGCAGCACCTTCATCGCGTTGGGGTGCAGGGCAACGCCTGCGCCGATTCCTCCCCCGATGATCGCCACGCGTGTCATGTCAGGGCAAGGGGCTCCGTCCCGGTGCACGACGCCTCGGTCGGCAATAAAGCCGCATTCTATTTCTCGGCATAGCGCTCTGGCATTAGCGTTCGGTCATAGTTGTGCGCTGTGGAATTTGTCCGCATCGCCCGACCCCTGGCGGGGCCGAGGGGCGGGTCCGCGGCAAGGTCGTCATCAGCCCCGCAGGACCGGACTACCCTCGGGCAACGGAAACTCATGATTTACCGATCGGTACCTGTTCCGTACATTTGGCCCTAAGCGGCGGATGCGGTTACCGCCGGTGACAACCGTTCACGAGGGACAGGTGCGATGCCCAACGACATCCTTTCGATCTACGCGCAGAGCCAGCCGGACAAGCCGGCTGTGATCGACGACAAGCCGGACGGGACCGTCGTCGTGTGGACGTACGCCGAGCTCGAGGCGCAGGCGAACCGGCTGGCGAACCTCCTGCTCTCGCTGGGAGTCGCGCCGAGCAAGAAGGTCCTGTGGTGCGGGCCGAACTCGCCCGAGGTCGTGGCGGTCATGAGCGCGTCGAGGAAGATCGGCGCGGTCGCGGTGCCGCTGAACTACCGGCTGACGCCGGAAGAGGCGCTCTACGTCATCAACCACAGCGACGCCGAGGTCGCCTACGTGGACCACGAGCAGGCGCCCATGTTCGCCGCACTGCGGGACCAGCTGGAGAAGGTGCGGCACATCATCGCGGTCGGCGGCCCGGACCTGAAGACTGCGGACGGGATGCTGACCGGCGCCGACATCGCGGCCGCGCCGGCCGATGCGTCCGACGTCGGGGACGCGGCCGGAACCGGCGGGACGATGATCTACACCTCCGGCACGACCGGCAAGCCGAAGGGCGCGGTCCGGTCCGGCGCTCCCGATCCGGAACTCCTCGGCGCCCTGCTCGGCCTGCTCGGCTATCGGCCCGACGACGTGTACATCACCTCCGGGCCGCTGTACCACAGCGGCCCTGGCGCGTTCATGGGCATCGGGATGCTCTTCGGCCAGACGATCGTCGTGCAGCGCAAGTTCGACGCCGAGGACTGGCTGCGGCTGGTGGACAAGTACAAGGTGAGCTCGACGTTCTCGGCGCCCGCGCTGGTCCGGATGATCTGCGCGCTGCCCGCCGAGGTCAAGGACCGCTACGACCGCTCCCGTATGCGCGTGATGATCGCCAACGCTGCACCGTGGAGCTTCGCGCTCAAGCAGCAGTACGTGACGGACTTCCCGGCGGAATCGCTGTTCGAGGTCTACGGGTCGACCGAGCTCGGCGTGGACACCGTGCTGCTGCCCGCGGATCAGATGCGCAAGCCCGGATCCTGCGGCAGGCCGGCTCCCGGCATCGAGATCGCGCTCCTCGACGACGACGGCAACGAGGTCACCGGGACCGGGCCGGACCATGCCGGAGAGGTCTTCGTGCTGTCCAAGGGCTCGTTCGACGCGTACTACAAGAACGACGCCAGCTACGAGGCGAACAGCCGCGGCGACTACCACACGGTCGGCGACGTCGCGTACTGGGACGACGAGGGCTTCCTGTACATCTGCGACCGCAAGACCGACATGATCATCTCCGGCGGCATGAACATCTACCCCGCCGAGATCGAGGCGGCGCTGGAGCAGCATCCCGAGATCTACGACGTCGCGGTGTTCGGGATCCCGTCGGAGGAGTGGGGGGAGGTCGTGCACGCGACGGTCGTCCGGTCGCCGGGATCGTCGCTGACCCCCGAGGAGATCTCCGCGTTCGCGCGCGAGCACCTGGCCAGTTACAAGGTGCCGCGGTCGGTGGACTTCATGGACGAGCTGCCGCGCACCGGATCGGGCAAGATCCTCAAGCGCCGGCTCCGGGCGCCCTACTGGGCCGGCCGCAGCGCCCAGGTCGGGTAGCCCGGCGGAATCGAACAACGGGAAAACAACGGCTGAATATCAGGTGACCAGGCATTATTCGGCCCGGCTTGGCATTTGCCGCGCAGCGCCCGGCGCGTATCAATGGCTTCGCGGGCCGCGCCCGCTAGAAGCGGCCGTCGCCGCGTACCACAAGCACATCGGCCAGGCCTGCGGAGAAGGGTAAGCACCCGGGCTCAGCGTCCCGTGAGGCGAGCGCTGATCCTGGCCAGGACCTCCGGCAGGATATAGTCCGGGCTGACGTAGATGGCCCGTTCGGCCTCCTGCGGCGGCTCGAGCAGAGAGATGTCCCGCCGCATCTTGGCCTCGGGGATGCTGATGCGCGTCCGCGCGTTCGCCTCCCGGCGTTCGTCGATTACCGACAGCGGGGTGTCGAGGTAGACGAGCACCAGCTCGGCCCAGTGCGCCTTCGCGACGGCGGCGAGCTTTCTGCGGTCGTCGCGCTCGAGCAGCAGGTCGTCATAGATCAGGGACTTCCCGCTGGCCAGGATCGCGGCGATCTCCCGGCGGGCGATGTCCTGGACGAAGTCGTGCTCGGCAGCCATCGATGCGCCGGCCGGCGCCAGGCGGCTGTATACCGGATAGATCTCGAAGTCATAGGAGAGCAGCCTGATGCGCAGCTCCCGGCTCACCGCCCCGGCCAGGACGGACTTACCCGCGAACGGCAGCCCGCACATCGCGATCAGAACCGGCACGACCGCAGCCTAGACGAGAACACCCCGGATGCCTGGCTCCGGGCCATCAACGACCTACGCATATGGCTTTGGCCAGGGAATTTACACGGGTGCGCCGCCAGGGACTCGAACCCCGAACCCGCGGATTAAGAGTCCGCTGCTCAGGAGTTCTATTCACGCAATCTACCAGTATCTTTGCGCTAGTACGCTGGCAAGACATCCGCAACCCGCCGAGGCGGAATACCGTCTGCGGACGGCTTATGCCGCGTAGTACCGGGACATCCGAGCAAACGTGGAGCAAACATGGAAGCCGCATGGTCTAGACCATTGTGGAAGGATCATCACCACAACCGGGTAAGTGGTTTACGGCTGTGCGGGGACCACCGCGCGGGAACCGATTGAGCGGTGGACACGGTCCGTAACTCCGCTGTCTCGGTAGCACGCACCGAGGTGGCACGGAAGCTGCGGCATCGCCGTGAGAGCTACACCTTCGGTGTACCGGCTGTGCGCCCCGGATGAACCCGTATGGCCACGAGCGTCGGCGGATCTGGCCTTGCGGGCTCGTCTTACTTCAGCCTGGTGCCCTTGCCGGACTGGTCAGCGAAGATGAGCAAGCGCCCAGAAGGGATGAGCAAGCGCCCCGAAGGCTCACCAGGACCGTAACACCGCAGCTCAGCGCGCTGGGCTGGAGGGGGTCCATGGGGCGCCGTCGGTAACCGGGCTGAGGATGCCTTGTGGAGGGTGGCGCGGGCGGCTTTCGCGGTCTTCTTGTCCGGGTGGTGCTGGCCGATGACGGCAAGCGCCTGGTAGGCGACTTGGTGCCGGGACCGCCACATCTTCTCGAACATGGCGGCCTCGGAGGTCCGGCTGGCTTCCTCGCGCACCGCGCTCGCGACCTCTGCCGGATCCTTGCTGCCTTCGTAGGCGGCGATGATGCCGTGTGAGGCAATGACCGCGCTGTCGCAGTGGATGGGCTCAAGCCCGGGCAGTGGGTTGTCCCAGAAGTCACGGCCTGCCCGCCGGTTCAGTTCGGCGGCCGCGTAGGGGCGGACCTCGGGCATGGCGAGCGCTTCCCGCCAGGCCTCGTCGGTGTCGCCGGGGATGCCCGCCGCGATCTGTACGCCCGTTCGCAGGTACAGCGGGCTGTCGCCTTGGGCCGCGGCCTCCGTCAGCAGTTCGGTCACCGCGCTGCCCGGCTCGCGTGCCGTCAGCCAGCACTCCAGTTCGCGCCCGAACGCCTCGCCGGACATGCCGAGCCGGCAGACGAGCACCTGGTAGGGGGTCAGTTCCGCGGAGCCGGGCAGGTGCTCTAGGTGCGCGTTGTGGAGTTGCCCGAGCATCGCCCACGTGCCGAGTGGCGTGAGAGTCACGGTCTGGCCGTCGATCTTGAGCACGCCGAGTTCCTCGGCGAGGCCCAGGTAGCCCCGGGTCGGGTCACCATGCTTGGAGATCCAGGCGGCCCACGCGTGCTCCGCGGCCGATGGGGTCATGCCCTCGGTCGCCCCTAGGGCGATCTCGTCGGAAAGTTCGGTAACCGTGGCGGTTCCGTGCTGCTCCAGCATCGCGAGCAGCGGGAAGTTGCCGATGCCGTGGAAGTCCAGTGGCGCGGGATTGATGGCCTCGGGAAGCAGGTCCTCGACGCCGTGCGCGAACAGGGCGTTGAGCGCGCCGTCCCATGCCGTGCGGATCTGGGCGTCGGTTTGTTCCGTCGCTGTGTCCAGACCCTGGTGGCGGCGGACGGCGCCGTGTTCGGTGTGGAGGTACCCCGCGTGGAAGGCGATCTCGTAGATCCAGTTGAGCCTGCGGGTGATCTCGTCGGTCAGCGTGCCGTCTTCCGCGACGAGGCCGAGCGCGCGGGCCGCATCCAGCTTGGTTCCGGGAGCCTGCCAGCCGTCTGCGATGGGGATCTGCTCGTCGCCTACCCATTCGGCCAGTGCCCGCGCCAACCGCATGACAGGCAGGGCGCGCATCGTCGCGGCGAGTTCTTCGCCGGCCGGGAACCGCACCGGGATGACCGATGGCAGGATGATCGACTTCTTCCTCTTCACTTGCTTCCCCCCGTGTTCACCTGTTTCCTCCCGCGGCCCGGGGCATCTTCGCCTTGTCGAGGCGCTCGTGGAGGGCGGGCCTGTTCCAGTAGCGCTCCCGGATGCCGAGGACGCGCTTGCTGAACTGCTCCGCTTGGTCTTGGCGCTCGGCGACCTCTCGCAGGTCGCGTAGCAAGGAGACCGCGAGGTTGTATTCGCTGGTCTTCTTCGCAGAGATCATCTCGTCGACCCGTTTCCACGGCGCATCTCCCTCGGCCGCGAGGTCATCGAGACGCTTGGCGTGCGCCGCGGCCTTGGCAGCGGCCCGGCGTCTTTGCTGCTCCCGGCGGCGTTCCTCCTCGGCGTGTTTCCGTTCCAGCATGCGGGCGTCAGACGCCTCCAGCAATTCTGCCGCTCTCCGCGCCGAGGCGGAATGATCCGCAGTGGCCGTGGTGTCGCGGAAGCGGCGGAGCAGCAGCGCCTGTGCCTGCATTTCCTGGCCGCTGGCGAGCATCGTCAGCAGCGTGTCCTTCTCTGCCGCGGGGAGAGTGAGAACCCACGCGGCCGGTGCGCCGGGCTGGGACTCTCCGGCTTGCGGGCTTGCCTCGGCGGCCACGGCCAGCAGGTCCTCGTAAATCTCCAGGAAGTCGGCGATCGCTTCCAGCGGTGCACTGAGTTCCCCGAGGCCGGCCGGGACGGGAGGCTCGGTCTCGTCTTCGAAGTCGTCATCCTCCTGGTCGGCCCGCTGGATGCCGAGCAGCCACGCCAGGTACAGCAGCCGCAGGTCTCCGGCGGCCAGGTCGGACCGGGCCTGGACCATGCCCGCGAGCAGGCCGCTGCCTTCCAGCCACTCATCGTCGGGGTCGCGGTCCAGGCAGAGGTCGATGATCACGTGATCGGCGGTCTCGGTCACCGACGCGGCATCGCTGTGGCAGTACCGTCTGGCGGTCTGCGCGTCGAGGACCGTCTTCGGGAGACGGAACATCAGCCGCCGCGTGCCCCAGTTCGCCAGGTAGCAGAACGCATCGAAGTAGCGTTCCATCAGCTTCTGCGGTTCGCCGCGGAAGTCGCCGTAGTTGTACTCGTTGACAAAGCTGGTCGCCGTTATCTCCGCGCGGCTCGACAGGCTCCGCAGTTCCTTCTGCTGCTGCCTAGTCAGCGGCTTGTCCAGCGCCTGGAACTCGTAGTACTGGTACTCGCTCACGCGCGACCCGCCCAGCTCCGGCGGGCGTCGATCGTGGCCTTATGGACCAGCGCGTCCAGTTCTTCCTCGTTCAGTTCCAGCACGAGCGACGGCGTAGGCGGAAGACCGCTTTCGCAGTGCCTTATCGGCTGATTCAGGCGCACGTGGTTGATGATCACCCGATCGATCATGCTGTGCCGGCGGAGGGCGACGCGAGGTTGTCAAGTCGGCGCATGAACGATGCTGCGCTGCTGGTCAGAGTGGCTAAGGTGTCGCAGGGAGAAGAGTTACGGATAGCGATCGGCAGGCCCGTAGGGTTCGGGTTTTCGAACCTACCGGCGGCAACTGCGATTGGCAGGCCTGTTGTGACCTCTGCGAACGGGATGCTCAGCCAGTGGCCGATGCCGTGCTCGCCACTCTGGGCGGCGGAAGGGCGCCTCGTCTTCCGTGATGGTGTGCATCTCGCTGGCCAGGATTGCTGCCTCGGCGCGGGCGGCGGCGAGCGCGCGGCCGGCAGCCTCGGCGTCGAGGGCGGTTTTCGAGGCGCACCATCGGGTCCAGCCGGGCAGCAGGGGCAGCGCCTTATTGACCCAGGCCGGCTCGTAGCTGTCGCGCAGGATTGACGCGCACGCCTGGATTCGGTGCGGGGAGCAGGCGTAGAACGCGCGCTCGTCCGGGGGCACGTCAGGTCCCCACTCGGCCAGGAGCAGTTCCAGTGCTTCCGCGGCCTCGTCGCGGGCATCCGGGGAGTTGCCGGCGTGCTCGGCGTGCCAGTCGAGGAAGTCTTCGATAGCGGAATCGAAGGAGCCCGCGGGGGAGCTGGATGGTTCCCTGGACAGGAGACGGCCAAGGGAGGCGGTCAGGGCACTGGCGCGGCGGGACAGTCTCGGGAGCTCGCGGAGGAACTCTGCTGGCTCACCGCCGAGCACGGACTCGGCTTGGGGGGAGTCGGCTAGGGCCGGGTCCAGCAGGCCGATGCCCAGCTCTGGCGGGCAGGAGGCGAGTTCGGCGGTGGCGGCGGGCGGTCCGGCGAAGGCGCGCCACTCCGCGAGGGCCTCGGCGGCCGAGCCATACGCCCCGGCTGCGACCACGAGGCCGTCCGCGCACCAGTCGAGGTCCCAGCCGTACCAGTGATCAGGGTCAGCCGGCCGGCCCGGGTCGCTGAACGGCGCGATGAGCAGGAAACGCGCGCCATAGGCATCGCGTGCCACGCGGACGTCCGCGCCTGCGGTCGGCTGGTACCAGGGAACGGGGATACCGGGCACGGGAGTGAGCCCACGCCCGGCGATCACGTCGGCCTCGGCTTCCAGGTCATCCAGGCTTTCCTCGTCGGCCAGCCCGCAGCAGAACGCCCAGAGCTTGGGCCACTCCTTGCCGTCGGCGGCGAAGTCAGCGCCCATCGCTTTGATGGCGGCCTCAGCCAGTGCCCGCAGCCAGCCCGCCGGTGTCAGCCCGGTGCCGGGGCCAGGCCCGCTGAGCCGCTCGTAGAACTCGTCTCCGGCGAGCCGGCCGGAGAGGGCCTCGATGTCGAGCAGGCGGGTAGGCCACTCCGCGGCATGCACCCGGGCTAGGACCCTGTCGTGCGACTCCGCCCACCACGGCCAGCTCCTGCGGCCAGGGCCGAAGGAACCGGCCCACCGGGATTGCTGGCGGAGAAGATCGGCGGCATCGCGTTCTTGCAGCTGCTGGACCCGGCGCTGAGGGTTACCGCTCAGCCCCTTGCCTTGTCTGCGCTTCGTGGACTTGCCCGGCCTGCGCTTCCTGGAAGCCACGCCCGACAGCGTAGCGGCTCAGGACGGTACCTCCGCCGGATACACGCCCGTCAACACCGGAGCCCGCTCGCGCCGCCGCAGAAGAACTGAAGAACTGCGGCCTAGCTCGCGCCGTCGATTGCGTGGAAGATCGTCAAGGACGCGGACTACGACGCCCTCGCGGTCACCACGTTCGGGGAGGTGTTCAAAGCCGAAGGACTGCGGATCATCACCACCTCGCCGAGGACGCCGAGCATGAACGTCGTCAGCGAACGCGTCATCGGGACCCCCGCCGCGGACTGCCGGGCCGGATCTTGATCCTCGGTGACCGCTACCCGGTTCTGGTGCTCTGCGAGTCCTTGGTCCATTACGACCGCCACAGGCCGCGCCAAATCCAGCAACAGCGGCCCCGGACATCGAAAACGCAGTCCGTCCGGGACGTGCCGGCCCGCGGTCGTCCGCGGAAAACCCATCGTCGCCGGAGTAATCAGCGAATATCACCATGCCGCGTAACCTAGGTTCAGCGCCAAGAAGCAGGGCTAATCAAGGGGGGACCGGGGTGAAGGTATCCGAGCCAGATATGAATCTGGAGCTTGCTATCCGGGTCCGGACTACCGGTGAAGTCTCCCGGGAACTTCGCGGGAAGGTCGAGGCAGTCGTCCGTCTCGCAACCGGCGAGCTGGGGGGCAAGTGAGGCCACAGCAGGTCCCCCGGCCGTGTCACCTGGACCATCTCTCTGACGACGCGCGAGGCTATCCGGTTATCTCGACCGTGGCGAGAGACAAGGTGAGCGCGGACTTCGGCTCGATCAACGAGGTCCGGAAACTTGCCCTCGCCACGTTTGACTGGTGCGCGGTATGCGGATTGCCATTCGAGGAAGATGAATCGCGCTGGCAGGCCATCCCGGGGGAAGACTGGAGGGCACGCCAGCGCGACGGCGGGTGGTTCGTCAACGAGGCGCCGGTACATGAGATATGCCTGCTGTACGCGGCTCAGGTTTGCCCGTACCTTTCGTCGCCGTGGCACCGGATGGGAGATGAGTTCCGGGCTGGCCAGCGAAGGGATGAACGGATCAGCCTGGTCGGCTTTGAACGTACCTCGCAGGTGCTGGCGCTGCGATCCGGGCTGCAGCAGGACCTGCATACCCTGCATTTCAAGCAGGAAGGCGTCCTGGGCGAGGTCTCTTACTCGCGTCCGGGGGAGCTGGCTGACCGATATGCGGCTCTGCTGGCGGACGAGGAGGTACCAGCGTTGTCCAGCGCCGAGGCTGGACTCGTCGGACTGTTCAACGAGCACAGTGACGAGGGCGCTGCCGTTACTGGTGCCGCTCTCATGGCTGGCGCTAGCTTCCTGAAGAATGTGTTCAGGGTTCAGGGCATGGCGACCTTCGCCAGAACGCCTGCTTATCGCGGATTGGCGCTTCAGTTCCTTGATCTGCGGAAGCTCGCCGAGTTCGGAGAGGGAAGCGAAGATCCGGCGAGCAGGTTCATGTCCGCCTGGGTGCTGGAGCGCCAGGACAAGCTGCCGGAGCTTCTCGCGGGATGGCGGCAAGCAGGGGACAGACTCGCCAGATCGCGCGGTCTCGTGGCATCGCGTCCCAAGCCGCAGGGCAGCGGAAGGACTATCCCGAAGAATGCCCCCTGTCCATGCGGGTCCGGGCGCAGGGCAGGACGCTGCCACCCGGCAGGACTGTAACCGCCAATTACCTATGCCGGGCGAGTGCCTGGATGTGCAGGGACGTGCAGGACGAGGTTGAGGCCGGGCGGAGGAGCCGAGACCACCCGGCAGAAGACGATCACGCTCGATACCGGCCTACCCGGTGTGCGTCGCGTTCGGAGGCGACTCCCAATCGAGTATCCGTCCGAAGATGAGCCGCAGGAGCCCCAGCCGTTCGACCAGGCCGCGGTCAACACCGCACTCGCCGGGATTCTCCGCTCTTAATCTTAATTGTCATGCCCTTGACACCGACCGCTGTTGCGACAGGTGATGCGTATCCTGTGGGTACCGAGGCTGCTGTCATGGCCGCTGACCTGGCCTATCGGGCGAGTGCGCTCGCGGATTGCTGCGCGAGCGTCTCGCGGTCGGGCACTGTCAGGACTTACCGCGTGTCTCTACATTCGCCTATCTGGCAGTACTCCGCTACAGGGTTCAGCTCTCCTCGTACCACGCCCACTCGGGGCACTCGTCTGCCAGCGACGGCAACGACAGGTGCAGTGAGTTCACCTTCTTGTACACCGTACGTGCGAGGTCGTCTGCCGCGCCGGGCAGGCCCATCCGAACAAGCAGCATGTCCTCGTCGGTGTCATCGCGGCATGCGTACAACCCGAGCAGGACAGCGATCGCGATATCGGCGGCCGCCCGCCGGGCACCGCGTTCCTTCCGCCAGGTGAGGTCATCGATATACGGCTGGAGGACGTCCAGGACCCGTCCCCGCGCCGCATCGACGGATACCGGCCCGCTGGGGCGCAGCGCCCGCAGCCTGGCCGTGATCTGGTCGGCAAGCTCCGGATCGTTTTCCACGACTAGCAGCGTGGAGGTGATCTCCTCCGCCTCGGCGGCCAGTTCAGGGTGCCGGAGGAGCAACTCGGACAGCAGGACAGACCGCTCGTGATCGGACAGCTGTCCCTTCCAGGAACGCACAACACCATCATGCCGCCAGGCTGAGAGTAAGGACGTTCCCGGCGCACCGTCACCCCACGCCGACGTCAGCCACGCCAGGTCGGTCACGGCCTTGTGCCGCGCGTCCTTCTCGCGCGTGAACAGCTCGCCGGTCTTCTTCAGCACGAGCGTGTACGGCCGTCCCTGCCGCCGGGTCTGGTGCCGCACCGGTAGCCCGGCCGAGTCGATCCGGGTGTGCACGTGCCGCCGCCCGTCGGTCGCCAGCGGCCACTCGAAGACCCGCCGCGTCCGGGAACCGAGAAACGACCCCAGCGTGCCGCACAGGTCGCACCCGCACCCGGTCCATCCGATCGACCAGTCATCTTCGTCGCGCAGCGGCCGCGCGATGATCGCGCCGAGCCGCTCCGCGCAGTCCCGCGCGACCACATCGAGCCCCGCTGCCCGCCGCGCGGCCGCCGGCAGCTCGGCCGCCGAACGCAGCGCCGGCATCAGGCACCCCAGCACGTTGTCCCCGTACCCGCGCAGCGCCGCCACGATCTCGTCCCGCAGCTCGCCGTCGGCCGCCTCCAAGAGCCGTACCAGCGGCGAGCTCAGCATTTCCAGCTGCGGCTGGCGGATCCCGGCCCGCGCGGTGATGGTCCACTGCCGCAGCTGGTCGCTCATCCAGCCCCAGACGCCGGCGGCCAGCAGCCGTGCCGCCTGCGGATCCCCGGCGGCACGCAGTGCCCCGCACAGCCCCGGCAGCCTCTCGACCCACTCGTACCTGTCCGTTTCGAAGTAGTGCTCCGACCTGAACCATCCGTCGATGACCCCGCGCGTCCACTCCTCGCCGTACTGCCCGGCCGCAGCCGCGAGCCCGCCGGCGTGCTCCGGCGCGACCGTCTCCACCCGGAACGGCTCCAGCAGCATCGCCGCCGTCCCGGCTGTGCCCAGGCCCGCCGCCACGTCCAGCGCCGTACCCAGCAGTCCCGCCCGTGATCCGATCTTGTTCCAGAACGGCGCGAGCGATTCCGCGGCGGCACGTGCCCCGTCCAGGTCTCCGGCCCCGATGCGGGCGTGCAGCTCCGACAGCGCCTCCTGCGACCCGGCTTCGGCACGCGCCGCGAACGCCCCGTCCCGCGGCCACACCACGACCGCGGCCCGACGGTACCACCGGTCCAGCGTGTTGCCGTAGTTGCCCATGTAGCCCTCGTACTCGGACTGGCAGGGCGCCAGATCCGCGCTGGGGGTGGTGGCACACACCTCGGAGTCAGGGACGTGCAGCGAGACCGGCTCACCGCCCGTGCCGTCCGGGCTGGTCCACCAGCCGA
>Ga0335081_10015136_pt1 | contig 12477 bp, 8 predicted proteins | sample Lox_Sample_35_FD_206713 | JGI IMG/M metagenome (GOLD analysis project Ga0335081, IMG submission 206713) | Soil microbial communities from Loxahatchee National Wildlife Refuge, Florida, United States - Lox_Sample_3.5 | ecosystem: Environmental > Terrestrial > Soil > Wetlands | place: USA: Florida...
GCCGCCGAACATCCACATATTTCCCGAGGTATCGATCCACGAGTTCACCCAGTACCGGGCTCCCGGATCGCCGCCGGATTGTTTTCCCTTAGTCCCGTAACTTCCATTCTGCGCTACGACATCCGCCCCGTTGATCCACGTCCACTCGCCGATGCACACCACCTGCACATTGGTGACGTCCGCATTCGCCGTTCCGGTGGCGTTGTTGATGGTGCAACTCTGCGCCGGGCTCGATGGCTGCGTCTGCACCGTCACCGTGTACGCCGTTCCAGCCGCGATTGGAGTAGAGAACGCAAACGTTCCGTTCGTGACGAAGGTCTCGCTGTTGGCGTTGTTGTACTCGAGCACCACGCCCGTGCTCGAAGGATTGGCCGACAGATCGTAGATCGTACCGCCCAGCGTGAACGTGTTTCCGGTCCCGCAGGTCACGGCGATGGTCGTCACATTCCCGGTGGCCGTGCCCTGGCCGCCCGCCACTGTGCAAGTCTCCCCGGTCGGTTGCGTCAGTACGGTCACGTTGTAGGTGCTGCCCGAAGGCACATTCGTCGGGAACGTAAACGACGTTGCTCCTGAATTGACCGTTACGTTCTGATTACCGTTGCTCCCGGTATCCATCAACGTCATCGTGCCGGTCAGCCCCGTGATCGTTCCGCCGATGCTGTAGGTCACCGTGCCCGTACAACTCACCGCAATGTTCGTGACATTCGCATTCGCGGTCCCTGTTCCGTTGGTGACCGTGCAGGTCTGCCCCGAAGGCTGTGTCTGGACGGTCACGGCATAACCGGTGCCCGCAGGAACCGCCGTCGGGAACGTGAACGACGTCCCGCCGGAGTTGGCGGTTACCGTCTGGTTGCCGCCGGTGCTGGTATCCAGCAATGTCATAGTGCCGGTCAGGCCCGTGATCGATCCGCCAATCGTGTAGGCAGTCACGCACGTCACCGCAATATTCGTGACGTTCGCATCTGCCGTTCCGCTGCCGTTCGCGACCGTGCAGTTTTCTCCCGTCGGTTGCGAAGAGACGATTACCGAATACGTGCTGCCAGATGGCACGGCCGTCGGGAATGTGAATGTTGTTGCCCCCGACAAGACCGTCACCGTTTGCGTGCCGTTGCTTCCTGTATCCTGCAGCGTCATCGTGGCCGTCAGCCCCGAGACTGTTCCGCCGATCGTGTAGGTCGTCGCCACGCACGTCACTGCAACCGTGACATTCGCCGTCGCCGTACCAGATGCGTTCGATCCCAGAGTGCAGGTCTGTCCCGTCGGCTGCGTCAAAACCGTCACGGCATACGTGCTGCCGCTCGCGATCTGCGTCGCAAATGGGAAGGTTCCATTCGTCGTGACCGACAGGTTGTCTGCGCCGTTGTCCTGCAAGACGAGCCCCATCCCGGTCAGGCCCGACACCGCCGCGGAGATCGTGTAGAGAGTCGCATTACATGTCACGTTAACGGTGACATTCGCGTTGGTGACGGTACCTGTTCCGTTGGTGACTGTGCAGGTCTGTCCCGAAGGCTGAGTCAGAATTGTCACGGCATACGTCCCACCGCTGGCAATTTGAGTCGCGAAGGGGAATGTTCCATTTCCTGTAAGCGACAGGTTGTCTCCGCCGTTATCCTGCAACACCATTCCGGTTCCCGTCAGCCCGGTGACTGCCACGCTGATGGTATACATCGTTATGAGCGGAGCGCATGCAACGCTCACTGTCGTCACGTTGGCGTTTGCGGTGCCGGTTCCGCTGCTAACCATGCAGCTTTGTCCAGCTGGCTGCGTCTTCACTGTGACCGCATACGAAGCTCCGGCAGCCACCGGAGTTGCGAAGGTGAATGCTCCGTTGGCGGTCAGCGACAGATCGTCCCCGCCATTGTTCTCAAGCACAACAGTTCCGCCGTTCAGTCCCGAGAGCGTTCCACCAATCGTGAATCCTGACACGCTGCAAGTTACAGCGATGTTTGTCACATTAGCGGATACCGTCCCGGTGCCATTTGCGACTGTGCAGCTGTTTCCAGGAGGAGGCGTCGCTACCGTCACGCTGTAGGATGAGCCCGAGTCCACCGCGTTCGGAAAGGTGAATGAGCCGTTCTGGTTCACGGTGACCGTCTGAGTTCCCATCTGCAGGATGACGCTGTCGCCCGATGGAATGCCGGCCACCGTTCCACCGATCGTGAACGTCTGCTGCACTCCATTCAGGTTCCCGCCACCGCAGGCCACCGTCGCCACAACAGCAATCACCATCACCGCAAGCAGAGATATGCGCGAGTTCATCTCACCCTCCAACCCGCATGTCGACTTTTTGTCGCAAGAAAAAAATTTAGGCCGTTGCGAAACCTACCCCAGGGATCTCGTTGGCCAGAACAGGTGGGGAAGTGTAGGAAACAAATTGCAAATTCGTGGATTCCAAGCCTGGCGCACTTCGCGGATAAACGCGCCCCGGAATTTTATCGGAGTTAACGACTAAAACAATGGCCGGAATGGGTAGCGAATACAAAGCGAAATACCCAAAGTGCATCTCGCGCTAAGTGATCAGCGGCCAAAAAATTAGCGCCATCCCACGCGCGATGCGCGAAATGTATGCAGAAAGCTGCACGGTTTTCGGATCGCACCTCACCTTATCTTTTTGCACAGCTGGCGGCCCTGCGTTGTGACATCTGACCTTGCCTTCCACAGGAGATCAGGCTCATCCTCGTCAAGGCGGAGATGGCACGCACTGACCAACTCCGAAATCCAGTAACTCCCGTCGAATCAAGATTTTGCCCGCAAGTGATTGAGCGCGAGAGATTATTTCTCAAATTGGCTGTAAATCGAAGATGCCATTAGGGCGAGGGGGAGGGGGGTATGCCTTCGAAAGCCTTAAATCCGACAAAACAAATCTCGCGAGAAAGAGCTCGAAAAGCCGATCCAAAATTTATTTTAAGGATTCCGCACGGCGCAAATCGAAGGAGATGAAGTGGTTCTTCCTCTGTGATTCCCCGTGTCCCCTGTGCTGAAACAGAAGGTGACGTAACTTCGATTGTGTAAAAGCGAGAGGGTGTAAGTTGGCTTTGCCTGACAAGCAGAAGCCATTCCTGAAAAGGAGACCTACACCCGATGGCGAAGATAATCCCGATCGACGAGCATTTCCAACATTTTCTGAGCGAGCTGAAAGAGAGTTTCTGGGGAGATCTGTACGGGCAGACGCGGCAAGCATGGCAGCGATTTTTCGAACAAGAGTCAGCGCGGCAGCGCGATCGCTTCTCGGGGTGGGCAGCGTATGAGCGTCGGCAGGGAAAGCGGCGTGATTACCGCAACGGCTACTATGAACGGGATTTCGTCACCCGTTTTGGCACGATCCGCTTGCGCATCGCCCGGACTCGGGAGAAGAGCTTTCTGCCGGTGGGACTGAGACGTTTTCAGCGACGAGCCGAAGAAGTATCGCTGCTGATCCGGGAGGCCTTTCTGCGTGGGATCTCGACCCGTCAGGTGGGACGGGTGGTAGCCACAATCACGGGTGAGACGGTGAGCGCGCAGACGGTATCGAAGTTGACCCGCGATCTGGACGAGGCGGTGCGCCAGTTCCATCAGGCGCAGTTGAGCGATGACTACGTCTATCTGTTTCTCGATGGGGTGAGTCTGCGAGTGCGCCGGACGACGGGCCGCAAACAGGTGCAGATGCTGGTGGCCTATGGGATCCGGCAGGACGGCAGCCGCCACCTGTTGGCCTTTTTGCGTAGCCAGGGTGAGGGACAGGCCGACTGGGAAGCCCTCTTGCAAGATCTGTACCGGCGCGGGCTGGAAGGTCGAGCCCTGCAGTTGATTCTCACCGATGGCTGTGCGGGGCTGGCGGCGGCGATTCGTACTGTTTATCCCCGGGTTCGCCACCAGCGCTGCTGGGTGCACAAGATGCGCAACATCCTGGAGAAGGCCCGCAAGTGTGATTACGATGAGGTCAAAGCCGGAGCTCAGGCCATCTACCTGGCAGACAGCCGAACTCAGGCGGAAACCGCGTTCCGCCGCTTCCGCGCCCGCTGGCGCAATCGTTATCCCGCGGTCGTGAAGCGGCTCGGGCAGGACTTGCCCGAGTTGCTGGCCTTCTTCGCTTTTCCCCGACATCTGTGGCGCAAACTGCGGACTACCAACGTGATCGAGCGCTGCTTCGTCGAAGTCCGCCGTCGTACTCGCCCCATGGTGTGCTTCGTGAACGTGGAAAGCGTGGACCGCATCATCTACTCCATTTTCCAGCGTTTCAACCTGGAATGGAAAACCCGCACCCTCAACCTATTTACACAAGCAGCTTGACATCACCCGGTCGGGTCGCCTGACTTTACTAAACGCACGAAGCACGTCCACAATAGAAGGTTCGACTGCAAACCTGGAATCGAGAAGGAGCGTCATGGTCGTTGCAACTGGTGAACTTATTCGCGCGATGAATTACGTGGATGACATTAACGCAACTCTCCGCCGGATCGCTATCTACATCCCGAGCATGAGTGCCGAGGAGCGCAAGCGCCTCGCTGAATCTCTTCGCGGCGCCGCGACCGCGGTGAATAATGCGGTGGCTGAACTGGAAAAGGCGGACAAGTAGGTGGCGCGGGTCCAAACGATTGCAGTCATTGGCGCCGGAATTATGGGCCGCGGCATCGCGCATGCGGCGGCGCTCGGCGGGTATCGCACCATTCTCGAGGACTTGCTTCCGGGAGCGCTGCGAAATGCTGAAAGCGAGATACGTGCCAATCTCGATAAGGCCGTGGAACTCGGCAAGGTCACTGCACCCGAGGCCGATTTTGCCTTCCGCCGGCTCGAATACGCAGGTTCGGTCGAAGAAGCTGCCCGCGAGGCCGATCTCGTCATCGAAGCGGTTCCGGAGGAGATGGAATCGAAGATCGAAATCTTCACTCTCCTCGACAAGATATGCCGACCCTCGACAATCCTCGCCTCTAATACCTCTTCGTTGAGCGTCACCGAAATTGCCAGCGTGACCTATCGCGCGAAGAAATGCGTGGGGATGCACTTCTTCAATCCCGTCCATAAGATGAAATTGCTCGAGATTGTTCGCGCGCTCGAGACCGACGACGAAACTCTCGCGACCGCCGTCGAAGTTGGAAAGCGTATGGGTAAAGAGGTTGTCGTGATCCGCGAATCGCCAGGCTTCATCACCAGCCGCATCAATGCCATGATCGGCAACGAGGCTTTTTACATGCTGCAGGAGGGAATTGCCACGGCGGCGGACATCGACAAGGCATTGAAGCTCGGCCTGAATCATCCCATGGGACCGTTCGAGTTAGTCGATCTCGTAGGCCTCGACACGCGCCTCAGCATTTTGGAATATCTGCACAAGTCATTGGGGGAGAAGTATCGTCCCGCTCCGCTTCTGGTCCAATATGTGAAATCCGGGCGTCTGGGAAGAAAATCTGGGCGCGGAGTGTACGAATATCCGGAAGAAAAGAAGGCAAATCCTGCTTCCACGAAGTAGTTTCTCCTAGCGCGGTCGTCGTCCAAAGCTCAAACCGGAAAGTGCTGAAACTTTCTTCCGATCGATTCCTTTGCTGGCTACCAGCACATGAAAAGTCTCGCCCATGCCTGCGGGAGTCACCAGATGTTTCAGTTGCAACGCGATCTTCGCCCTTTCCTGCGTTAAATGAGCGTCTTCGAATGCATCGGCAAATTGATTTGCCTCGCCAATCCCCATAAGGAACTGCGATTGTGTAATCAGTTTTTCCGCGCGCATGCCGTATTGCTCTGCGGCCGCTGCTAGCGCCGTGAAATTGACGTCGGCCGTGATGTCCTGCTCCCCGGGAGCTTCATACGGATTTCCGCTCAGCGAATGCTGCCGAATCGCCCTGAGCGTGCCGCGATGACGGCCAGCCAGTTGTTCCTCGCGCGTGTGTCCGTAATCGACGATGACCACAAATCCACGGTCAATTGCGGAAGCAGCCGATCGCATCGCGGCTTGTGATTGAAGTGGGGTCTCAATTCGTTCGCCGGGCTCTGGATGCACGGAATAGCGCTCCAGGAATTCCAATTCGTCTGACGAAGTCTTCTCCCAATTCTCCAAGAACCGCCCGTTCTGCGCGGTGATCAGCAACGAACCTTGAGCACTCACGATCTCGACCGGCAAAGAGTCGAAAAATTCATTCGCGAAGATGATAACCGCTTCCTTCTGCTCACTCTCGATGCTGGCAAAGGCCGCTTTGCCTGAGGCGAAAGGCCGGTCCAAGGTTTGGCTGATCTTGTTGCGCAAAGCGGACGACTGTTCGACCAGCAGATACCGCATGGCGCGGAAAAACTCTGGAAACTTTTTTTCCGACCAGTCCAGCACATCCTGGGCAAAGAGCCCTCGCCCGGGACCAAGCTCCATCACTACGATCTGTTTAGGGGAGCCCATCCCCCGCCACATCTCGTCGAATTGCCGCGCCAGCAGCCGTCCAAAGACAGCGTGGACATCGCTTGATGTGAAGAAGTCCCCCGCCTTGCCGAATTGCGCCGCATTGCGTGAATAGTATCCGAACTCCGGATGATACAGACACAGCTCCATGTAGCGAGAAAAGGGAATCGGCCTGTGTTCCGTAATCTCTTTCTCGATGATCTTTCGAAGTTCGCTCACAGGCCTTTCTTCTGGCGATCGGCGCGGTCCTGCGGTGTGCGGATGAACATTTCTACGAAGTAGTCATGCAGCGCATCGTAGAGTTGGCGCTGGAAGCTCCATTCAAATTGCGGATCGTCCAGATCCCGCGGATGAAGCTCGAAGTAGTAGGTATGCACCGGAATGCTTCCGTCCTTGAACTTGATGATGACTTCGACGGCGTCACCTTTCGCGCGTGCGGAGAAATTCAACAGAGGATGTTCATAGAGACGGAGCTGAGCTAGGACGCGGTCGAGGCGGCCATTCGGCGGGGCCATTTCGGGATTTTAGCGGAAGACCCTGCGGTTCACCACACAGCGGCGGTTCTGGACAATCGGCCATCCGCAACACATGCCTTTGGACTACAAAATCATGCCCCCACGCCTCCGGGGAGGAGCGTGGGGGCACCCGGGTAACGTTCAGGCGAGGGGTCTCAATCCCGCCTAACCATCTGATCAGAAATACGCAGCCGGACTTTCAGAAGTTCCCGCTGGCATGTACAAACTTAGACCCGGCGAATTCAAAAAAGGTTAGCCGACAGTTTGGAGAATTTGACAGGAACCGATGAAGGTTTTCATTCCTTTGCCGATCAACCTGGGTGTACATCACCGTCACCTTCCATTAACCTGAGGCGCACGTTGGCTGAAATCATAGTCATGAACCGGAGGGACGATCCCCAAAGACGGGGGCTTTCACCTGGCGACGTTCCTGCCGAATTTGAGGTCGACCCAGAAAAGCGGCTGGTTCTTGTCCGTTTCACCTCTGAAGTCACCGTGGAGAAGATTGCCGAGTACGCGGCACATCTACGAATGCATCCTGCGTTTCGGCCTACTTTCGGAGAGATAGTCGATCTGCGAAAGACCCGCGAGATCAAATTGCAGGCAGATGACTTTCTGCGACTTGCGGACCAAATTGACCCATTTTCGCCGGAAGCGAAGCGAGCATTCGTAGTTCGAACCAACATTCAAAATCAAGCCGCGCGGATGCACAGAATTCTGCGACCTAAACGAAACATAGAAATCTTTAATTCATTCGAACAGGCAGAGAGTTGGGTCCGTAAATAGTTAATTCGTATAGAAATCTCGGGCTATCTCTGATCGCTTATTGATTTTGCTGTTTCGGGCGCTCGTACGGCTTTTGGAGATATCGCCGCGCCTCTTCCAGGGCGCCGAACGTATTGTCGTTAGTCTGCAGCGCCTGGCGGTATTCATTGACGGCGCGCTCGCGCTGCCCGGTGATGTCAAAAATTTTTCCCAGCTGAATGCGGCTCCAGACCTCAGTCCATCGCGGATCGCCATCGCCGTCGATCGATTCCCGATACGCATTTGCCGAAGACTGATAATTCCGCTGCAGGAAGAAAACTTCCGCCACGCGATAATGGGCCAGCGAACTGTTCTTATTGAGATCGAGCGCCTTGTTAAACTCCGTCAGCGCTCCCGACAGGTCGCCCTGCTGTTGCAAGGCCTGTCCGCGAAGGATCGACGCCCGCAATTTCACATCGCTCGAATTGGTCAGAACATGATGATCGGGATCGATCGAAATCTTCCGTGGTCGGCCGAAAGTCTCGATCGAAAAAGGCGAGTTTGTTCCCACAACCTCGACGTTTTTGTTTTCTGTCTTTCCGTCCGTATCGACCCTTAGATCGACCGGCATGCGGAATAAATCCAGATCCTGAGACACCTCTCCCGTGACGCGGAATCCGGGTACTTTATCTGCCGATTTCGGGTCGGCGGCCGCGCCTCCCAATCGGTAGACGGTGTATTTCAGTTTGAATTCCGGCGCGCCCGTGGAATCCAGCCATTGCGAGAAGAACCACGTGAGCTGGCTGCCGTAATACTTCTCAGCAATGGCGCGGAAATCATCCGTTGTGGCCGATTTGCCAGCGTAGGTTGAGGCGAACTCACGCATGGTCTTGTTGTACTTGTCTTCTCCCAGCACCCAGCGCAGCATGTGCAGGATCATCGCTCCCTTATCAGTTGCGAGCGACTGGAATTCCGTCGAAAAAATATCGAGCTGGGCGACGCTCGAAAGCGGGACGGTGTCGTAGGCTAAAGCCCCAACCGACATATCCTTGACCGCTTCTTCCAACCCTGCCGCGCCCGCCGCGTTTTCTACATACATCGCTTCGGAATACCGGGAGAAGCCGTCGCTGATCCACCAATCATCCTTAGTTGCCGGGCTTACCGAGACTCCCCACCACTGGTGTGCAATGCCGTCCGCCAGCAAGCGGTAGTTCGTCTTTTCGGTAATCGAAGGGCCCGCCAAACCCACAATCTGAGGAGCCCAGGCATAGGGCAACGTATCGCCGGGGAGTTCGACAACGTTCAGCTTCTGAGACTGTGGCAGCCCGTAGAGCGTGATGAAGTAGGTGAACTCCTGAACCGCCGTATTCGTGTACGCCGGAGCGAGATTCTGATGCGTGGGTTTGAAGAAGACATGCAGATCCATGCCAGCTTCATCGCTCTTGTATTCCTGAAAAATGCCGGCAATGATCGTGCCTGGGAAACTCGGCTTGTCCGAAACAAATGTGTAGGTCTTCGTCGGCAGAGGGCTGGCGTTCGCCTTTTTCGACGGAGGATTATCGATCACCGTTTCTTTGCCGCTCCCGATGACGGCCATGTGCGCAGGCAACGTAATAGTGATCGTCGAGGTAAAGCGATTGAGGCCGAAGCCGCTGACAGGGAACCAGCGCCCAGCATAGAGCAGATAACTCGTATCGTCGCCGATGTAAGCGAGGCTAAGTCCCGGAACAGGGCTGTTATCGGCGTTTTGTAGCTGCCCTTCGTATTCAAACGTCAGCGTGGTAGAGGCGTCCTTCGCCAGTCCCGATGGGAGCGGCACGCGTACGGTCGAATCCTGCGTGACGCGCTCGGCCGAGAGCTGCTGGCCTTTTTCGTCGACAACCTTCGTCACCCGCAAATCGTTGTGAAGTTCGAAGATCGCAACGCTTAAGTCCTGCAAAGCCGTGAACTTGACCTTCGCCGTGGCCGTGATCTGATGAAGATGGGGGTCTAGAACCGCGTTGATCTGGTAGTCATCGACCCGGAGGTGGGCCTTTTCCTGCGCCGCCCAAGAGGGCGTTGTAAGCAGGGCGAACAGGGACAGGGTCAGGGACGTAGTGAGGGCGCCGAGCCAGCGCCGCCGGTCATTCGACATTCAGGAGAATCTCCAGGGAATGATAACCCATTTTCTATGATGAAGATTCTCACGCAAAAGATGCTGGGAGCACAAGGAGGGCCTCCTTAGCGGCTCATTCTGAGCGGCTTTCGCGAAAAGAATTCAGATTCAGGATAATCTCGGCGGCACGGTCGGCCGGATGCTGTTTCATACCACCCGCGGATTCCTGGCCGCGGAGGCGAGCTTTTACCAGAGTCAAGCATTCCAGCATACGCTCCCGGACGGGTCCGTCCACCAAGATCTCTTTTAGTCGAGCTACGACATTCGCGGCTGTGAAGTCCTTCTGAACCAACTCCGGCACGACCTCCTCTTCGGCAATCAGGTTCACCATGGCAAACCTTGAAACCTTGACCCGCGGTTTACCTAGCAGATAGGTCAGCGGAGAGACGCGGTAGACCATCACGAAGGGCGTGTTCATCATGGCCGCCTCAACCGTTGCCGTCCCGCTGGCAATAATTCCGGCGCGGGAATGATGGAGCGCGGGAAGGGATTCGGGAACCAGCGTGATTTTTTGGCTCCCGATCTGGCTGGACAGAAAATTTTGATCCAGCGTCGGAGCTATGGGCAGCAAGAATTCATAGCCACCGCCCAGCAGCGCCGCCGATTCCAGTATCGTCGACAGATTCATACGAACTTCTTTGACTCGGCTGCCGGGCATCAGCGTAATCCAGGGCTTCGACGCGTCTAGTCGGAACCGCTTTGCATATTCGGCACGCTCGATCGTCGGGTAATGCAGTTCAGCTAAGGGATGTCCAACAAAGGTCGCATCAACTCCTCGATCTCGATAAAACTTTTCTTCGAACGGGAAAATCACCAGCGCCTTGTCGATATAGTCTCGAATAAGCCGCACACGACCCTGCCGCCAGGCCCAGAACTGCGGAGCCACGTAATACACGGTGGGAATGCCACGCCTCTTCATCTGGCGCGCCACCCGCCAATTAAACGCCGGAGAGTCGATCACGATGGCGAGATCCGGCTTGCGGCGGTCGGCTTCGCGGATCAGATGTTTGTAGAGCCCGAGAATTTTCGGCAGATGACTCACGATTTCGGTGATGCCGACGACAGCCAGATCCTTGGCATCGACCACAGTGTCGCAGCCTGCGGCGCGCATCCGGTCTCCGCCAACTCCGAAGAATTCCAACTGACCAGTTTGGTTCTTCTCTGAGGATGGCTGCCCCACCCTAGCCGCGTCATTTGCGGCCAGGGTTGGGATTTTGATTTGAGTCGAGACCGCTGCCACCGCCTGTCTGGCGGAGCGAAGCTCCGCTTGGTTTCGCCCAGCCGCACTGCGCAAGGCCTCAATCAGCTGCGCGCCATACATTTCCCCGGAAGCTTCGCCGGCTGAGATCAGGATTCGCACACAGCATTGTAAGCGAGAGGTTGGAAAAGGCGCTGTGTGCTGGTCACGGCGCCGCTGGCGGTTAGTCGTCCGCGCTGACGGTGGAAGTCGATTGGGTTTCCTGGGAATTACCGGCCGGGATCTCCTGATCCTTGTACTGCAGTTGATACAGCTTGTAATAAATCCCGCGGTTGGCCAGTAGCTCCTGATGCGTGCCCATCTCGCGCACCTGGCCCTTATGCATAACGATGATCTTGTCGGCGCGCTGAATCGTCGAGAGCCGGTGCGCGATGATTAGCGACGTCCGCCCTTCCACCATGCGGGCCAGCGCCTCGCGAACGCGAAACTCGGTTTCTGTATCGACGCTCGATGTCGCCTCGTCGAGTATCAGAATTTTCGGTTCATGTGCCAGCGCTCGCGCGAAAGAAATCAACTGCTTCTGGCCGGTCGATAACGTCGACCCGCGCTCTCGAACCTCTTCGTCGAATCCTTTTGGCAAAGCCTGGATGAAGTCCGCAAGGTTGACGTCCTGTGCCGCTCGCTCGATGTGCTCGTCCTGAATGCGCTCCGTCCCCAGCCGGATATTGCCGCCGATCGTTCCAGTAAAGAGAAATGGATCTTGCAACACCACGCCAAAACGCGAGCGGAGATCGTTAAGATCCATATCTTTGACATCAAGCCCATCGATCCGAACGGCGCCTTTCTGCACGTCGTAGAAGCGCATCAGCAGGGAAATGAGGGTAGTCTTGCCTGCCCCGGTATGGCCGACGACGGCGACCGTTTCTCCCGGCTCAATCGCGAAACTGACATCCCGCAACACCCAATCGGATGTTTCCGCACGGTCTTTGCTATGGCTGGCAGCGTTGCCTTCCTCTTCCTCCAGATCCCGATAGGCAAACCACACATGATCAAACTCGATACGGCCAGGCCCCTCTGGCTTCTTCGTCACCGCTGGAGAAACGACGTCAACCGGCGTATCCAGCAGCTTGAAAATGCGTTCGCTCGCCGCCATTGCCGACTGCAGGATGTTGTACTTCTCGCTGAAATCCATGATCGGACGGAAGAAGCGTTGCGCATAAAAGGTGAACGCGATCAGCACGCCAAGAGAGGCATAGTCCGTTACAGGCTTCAATGCGAGATGTGGCGTGAACGTCAGCGACAGGCTCGTGACTTGGATGTGCCGCAGAATGTCCTGCCCGCCGTACCAGATCACGCTCGCAATCGCGATCGCAGACAAAAAATCGACCACCGGATAGTAAACGGCATATGCCAGAATCGCGTCTTTGTACGCATCCATGTGGCTGCGGTTGATCTCCGAAAAACGCTTGTAGGCCCGGCGTTCCCGGTTGAAAAGCTGGAGCACGACCAT
>Ga0335081_10015137_pt1 | contig 12477 bp, 11 predicted proteins | sample Lox_Sample_35_FD_206713 | JGI IMG/M metagenome (GOLD analysis project Ga0335081, IMG submission 206713) | Soil microbial communities from Loxahatchee National Wildlife Refuge, Florida, United States - Lox_Sample_3.5 | ecosystem: Environmental > Terrestrial > Soil > Wetlands | place: USA...
TACTGCGGCACGAAGGGCGCCATCAGCATGCTGGCCAAGGCACTCGGCTGCGACCTGGGTGTGCACGGCATCCGGGTGAACGCGGTCGAGCCCGGCTGGGTCAAGACGAACATGTCCGCGCCGCTGATGGACGACCCAGCCGCCATGAAGTACTACCACGAGCGCATCGCCCTGCACCGGGGGGCCGAGCCTACCGAACTCGCGGCCACGATCGCCTACCTGCTCTCCGACGATGCCAGCTACGTGACCTGCGCGACGTTGCTGGCCGACGGCGGCTTCATCGTGAACGCGGAACTGTAGGGCGGGTCCGCGATGGCAGAGCAGCTTGACCGGCTGCGGGAGGCGATCAGGCCTTCGCCCTGCCGTCCAGCCTGCCGATCCGGGTGCGGGCGGGAACCGAAGCCGTCCGGGTCGTCCGCTGCCTCGGGCCGGCCGTGGCATAACCAGCAAACCAAGGAGGTAGTCGATGCCAGACTCGGCACCGATCTTGTCGCAAGCCTACGAGCGGGCCAGGCAGGAGTACGGAGAGGCCGTCGGCCGGCGGCGCGATGAGCTGATCACCCCCGCGCTGGTGCTCGATATCGACGCGGCGCAGCGCAACATCGACCACATGGCGAACGAACTGAACCAGATGGAAAGGGCCACGATCCGCCCGCACTACAAGACGCACAAGAACCCGGACCTCGCCCGCCGCCAGCTGCAGGCGGGCGCGGGCGGGCTGTCCATGGCCACCGTGTGGGAGGCCGCCGTGCTGGCCGCCGCCGGGATGGACGACCTGTTCGTGGTCAATACCGTGGCGCATCCGGCCAAGCTGCGGGTGCTGGCCGAACTGGCCAGGGACCACCGGATGCTCGTCGCGGTGGACGAGGCGGCGAACGCCGCGGCGCATTCGGCGGCGGCCGTCGCCGCGGGGTCGACGCTGGGCATCATGGTCGAGGTCGACACCGGCATGGACCGCTGCGGGGTCGACACCGCGCGGGACTGCCTGGCCCTGGCCCGGCAGGTGGCCGAACTTCCCGGGCTGCGTTTCGAGGGCATCACCGGTTACGAGGGGCATTGCTCGCTGACGCCCGACAGCGACCTGCGGCACGAACGTCAGCGCGAGGCGATGACGTTCTTCACCGGGGTCGCCGATCTGCTGGAGGCGAATGGCATTCCCTGCAAGATCCGGTCGGCGGGCGGGATCGCCACCTGGAAATGGACGGCGGCCTATCCCGGCCTCACGGAGATCCAGGCCGGCACGTACGTGATCATGGACAACTTCCACGGCCGCATGGTGCCGGGCTTTGAGCACTCGCTCACGATTCAGGCGACCGTTATCAGCCGGCAGAGCGGCAAGGTGATCGTCGATGCGGGCAACAAGTCGGTCGCCGATCCCGCCGACGTAACCATCGTCGGCCACGACCACGAGGTCTTCCGCTTCGATGAGGAGCACGGCATTTTCTCCGCCCCGCAGGGATCGTCGCTGCGGGTCGGCGACGCCGTCGCGCTGGTACCTGGGTACTCGCCGAGCACCGTGAACTGGTACGACGCCTACCACGTCGTCCGCGACGATGTGGTCGTCGACATCTGGCCCATCATCCCGCGCGGTCCCGGCCATCACGGCCTGGCCGGTCTGGCGCGCTAGGCCTTGCCAAGATCCAAGCCGCAAGTCGATACTCCGAGTAGAACGGATGATCAATCCGTGAGCGGATGCTCCGCCGGTGGCGGGATCCTGCGTCCGGCGGGCGACGGGAAGGAGACTCCCGGTGGCAGTCGAGGTTCTTCGCCATCCTCGCGGTGACGATCGCGGCCCTGATCTACATGCGAATAAGTGGCCGGGAGGAGTGGATGGCCAAGGCCCAGCTGGTTTTCGAGCAGTCGGGCTCTGGCCACTAGGTCACGAGGACGGGCAGCCCAGGATCTCACGGTACCGCCAGGCCAGCCGCACGACGGCGGCGCCGGCTGCCTGCACCGGCTCGCGGGTTACCTGCGGAGTTCGACCCAGACGGTCTTAGCCGCGTCCCCCCGCGACTCTACTCCCCACCGGCAGGCCAGCGCCGCCGCGGGCGCGTCACGGTGATAGCCGAACGTCCGCACCGCGCCGGGCTCCCCCGGGCCGAGAACCTCGTGGTGCAGGCGGCATACCTCGGCGAAGAGATCCGCCTCGCCGGTCATCGCGTCGGCCCGGTAGAACTGAACGACATGACGATCGACGTTCAGATATTCAGTCCCAACCACCGTTTCTCCATCTGGCCGAGCACGTGTCAAAATCCGCTCGTCTACGTGCCCCGCAAATCGCGAGGCATGCGTCCCGCCGCCCAGAAGCCCAGGCAAAGCCGGTCAGTTTGACCGGATGGCCGCCTCCGATGCCCCGCCAGCCTCGCCCCGTACCTCCAGCCTCAGCCCGGCGAGCCCCGCAGGATCCGCCCAAACTGCATCGATGGTCCATTGATGCTGCCAGAGCGACATCAATGGGACATCGATGTCGTTTCCGGGCGCGCGGGCGTGGATCCGGCTCCGAAACAGCCGGGGCTGGCGGGGCCGGCGGGGCCGACGGGGCCGACGGGGCCGGTTAGCTGCTAGTTCGCGGCTCCGTAGAGTCGTACTCTACGGACCTGCCCCGGGGCTGAACACGAGGTCCCGGTGCCGCCACGCCAGGCGAAGCAGGGCGGCGCCGGCCGCCTGCAACCGGTCCCTGGTCACCACGCGGTCGATGACGGGGGCGGCGAACTCCTGCGCGGCGAGCACGCTGCCCTCGGCGTTGCGCCGCGGGCTCAGGCTGAACAGCTCGTCGAACACCTCGCCGTCGATCACCGCCACGGTGAGCAGGTCGGTGGCATAGGTCAGCGGGTCGGTGCCGAGCCCCAGGCACCACGCGCGGATCTGGCCCCGGTCGAGCGCGGCGGTCATCTGCCGGGCGAACGGCCAGGAGTCGTAGTCCACCACACCGGGTCCGTAGTCCTCCGAGCGACCGCCGAGTTCCTCGGCGAACTCGCGCATCATGCACCGCCACAACGAGAAATCCCAGGTCCAGGCGGCCTCGCTGGACGGCTGGAACACGCCCACCGGGATCACCTGATGCAGCCCGCCCGCGTGGCCCACCTTGGCCGGATCCCGCCAGTGCAGCAGGAACGACGCCCGCCCCCGGGCGAGCCGGAGCGTCAGGGTGCTGATGGCCAGGTTGGCGGGGCGGCGGCGCAGGTCGCACGGGTCGCGGAGCAGGGCACGCAGGCCGGCCGGAGCGCCGCCGAGCCGGACGGCCGCGTATTCGTGCGCGGCGGCTTCGCCGGTGTCCACGCCGTCGAAGTAGCGGCCGCGGGTGAACGCCAGCCGCGGCCGGATGAGGTCCGCCTCGGTCAGCCGGTAGGTGGGACGGTTCTCGAACACCGCCGGGGCCGCCAGCTCGCGCAGGGCGTCCGAATAGCTCGGGTAGCGGGTTCCGTCGGGCCGTTCGGGCCGCAGTGGCGGCGCGTCGTGGTCCGGCGGCGCGCATCCGGCCGGGGTGAGCTCGAGGACCAGGTCCTGCAGCGCGATGGGCTCGGCGGGCTGCCAGCGGGGGGCGGCGAGCAACGGAGTCCCGGCGACCCGGCGATCGGCTGGATAGTCCCCGGCTGCGTCGACCGCCAGCTGGTACCGGTTCTCCTGGAGATACGAGCGCACCCGCAGCCAGTCACGCTGGCTGGCGGTCAGCTCAGCCGGGGTCACAGGCCGAGGCGGCGGGACAGGTCCGACGCGAGGATGCCGCCCGGGTCGAACTCGGCGCGCAGCTTCCTGAACTCCGGCAGCCGCGGGTACATCTCGGCCAGCGCCCCCGGCGGCACCCGGGAGTCCTTGGCCAGGTAGACGCGGCCGCCCGCCTCGACCACCAGCCGGTCAAGCGACCCGAACAGCCGCTCCAGGCCGCGGGTCCTGGCGGGCACGTCGAGCGCGAGCGTCCAGCCGGGCATGGGGAAGGAGAGCGGCCCGGGGTCGCCCTCGCCGAACCGCTTGAGCACGGTCACGAAGGAGGCGGCACGGGCCCGGCTGACCAGCTCGAAGGAGCGGCGCACGGCGGCCTCCTGGCCGAACGGCAGGACGTACTGGTACTGCCGGAAGCCGCCGGGCCCGTAGACCCGGTTCCAGTTCCTGATCCCGTCCAGCGGGTGGAAGAACGTCCCGATGGTCTGCAGTTCACCCTGCCGGGACCGGGGCGCCTGGCGGAACCAGACCTCGTTGGCCAGCCCCACCGAGTAGCGGTTGATCAGCCCGGGCGGGAACCAGGCCGGCACGCCGAGGCGGGCGCCCGGCCGGAACGCGAACGGGTCCGCCCGCTCGGCAGGCGGCAGGTCGGCCGGCTCGGCGAAGTCGCCGCTGGTGACCACGGAACGGCCCAGGCTGCTCCCCCGGGCCAGGCTGTCCGACCAGGCCACCGTGTAGCCGAAGGTCCGGTCGTGGGAGGCCAGCACGGCCATGGTCTCGTCGATGTCGGCGGTGCGCACCGTGTCCACCTTGACCCGCGAGGTGGCCACCCGCTTGAGCTGGACCACGGCCCGGACGATGAGCCCGGTCAGGCCCATGCCGCCCGCCGTCGCCCAGAACAGCTCCGGATCCGACTGCTCGGTGACCGTGCGCGGCTCGCCGCCGGGCGGCACGATGTCGACCGACCGCACGTGCCGGGCGAAGCTGCCGGCCACGTGATGATTCTTGCCGTGCACGTCGGCCGCGATCGCGCCGCCGACCGTCACCTGCCTGGTGCCCGGGGACACCGGGACGAACCAGCCGCCGGGCAGCCCGGCCACCATGAGCTGTTCCAGGCTGACGCCGGCCTCGCAGCTGGCCAGGCCGGTCGCCGGGTCAAGCTCGAGCCGGTTCAGCCGGGCGGTCGAGATCACCACGCCGCCCTCGCATTGCGCGGCGTTGTTATAGCTGCGGCCGAGCCCGCGGGGGATCCTGGGCGCCGCGGCGGACATCAGCCGGCCGGCCTCGGCGGCGGTGGCGGGCTCGGCCAGTTCGGCGCGGGTGGGCGCGATCCGGCCCCAGCCGGTGAAGGTGCGGGTTGTCATGGTGACCGAATAGTATGCGCCCGGAGGAGCACCGGGAGGGGATGATGCGCAGGACCGCCGGGGCGCTGGCTGCGCTGTGCGCCGCGGCTGCGCTGTGCGCCGCGGCTGCGCTGTGCGCCGTGGCCGCCTGCAGTGCGCCGCCCGCCCCGACGGTGACGGCGAGCCCGGCCGGCCGGACCTCGGCGGCCGCCCGCCCGGCCGCGTCCCGGACCGCGAAGCCCCGCACCAGGCCCAGGCCGCCCGCGCCGGCCCCGCGGGTGACCGTGACCCAGACCCGGACCGCGGACGGCTCGGTGGTCACCGTCGCGATCTTCAGCGGCCCGGTGACCTACGTGCTGCACGACGGCAGCGAGGACCCCGGGCTGGCGGCGGGACGGGTCAAGGCCGGGCCGGCGGTGACCGGCGCCGAGCGCAAGCGGCTGCTGGCCGCGTTCAACGGGGGGTTCAAGCTGTCCGCGGGGGCGGGCGGTTACGAGCAGGAAGGCCACGTCGCCGCCACCCTGCAGCGGGGCCTGGCCAGCCTGGTCATCGACCGTTCCGGCCAGGCCAGAATCGGGGTCTGGGGCTACGGCGTGCCCGCGCCTGGCGAGGCGGTGTACAGCGTCAGGCAGAACCTGACGCCGCTGGTGCTGCACGGCAAGCCCACCGCGGCCGCGGCCGACGCGTGGCTGTGGGGGGCCACCCTCGGCGGCGGCGTGTACGTCGCCCGCAGCGCCGTCGGCCAGAACGCGGCCGGCGACTTGATGGTCGCGGCGAGCATGTCGGCCAGCCCGGCCGACCTGGCGGTGGCGCTGGCCCGCGCGGGCGCCCGGATCGCGATGGAGCTGGACATCAACCCCGAGTGGGTCCAGCTGGACGTGGCCAGCCGCCCGGGCGGCCCGCTGCGGGCCGCGGTCCCCGGCCAGAACCGCCCGGCCGACCAGTTCCTGCTCGGCTGGGCCAGGGACTTCTTCACCGTGCTGGCCCCGGGTCCGTCCACTGCTCAGGGACCGAGCCAGTAGGAGCAGCGCACCCCGGTGTGCACGGTCTGGCGCAGGTGCTCGCCGATGACGGGATCGGCCTCGGTGATCCGGGCCAGCGCCCGGCGGATGGCCTTGCCCACCGCGACCCGGGCGCGCTCGGGCTGGTCGGGGAAGGCCCGCGTCCGCCCCGCGAAGCCCGCGGCGCTGGACAGCTGGCCGACGAGCCAGTCGCGTTCGGCCCGGGCGCGGCCGGCCCGGTCCTCCCCGGGCTGGTCGATCTCGGCGTCCAGCTGCCTGAGGCGGTTCCGGTACCAGGCGATGGCCTCGGCGTCGAGGACCGGTGCGCGGACATCGTCACCAGCCAGCTGCTCGACCGGGGCAGGCCGGCCAGCTCCACCGGGCGGCCCTGGTACCAGCGGATCGTGACCAGCTGGGCGCCGTGCCACCACTCGTGGTCGGCGTCCCCGGCGGCCGCGCCGCTGCGGGCGCAGACCGCGGCCAGCGCTTCGGCCTCATCGAACCGGCCGGCCCGGATGGCGAGCATCACGTCGATGGCGCTGACCACGAAGCCGACCGCGAGGTGACCGTGCTCGGCGAGGTGGTCCTTGACCTCGCCGAGCAGCCGCCCGGCGTGCGGATCGCCCGCGCAGTAGGCGTCGGCCGCCTGCCAGAGCAGGCCCATCAGCAGGTCGCTGCGGCGCTCGGTGCGGAAGCTCGCCTTGACCATCTCGACGGCCAGGTCCCGGCGCAGCCGGACGTGGGCCGGGTCGAGCAGGCAGTGATGGGCGAGGCTCAGCGCCTCCGCCAGCAGCTCCGGGTCGCCCCCCGCCGCGCCAGCGGCTTTGGCCGGCCGGGCGCCGGCGGCTCCGGGGAGCTGAGCCGCCCGGACCTCGGCCAGCGCGGCCAGCACCGCCGCGTGGGTGCCGTGGAAGTAGTCCGCCTCGGCCGCCAGCCGGGTGCGGACCCGCAGCGCGAGCGGGGAGCCCGGGTCAAGGAGCGAGAGCACGTGCTGCAGCCGGGCCTCGAGTAGCACCGCGCTGGTGACGGTGCGGCGCTCGCACACCCACAGCCCGGCCAGGCCCAGCGCGGCCACGGCCATCGCCTCGGCGTCGCCGGCCCGCTCGGCCAGCCGGTAGGCCCGCTCGTTGCTCTCCCGGCTCGCCGCCAGGTCGCCGTCGTCGTGCAGGGCCCGGGCACCGTCCGCGAGCGCGGCCTGGATCTCGCCGGCCTGGTGGCGACCAGTTCCAGGCTGCGGGCGGGCACCGGCCCGTCCGCCTCGCTCGTCATGCGCCTAATTTATTCGCAGGCGCATGCGTGCGTCAGCCGTCCCAGTTGGTGCCAGGCGCGCGTGGCCGCCCCTTCCTCTTTCGATTGTGCCGGTATACGGGCGGCCGCCCTGCTAACGTGCCCCTGTCGGACGAACGGGGAGGCTTCCGTGGCCGGGATGATCTTCTTTACGGACAACTACGCCGATCGCAGCACCAACGACGGATACCAGTTCGAGTTCTACTGCCGTCGCTGCGGAAACGGCTACAGTTCGTCGTTCCAGCACTCGGCCACCGGCTTCGGCGGCCGGCTGCTCAGGCTGGGCGGCGACCTGGTGGGCGGCAGCGTCGGCGAGAAGGCCGCGCAGCTGGGCTGGGACGCCGAGTGGATGCGCGACGGGACCCGCGGATCCACCCGCGACAAGGCGCTCGCCCGGGCCGTCGACGAAATGCAGCCGTACTTCGACCAGTGCCACCGCTGCGGGCAGTGGGTGTGCGGGCAGGTCTGCTGGAACGGCCAGCGGGGCCTGTGCACGACCTGCGCGCCCAAGCTGGACCAGGAGATCGCCGGCCTGCAGGCGGCCGCGCAGGTCGACCAGCTGAACCAGAAGATCAGGAGCCAGGACTGGACCCGGGACATCAACTACCGGGACCAGGGCACCGGCCTGTGCCCGGCCTGCGGGCAGGAGAGCGGCGGCGGGAAGTTCTGCCAGGGCTGCGGTCACGCCCTGGCCGCGGCGCCGTCGGCGCAGAAGTTCTGCGGCCATTGCGGCACCCCGCTGACCGGCGCGCGCTTCTGCGGGGAATGCGGCACTCCGGCTGGGTAGTTCCGAGCGAGCCAAAGGGCGCGGCGGCGACTGGACTCCGTTTGCCCCCACGGACCCACCCCAGGGGCGAGGAGCCTGCGACGAGCGACGAGGGAAGGAGCCGCCCGTGAAGGGGGATGGGGAGGTGGGCGGGGCCCGGAGGCGAGTGAGGGATGAGAACTGAGTACCGCCTGCTCTCCGCCGCGGGCGAGAAGCTGCAGGACGGCCACGCTGACGTCGAGGTGGCGGGCGGCGCACTGGTGCTCGCGCCGTCCGGGGAGAGCGTGCTGCGGGTCTCGTTCGGCCAGATCTCCGCGGTCACCGAAGCCGAGCCGTTCACGGTCCGGATCACCCTGGCCGGCGGGGACGTCATCGAGCTCAGCCGGCTCGGCGTGATGCGGACGCAGTTGCTCGCCGAGCTCCGCGACGGCCGCGGGGACGCCGCCGCGGCGGCCGCGGCGGCGGTGGGCGAGGCCGCGATCTTCTCCGGGGTGAGCGGCGGCGGGCCGGCCGAGATCCGGGTCTACGAGGACGCGCTGCTGATCGTCGGCGCGGCCGGCCGCGAGCGGGTCAGCTTCTCCTTCGTCGGCGCGGTACGCGCGCAGGACTACGCCGTCACGGTCGAGGTGACCGGGCGGGAGCCGGTGATCCTGTCCCGGCTCGGCCGGCGGACCGGCGAACTGGCCGGCCTGCTGGACGGCCGGCTCCGGGAGGCCCGCGGCCGGACGGCCGCGTTCCTGGGCTCGCTGCTGCCCGGTCTTGACCCGATGGCCCTGCGTGCCGCGGCCGGGCGGCTGCGTGACGGCGTGGCCGTGCCCGCGAGCGCGCTTGACACCATCCATCCCGGCCTGGCCGGCACGCTGATCCAGCTGGCCGCGCTGCCCGCCCGGCGGGACGCGGTCACCGAACTGGCCCGGCGGGCCGACCTCGCGCTCGGCTTCAGGCAGCTGGCCTCGGTGCGGCGGCCCGCGGTCGGCGTGGGGTCCTGGCACGACCACGCCGCGGCACCGCACATCGGCGAGCACGAGAGCCCCGGCGGCGCGTTCCGGCCCGGGCTGCCTGGCATGCTGGCGGCCGGGGTGATGGCCGGGGGACCCGGGATGCTGGCCGGGGGTCCGGGGATGTTCGGGTTCGGCGAGGGATACGGCGCGTTCGGCGGCTACTGGGCGTTCCGCGCGCTCGGGGCCGGCCTGAACGGCGGTGCGCCGCGCCCGATGGCGGCCCTGCCTGATGTCACCAGGGGCCTGCTGACGCCCGCCACCGAGGATCTTCCGGCCCTGGCGGTGACCGGGGACAGCCCCACCGTGCTCGCGTTCGCGCTCGGCCGCGGCCCGGGCCGGGTGGTCTACGAGGTGCTCAACCAGGACGGGCCGACGTTCGTCTACCGGGGCGAGGTGGCGGCGGTCAACCGGGAGCTCGACGACGCCGGGTTCCGGCCGGACCTGCCCGCGCTGGCGGGCCGGGTCCCGCACGACGCCCGGTGGGCGGACCAGCTCGCCAGGATGCTGGCGGACTAAGCGCGAGGCCCAAGCGCATCGTGGTGCATAAGTTCACTGTGGTGCGTTCCGCCACGGAAAGATCCGGGAGGATTGGGGCTTCCGGGAGACTTTGGTGCACCATGATGCACAAAACCCTCCCGGGAGCCCGAACTCTCCCCGATAACTGCCAGCCAACCGGACCGGCGGGCGCGCCGTAAGCTGCTAGCACCGGCGAGACCCAAGGAGCCCAGCATGCCCTCGTCCGTTCCCGTGATCGACCTGCGGCCCTGGTTCGGCGGGGAGGAGGCGGCCCGCGCCGAAGTCGCCGCCGAGGTGGACGCCGCGCTGCAGAGCGTGGGCTTCTTCCTGATCAGCGGCCATGGCGTGACGGAGGAGCTGCGCACGCGGGTCCGGGCCGCCGCGCGGGTGTTCTTCGCGCTGCCGCCCGAGGTCAAGCGGCGCTATGCGGTCACCGTGGGCGGCCGGGGCTGGCTGCCGCCCGGCGTCGAGGCGAACGCCTACGCCGAGGGCACCCAGACGCCGCCGGACCTCAAGGAGTCGTTCGCGGTCGGCGCCGACCAGCCGACCGGCGACCCCGAGGTCGACGGGTACTGGTTCCAGCCCAACGTCTACCCGGCCGAGGTGCCGGCGCTGGAGCCCGCGGTCGTCGCCTACCTGGCCCGGATGCGCACCTCGCGGACGAGCTGCTGGTGCTGTGCGCGGCCGCGCTCGGCCTCGAACGCGACTTCTTCACCCGGCACACCGGGCACGCCACGCACACGATGAACATCAACTGGTACCCGCCGATGGCGGTGGCCGGGGCGCCGGAACCCGGCCAGTTCCGCATCGGCCCGCACACCGACTTCGGCACCGTCACGATCCTGGACCGCGAGCCGGGCCGCGGCGGCCTGCAGGTGTGGACCGAGCAAGACGGCTGGGAAGACGCGCCCTACGTGCCCGGCGCATTCACCATCAACACCGGCGACCTGCTCGCCCGGTGGAGCGGCGGCCGGTGGAAGTCCAACCGGCACCGCGTGCTGCCGCCGCAGGCCGAGGCGCCGGACGAGGACCTGGTCTCGCTGGTCTACTTCTACGAGGCCGACCACGACGCGGTGATCGAGTCGCTGCGCCCGCCGCTCGGCCGGCGGGGCGACTACGCGCCGGTCGTGTCGGCCCAGTTCATCAAGGAGCGCCTGGACGCGATCACCATGGGCTGAGGGCTGCGCGGGAGCGCCACCCGGATAGCGTGTCGCACTCCTGGTCCGGCCCGGTAAAACGGGATCGTGCCCAGGCCCGCGGCGGACGGCCCTAGCCGCCACATCAGTAGTAGTAGGGGAAGCGGGCCCAATCTGGGGGGCGTTTCTCCAGGAAGGCGTCCCGGCCCTCGACGGCCTCGTCGGTCATGTAGGCCAGCCGGGTCGCCTCGGTCGCGAATACCTGCTGGCCGACGAGGCCGTCGTCGACGAGGTTGAACGCGAACTTCAGCATGCGCTGGGAGGTCGGGCTCTTGGCATTGACCTTGGCCGCCCACTCCAGCGCGGTGCGTTCCAGGTCCGCGTGCGGCACCACCGCGTTGACCATGCCCATCCGGTGCGCCTGCGCCGCGTCGTAGGTCTCGCCGAGGAAGAAGATCTCCCGCGCGAACTTCTGGCCCACCTGGCGTGCCAGGTAGGCCGAGCCGAAGCCGCCGTCGAAGCTGCCCACGTCGGCGTCGGTCTGCTTGAAGCGGGCGTGCTCGGCGCTGGCCAGGGTGAGGTCGCAGACCACGTGCAGGCTGTGCCCGCCGCCCGCGGCCCAGCCGGGCACCACGCAGATGACGACCTTGGGCATGAACCGGATCAGCCGGTGCACCTCCATGATGTGCAGCCGCCCGGCCCGGGCCTCATCGACGGTCTCGGCCGTCTCGCCCGCGGCGTACTGGTACCCGCTACGGCCGCGGATGCGCTGGTCGCCGCCGGAGCAGAAGGCCCAGCCGCCGTCCCGCGGCGACGGGCCGTTCCCGGTGAGCAGCACGCAGCCCACGTCGCCCGACATCCGGGCGTGGTCCAGCGCGACGTACATCTCGTCGACCGTGTGCGGGCGGAAGGCGTTCCTGACCTCGGGCCGGTTGAAGGCGACCCGGACGGTGCCCGAGTCGACGGCGCGGTGGTAGGTGATGTCGGTGAACGAGAACCCCTCGACGGGCTGCCATCGCTTGGGGTCGAAGATCTCAGAGACCATGGCCCCCATTGTGGCCGACCGGCCTAGCCCGCCGGCCATGCCCTCTTGCATCACGCGATCATCGATGTCATAAACGGGTAACGCGCCCGACATCATCGGGAGTGAGGATGTGGCCTGGCTGGTATGGCAAGGAGCGTTCCCCCCGATGACGGACACTATGGACGCGATGACCGCTGCCGCGGTCGTCGAACGACAGAAGCTGCAGCGTCACTTCGGCCGCTTCGACATCCTGTTCTTCCTCATCTGCACCATCGTCGGCGTGGACACCATCGCCACGGTCGCGCAGGGCGGCGGCCAGGCCTTCACCTGGATGATGATCTTCGCCGTCATCTTCTTCGTCCCGCAGGCCCTGCTGTTCGCCGAGCTCGGCGCGGCCTTCCCGCAGGAGGGCGGGCCGTACTACTGGACCCGGCTGGCCTTCGGGCACCTGGCTGGGGCGGTGAACAACTTCCTGTACTGGATCACCAACCCGGTCTGGATCGGCGGCTCGCTCACCATCACCTGCATCGGCGTGTTCGAGGTGTTCTTCAACCACGGCAACAGCGTGTCGACGCCGGTGTTCTACGTCATCGCGCTGCTGTTCGTCTGGACGTCGATCGTGGCCGCCATCACGTCCTTCAGCGTGGGCAAGTGGCTGCCGACCGCCGGGGCCTTCGCCCGGTTCCTGCTGCTTGGCCTGTTCATCCTCTCGGTCATCATCTACGCGGCCAAGCACGGCGCGC
>Ga0335081_10015138_pt1 | contig 12476 bp, 10 predicted proteins | sample Lox_Sample_35_FD_206713 | JGI IMG/M metagenome (GOLD analysis project Ga0335081, IMG submission 206713) | Soil microbial communities from Loxahatchee National Wildlife Refuge, Florida, United States - Lox_Sample_3.5 | ecosystem: Environmental > Terrestrial > Soil > Wetlands | place: USA...
TCGAGCAACAGCGGTATATAGGTTCGTTTTTGCATACCACCCCTCGAGTTGTAAAATTCATCTCGGGGGAGGATGTCTTATTGTATCCGACCACACCTCCGGATAGGTTCACAAGCGTTCTTTTTTTGTCCGTCACGCGCTGAAATCCACCGCGGTGGTATTTCCTCCGCACACCAGCACGCCGACTCGTTCTCCGGCCTTCGCGCGGTAACGCCCGCAGAGCAGCGCCGCCAGGGCTGCGGCGCCCCCCGGTTCGGCTACCACCCGTAATCCGTCCCAGAGGGCCCGCTGGGCATTGCGGATTCCCTCGTCAGGAACCAGCAGCACCTGGTTGACATACGCCTTGGCGATTGGGAACATCAGTTCGCCCACGCGCTTGGGAGCCAGGGAATCGGCCGCAATCCCTCCTGCCTCGGCATCCACCGGGTGGCCGGCCGCGAGAGCCTTCGTAAGGGTGGGGGCGGCTTCCGGTTCCACGCCGACGATCCGCGTTCGTCCGCCGTACCAGGCGGCGATCCCGCCAATGAGTCCGCCGCCGCCCACCGCGACCAGCAGCACATCCAGCCCCGGATCCTGCTCCTCGAACTCCAGCCCCACTGTGCCTTGCCCGAGGAGCGTCTCGATCTGTTCGTAAGCGTGAATTGCCAGCGCCCCGGACTCGGCGGCCCACGCGCGGCTGGCTGCCAGCGCATCGTCGTAGCGGTCGCCCGTGACCACCAGGTCAGCGCCGTATCCTCGAATCCTATCGATCTTCGCTGGCGAGCAGACCTTCGGTACAAAAATCCGGGCCGGCTTCCCGAGTTTCATGGCGGCGTAGGCCACCGCCGCTCCGTGGTTGCCGCCCGATGCCGCCACCACGCCCGCGGGGGGAATGTCGCGCAACAGCAGATTGGTGAAGGCTCCGCGACTCTTGAACGAGCCGGCGTGCTGCAGAAGTTCGAGCTTCAGGACCAGCCGGACCCCCGACAAGCCGAAATCCGCGCCGTTCGCCTCTACTACAGGCGTTCGGCGGATATGCGGGCGGATCGCCTGGTAGACGCGAGCAATGCCGTCGCGATCGACGGCCATGGCGGGCATAGTCATCACGGCAATCAGGAGGCTGCCTGCGACGCAATGGTTTCGAGTTGCTGCAGATGATTCAGGTCGTGACCGCCCATGGTATCGATGACGGTCTGAAAGGTCATATCTCCGCGTTCCGGGTGGTTCAGAGTCTTCGCAAATTCCTCCGGAGTTACGGTCTCCAGCAGGGCCAGATTCCACTGGCGCACCGCTGAGAAGACCGCCAGGGCAGTCTGCGCGTCGGCCGTACTGTAACGGGTAGCCCAGGCATCCTGGTCGAACGGCTGAATCACATGGTACGGTTCGGCTAGAGCCTGCCGCAGGCGGAATGCAAACACGGCTTCACAATCCGCAAGATGACAGAGGATCGCACGCGCCGGCCACTTGCCGGGCGCCAGACTTCGCTCCAGGCCGGGTGGTCCCAGTCGCTGCGCGAGGGCCGCCAACCTCTTCGGAGTTTCCGCGATGACTTCGCGGGCATCACGATTGCCAAGCTGGGTCGCGTAAGGGTTCACAGAAGATATTGTATCGTGCGCCGGCAACTCGCCCCCGTGTGGCGCGGGCCCACCGGCGGTGCTATTTGGTTGCCGCGAGGTTCGGCCTGCAGGTTATCGAGGCCGCTGTCTCGGCACTCATGCCAACTTTTCGAGGCGCAACATCAAGCCGCGCCGGACAAAACGCCCGGCCGTGTGGTGGCTCGCTCGGGGCTTCTCTTCCGCACTTCGATGTGTCTGCGGGCGGACTCTACGGCTCTCTCTACTTCGTGGCGCTCGAAGGGTTCCGCCAGCACGTCGAACGCCCCTAGATTCAGCGCCTCGGCCCACAGCCGGTCGTCGGCATTCCGGGAAGTCACGATCAATTGGGGTGGCCGATCCCGGTCCCGAAGATCTCGCAGCACCCGGCGCCATCCCCATTCCGGCACCTCCGCCTGCGCAATTACCACCTGAATCGGATAGCGGTCGAGATACCGTAAAGCGCGCCTCCGGCTGGCCGCCTCAAACAGCTTCCATCCCGGATTACGAAAGATTTCGTGCAGCAGTTGCCGATCCCTTTCATACGCGCCCACCAGCAAGGCGGACACCGATTCCTCATGATCGTCATACGCCATGAAATTTGCCTCCTTTGGTGTTGTCGCGGCCAACAGGGGGAACTCAACTGGGAGAGAAAGATCGCCGAATTTCAGCTTAGCGCGGTCACAGGACTCCGACAACGTGTTAACGCACCGGGCAAATCCCGCGAGGTACTCAAACCAACGTTTAGGCCCTGCAGCATGTGGTTCTATACGCTTTTTCCCGAAGCATCGCAGGCATGGATTCGTACATTGATTACATAGGCGAGGGTCCGTGGAATCTCAAGAGTTTTTGAATGGAAGCCGGGTAGTGCTATGCTCGGCGTCTCGGAAGAACTCACATGGAACAGGCTCCCACACTTCCCCTGGCCGGGGTCCGGGTTGTCGCACTGGAACAGGCTGTTGCCGCGCCGTTTTGCTCCCGCCAGCTTGCCGACATGGGGGCCGATGTGGTCAAGGTGGAACGCCCCGATGGCGGCGACATGGCCCGCGGTTACGATGGCGTCCTACATGGCGTGTCGGCCTACTTCGCCTGGCTGAACCGTGGCAAACGCAGCATCGTGCTCGATCTCAAACAGCCTCGCGATCTCGACATTCTTTCGCGCCTCCTGGCCCGCTCCGATGTCTTCGTGCACAACCTCGTTCCCGGGGCCATCGAGCGGCTGGGCTTTGGCTACGATTCGGTGCACGATCGCCTTCCGCGGCTGATCTGGTGCGGGATCTCGGGCTATGGCCCCGATGGCCCGTACCGCGAGAAGAAAGCCTATGACATGCTGGTGCAGGCGGAGGCGGGCGTGATCAGCCTCACAGGCAGTGCCGAGGCTCCCGCCAAGGTTGGGATCTCGATTGCCGACATCGCGTCCGGACTCTACGGCTACTCTTCGATTCTCGCGGCCCTGATCGGCCGGGGCCGGACCGGTTGCGGAGAGCGGATCGACATCTCGATGCTGGAGTGCCTGGCGGAATGGATGATGCCGCCGTTGTATACGTGGCATGGCGCCGGCAAGATCCCCGCGCGCGCCGGTGTGCGGCACAACATGATCGTGCCTTACGGCGCGTATGCGTGCGCCGATGGCGCAGTGATTTTCTCGGTGCAGAACCAGCGCGAATGGGTGAGCCTCTGCCGCGATGTGTTGGATATGCCGGAACTGGCGGCCGATCCCCGCTTCGAAGCCAACGAGGACCGGTTGCGGAATCGCGAAGCACTGGAGCGGCTAATCGAGGAGTGCCTTGGACGCCACACGCAGGCGGAGGCCTTGGCGCGGCTCGATCATGCCGGCGTACCTACAGGCGCGGTGAACGACGTGCCAGACGTGGCGCGCCATCCGCAGCTTGCGGCGCGCGGGCGGTGGGTGAACGTGGAGTCGCCGGGCGGTGTCATCCCCGCGCTGCTGCCGCCCCACAATCTGGAGCACGCACCGCCGCGGATGGGCGCGGTTCCGGCGCTGGGCGAGCACACCGCGGAGATCCTGGCCGAACTCGGCATGGGATAATGGTCTCCCCCATTCCGAGAGAGGCATCCCATGACTCGCAGCATGTTGTTTGTTCCGGCCGCCCGCTGGCCTATGATCCAGAAGGCCGCGGCCAGTACCGCCGATGCCGTCTGCATCGACCTGGAAGACTCCGTCCCGGTGGACGAGAAGCCCGCCAGCCGCGGCAATGCCATCCGCGCGTTCACAGAGCTGGATTTCGGGGGACGCCGGCGCATGCTGCGCATAAACGGGCTCGATACGCCCTTTGCTTATCGCGATGTGATCGAGGTGGTGGAGGCTGCCGGCGATCGGATGGACCTGATCATGCTCCCTAAGGCCGGCTCGTGCGAAGATGTCGCCTTCCTCGACAAACTGCTTACCCAGATCGAAATGCACCGTGGCTTTGCGAGACCCATCGGGATCGAGGCACAAATCGAGACTGCCGCAGGCTTTGTATGGCTGCGGGAGATCGCGCGGTCGTCCCCGCGCCTGGAGGCTCTGATCTTCGGGCCTGGCGATTATTCGGCCTCCATGCGCATGCCTTTATCCTCGATCGGCGAATTCGATGCGCACGACGAGCTCTACCCCGGCCATCGGTGGCACGCCGTCATGCATGCCATCGTGGCAGCGGCGCGCGCCCACGGGCTGCGCTGCATGGACGGCCCGTACGCCGGCTACCGGGATGCCTCGGGATTTGAGCGCTCGTGCCGCATCGCCCGCGCCATGGGCTTCGACGGCAAGCAGTGCATCCACCCGAGCCAACTGGCTACCGTCAACTCACTGTTCGGTCCTACCGAGGAAGAAGTGAGGCAGGCCGAGCAGGTGGTGCGCGCTTACGAAGAGGCTGCCGCTGCCGGCAGAGGCGCCGCCACTTGGAACGGCAGGATGATCGACGCCGCCAATCTGCGGATGGCCCGCGTTGTGCTCGAGCGGCGCCAATCGGAGCCGCGACCGTAAAGAGCGTCCTTACATCCCCATCGTTTTGGCTTGACGCCCGGAGGAATGTGGGCTACGCTTTCCCTATAGCTGGCTATGGGTAGAGGATGCTGATGTGAGCTGGTTCAATCGCCTCTCGAATCTCATGCGCGTTGAGGATCTGAACAGGGAAATCGATGAGGAACTGCAGTTTCACATCGACGCGCGTGTCCGTGACAACCTCAACGCCGGGATGACTGAGGAAGCCGCCCGGCAGGACGCCAGGCGCCGCTTCGGCAATTGGACGTCGGCGAAAGAAAAGGCGCACGAAATGAATATCCTCGTGACGATCCAGACGATCGGCCAGGACCTCCTCTACGCTCTCCGCAGTCTGCGCAAGTCTCCTGGGTTTACGGCATTGGCTGTGCTGGCGATGGCGCTCGGCATTGGAGCCAACACCGCGGTCTTCACTGTAGTCAACGGAGTGCTTTTGCGCCCACTGCCTCTTGTCCAACCGGAGCGGCTGTTCCTGATCTCCTACCAGCAGGAAACTTTTCCTTTTCCCGGCGTCCTGTCTAACTATGACTATGTCGAGTTCCAGCGGCGGACCCGGGCCTTTGAGAGCGTCACGGCTTTTGCCCCGGCGGGAGAGGTCACCATGACCGGAGCGGGAGACGCCGTTCGGCTGCCGGTGGGGCTCGTCACCTCTAGTTTCTTTCCGGTTCTGCGTGTAAGGCCCTTGATAGGCAGAACGTTCACCGCCCAGGAAGAGGAACGCGGCTCCCCAGGCGTCGCCGTGCTGAGCGAAGGACTGTGGCGCGGCCGTTTTGCGGCGGATCCGGACATCCTGGGAAAGTCCATCACGCTGGACGGGATCAAGCATAGCGTGATCGGCGTCATGCCGGCAGGGTTCGCGTTCGCGTTTCCGGGCGACCCTCAATTGTGGTTGGCTCTCTCGGTCGCGGGTAACGCGCCGGGGAACTCGTTTTTTCCGTACGCCATCGGGCGATTGCAGCCGGATGTTACTCAGCGGCAGGCGCAGGCGGAACTGGAGGCCCTCGCCCCGCAGTTACCCTGGCAACATATGATGGCGGCGGCCGGCGCCCCAGCCGCGAGGGACAGATGGGTCGCCGAGGTTCTCCCGCTCCCGGATATGCTGGCCGGCCGGATTCGGAAATCGCTTCTCATCTTTATGGGAGCAGTCGCCTTCGTATTGTTGATCGCGTGCGCCAATGTGGCCAATCTGCTGCTGATGAAGGGATCCCTGCGACGCCAGGAGATGGCCGTGCGCACGGCGCTGGGGGCGGCGCGGAGCCGGTTGGTGCGACAGTTGCTGACCGAGAGTGCGCTGCTGTCGCTCGGCGGCGCCCTGACAGGATTGTTGTTGGCGATTCTTGGGGTCCGCGCTCTGCTCGCACTTGCGCCCGCCGGAATCCTTCCCCGGGTCGCCGAGATCCACCTGGATGCCAGGGTGATCGGTTTCGCTCTGGTGCTTGGGGCGGTCACCGGAATTCTGTTTGGTCTGCCGCCGGCAATCCAGGCCACGGGCCGGGAGTTGCGCACTTTCCTCAGTCAGGCCGGGCGCGGCATAACCGGCCGCGGTGAAGGCTTGCGGAGTGTCCTGGTGGTCTCCGAAATTGCCTTGACACTGGTTTTGCTCACCGGCGCCGGCCTGCTGCTCAGGAGCTTTCTGCGGATGCGCGCGGTGGATCCTGGTTTTCACGCGGAAAACGTTCTGACCATGACGGTCGATCTTCCGGAATCCCTGTACAATACGACGGCCAGCATTCAGGCATTTCACGCACGCACTCTGGAAACGCTATCTAACCTCCCTGGAGTATTGGCGGCAGGCGCCGTCAACTTTCTTCCCTTCAAAGGCGCGATGACGGGGCTCTTTTATCTCTATGACGGGCGGCCAGTGCCGCGTAGCAATATGGTGGATAAGTCCGCCGTGAGTGCGGAATACTTCCGAGTGATGGGAATTCCGTTGCTGAGCGGCAGAGCTTTTGGCGACCAGGATAGCTCTACCGCTCCGCGGGTCGCGATCATCAGCCGGAGTGTGGCGCGAACCTTCTGGCCAGATGGCGATGCCCTCGGACAGCGCATTACCCTGGAAGACCACCCCAAGCCAGGGAATGAGGACTGGCTCACGATTGTCGGGGTGGTGGATGACGTGCGGCAAAGAGGTCCCACAGAGAAGGTACATCCGGCCATCTATCAACCTTACGAACAGTTGAAGAAGGCAATGTTTCTCAGCACCATGACCTTCGCGATACGCACCGCCGCACAACCAGGGACCATGGCGACTGCCATGCGCGGCGTTCTGCGGGAAATGGATCGGAATCAGCCGCCGCAATCGATCATCACCATGACCGACCTCGTGGCGGCCCGAACCGCCGAGCCGCGGTTTCAGACCCGCCTGATTGCGATCTTCTCGATGCTCGCTCTTCTTTTAGCGGCGATCGGTGTGTATGGCGTTCTGGCCTGCGCGGTGGCCGAACGGACGCGCGAAATCGGTATTCGGATGGCCTTAGGCGCGGAGATGAGAGACATCGTGCGCATGGTCTTGAGGCGAAGCCTGCTTCTGGTGACGGTGGGCATCTCGCTTGGAGTCGCCGGTGCGTTGGCCATCACTCGCGTCCTCGCAAAGTTCCTGTTCGAAGTGAAGCCCACAGACCCTGCAACGTTCGTCACGGTAGCCGCATTACTTGCGGCTGTCGCGCTGCTCTCCGGTTGGCTGCCCGCGCAACGCGCCACGCAAGTGGACCCTCTGGCCGCTTTGAGGTGGGAATAGTCTTATCGCCGGGCCCTGAGCTGCCCGCCGGCGGGAACGCCTGAACACCCCGCGCCACGCCCCGTTGTATGGTGGAGTCTTGGACTTCTCCTGCAACATCTGCGGCAAGGCGAATTCGGGAGTCGAGGAATCCGGGCGCGAAGGTACGCCCTGCGCGGGCTGCGGCGCCTCCATGCGGCACCGGTCGCTGATGGCCGTGCTGTGCCAGGAGCTCTTCGGTGTTGCGTATTCCCTCCACCGCCTGCCGGCGCTCAAGAGCATTCGCGGACTTGGCTTGAGCGACAGCGATCCATATGCGGTTGTTCTCGCGGACCGCTTCCAGTACCGCAACACGTATCTGCACCGGGACCCGGTGCTCGATATCGCCGATCCGGGCCCGCAGGAAGCCGCAGCTCTCGATTTTCTGCTGGCCTCGGAGGTGTTCGAGCACGTCCGCCCGCCGGTGGAGCGGGCATTTCAAAAGGTGGCGGCCATGTTGCGTCCCGATGGCATGTTGGTGATGACCGTGCCGTACGAACTCGAGGGCGCCACACGAGAGCACTTTCCAGAGCTTGAAGATTTCGCGGCGGTGGTGCTGCGTAGCGGGCCCGCGCTGGTGAATCGAACCGCGGATGGGCAACTGCAGCTCTTTTCGGACCTGGTGTTCCACGGCGGACGGGGGTCCACTCTGGAACTGCGCTGCTTCAGTGAGGCCGGACTGCGCGCGGCGCTGGCGGATGCGGGCTTCGGCTACGTGCGCATCCATGCGGAGGACTATCCGGAGTTCGGGATCGTTCACCGGGAGAAATGGTCGCTGCCGGTTGCGGCTCGCCGGCGAGCGCCGGAAACGAACCGCGCACTCATCTGTGAGCTGCTCGAGCGGAACTGGAGCGAATGGTATCGTCCCCTGCGGGAGGAGAACGCGCGTCTGCACGCCGAATTGATGTCGCGCACGGAGTGGACGAAATCGCTGGAGAGCAGGATGAACGCGGAGATCGGGGAGCGGACCGCGTGGGCTCGCGATCTCGAAGCGCAGATTCAGGAACGAACGGCGTGGGCGCAACGGGTCGATCAGGAAAGGAAGACCCTGGAGGAGCACCTGTCTCGTACTCGTTCGAGCCTGTGGTATCGGCTGGGCAGGCGATTGGGACTGATTGCCTGAATCGGCGGGGCGCGATAGGGGCGCAGTGGATCCGAACCCATTGCCGGGTGGTTATGGAAAGGCCTTAACAGGAGATACTGCAGATGACGGAATCACGTTCGGGCGGCCGCTGCTATGAGGACTTCGTGGTGGGGATGGTGATCCGGCACACGCTTGGCCGCACAGTCACCGCGGCCGACAACACCTGGTTTACGCTGCTTACCGTGAACCCGAACCCCATCCACTTCAATCGCCACTACGCCGCGCAGACGGAGTTTCGCCAGCCTCTGGTGAATTCGACATTCACCCTGGCGCTGGTAACCGGATTATCGGTAGCGGATGTCTCGCAGTACGCGGTGAACCTGGGCTGGGACGAAGTCCGGATGCCTGCTCCGGTCTTTGAAGGCGACACCATCTACGCGCAGACCGAGGTGCTCACCACCCGCGAATCAAAATCGCGGCCGCATATGGGGCTGGTCGAGATCAAAACTACCGGCTTCAAGCAGGACGGTACGGTTGTTCTCACATTCCGCCGGACAATCCTTGTCTATAAGCGGGGACACGTGCCGCAATTGCCCGCGCCATCGCCCAGGTGAGCCAGCGCCGAATCAGCGCACCGGCACTTCTTCGTCAGTGAGGGCGGCCTTCGCCGCCCGCGCCGCCGAAGTCTTGGGATGCTTCTCGCCCCACTCGCGTTGGAAGGTGGACTCCGCGCGGGTGAACATCTCGACGGCTTCGGCGCGATGGCCGGTCTTGGCCTCGCACAATGCCAGCCGCATCTGCAAGTGGCCCACGTCCACGTTGTCGGGCCGGGTCACCTGCTTCTCCCAGAAGGCCACCTTTTCGCGATACAGGCGCCGCGCGTCTTCGTACTGCTCCCGGCAGAAGTGCAGGTCCGGCAGGCTCATCGAGATCACGGGATGCTCGGCGGGATTCTTGCCCTGGCTCAGCAACTGCGCGTGGACGACCTTGGTTTCCAGCGTGATCGCCCGGTGAATGATTTCCTCGGCCTCCCCTCGCCGCTCCTGCCGGATCAGCGCATCCGCCAGCCGCTGCAGATCGAAGATCACGCTCGCGATGTTGCCCGCTTGCTCGTCTCCGGTGACCGCCTGCCGGTAATGCACCTCCGCCTCGCTGAAGCGCCCGTCGTCGGTGCAGAGATCGCCCCAGCACAAGTAGCCCTGGTACAAGAGGACATGCTCGGGCCGCGACTCCGCATTCGCTTTCGAGAAGCCTTGCCGGAACAGGTCCTCGGCTTCGCGGATTCTGCCTTCGCGGTGAAGCAGGCTGGCTCGCAGAATTTCAATCTGCCAGAGGAGCTTCGACTTCAGCGGCTCCTTCATTTTTCCCGCCAGTGTGTAGGCTTCGCCGTAGAACTTGCGGGCGCCTGTCCAGTCCTTTCGCTCGCGGCAGCGGAGGGCGGCGTGAGTCAATGCGACGACCGCCCGTTTCGGAGCGTTGACGAAAATCCACAGTGCGACCACCGCGACCACTGCGGACACTATCCAGACCATGGCTGGAAGTATAGCCTCCTGGCTCTCCAGGGACACGCTAGACTTTGGTTATTGCGCTGGTGCTTGCTTGTAGTCGGGAATCAGGGTTGTCCGACGGGCGCGGGAGCGGATTTGGCGGCGGGCGCTGCCGTTGCCGCTTTGGGTTGCGGCTTGGCCGCTTCGGCGGCCGCCTCCAGGGCGCGACGGAACACGTACACCACATACAACCCGAAAACCACGGCGGTCAATAGTGCGGTCAGGAACAGGAAGAGACCATCCACTGTCCCCGCCTGCCCGGTAACGATGAGCCAGACCGCCGCGCCGAGCCCACCGAGTATCATCAAGATACTGAAAAGAAACAAAAAACCGCGATCCGACATAGCTCTGTCGTTTCAGCTCCCTCTGGCGGAGTTAACAACCCGCCCCGACCAGTATTGTATAGCAAAAGGCGAGGTCTTCGTTGGTGCGGCATTGGCGAAGGATAGTGTCTACAGAGTCGGGCCGTTTTGGTAGTTGATCGGAACCCATATGCGCCACTACCTTTGAGCGTTTGCTTGACTCCCAAAAAGAACGGCCATTGCACGTAGAATGAAAGCCAGATGTCCATCTGGCAGGATGCTCGAATCGCCCTGCGCCTCCTGGCGCGCTCTCCGGTCCCGACCGCGATCGCATTGATCTCGATCGTCCTCAGCGTGGGTGCGACGGCGGTGGTCTTCACTGCGATCCGGGCCGTTCTGATTCGCCCGCTGCCCTTCTCGCATCCCGAAGACCTGGTGCAGTTGCGCAGCGAGTTTCGGGGCGTGCAGCAGCAGTCGTCAGGCGCCTGGGTGGTGTGGAATGACGTGGTCGAGTTGAACCGGAGGACGCGGACTCTCGGCCCGGTCTTGGCATACGGAAATGCGGTCTTCGATCTCGCCGGCGAAGGCAATTCCATTCCCGAGGCGTTGTACGGGGTCCAGATGCAGGCCGGCCTGTTTCCTGTGCTGGGCGTCTCTCCAATGTTGGGACGCAACGTCACTCCCGAAGAGGATCGGCCGGGGCAGCCTGAGGTGATGATCCTCAGCTATGGCCTGTGGGTGCGGCGCTTCCACTCGGACCCGGCGGTGATAGGGGGCGCGGTCACGGTGAACGGCCATGCCGTCCGGGTAATCGGTGTGATGCCGCCGGAGTTCAATTTCCCGATGCGGCGCGCGGCGGTTCATACGCCCGCTCCTTACGTCGAGTTTTGGGCGACGCCGTTCCACAGAGGGTCAAACCCCATTGCCGGCTATGATGCGGTAGCGAGGCTCCGGCCAGGAGTTTCGTTGAGCCAGGCACGACAGGAACTTGCCTCGTTGAGTGCCGGTCTGGAGCGCGAATTCCCGGGGACCAATCGCGACCGAGTACTGCTCGTGAACTCCCTCCGCGAGGAATCTCTGGGAAGTGCGCAGGACAGCCTCCTGCTGCTGATGGGCGCGGCGGTCTTGTTTATGCTGATCGGCTGCGGCAATGTCGCGAACCTGCTGCTGGCGCGTGGAGTGGCGCGGCGGGGAGAAATCGCGGTGCGGCTGGCGCTCGGGGCGCGGCTGGCGCGGATCATTCGCCAACTGCTGACTGAGAGCTGTCTGCTCGCGCTGCTCGGCGGGCTGGGCGGTTATGTCCTTGCCGCCGGGGCTTGGAAGGTGCTTCCGGCAATCGCACCGGTGAGCATTCCGCGTCTTGCCTCCGGACGCGCCGATATGGCAGTCCTGGGATTTGCACTGGCGCTGGCGGTGCTCAATGGCATTCTGTTCGGAATGGCGCCGGCGCTGCGATTGTCCCTCGGAGAGGCCGGCGTCACAGGACTGACGCGCAGCGGCACCGCCCGCGGAAGTGACCGGGTGCGTTTCGTCCTGGTGGTGGCAGAAGTGGCGCTCTCGATGGTGCTGGTGGTCACCGGCGGCCGGTTGTTGGGGAGCTTCGTCAAGCTGCTGATGACGGACCCGGGCTTTCAGGCAGACCGTGTGCTTGCTTCGGTGGTGCTGCCGGCTCCCGCGCGGTACCGCGAGCCGGAGCGGCGCTCACTGTTCTACCAGCGCATTCTGGATGCTGTGCGAGCGATTCCGGGTGTGGAGAGCGCCGGGACGGTGGACGCCCTGCCGTTCAGCGGAGAGAATCACGGAGGATTTGTCAGCAAGGGTCTTGCTTCGCCGGAACCGCCGTTGACCTCGGAGATCGACGTGGTGGGAGGCGACTATCTGCAAGCCCTGGGAATCCGGCTGGTGGAAGGCCGCTGGTTCGGCGAAGAGGAATTCCGGCAGGCGGACGGAAACGACGGACCGGCGATCGTGAGTACGCTGGTGGCACGGCGCCTGTGGCCGAATGCGAGCGCGCTTGGCCGGCGCATCTGTGTGTATTGCACTCCGGAGAATCCCAACAACTGGAAACAGGTAGTCGGCGTGGTGGCGGGAGCCAATCACATTGCTCTGGACGAGCCCGAACTCGGCAACGTCTATCTCGCCGCTGCGGCCATGCAGAAAGCGCAGTTCCTGGTGGTGCGCACGGCGCGGTCCGCGGGCGAGACCGGGCAGGCCAT
>Ga0335081_10015139_pt1 | contig 12476 bp, 7 predicted proteins | sample Lox_Sample_35_FD_206713 | JGI IMG/M metagenome (GOLD analysis project Ga0335081, IMG submission 206713) | Soil microbial communities from Loxahatchee National Wildlife Refuge, Florida, United States - Lox_Sample_3.5 | ecosystem: Environmental > Terrestrial > Soil > Wetlands | place: USA: Florida...
ATTTTTTCATCATGCTCCCCTCGTGCGTCCCGGCGACGCCTCTGGAGACAGCCGGCGCGCGGATCACAGCGGATGATTTGCGCTTGATGATCGGCGACGACCGGGTTGCGGGAGTGGCGGAGCTGATGAATTTCCCCGGCGTCTTTCTCGGTGCTAAAAGCGAGCTGGCCAAGATTGACGCGGGCAAGGGCAAGTGCGTGGACGGGCACGCGCCCGGGCTGCGCGGAAAAAATCTCAACGCCTACGTGCTGGCGGGCGTGCGCTCGGACCACGAATCCGTCGAGGTCGGAGAGGCGAAGGAAAAGCTGCGGCTCGGCATGCACCTTTTGTTGCGCGAAGGCAGCACGGAGCGGAATCTCGCGCACCTGCTGCCGCTCATCAATTCGCATAACGCGCAAAACTGCTCGTTCGCCACCGACGACAAGCTCGCCGGCGACCTGGTGAACGAAGGTCACATTGACCACTGCGTGCGCAAGGCGATCCGGCTCGGCCTGTCGCCCATCAGCGCGCTGCAAATCGCCAGCATCAACTCCGCGCGCCATTACCGCCTGCAAAATCTCGGCGCCATCGCGCCGCGTTTCTGGGCGGACTTCATCGTGTTCGACGACCTGAAAAGGTTTGCCGTCCGCCAGGTATATAAAAAGGGCGTGTTGGTTGCGGAAAACGGGCGGTTTCTGGCCCGGACGCCCGCCAAAATCGGTTCGCCGCGCGGCACGATGAACTTGCGCTATCAACCGGGCGATTTCAGTGTCCGCGCCGGTGGCGGAAAAAAAATCAAGGTCATCGTCATCATCCCCCAACAGATTGTCACCCGGACCGCCATCGTCGCGCCGAAGGTTGAGGACGGCGAAATTGTTGCCGATACGGAGCGCGACATTCTCAAGCTCGTCGTGGTGGAGCGGCACCGGGCCACGGGCAACGTCGGCGTCGGCTTCGTGCGTGGTTTCAAGCTCAAGCGCGGCGCCATCGGCTCGACCGTCGCGCACGACGCGCACAACGTCGTCGTCGCCGGCACGAACGATGCGGACATCCGCTGCGCTATCCAGCAATTGGAGCGGATGCAAGGCGGGCAGGTCGCCGTGGCCAACGGCAAAGTCAAAGCGGAGCTGCCGTTGCCTATCGCCGGATTGGTGTCCGATCGACCGTTGGCGGAAGTCATCAAGGGCATTGCGGACTTGAATGTCGCGGCCCGCGCCATGGGTTGCCAGTTGACGGTGCCTTTCATGACCCTGTCGTTCCTGAGCCTTTCGCCCATTCCCGAACTGAAGCTCACCGATCAAGGGCTTATAGACGCCGTCAAAATGCAGCGAACAGGTCTTTGGACTGAGCCTTGAGGCCTACCGCAATCCTTGGGCCCCCGGCGACGTATTTTTGGAGTCCAAAGAAAAATTAGAGATGACGACCTCCTCCACCCCGCCCCTCTCCCCAAGGAGAGGGAGAAACGCTCGCCATCTTTGGGGGTGTCGGATGGCGGATTCACCATAGGGTCATTCGCAGAATCAAGAACGCACAACAGCTGTTCCCTCTCCTGGGGGAGAGGGGTCAGGGTGAGGGCGAGCGTCTAAACCAATTGCGGGCGGTTTATGGAAGAACCTACCCGCGCGCTTCAACCTGTTGGTTGAACGCTTCAATCAGTTCGTCGAAATAAGCTACTTCGTCCTCAAACAAAGCCCGCCAGTATTCCGGATCCCATTGTTCCGTCAGCTCGGCCAAAGTTTTCCCCTGCTGCTCGACCCAGGTGTAATATTTCAGGTTGTGGATCGCCTTTCGCTCCGGATAGGTCAGTTCCTTGAAGTAATCCACACTCTGATGCGCAAGCGGTCCGGCGAAGTCCGCAACGGCGTCCTGGGCGCGATAGGCGCCGCGCTCTTTCTTCAATTCCTCCACCCGCGAGCCGTAGAGTTCGGTCGAGTCAGTGAACACGGTAAAAATCACGTCGCGTTCATCGAACTCGAAATACTTCGCGGTTTTGATGGCGGCGAGGAGATTGCAGATGCTGGAAATACCAAGCAGCGGCAGCGATTTCAAGTCGCTCGCCTTCACGCCAAGCGATGCGATGTGTTTCTGCCCGGCAGGTTCGTTGAACAGGCGGAGAATTCTCATGCAATCCTCGTCATCAATCGCCGCCACGGCGTCCGTGTTGCGGAGGTTATGGACCCACGGCACATGCTTGTCGCCGATGCCTTCGATGCGATGGTCGCCGAACCCGTTCCTGAGCAGGGTAGGGCACTGCAACGCCTCGCTGGCAACGAGCTTCAGCCCCGGATACTGCTTCTTCAAGTAATCACCCGCCGCGACGGTGCCGGCGGAACCGGTTGCGGAAATGAACGCCGCCGCCCGCAAAGGAGCGCGGACAGCCATGTCCGCGCGCTTCTTGCCCGACGAATGCATCGCGCGAACAAAGCTGTCCGCGCTCCCGTGCTCCGCGCTTAACTCCTGAAACACTTCTTCCATCGCCGGACCGGTCACATTGTAATGGAAAATCGGATTCCCGAATTCCTCGAACTGGTTGAAGATGACCTTCTTCGGGTCGCGCTTGAGTTCCCAGCACTTGTCGTAAATTTCCTTCACGTTCGATTCGCAACCGGGCGTGGCGATGATTTCCGCGCCGATCTTCTTCAGCCAATCGAACCGCTCGCGTGACATACCCTGCGGCAGAATGGCAATGGCCGTGCAATCCAGCAGCGCGCAGTCGAACGCGCCCCCGCGACAGTAATTGCCCGTTGAGGGCCACGCGGCCTTGTGCTTCTCTGGATCGAACTCGCCGCTCACCAGGCGCGGCACCAGACAGCCGAACGCCGCGCCGACCTTGTGCGCCCCGGTGGGAAAATATTTTCCGACCAAGCCGATGACGCGCGCCTTCACGCCGGTGATGGCCGGTGGAATTTCCAGGTAATTTACGCCGCCGTAGAGGCCCGTCTTTACGTCGTTTTTCCAAGTGATGCGGAAAAGGTTAACTGGATTCACGTCCCACAGCCCGACACCTTTGAGCTTCCGCTGGATGCCTGGTGGGATGAGTTCCGGATTCCGCAATTGCTTGAACGTCGGCAGCACCATGCCGCGTCGGCGGCAGCGCGCCGCCGTTTTGCGGATAACGTCCGGATGAAGTTGTTTGATGATTTTTGACATATCAATACTTCGCCAATTTCTTCAGCGCGCCCGTGAAATCTTTCACCCGCGCCATTAAAATCATCGCGGCGATGACGAATGGCTTGAAGCTCGCTTCGCGATACGTCGCGAGGCGGTACTTCTCGAAAACGGCAGCCGAGACCTCGCCCTGAGCGCAGCTCACACCCGAAATGTCCGCCGGCAGGCAGTGCAGGTAAAGCGCTTTGCCACCGCAAGTGAGTTTCATTTTCTTCGTGTCACATTCCCAGTGCTTGAAGCGGGCGTTGTTGGCGAGACATTCCTTTTCCAGCGCCTTCAGGCCATCGCGGTCGCCATTCTGCAGCAGCGGCGTGCGGCGTTGCATCACCGCATACGGCGCCCAGGATTTCGGGTAAACGACGTCCGCGTCGCGGAATGCATCCTCCATGCTCGACACCACTTCGAATTTCCCGCCGCATTTCGCGCTGTTCTTCTTCGCTAGCGCCACCACGTCGGGAATCAAACCGTAGCCCTCCGGATGCGCGAGCGTCACGTTCATGCCGAACCGCGTCATCAAGCCAATGATGCCCTGCGGGACGGACAACGGCTTGCCGTAACTCGGCGAATACGCCCAGCTCATCGCAATCTTTTTGCCGCGCAGAGCTTCCAGCGATCCGAAATGTTGTTTCAGATGGACCAGATCCGCCATCGCCTGCGTCGGATGATCAATGTCGCATTGCAAATTGATCACGTTGGGCCGCTGATGCAGCACGCCCTTCTCGAATCCCTCCTGCACCGCAGCGGAAACTTCACGCATGTAACGGTTGCCCTCGCCGAGATACATGTCGTCGCGAATACCGATGACCTCCGCCATGAACGAAATCATGTTCGCCGTCTCGCGCACCGTTTCACCGTGGGCCATCTGCGATTTTCCCTCGTCCAAATCCACGAGGCTGAGGCCGAGCGCGTTCGCCGCGGACGCGAAGCTGAAGCGGGTGCGCGTTGAGTTATCACGGAAAATGGAAATCGCCAGCCCGGTCTCGAACACGCGGAACGGCTTGCGCGCTTTGTGCAATTCGGACAGGCACTCCGCGACGAGCGTCAGCGCGCGGATTTCGGCGTCGGATTTTTCCCACGTCAGCAGGAAATCTTTGCCGTAAGTGTCGGTTTTGAGTCCCGCGAGTTCAGCGAGTTGTTTCTTGAGCGAGTTCATGTTTCAAAATCATTTCCGGGTGGAACGGGCAACCTGCCCGTCCCGGCGAGCCACTGGCTCGACGGAACTGCGGTTGGTGCGCGAACCGAAATGCATTTGTCGCTTGACGGCGGCGCTCGCGGTTCCGGCTGCGCGGCAAGTTGCCGCGCAGAACGGGCTTGCAGCCCGTTCCACCCAATTCTCTTCGGAAATTCAGTTTCATTTGGTGACAAGTCCAGCCGGCTTGTGGGTTTTCGTTTCACGTTGGTAATGCGGCGCAGCTCTTTCGATGGCGTCAATGATTTGCTGATAGCCGGTGCAACGGCAAAGGTTCTTGAAAATCGCCTGTCGAATCTGGTCACGCGTCGGGCACGGATTTCTCAGCAGAAACGCGTGCGCTGTCATCACCATGCCGGGCGTGCAAAAGCCGCATTGGATCGCGCCACAATCCGCAAAGGCCTGTTGCAGCGGATGCAACGTGCCGTTCGGCGCGGCCAAACCTTCGATCGTTAGAATCCGCTGGCCGGCAAAATCCTTCACGCGCTTCACGCAAATCCGCGTCGGCTCGTTGTTCACGAGGATGGTGCAGGCGCCGCACGCGCCGATGTCGCAGGCGTTCTTCGCGCCGGTCAGGTCGAGGTCTTCGCGCAGAAATTCCACGATGCGCTTTTCCATTGCGCTTGCCGGCACTTCGATTTCGCGGTTGTTGACTAAGAGTTTCATGCGCTCTGCAAATTACGAGTTGATCGGTGGCGCTGTAGCGCAGACTGGCAGTCTGCTGTATCGCGGATTGGTAATCCGCAACCGCCTGAACTTGCCAAAGCCATGCCGACTGCCAGTCGGCGAAACAGCAGGTTACCAACCTGCGCTACGATTGGAGTGTGTACACACACTTTCATTCGCATCCCTCCCCGCATTCAGAGGGCTCAGGCTGCGCGCCCAGTTTGATCGGCAACGAGAAATGCCGTTGCCCCGTCGCGTTAAAAATCGCGTTGGCAATCGCCGGGGCAAGAATTTCATTCGCCGGCTCTCCGATGCTCTTCGCGCCGCTCGGTGAAACCGGGTCGGGATTCTCCACGATGATCGCCTTCATCTCCGGCAAATCCATCGAACGCGGGATGCGATACGTGTTCAGATTGAGCGTGGCAATTTTGCCATCGGGCGCTTTGACTTCCTCGTGCAGCGCGTAGCCTGTGCTCATCGCCAGGCCGCCGTAAATCTGCCCGCGCACCATCTCCGGATTCACCGCGCGGCCCACGTCATGCGCGGCGACGGCGTTGAGCAGTTTCACCCTGCCGGATTTTTTGTTCACGGTCAGCTCGACCGCCTGGCAGCCATAAACCCAGGTGAAATAGGCGTCGCCCTGGCCGGTGTGCTCGTCCCAGGTCACGCGCGGCGCTTTGAATACGCCGAAGGCGAACGGAAACCGCTGCATCAGCCACATTTCCCGCATGGCGTCGGCGAACGCAATGCGGTCGGTGTCCGACCTCCCAATAATGAAATTATCTTTGAATCGCACTTCGTCGGGCGCGCAATGCAGCTTCGCACCGAACGCCTCGGCAATTTTCTGCTTCAACTCGCGCGCGGCCAGCGTGACCGCGCCGCCGCCCATGATGGTGGCGCGCGAGGCGACCGTCGTGCCGCTGTCGGGAATGTTCGACGTGGAAGAGCGCCGATAGCGGATGCGGTTCAAATCCACGCCCAGTTCCTGCGCGCAAATGAGCGACATCGCGGACTCTGCGCCTTGCCCGTTTTCGTGAACGCCGACTTCCAGCAGGATTGAGCCGTCGGCCTGCGCATTGATGATGGCCGCGCAGAAATCCACGCCCTCGGCGCCAAGACTGACGCCGCGATAACTCATTGCCAGCCCGATGCCATAAAGTTCATCTTCCGCGATTGGAGCGCCGGTCTCCGACCCGGCTTGTTGCAAAGGCAGACTCGATTTGCGCCGGATCGGAGACCGGCGCTCCGCTTGCCCATGCAAGCACCGCGCGAGTTTCGTTTCGTAATCAATTTCGCGCAGCACGGTGTCGAGTACCTGTTCCATCGCGACTTTATGGCCGTCGAGTTTCTGGTCGGTGATGGTGACGCTGCCTTGGCGGACCATGTTGCGGCGGCGAAATTCGATTCCCGAAATGCCGGCCTTCAGCGCCGCCATTTCCACGACCTGCTCGATGATGAAATTCATCTGCGGCGAACCGAACCCGCGCATGGCGCCAGCCACGACGTTGTTCGTGTAAACGCCGAATGTGTCGCAGTGGACGTTTTCAACGACATACGGTCCGCAGCATTGCACTGTCGAGCGCCACGTGACCCACGGCGTGACCGAGCAATATGCGCCGCCGTCAGCAATGATTTTGCATTGTACCGCCGTGATGCGACCCGATTTGTTCACGCCCATCCTGTAATGCACGCGATACGGATGGCGCTTGTAGCTCTCGCGCATGGACCAATCGCGGCGATAAACCATCTTGACCGGGCGATTCAGCAGCTTCGCGGCAAGGGCAGTGCGCGCGCAAACGATCGCCGCCGTGTCGTCTTTGCCGCCAAACCCACCGCCCATCGGCGTACCGATGATTTCTACTTCCGAAAGTGGGATTCCAAGGCAAGCCGCCACAAATCGGCGCGTGCTGAAGGGATGTTGCATGCTGCCATAAACTTCGATGACGCCGTCCGTGGAGCGGGGCACGCAAACCGACGCTTCGGTTTCCAGGTAGGCGTGTTCGACCATCTGCGTTTGAAACTTTTCCTCGATAATGAAATCGGCTTGCTTGAAACCCTCCTCAACATTTCCATGCCGGACGACGTGGGTGTTGATAAGGTTCGTGCCGTGATTTTCGTGGATCAAGACGGCATCGGGCTTCAGGGCTGCTTCGGGGTCAAGCACGGCGGGCAACGGCGTCGCATCCACTTTCACCAGTTGCGCCGCGCGAATCGCCGTCTCGCGCGACTCTGCGACGACAATGGCCACGACATCGCCGTGGTAACGAATCTTGTCGTCGGCGAAGATGCGAAAATCACGAATGATCTGGCCGAAGCGGTTGACGCCGGGTACGTCTTTCGCCGTCAACACACGGACGACGCCGGGAACTTTTTCGGCAATGTCAGCGTCTATCGCATTGATGCGCGCGTGAACGAAGTCCGAATAGACTGGCGCGGCATGAAGCACATTGGCGAACTTCAGGTCGTCGGTGAACTTCGCCTTGCCGGTGACCTTGGCATAGGCATCGTTTCGCCAGGCTTTGGCTTCCGCTTGTGGCATCAGTGCACTCCTTTCCAGGCGGCTCGTTGAAGTTGTAGCCGCCGACGTGAGGAGGCGGACGCCCTGTTCAAAATATCCGCCTCCTTATGTCGGCGGCTACGCAATGCCCTTTCGACACCGGCCAGCGTAGGCTCAACGGCCTTTGGCAACTGGATATTGCGCATCGCGGTCTCGACGTCCTTAAGTCCGTGGCCCGTGATGAGCAACACAATCTGCTCCTTGCGACCGAGGCGCTTTGAGCGGCGCAGTTTCTTTAGCGCAGCGACCACGGCCGAACTGGCCGGCTCGGCGAAAATGCCGGTCGTCGCCGCCAATACTCCTTGCGCCTGTAAAATCTTCTCGTCACTGACTGTGATGGAAAATCCGCCGCTTTCCAGCACGGCTTTTCTCGCCAGATGCGCATTGGACGGAATAGAAACCGAAATCGAATCGGCGACCGTGTCGGGGTTCGCCGCGTTTTCGTAGATGCCGGACTCGAGGTAGCGATGAATGGCATCGGATTTCTCGGCTTGAACGCAAACTAGCCGGGGCAGCCGCGAAATCAAACCCGCCGCCTTCAAATCGCAAAACGCCTTGTGGACGCCGCTGATGATCACGCCGTCGCCGACGGGGACGAGAATCGCATCCGGCACACGCCAGTGGTTCTGCCGCCAGATTTCGAGCCCGACGGTTTTCTTGCCTTCGATGGTGAGCGGATGATAGGCGGTGTTACGGTTCAAGCCGCCGCGTTTGGCGGTGTATTCGAGCGAGAGGCGAAAAGCGTCGTCGTACGTGCTACGCACCGGGACGACTGTCGCGCCGTAGAGAACCATCTGCACGAGCTTTGCCTTCGGCGCGTTCTGCGGCACAAAGATGAGGGCGCGTTTTCCGGCGCTGGCGCAGACGGCGGCGAGCGCGCTGGCGGCGTTGCCGGTTGAAGCGGCGACAACGGTATTTTCTTTCAGCCGATTCGCTTCGGCCACGACCAGGAATGATGCGCGGTCCTTGAGCGACGCGCTGGGATTCAGCCCGTCATTTTTGATCCACACGCTATCAAATCCAAATTGTTTTCCAAGTGCAGCCGCTTGGAAGAACGGTGTGTTGCCGACCGGAAACGGCGGAAAGAATTTCTCCTCGACCGCCGAGAACAAATTCCAGTCGGGTCTTACTCTGTTGAACTTCCTTCGAATCGCAGTGTAGTCGAACTGCGCCGAGAGCACGCCGATCAGTGGAATGCCGGGGCAATGGTCGCGCGCGCACCGCGGACAGAGATAACGCACCGCGTCACGCTGGTAGCGCGCTCCGCAATTGCTGCACTGGTAAACGAATTCAGTCATCAGACTTTTCCATTCAATTTCGCCACGAGCGCGGCATAGAACGCGACGGCCGCGCTCAAGTGTTCGACCGGGCAGGCTTCGTTGGCGGCGTGGGCGTAAACCTCGTTTCCTGGACCGAGGCCCAGGCAGGAAATGCCGTGCATGCCGGCGATCGCCACGCCGTTGGTGCTGAACGTCCACTTGTCCACGAACGGCGGTTTGCCGAGCACACCGGCATAAGCCATGATGGCGTCCTTGAGATACGGCGAATTTTCATCGAGCGCCCATGTCGGATAATATTTTTCGGTCGGATAAACCTTGCCTGTGTAAGCCGCTTCCTGATAGGTGAGCACGTAAACGTTGGCGTCAGGACAGCCGGCGCGTGTCGCGGCGTCTTTGACCTCCGCCATGGCGCTTTCCTTCGTCTCGCCGTACGTGAGCCGGCGATCCAGATGGATGCTCGCCCCGTCGGCCACCGCGCATTGCGACGGCGAGGACGAGTTCACTTCCGAAATTGTGACCGTGCCCTTGCCGAGAAACGGATCGCGCTTCAAGCGTTCGTTCAGCTTTTCGATTTCAAGCGCGATGCGGGCGATTTTGTAGATGGCGTTGTCGCCGCGTTCGGGGGCCGAGCCGTGACAGCTCCGGCCTTTCACCTCGACGCGGATTTCCATGCGACCGCGGTGGCCGCGATAAATGTTGAGGTTCGTCGGCTCGGTGATGACCACGAGTTCGGGCTTGAGTTTCTCGACGTTCAACAGGTATTGCCAGCAAAGCCCGTCGCAATCCTCTTCCATGACCGTGGCGGTGAACAAAACCGTGAACTGGTCGTTCAGGCCGAGTTCCTGGATGAGCTTTCCCGCGTGAATCATCGTAGCCACGCCGCCTTTTTGATCCACCGTGCCGCGCCCCCAGATGTTTCCGTCCTTCACGAACGGTTTGAACGGATCAAAATTCCATTGCGATAAATCGCCGGGATAAACCGTGTCCACGTGGCCGTCGAAGGCGATTATGCGCTGGCCCCGGCCAAGGCGTCCGATGATGTTGCCGAGGCCGTCAATGCGGATGCCGTCAAAGCCGATTTTTAGCATTTCCTTTTTGATGACAGCGATAACATTTTTCTCTTTGGAGGAAAAAGATCGGGTACGGACCAGGTCGGCCAGAAAGCGCGTGGTGTCTTTCTCTATCGCTTTGGCGCGATCTCGAATCAGCGCGTAGGTAATCGGGGCGGTTGATTTCTTCATTTTGGTTTTCATCGTCACATTCGATCCCATAAATGTTTGGCCAACTCGCGGCCGCGGGCGTTGATGCGCGCCTCGTCGAGGTTCAACGCCAGCTTTCGGTTCTCCATCAATACTCGTCCGCCGACGATGGTCGTGTCGGCGACGGCCTGCGAAATGCCGAACAGGAGATGGCCGAAAAGATTCGTGCCGTCCAACGGCGTGGGCGGGTCGTAATCGAAAATCGCGAGGTCGCCCGCCGCGCCGGCGCGAAGCTCGCCGAAGCTTAGGCCGAAATGGCGTGCGGCGACCTCGGCATTCGACGCGAAGAGCGCGTTCGTTACTTCGCCAAAACCCGCCGATGGATTGTCGTTGGCGAGATGTTGCGCCCACAGGGCAACGCGCATTTCCTCCAGCATGTTCGCGGTCATCGCATCCGTGCCCAGCCCGACGAGGACACCGTGCCGCTTCATCTCGAGGATGTTTGCGACGCCGACGGCGTTGTTCAGATTCGACTGCGGGTTATGGACGACCGCAGTCTCCGTTTCCGCAAGCAGATCCATTTCCCCGGGTGTGATATGGACGCCGTGCGCGGCGATGGACTGGCGACCAAGAATCCCAAATTGTCTCAATCGTTCGACGACGCGCCGGCCGGACTTGCGGAGCGCGATGTCCTGATCGCCTTTCGCCTCGGCGACGTGGATGTGGAAGCCGGCGCCCAACTCGTGGCCGAGGCCGGCGGCCTTTTCCAGCGTGCGGTCCAAAATCGTGAACGACGCGTGCAAACCAAAGAGCGCTTTCACGCACGTATCATTCTGTTTCCGACAATGCCGGATAAACCGCACATTCTCGGCCAAACCTTCCTTCGCGATGCGCGCGCCGTCACGGTCGGAAACCTCGTAGCAAAGGCACGCGCGCAAACCGGTTTCCTTCACCGCCTGCTCAATCGCGCCCAGCGAGCCGGCGACCGCATGCGGGCTGGCGTGGTGGTCAAAAATCGTTGTCGTGCCGTGCCGGATGGCATCGAGCAGCGCAATCAGCGCGCTGTAATAGCAGTCCTCCGTCGTCAGCGCGCGGTCGAGCCGCCACCAGAGATGCTTAAGCACGCCCATGAAATCGCCGGCAGGTTTTGCTTTGGCGAGTCCGCGGGCGAACGTGCTGTAAAAGTGATTGTGCGCGTTGATCAATCCGGGCATCACCACCTTGCCCGAGGCGTCAATCCGCCGGCCGGTGAATTTCCTGATTTCGTGTCGGGGAGCGATTCGCGTGATGTGACCGTCCTGGATGCAAATCGAATAGTTCTGCAAAACCGCGGGCGCTCTGCCGGTCTGCAAAACCGTTCCATTTTCGACGAGTAACGAGTCGGTCATTCGCGTTCAATTCAGGTTTCCTGGAGCATAACGGCTTCGTGCGCAGTCCGCGGTCGCATGAAGATGGCCCCGGCAAAGCACTTTTGCGCGCAAATCGAACATCCGACGCAATGCGCCGGATCAAAAACGGGAATTCCTTGCCGGTCCAGGGTAATCGCCTGGTAAGGGCAGCGTGTGCAATTGCCGCAATGCATGCAAAGTTCGCGGATGACTTGCGGCAGTTTTTTGGTTGCTGAAAGTGAATTAAATTCAGCGACCGGATCCGGCAAAGCGGCGCCAATCAATTCCTTGACCGACATAAATCCGCGCTCCTGCATCAGGAAGCTCAACCCGGAATGCAGTTCATCCACAATCCCCAGCCCGTATTTCATCACGATTGTGCAGAACTGCACCGTCTGTGCGCCGAGCGCCAGAAAGTTGGCCGCAGCTTTGTAATCCATCGGCCCGCCATTGCCCGAAACGGCAATGCCCATGCCGGACACTTTCGCCAGGGTCAAATTGCTGATGGGCAAAATCCCTTCGCCCGACAGGCCAATGACCACGCCCTCCTCCCAGCGACGCGGCTGCGACGCCCCGTCGCGGAGCGTGTGGGCGACGCCCGCGTCGCCAGAGCGATCGGGCGAACCCAGCCGCGAGCTTGTCTCTGGGCGCGACGATGGCGTCGCGTCCACCTGCTGCGACGAGGCGTCGCAGCTACGAAACGCCAGCGCCGGAAAACTGTTGGCCAACGTCACACCGGCCTTTTTATTCGGATAACGGGCGAACACTTCCTGAATGGCTTTGATGATCGGCTGAATCGCGGTGACGGCGGCGGTGAGTTTGAACAATTTCGGGTTGTGTTCATCACTGGCTTCCATGACCCAGTCAATAATCTTTGCGGTCAGCCCGGCATTTTGAGAAACGACGTCGCCGTGCGTGCCATCACCGCCTTGCGGGCAGGAAAGGCTGTATTCAACGCCCATCGCGCCGGCGTTTTGCAGTTTGCGGGTGTTGGATTGCCAGACGCTTTTGTCTTCGTCGTCCCGGCCGGTGACCGGGCCCCCCGTGGAC
>Ga0335081_10015141_pt1 | contig 12475 bp, 11 predicted proteins | sample Lox_Sample_35_FD_206713 | JGI IMG/M metagenome (GOLD analysis project Ga0335081, IMG submission 206713) | Soil microbial communities from Loxahatchee National Wildlife Refuge, Florida, United States - Lox_Sample_3.5 | ecosystem: Environmental > Terrestrial > Soil > Wetlands | place: USA...
GCCGTGGCAAAACATTACTTCATCTGAAGCAATGGCACATATGCTGGAAAACAGGTTTCCACAAAAAGGAGCAGTTTTTGTTGTTGGCGAAAATGGCATCATGTCCGCACTGCATAAAAGAGGCTTTTCGCCGATTGCTGATCCGGATGATAAGGCGCGGCCCGTTGCAGTCGTTTCTAGCTTTGATCGCCAGCTCACGTTTTCTAATCTTCGGCGCGCCACCCTACATATCCGCGCGGGCGCGCCTCTATATGCAACCAACGCCGATAGATCCTTCCCCACGCCTGAAGGATTAATTCCCGGCGCGGGTTCTATCCTCGCTGCACTTGAAACCGCAACCGACGCAAAAGCCATCGTCATTGGCAAGCCTTCGCCATTAATGCTCGAACTTGCCACAGAACGAATGGGCTTGAATAAAAGTGAAGTGCTGGTTGTCGGTGACCGACTCGAAACCGATATCGCCGGCGGGCAAGCCATGAAGGCACATACTGCTTTGGTGTTGTCGGGCGTCAGCACGCTTGAGCAGGCGGCCACGTGGAAGCCCAAGACTGATTTAGTTGCAAAAGATCTGGCTGAGCTTATCAAATAATGTTGATCTACGATCTTGGATTCGATTCTCTTTCCGATCTGATGACATCATGGGGCGAACCTGCCTACCGCGCCAAGCAAATCTGGCAAGGACTGTATCAACATTTTTATAGCTCAGCGGCGCAATTTCCAAATATTCCCAAACCTTTGCACGATAAGATGGCAAATGAATTAGATTTCATCGGTATCGAACCAGCCCGCTTTCTCGATTCGTCGGATAAGCAAACACACAAGACTCTCTTTAAATTATATGATGGACATTTCATCGAAGCGGTATTAATGCATTACGATAAGCGCCGGACGTTGTGCATTTCCACGCAGGCCGGTTGCGCCATGGGCTGTGTTTTTTGTGCGACAGGCCAGATGGGATTCAAACGCCATCTCTCCAGTGGCGAGATCGTTGCTCAAGTGATGTATTACGCACACATGTTACACAAAGAAAATCTAAACGTGACCAATATTGTTCTGATGGGCATGGGTGAACCGTTTCATAATTACGAGAATACGATGGCAGCGATTGATCGGCTCAACGATTCGGATGGATATAACTTTGGTGCGCGCCGCTTCACAATTTCAACGGTTGGCTTGGTTCCGCAGATCAAAAGATTTGCGGACGAAAAGCGGCAAGTTAATCTTGCCATCTCACTTCATGCCGCCGAAGATGATTTGCGGCTAAGCATGATGCCGGTCAATAAAAAATATAACATTGATGAAGTGATGGACGCTTGCCGTTATTATGTGAATCAAACCGGACGACGCATCACATTTGAGTGGGCACTGATTAACAGAGTCAATGACACGCCGGAAGAAGCACTCAAACTCGCGACGCGGCTAAAGGGATTGTTGTGCCATGTTAATGCCATTCCCCTCAATCCGACACAAGGGTATCAAGGTCAAGCAGCAACGCGCGAGCGCGCGGAAAGATTCAAGGAATTGCTGGAGCAGGCTGGGATTCCGTGCACCATCCGAATGAGGCGCGGTATTGATATTCAAGCGGGCTGTGGTCAGTTGGCTTATTCTTTTTAATTGATTATTTGTTTATTATTTTTTGTGTTATATTGGCTACACGTATTTCTGTTTTACCAATCCCCTAAAACTACGCTTGCTTGCAAGAACAAGAGGTTTGAAGTATAAGAGTTCACCATGACTAAGAAACTTCCAACGAAAACAATCGACAACATCCATCCGCTTGAACGCCCCATTTTTCCTGCTTTGCCTGCCGTCACATATGAAGCAGTAATATTTGCCGCGATCATTTTGATCGCATTCGCAACACGCTTCTACAACCTCGGCGCGCGCGTGATGAGTCACGATGAAAGTTTGCATACTTATTTCTCGTGGCTCTTTTATAAAGGTGACGGGTATCAGCACAATCCGATGATGCATGGACCACTTCAATTCCATCTGATCGCGCTTTCGTATTTCCTTTTCGGAGCCAGCGATTTCACGGCACGCATCCCAGCCGCGCTTTTTGGCATTGCCACCATATCGATGGCATGGTATTGGCGCCGCTATATCGGCAAGACGGGCGGGCTAGTCGCAGGTTTCCTGATGGTCATATCGCCGTTGATGCTGTTCTATAGCAGATATGTCCGCGAAGATTCTTATGCGGTTTTCTCCGGCGTGCTGATGCTTTACGTCATCCTCCGTTATCTTGAAACCGGTGCACGCAAGTATCTTTATCTCTTGGCGATATCGTTGGTCATTCATTTCATAGATAAAGAAACTTCCTTTATGTACGCAGCAATGCTCTTGTTATTCCTTGCTATTTATTTCATCGCTCGCGTCACGCGCAATGCCTGGCATGACATTTCTTCGTATCGCGGTTTTATCATTGCGCTCGCTGTCGGGCTCTTATTGTTTGGCGTCGGTATAGGAATTGGTATCGCCGGACGAAACATTGGAGTGCTTGGCGCGACCGAAGTGGCCCCACCTGCGATTCCGTCTGCGACCTCGCCGATTCAATCCACAGCCGGAACGGCTTCTCCTGCCGAATTTTTGCTGCTCGGTGGAATCCTTGCTCTCCTTGGAGCAGGCTATTTTCTGATCCGCGGTTATACGTGGCAAGGCGTAAAGTCTGAGCGTTCATTTGATATGCTGGTTATGGTCGGGACATTTGTCCTTCCCATGCTTATACCCTTCCCCATCACGTTCCTGAAGAGCTGGTTGCATATCACCATTCCGACCACCGCGCCAGAAGTTCAAGCGCTGACTCTGCACGATGTAATCGCTATCGGAATCTTCCTGATCGTTTTCTTTGCAATATCCATCGCGGTCGGTTTGTTCTGGAATAAGGATTGGTGGAAACTGGCGCTGGTTTTCTGGGTTCCTTATACGATTTTCTATACTTCGGTATTTACCAACAGCGATGGGTTCTTTACAGGTACGGTCGGCTCGCTTGGGTATTGGCTGGCGCAACAAGCCGTCCAGCGCGGCAGTCAGCCCTGGTATTACTACATTCTCATTCAAATACCAATCTATGAATTCTTGCCATTCTTAGGTTCAATCCTCGCGCTGATCATCGGCTTGCGCTACCGGCGATCACAAGCCAGCAAACAGAATTCCCTCGATGAAAACCATCCTGTCGAAATTACTCCGCCCCACCAACAAACCGAAAACTTCACTAATATGTTTGCTTTGCTGGTTTGGTGGATCGCTGCCAGTATCATCGTTTTCAGTTATGCGGGTGAAAAGATGCCATGGCTGACAATTCATCTGGCCTGGCCCATGATTCTTTTCACTGGTTGGGGACTCGGTTATCTTATTGACACCACCGATTGGCGAGGATTATGGCAACGTAGAGCTCCCCTTGTTCTCGCATCAAGTTTTGTGTTTTTCACCAGCTTCGCGGCCAGCCTTGTATCTCTGCTTGGCGACACACCGCCATTCCAAGGCAAAGGACTCGATCAATTACAAAATACAACAGCGTTCCTGCTTCCGGCAATGGTTTGCTTGGCAAGCCTGGCAGGTTTGATTTATCTTTTGCGCGATTGGGATGGTAGACAAATCACGCGCGCCTTCACTTTGGTGTTCTTCGCTTTGCTTGCTATCCTTACCATCCGCGCATCCTTCCGCGCTGCATATATTGATTACGATGATGCTACTGAATATCTTGTTTATGCTCACGCGGCAACCGGAGTGAAAGACATCGTCCGGCAAGCCACAGAAATGTCGGAGCGCACCACGGGCGGCATGGGTATTAACCTTGCGTATGATGCCAGCGCACCGGATACCGGGGTCTCATGGCCTTTCGCGTGGTATCTGCGCGACTTCACGAATCAACATTCGTTCGACCAGCCCACGCGCTCGTTGCGTGATTCGGCCATCGTCATCGTCGACTCGAAGAACTTCGATAAGATCGAATCCGCTTTGGGTCCGGGTTATTATCGCTTCGATTACATCCGCATGTGGTGGCCTAATCAGGATTACTTCGACCTCGTCACAGATCGAGATGCATCGATTCCATTTCCTCCTGATTATTCCTGCAGCGGCTTGCTTGGATTCTTCAAACTATTCAAATCAAAAGATTTTTCGCGTATTTGTACGGCGTTGACGAATCCACAGATCCGCGCGGGCATTATTGATATCTGGCTCAATCGCGATTACACCACCTACGCCGCCGCCACAAATAACCAGAATATGACTCTGGCTACCTGGCAACCCTCTGCCTTAATGCGAATGTATGTCCGCAAAGATGTTGCAGAACAAATTTGGAAATATGGCGTTACTCCGGTTCAGCAGGCGGCGCAGGTCGATCCGTATCAAGGCAAGACCATTACACTGAACGCGAACGAAATCATCGACTCGACGAAACTATCTTTGGCGATGAACGCACCGCGTGCCCTGGCGATTGCCTCCGATGGAAGCATTTACGTTGCCGACTCACGGAATAACCGCATCCTTCACTTCGACCCAAGCGGAACTCTGATCAATCAATGGGGCACCTCCAGCGGAAATGACCCGAGTCATCCCAATCCATCCGCGCCGCCCTCCACATTCAATGAGCCGTGGGGCGTAGCGGTTGGACCCGACGGTTCGGTCTATGTAACCGACACGTGGAACAATAGGATCGAAAAGTTCACCGCCAGCGGTCAATTCATAAAAATGTGGACTGCAGCGGCATCACAAACAGATGCTTTTTATGGTCCGCGCGGAATCACGGTGGACGCCAAAGGTCACGTCTATGTTGCGGATACGGGCAACAAGCGCATCGTCGTGTTTGATGCGGATGGCAATTACCTAACTCAATTCGGTTCAGCCGGCCTCGACCCCGGTCAATTCGATGAGCCGGTTGGTGTTACATTGGACGCAAACGAAAACGTTTATGTTACCGATACATGGAATCAACGCATCCAAACATTTTCGCAGTCGCCCGATGGATTGACATTCACTCCCTTGAAGCAATGGGATGTTGCAGGATGGTATGGACAATCGCTGGATAATAAACCGTTCATCGCGGTGGATAACAAGGGTCATGTGTTCATCACTGACCCCGAAGGCTTCCGCGTGATCGAATATTCAACCGATGGGCAATTGATCCAAACTTGGGGTGACAATGGAACAACAGCATCAACATTTGGGCTTGCGGCTGGCATCGCAATCGACTCGCAGGGAAATATCTGGGTCAGCGATGCGGGCAATAATCGCATCATGAGATTCGTATTACCTTAATCACTAATTCGTCCAGCAGGTGCCTGCTGGACGAATTACATTTATTCGCGGTGGTATAATGCCCCTGCTTTTATTTCAGATAAAGGGATACACATGAAACTCCACGAGTATCAATCCAAACAAATATTTGCCAAGTATGGCATTCCGATCCCAAAGGGACGGGTAGCGGCTACCGCAAGCGAGGCGAAAGCAATTGCCGAAGAGCTGGGTGGCCGCGTTGTTATTAAATCGCAAGTGCTAGTCGGTGGACGCGGAAAAGCAGGTGGTGTAAAACTTGCCAAGGATCCTGAAGAAGCTGAACAACTTGCAACACAAATCCTCGCAATGGAGATCAAAGGTTTGCCCGTACGCAAAGTTTTGGTGGACGAAGCCGCCGCGATCGAAAGCGAAATCTATTTTTCCATCACCAATGACCGCGCTGCTAGAAAGCCGGTGATGATCGCCTCTGCGGCAGGTGGGATGGAAATTGAAGAAGTAGCGGCCAATACGCCGGAAAAAATCATCAAACTCCATATTGACCCATTACTTGGTTTGCGTGATTATCAGGCGCGTGATATCGCTGCGTCCATTGACTTGGCGCGCGATTTCTGGAAAGACTTCGGCAAGATCGCGATGGGCCTATGGCAGGTCTACAAAGAAACCGATGCGTCGCTGGCCGAGATCAACCCACTCGTCATTACCAAGGACAAGCGCATGATGGCTCTCGACGGGAAAATGATCATTGATGACAACGCCATGTTCCGCCACACAGACTTAGCGGAGATGCGCGACCTCGATGAAGAAGCGCCGGCTGAGGTCGAAGCCCGCAAGTATGGACTCTCGTACATCAAGCTGGATGGCAACATTGGATGTATGGTCAATGGCGCAGGCTTGGCGATGACCAGCATGGACATCGTTAAGTTGTTCGGCGGCGAACCAGCTAACTTTCTCGATATTGGCGGCGGCGCCGGCGCGGATAAAGTCGCGGCTGCGATGCGAATCATTTTATCTGACCCGAACGTGAAAGCTGTGTTGTTCAACATCTTCGGCGGCATCACACGTTGCGACGAGGTTGCACGCGGGATTTTAGCCGCGATGAAGGAAGTCAAACCAAAGGTGCCAATGGTGGTGCGCCTGGTTGGAACGAACGCTGAAGAAGGCCGCAAATTATTAGCGGACGCGAAAATGATCACTGCTGACACATTAGCCGACGCAGCCAAGAAGGCTATTGCCGCCTCGCAAGGGAAATAATGTGATGTCATTGCGAGCGCCGAGCGTAGCGAATGGCGCCTGGCAATCTCATCTATGGAGAATAATTTTTTATGAGCATCCTAATTAACAAGAATACCCGTCTGCTGGTTCAAGGGATTACAGGCAATGAAGGATTATTTCATACCCGCCACATGGTTGCCTATGGAACAAACGTAGTCGCAGGGATGACACCCGGCAAAGGCGGCGAATGGGTGGATGAAAAAATTCCCGTGTTCGATTCGGTCAAGCTGGCAATCGAAGCCACCGGCGCAAATTGCACCGTGATTTTTGTCCCAGCGCGGTTTGCGCCCGATGCCATGTATGAAGCTGCAGATGCAGGCATCCCGTTGATTGTTTGTATCACTGAAGGCGTTGCAGTTCAGGACATGATGCGCGTCCGCAACTATCTTGACCAGAAAAAGGTTCGACTGCTTGGTCCAAATTGTCCGGGTTTATTGACGCCCGGCGAATCCAAAGTTGGAATCATCCCTGGCGATATTGCTATTCCGGGAAACGTGGGTTGCGTCTCACGCTCCGGCACGCTGACCTATGAAGTGTTGTATGCACTTAAGTTAGTTGGCATGGGCGCGTCCACATGTGTGGGCATCGGCGGTGACCCAATTAATGGAACCAATTTCATTGATGTTTTGGAAATGTTCGAGCATGATCCGCAGACGGAAAAAGTTGTGATGATCGGTGAGATTGGCGGCACGGATGAGGATAAAGCCGCTGAGTATATCGCCTCGAAAATGACCAAGCCGGTGGTCTCGTTCATCGCGGGTCAGACTGCCCCTCCCGGCAAACGCATGGGACATGCCGGCGCGATCATCGAAGGCGGCGCGGGAACCGCTGCTGGGAAAGTCAAAGCATTAGAAGCCGCAGGTGTGAAAGTTGCGAAACATCCGGAAGAAATACCGAGCCTGCTCAAATGAGCTACAGGGACACAGCAACATTGTGTCCCTTACTTTATTTGTATAAAGGAGATTTCATATGCCACTGGATCGTTCATTCGTAGAACAGAATCGTGCTTCCACTGAGCGCATTCGCAAACTGGTCGCAAAACTATCAGATCAGGAATTGCAGCGTCGTGTTGGCGAACATTGGACGGTTGCTGTCGCCTTGGCGCATCTGGCATTTTGGGACGGACGCGTGATGTTTGTTCTGGACAGAACCGAACACGAAGGCAAACTCGTACCTGTTGAAATCGATATTATTGTCAACGATATTGTTCTGCCGCATTGGAAGCTTATCCCGCCACGAGAAGCCGCCCAACTCGCGATTGAATCATCTGAGGCACTGGATAAACGAATCGAAGATTATTCCCCGAAATTGCTTGAGGAAATCTATAACTACAATAAGCGCTGGGTTATTCGTGCACTACATCGCAACGAACATTTGGATGACGTGGATGAAGCAATAAGAAGCTAATGCCATTGCAAGGGTCGCGAAGTATATCGAAGATCACGCAACGACGTGACAATCTCGTGTTTTTACCAATCCATTTTTTGAAGTTTACTTGAGATTGCCACGCGCCTTACGGGCGCTCGCAATGACATGTTAAAACACGTAGAGCCGCCTTATAAGGCGGCTCTACGTTATAATCAAAACAACGCAAAATGAAAATTATTTGTGAGAGTCAATATACGTGACGGCTTCGCCGACCGTGGTGATCTTTTGCGCGGCTTCATCTGAGATCTCGGCACCGAACTTGTCTTCAAAAGCCATGATCAGTTCAACGAGGTCAAGCGAGTCCGCTTCAAGGTCCTCGCGGAAACGGGCTTCCATAGTCACCTTGCTCTCATCCGCGCCGAGCAAATCCACAATGATCTTTTTAATTTCGCTGAATGTGTCAGCCATGAGATAATCCTCCGAAAGAATTCGTTTTTAGACCCGCCCATTGTAACAGACAGGCCACTAAAATTCAAACACAGGAACACCGCTTTATGCCAAAAGATACGGAAATTAAAGACCGAAAATCCGACCACATTAAGATAAATTTAGAAAAAGATGTGCGCTCGGCATTGACTACCGGACTTGAAAATTATCACTTCACGCACGAGGCTTTGCCTGAGCTCGATCTCGACCGCGTCGACACCAGCCTCAGCCTGTTCGGCAAAAAATTAGCCGCGCCCATTCTGATATCTTCCATGACCGGCGGCTCCGACGAAGCCGAGACCATCAACCTACGACTCGCCGAAGCCGCACAAACTGTCGGGATTGCCATGGGAGTCGGGAGTCAGCGCGTGGCAATTGAACATCCTGAGCAAGCTGCCACATTTCAAGTGCGGCGCGTCGCGCCCGGTATTTTATTGTTTGCCAATCTCGGCGCGGTGCAATTAAATTACGGTTATAACATTGACCAATGTCGCAAAGCCGTCGAAATGATTCGAGCTGACGCGTTGATTTTGCATTTGAATCCGCTGCAGGAAGCCGTTCAAAAAGGCGGCGACACAAATTTTTCAGGTCTTGCAAAGAAGATCGAAGAGATTTGTAAAAAAATAGAAGTACCTGTGATTGCCAAAGAAGTTGGCTGGGGAATATCAGAACGCACCGCCAAGTTATTAGCGAATTGCGGAGTTGCCGCGATTGATGTCGCCGGCGCAGGTGGCACAAGTTGGTCGCAAGTCGAAATGCACCGCGCGCCCGATGAATTCACGCGTGAACTCGCGGCGACATTTGTCGGTTGGGGAATCCCAACCGCAGAATCAATCTTGAATACCAAGAAAGCCGTGCCAGATCTGGCGGTCTTCGCCAGTGGCGGCCTCAAAGATGGACTCGACATCGCCAAGTGCATTGCCTTGGGCGCATCGCTCGGTGGCATGGCGGGACAATTCTTGAAAGCCGCGGCAGTTTCAGCCGAGCAAGCCGTTGAGATGATGAAGTTAACGAAGAGGCAAATCGAAGTCACGATGTTTGCATGTGGCATTGAGGAGTTAGAAGGATTAGAGATTGGAAAATTAATTAAAAACACCAGTAAATATTAGGAGACAGGATTTACGTAAGTACCCAAGGAAGTATTAAAAATCACCAGGCCAAAATAAAAGTAATCCTTTATTGAAACTCTGATAGAATCAAACGTATGGCCTCCTCTATTAATGTCATCATCTTCGACTTTGGCGGCGTTCTTCTCAACTGGGACCCGCACAAACTATATAATCGCTTCTTCGATCAACCGGGACAAATTGACAAATTCCTTGCAGAGATTAACTTTTCATCATGGAATGCAGAGCAAGATCGCGGTCGCCCATTCATAGAAGGAGTTGCTGAATTATCGAGTCAATTTCCGCAATATGCCGATCTCATCCGCGCTTATTACGATTACTTTGAAGATACAATTATTGGACCAATTACTGGAACCGTTGAAATCCTATACAAGTTAAAGCAAGCCGGATATCCGCTTTACGGATTAAGCAATTGGTCTGCAGAAACCTATCCGCGCGTGCGGCACCAATATGATTTCTTTAATTTATTTGACAGAATTATTCTGTCTGGCAATGTCAATCTTATCAAACCCGACCCGGCCATTTTCAACCTCACATTGAAGAGGATCAATCGCCGTGCCGGGGAATGCTTGCTGATTGACGACTCCGAGGTAAACATTAACACAGCTAAAAGATTGGGATTTGCTACTATTCATTTCAAATCTCCGCAGCAACTCCAAACAGAGTTGCATCAATTGAATTTATTATGAGCGAGAAACGATCATGTCCTTAAACAAATACGCTAAACTCATGCTTCCGGCTATCGAAAGCGAACTTCAACGCCAGGTTGCCCGGCTCGATGAACCGTGCACGCGTCCATTTTACGAAATGCTCACCTACCACATGGGTTGGACAGGTGAAGGCGCAGGACCGGATGTGACTGGTAAGCGGCTTCGTCCTTTGATTGTTTTGCTTGTAATTGCTTCGCGTGAGTCAAAATGGCTATGCGCTTCATCGGCCGCGGCGGCAATTGAACTCATCCATAACTTCTCGCTCGTGCATGATGACATTCAGGATAACTCCGATAAGCGCCGAGGACGCACGACGGTTTGGAAGAAATGGAATATGCCGCAAGCCATCAATGTCGGCGATGCGCTCTTCGTAATTGCCAATCAAGCGATCATAGATTTATCAAAAAATTATCCTGCCGAGGTCGTCGTCAAAACCGCACGAGCAATTAACAATGCCTGCCTTGATCTCACGCGCGGACAATATCTCGATATGAAATACGAGCACCGCAGCGATCTTTCGATTGAAGATTATTGGAAAATGATCGAAGGCAAAACCGCCGCCCTGCTGTCTGCATGCACACAAGTTGGCGCGATCCTCGGCGGCTTGGACAATTCAACTATCGAACAATATCGCATCTTTGGTCGGGACCTCGGGCTGGCGTTTCAGGTTCAAGATGATATCCTCGGCATCTGGGGTGATGAGACGTTAACTGGGAAATCGGCGGCGAGCGATCTGCTTGAGGGAAAAAATTCATTGCCGGTGCTATACGGAATTAGCAAGAAGGGCAAATTTGCTCAAAGATGGGCAGCATCCGCTATTCGTCTCAATGAAGTTGCTGAGGTTGCTCGGCAGCTAGGCAACGAGGGAGCGCGTGATTACGCTCAACGCGCGGCGGAACGCTTAACCGATCAAGCATTGGACACTTTGGAAAAGATCAATCCGAAAAATGAAGCGGGACAAGCGCTTGTGGATTTATCAAATAAGTTGCTCAATCGAGAGTCTTGATATATAATTTCTTAATCAAGCGGGTGTAGTTCAGTGGTAGAACGCTTGCTTCCCAAGCAAGATATCGTGGGTTCGAGTCCCATCACCCGCTCTTTGTAAGAGAGTCATCAAGAACAAGCTGTTGTACCAGAAAGTGTGGGATTGAGTCTCGCACCCAAAATAGTCGAGGGCTAAGCCTCGACTATTTTGTTATTTTTTGTAATCCTGCTGTTATGCAAGCAAATGCGCCGAACAAGTAGAATCTCACTCAGAAGGTGAAACTATGCCCGATAAAGGAATCATCCTATACGTGGAAGACAATCCGGACAACCGGCATCTGGTCCGTCGAGTACTGGGAGCAGATAATTATATTGTTGACGAAGCAAAGAACGCCGCAGATGCATTGGAATACCTAAGAACCAAGACGCCAAACTTGATTCTGATGGACATTAGCATGCCTGATATAGACGGCTACACTTTAACCGGGAAAATCAAGGCGATGCCCGAATTCGCAAATATTCCAATTATAGCGATGACCGCCAATGTGATGCGCGGCGACCGAGAACGTTCTCTTGAAGCCGGTTGTGACGGCTATATCCAAAAGCCGATTGACATTGATACTTTAACTCAACAAGTCGAACGCTTTATACAAAGGAACTCCAATGGTTAATCCGCCCGCATCTGACACGCAGCCCATTCGCAAGTCCGCCATTCCAAAGGATGCGACAGTTCTAGTAGTGGAAGATAATGTATCTAATTTCGTTTTGATTGCTCGAATGCTCGGCTACCTCGGAATCCATTGCGAATGGAAAACATCGGGATTCGAGGTGGTCGAATACGCCGATACCTTGCCTCGATTGGATTTGATTCTAATGGATATCCGCCTCCCCTACGAAGACGGATATGCTGCGCAGAAAAAGATCCGTGCTTCCGAAAGATTTAAGTCGGTAAGAATTGTCGCAGTCACCGCGGAAGCCAGCCTTGAGCAAATGAACAAAGCCAAAGCCTCCGGATTCAACGGCTTTCTCGGAAAGCCTCTTGATCCCGACCGCTTCCCTGACCAAATTCGACGCATTCTTAATGGCGAAGAAGTTTGGGAATTTACGTAATTCACTATGGACAACACGCAAGAAGAATCGACACAAGTCAAGCGCCCCCGTTATCGGACTAGCTTGGCGCGTTCGCTAACTCGGACGCTCATGACTTTTACATTTATACCGCTCATTTTTATGGCCGGCACGGCTTATTTGCTTTCTCGCACTTTATTCGTCAATCAAGTTTCGGCTCAG
>Ga0335081_10015144_pt1 | contig 12474 bp, 7 predicted proteins | sample Lox_Sample_35_FD_206713 | JGI IMG/M metagenome (GOLD analysis project Ga0335081, IMG submission 206713) | Soil microbial communities from Loxahatchee National Wildlife Refuge, Florida, United States - Lox_Sample_3.5 | ecosystem: Environmental > Terrestrial > Soil > Wetlands | place: USA: Florida...
TTCATTCAGACAGGCTGGCCCGTCGGGGAGCTGTTTTACCTGGGCACAGCGAGTTCACGGTAATATGGTCTAAGCCAGTGTCGGCCATTCAGAAACTCGAACAGCCGGTTGTCCGCGGCCGAGGCGCGGTTGCGGCGATCCCTGTCAGCGTCATTGTTCCGGCCCGGAATGAAGCGCGCAATCTGCCGCAATGTCTCGAGTCGCTGCACGAAGCGGGCGAAGTGTACGTCATTGATTCCCAGAGCACCGACGCGACGGCGGAGATTGCGCGGGCGCATGGGGCGAAGGTCGTGCAGTTTCATTATCACGGCGGCTGGCCCAAGAAACGGCAATGGGCCATGGACAGTTTGCCGTTCGCCCACGATTGGATTCTGCTGCTGGACGCGGACGAAGCCCTGACCCCGGAGTTGGCGGCCGAGATTCGCGTGACAATTGCGAACCCTGGGGCAGATGGGTATTACATCGCGCTGCAGCAATATTTCTTGGGTCGCCGGCTGCGGCATTGCGGCGCCAAGCTTTACAAGCTCTCGCTGTTCCGGCGGGGCAGAGGGCGTTTCGAGTGCCGGGTGAAAGATCAGGACAGATCCATGGCGGACATGGAGGTGCACGAGCATGTTGTGGTCGGGGGAAAGACCGCGAAACTGAGATCGGCGCTGCTGCATCGCAATGTGGAGTCGCTCTCGCGATATATTCAAAAACATGATGAGTATTCAAACTGGGAGGCGGCGGTTTGGCGCGAGGGTGAGGCGAGTTACGGCGATCTGAAGCCTGCATTGGCGGGCACGCAGGCGCAGCGGCGGCGCTGGCTCAAAAAGTATTTTCTCGGCTTGCCGGGTTCGCCGGCGCTTTTCTTTTTGTACAAATATGTTTTCCGCCTGGGCTTTCTGGATGGCGTGCCCGGGCTCATCTATTGCGGCTTTCAGGGCATTCAGTTTTTTCACATCAAAGCCAAGATTTACGAACTGCGTCTCACACGGGAGCGCGATGGTGCCAGCGTCAGAGATGACGAAACCGGGGCTTGCAGCGGGAAATGAAGTGTACGCGGACGCGGTGGCCTATCACGGGGAGCTTGCCCGGGATTGGGAGCAGCGTTATCGCAAGCGCTCCTTTCGCGCGCGGCTGCGCGTGATCGAAGAGTGCATGCGCGGAAGAGAGATCAGAGGGGCATGGCTGGATGCGGGCTGTGGAGCAGGAACTCTCTCCCGCTGGCTGGCGGCGAAGGGATGCGATGTGCTCGGCCTGGATGCTTCTCCGGAGATGCTGGAGGCTGCCATGCATCAAGCCGCGAAAGATGCTCATGCGGAGCGTCTTCACTTTCGCGGTGTGGAAACCATTGAACGGCTGCCTCTGGATTCAGGGAAGTTCGATGGAATTCTGGCTTCGAGTGTGCTGGAGTATGTCCGCGATCCGGCGGCGTGCGTCCGGGAATTCTTCCGCGTGTTGAAGCCTTGCGGTGTGTTGCTGGTTTCGGTGCCCAATGCGGCTTCGCTGTTTCGCAAGTTGCAGGTTGCCTGCCACCATTTTGGCAAGCGGTTCGGACGAAATTGGGCGAGATTCATTGCCTACTCGCATCATGAATATTCCGCGGAGGAGTTTTCTGATCTTTTATCGCAGGCGGGATTTCAGGTGCGGAAGATCGCCGCCTTCGGCGGACCATTGCCACGTGGAATTCAGCGGCGCCGCTGGGGTGGGCCGTTGCTGATGTTTGTCGCGGAAAAGAATGCGGGAAAGCTGTCTTCTTGAGGGAATCCGGATTTGATGGAAGTTTGGATGCGGGCGTTTCCTGACGGCAGGCGAGGATTTTTGACCAAAGATCGAATTCACGGTAAGTGGGCAGCCACCGCATAGCTGTGCAATCCACCCCGCAGAGCGACGGCGCAACGCCGATGAGCGAACCTCGAGCCATCCTCAAAGCGGAGGCGGGACCGCCTCGAAGAACTGCTAAAGCCGTGAATGAAGTTGCGGGACTGCTGCGCGGACCGCACCGCATTTTTCCACTGGTGCTGAAAATTGCGACGGATGCCGCGCGTATCCGGCTTCAGTCGAGAAATCTTTACTCGTACAGCACAACAAGGCGCGAAACCGGCGGCGCGTTGCGGGATGTCGCGCGCTGGCTGGTCAATGCGCAGCGGCCAGATGGCGGATTCGCGGCGTTCTACAGTTTGCTGCGCGGGTACTCGGAATCGTATCCGGAAGTGACCGGCTATATTGTTCCCACGCTGTACGACTACGCGGCGGTGACGGGTGATCAAGACGCGCAGCGCGCGGCGGAGAAGGCGGCAAGCTGGCTGCTGTCACTGCAGATAAGCTCCGGTGCCTTTCCCAGCGGGCTGCACGGGGAGAACAGTTATCCTTCGGTGTTCAATAGCGGACAAATTCTGCAAGGCCTGGTCCGCAGCTACGTGGAGACCGGGCGCCGCGAGATTCTGCAACGAGCGGAAGCGGCGGGAGGCTGGCTGGCCGAGGTGCAGAGCAACGATGGCTCGTGGCCGGGAGCAAACGCGTATCAGGGAGTGGCGCACACGTACTACAGCATGGTGGCCTGGGCCCTGGCACAGTTGGCCCAAGTGTCGAAGAATCGGGAGCATGCCGCCACGGCCGGCAAGAACCTTGATTGGGTCTTAGCGCACGCGAGGCCGAGCGGGTGGTTCGATGGCATCAATCTGCGCGGGCATCCCACGTACCTGCACTTTATTGCCTACGTGGTCCAGGGAGTGTTGGAGTGCGGTATTTTGCTGCAGCGCCGTGACGCGATCGCGGCGGCGGAAAAATCGGCGTGGATGCTGCTGCGCAGGTTTGAGATCGCTAAGCATCTGCCCGGCTGCTATGCGGCCGACTTTAAGGCTGGCGCAAGTTTCACCTGCCTGACGGGCAACGCGCAGATGTCGTGCGTGTGGCTGCGCCTGTTTGAGGTGACTCGTGATCTGCGCTATTTGAATGCCGCGCTCAAGATGAACGAAATGCTGAAGCAATTGCTGCCAGTGCGAGGAAGGCGTGGCGTGGCCGGGGGCGTGGCGGGATCGTTTCCCGCCTGGGGAGCCTATCAACCGTTGCGGTACATCAGCTGGGGCGGCAAGTTTCTCGCGGACGCGCTACTGCTCGAGCAGCGGCTTATGCATTTGGTCGAGGTTGGCGCATGCGCGTCGTAGTGCTGGCCTCGAGCCCGTATAGCGAGACCGGCTGCGCCATGGCCGCGCGGCTGGCGCAGCTGGGGCAGACGGTCGCCGGCGCCATCAGCCTGCCCGCCTGGGACCGCGGCACGCTGCTGCGCAAGCTCGCGCAATGGGGATGGCGCGACTCATGGCGGTTTGCCTGGTCGAAACTGGCTCCCGCGAAACGTACCACGCCAGCGAAGTTGCACAATTCGTATTTGCGCAACGCGTATTTTGAAGATGCGCTTCGCCAAGGGAGCAAAGTCCTGCGCAATCTGCATGAGGTGGGAAAGGCGTACGGCTTTCCATTACAGATTCATGCGGACCAGAATTCGCCGGCTGCGATGGCGCAGGTGAAGCTCTGGTCGGCCGATGTAGCGGTTTTCACCGGCGGAAATATCCTGAGAAAACAACTGCTGCAGACGCCGCGGCTGGGCGTGCTGAATTCGCATCTGGCCCTGCTGCCGGAAATTCGCGGGATGAGCAGCCCGGAGTGGTCGCTCGTGTGCGGAGTTCCGCTGGGGGTAACGATTCATCAAATGGACGCGGGGATTGACACAGGCCCAATCCTGATACGGCGTGAAATCCCTCATTCGGGGGAATGCGGGTCATTGATTGACCTGCGCAATCGCATGATCGCGTTTGGAATCGAGATGATGGGGGAGGCGATTGCGGGCCTGGAAGCGGGAGCCATTGTGCCGGCGCGACAAGCCAGTTGCGCGAGAGACACGCAGTATTTCGTCATGCATGAGCGGCTGAAGTCAGCTGCCGCCGGAAGTCTGGCGCAGGCGGGCAGCGCAGCCGCGGAGAAGTGCCGTGGGTAAGCTGGGCACACTCATTCAAGCCGGGCGCAGCTTTGGCTGGCGCGACGGTGCGCTTCGCCTGCAATACGAAGTGCAGCGCGGAAGCGGGCAGATTTCGCGCCGCATGCGATCGCTCGAGGGATGGCAGAGTTGGGGCCTGGAGCGGATTGCGCCGGACGTCAGCCCCGCAGATCTGCTGCGCGCGCGCCGCGAGGGGCAACGTCCTTTTTTCTTTTCCAACGCTCGCCAGCTTGCGCCCTGCCTGAGGAGCATTGTGGGAAGGGAGGGCGAGAAGTCCATTGTGGCGGAGGCAGAACAGATCCTCGCCGGCAAACTGCCGTTCTTCGGGCGCCTCGCATTCGCGTGCGGATTTCCGCCGGATTGGTTTCAAAATCCGGAAACCGGCGAGCGAATTTCCCCGAATCGGCCATGGACCACGATGCGTTTCGCCTCGCCCGACTACGGCGATCTGAAGTTTATTCTCGAGCCTTCGCGCTTTCTGTTCGTGTATCCACTGGCGCGCGCATACGTCTTGAGCGAGGACGAGCGCTTTGCTGAAGCTTTTTGGCGAGCGGTCGAGGACTGGGCGGAACGCAATCCGCCGATGTCGGGGCCGCTATGGGTTTGCGGGCAGGAATCTTCGCTGCGGATTCTTGCGTGGTCGTTTGGACTGCATGCATTTCTTCACTCTTCGGCCACCACCGCCGAACGAGTTTGGCGGCTCGTGGCGATGATCGCGGCGCATGCGCGGCGGACCGAGCTTACGGTCGGTTATGCTCGCTCGCAGCGCAACAATCACCTGGTGAGCGAGGCGGTGGGATTGTGGACCGCGGGCACGCTTTACCCGGAACTGAAATCTGCCGCAGCGTGGCAAAATCTCGGCGCGAAACTCTTGCGGGAAGGGGTTCTCGACCGAATTTCGCCCGAAGGAGTTTACCTGCAGCATTCGTTCAACTATCAGCGAATGGTGTTGCAGCTTTTGCTGTGGACGGCGCGGCTGGCAGAGTTGCACGGGGCCGCGCTCGATGCACAAATTCGTGACCGGACGCTGGCAGCATTCGAATTGCTGCGGCGTTTTGTAGATCGGGTGAGCGGCGGGGCGCCCAACTTCGGCAGCAATGACGGCACCCTGATCTTGCCGCTCGCCTGCTGCGACTACGGTGACTTTCGGCCGTTGCTGCAGGCGGGCGGGGTGATCCTGCATAAGCAACGTATTCTAGAAGCCGGTTCCTGGGATGAAGCAGCGCTTTGGCTTGCGGGAAATTCTTCGTCAGCACGCGAAAATCGAAGCGAGCGTCGGCCGCCCGATAGGGAATATTTTCGTGTGGGCGGCAAGAATCGCTGGGCATTTGTCCGCGCCGGGCGATATACGCGGCGTCCGTTTCAAGCGGACCAACTGCACGTGGACCTGTGGTGGGACGGACTCAACCTGGCCCGCGACGCGGGAACTTACTCCTACAATGCCGCGCCGCCGTGGAATAATGGGCTGGCGGGAACTTCGGTCCACAACACTGTGATGATTGATGGGCGCGACCAGATGCGGCGCGCCGGGCGTTTCCTGTGGGTGGATTGGGCGCAGGGATCGGGCCGGAGTTTTTCTTCGGGCGAGGCGCAACCTCTCGATTGCTTCGAAGGCGAGCATGACGGCTACCGGCGGCTCGGCATCACTCATCGCAGAGCGGTTCGATATTTGGCCGATGCCGGTTGGGTCATCGTGGATGACGTGCTGGGCGGGGGAGAGCACGAGGTGCGGTTGCACTGGCTGGCTCCGGACCTGTCACTGCAGATGATCTCAACGGCGCCGGTTTGCGCCGTTCTGACGGCGAAGAATAATTGTTTCTGCTGGAACCTGTTCTCCAGCTCTCCGGGTGCGGCGAGCATTTTCAGGGCGGGGACCGGCTTGAAGTCAGAGAACGCCGGGAGAGACGCACAACTTCTGGGCTGGGAGTCGCCGACTTACGGCGAGCTTCGCCCGGCAGTTTCGCTGGTTTACCGGACCAAGGCGCGCTTGCCGGTACGCCTGGCGACGGTTCTGCTGGCCGGGGAAAAGTTTCGAGTCGTGCAAAATGGGGATCAGATATTGGTATGCGAAGAGCAATCAGAGCTATATCAACTCAGCCTGACGCCGCAGTCGGGTATCTTCAACCAGGATAAGGCCGCGGCGCCACTCAATATCAGTAGATGAAACAGCTCCTGCAAAATGCGCGCACCGGGGGGATCGCGGTAACAGAAGTCCCCGCGCCGAAATTGCTGGCGGGATGTGTACTTGTTCGCACCGCAGCGTCGCTGGTCTCGGCGGGCACTGAGCGCGCCTCTTCCGAGTTCGCGCGCAAGAATCTTTTTCAAAAAGCGCGAATGCGGCCCGACCTGGTGCGTCAGGTATTGCAAAAGATCAGCCGGGACGGTTTAGCTTCCACGGTGGCCGCAGTTCGCAGCAGGCTCGATCAGCCGGCTTCGCTGGGATATAGCAGCGCCGGCACGGTGCTGGCGGTGGGCGAGGGCGTCAGCGGCCTGAGCGTAGGAGACCGCGTCGCCTGCGCCGGCGCGGGACATGCCGTGCACGCAGAGTTTGCCTGTGTTCCCCGGCTCCTGGCGGCGCGCATTCCCGGCGACAACGTAAGCTTCGAGCACGCCGCATTCACCACGGTTGGCGCCGTTGCCCTGCATGGCATTCGCACCGCTGACGCGAAGCTCGGCGAGGTTGTGGCGGTGATAGGGCTCGGCTTGCTGGGCCAGCTTACGGCGCAGATCCTGAAAGCCGCGGGCGGTTCAGTGCTGGGCATGGATTTGAATACCGGTCGCGCCGAGCTGGCTTTGCGTCTCGGCGCGGATGCGGTCAGCAGCTCGGCCTCCGATTTCCGGCAGATATGCATGGAGCACTCTGGCGGACGCGGCGCCGATGCGGTGCTGATCGCCGCACAGAGTTCCAACAGTGAGCCGGTCCAGCTGGGGGCCGAGATTGCGCGCGATCGTGGCGTGCTGGTGGCGGTTGGCGCGGTTGGAATGGAGATTGATCGCAGGCTCTTCTACGAGAAAGAACTCGACTTTCGCGTTTCGCGCTCGTACGGGCCGGGGCGCTACGATGAGGCGTATGAGCAAAAGGGCACGGATTATCCCATCGGATACGTGCGCTGGACGGAAACGCGCAACATGGAAGCGTTTCTCAGACTGTTATCGGAAGGCAAGCTTGACCTCGAGCCACTGATTACCCACCGCTTTCCGATTGAGCGCGCGCCCGCCGCGTATGACTTGATCTCCGGGAAAACGAACGAGCCGTATCTGGGAGTGGTGATTACTTATCCCGCCGGTTCTGAAGACACTGATCCTGGGGGGGCAGGTTTTGAGAACGAAGCCGCAAAGCGGGAGCTGTTTCTGTGCGCGGAGAGAGCGGCGGCAAGCACTGTCGGCTCCGACTCAGTTTCGATTGGACTTCTGGGAGCCGGCAGCTTCGCCCGGAGCATACTGGTGCCGGCCATCAAGCGGGCAGAGCGAGTAACGCTGGTTGGCGTATGTGCGGCGAATGGGGCGCACGCGCGCCACGCCGCGGAGAAGTTCGGCTTTAAGTATTGCGCGACAGATGAAGAACAAATTCTGAATAATGCCGGCGTCAATACGGTGGTGATCGCGACGCGCCATCATTTGCACGCGACGCAGACGATAGCGGCGCTCAACGCCGGCAAGCACGTCTTTTGTGAGAAGCCGCTCTGCCTGAATGCGGATGAACTCTTTGAGATCGCGCATACTTACAACAGCGTCCGGCAACGGCCCCTGCTGATGGTCGGGTTCAACCGCCGCTTTGCGCCACTCGCGATCCAGATGAAGAGATTTGTGGACGGAATCCATGAACCTCTCGCCTTGCACTATCGCGTGAACGCGGGTTTTCTTGCTCGCGATCATTGGCTGAATGATCCGGAGCAGGGTGGCGGGCGAATCATCGGCGAGGTCTGCCACTTCGTGGACCTTCTGATTTTTCTCGCCGGTTCGCGGCCGGTCGAAGCGCAAACGCAAACCGTCGCCAGCTCGGGCCGGTACAGCAATGACAATGTCATTTGCTCGCTGGCTTTCGAGAACGGATCGCGCGGCACCATCAGCTATTTGGCGAATGGCGACCAATCCTATTCCAAGGAGCGCGTCGAGGTGTTTGGCGGCGGCTCAGTGGCGGTGCTGGAGGATTTCCGCCGCCTCGAGTTGGTGCGCCAGGGGTGCAAGCATGCCTTTGCGTCGCGGTTCCAGCCGGATAAAGGCCATCGTGGCGAATGGCAGGCATTCACCGCCGCGATTCGCGAAGGCAAGCCCTCGCCGATTCCATTCGCGGAGATTTGTTCCAGTATGCTGACTACGTTCGCTTTGGAGGAGTCCCGCAGTACCGGGCAAAGCGTCAGAGTCAGGCAAACCCCAGAAGCGTGACATCGCACCCTGTGAAGATCCTTTACGTCTCGCAATATTTTCCGCCGGAGATGGGCGCGCCCGCCGCGCGCGTTGCGGAACTTTCGCGATACTGGGTGAAAGACGGTCACGAGGTTACCGTTCTCACCGGATTTCCGAATCACCCCACGGGAGCTGTGCCACGAGAATACCGGCGGGCGCTGCGGCGGCTGGTGATGTCAGAGCGGCGCAACGGTGTTCGAATGGTTCGCACATGGCTGCTTCCGCTGCCCAATCGGCGATCGTACGAGCGCATGCTGAATTATGGTTCGTTCTTTTTTTCGTCTGCGATCACCGGAATGTTCCTGTCGCGGCCGGAGGTGATCGTTGCGACCTCCCCGCAACTGCTGGTGGCGCTTTCCGGCTGGTGGCTGGCCCGCATCAAGCGCGTGCCTTTCATTTTTGAAGTGCGGGATTTGTGGCCGGAATCATTAGCAGCAGTCGGAGTGAGCGACAAAGGTTCAGTCCTGCATCGCATGCTGGCGCGCATTGCCGGATTTCTCTACCGCCGCGCCGATCGAATCGTGGTGGTGACTCCGGCCTTCCGCGATTACTTGATCGAGCATTGGAAAATTCCCGGGGAGAAAATCTCGGTGGTCGAAAACGGAGTCGAGACCGAACAATTTCGGCCCGCCCCGGCCGATCGCGAGTTGCGCCGGGAGTTGCGCGCTGAGAATAGCTTCGTGGTCTGCTATATCGGCACGATGGGAAATGCGCATGGCCTCGAAACCTTGCTGAATGCTGCGGCAGAGTTGCAGCATTCAGCGGCGCAGGTTGTATTCGTTCTGGTGGGAGAAGGTGCGGAGAAGGCGAAGATCATGGCGCTGGCGCGGTCGCGCAGTTTGAACAATTTGCGGTTTGTGAATCAGCAGCCGCGGGAGCGGATTCCTCAGTTCATTTCATCGGCGGATGCGTGCCTGGTTCTGCTCAAGAAGACGGAGCTTTTCAAGACCGTCGTTCCCACCAAGATGCTGGAATTCATGGCGTGCGCTCGCCCGGTGATTCTTGGCGTGGACGGCCAGGCGCGCCAGATTCTGGAACAAGCGGGAGCGGGAATTTTTGTAGAGCCCGAGAACGCGGCGCAACTGGCTGAAACGGTGAAGCGACTGGCCGGCGATACCGCCCTATGCCAGACGATGGGCGTGAACGGCCGGCGCCACATTCTGCGTTATTTTGAGCGTCAACGGACTGCTGAAACCTATCTCGCGGTGCTGGAGGCGACGCTGGCAAAGGAAGCCGTGGCGGCCGCGGCCTGAGATTTTCGATCTGGGGATCCCACCACTGTCACGATGTAACGTGGGGCTATAATTACGCGCCATGTCCCGTGAGCGCCCAGATTCGCAGCCGAATCCGACGCCACAGACCGGATGCGACTGGAGGACGCGGGCTCTGCTCCAAGCTATCCCGATTGTCTGCACGCTTCTAATTTACTGCTATCCTTCGCTGAGAACGTGGAAAGACTTGGGACCAACCCCCTTGCCGCCCATGTTTTCCCCGGACTTGAGCCTCTACCTGAATCTGGGCAACATCACCACGATCGGCGGAGGGCAAGCATTCAACCCTTATTATCTGGTTCCGGTACCCAGCCATGGCACTGGCTATCTGAAATTTCGTTCGGAAACCATTCTGTTCCGCGCCTTGACCCGGTTGCTTTTCAACAAAATGGCCCCGGCCCTCTTCATCTGGAATTTGTTCTGGTGGGGTTTGCTGTGCGTCATCGCGTTGCGCTTATTCAGGCGCTGGCTGCCCCCTGCTTCGGGGTATTTTGCCGTGTCCGGCCTCTGTCTGCTGATGTTGTTTAATTTCGGCGTAATAAAGCCCCTGCTGAGCGCGTGGCTCCATCTGCCTTCACTCTCCGGCTTCCAGAACTTTGAACTTCCCTTCATGCGCCCTTTTGTGCCGCAGGTCCCAATTGTGCTTCTCCTGGCGTACCTCGGTTTACAAATCGCTGTTCTGCGAAACAGCAATATTGCTTCCTGGATGGCTATGTGGTTATTGCAGTTCAGCGCCCTCACCGTTTTTCCGTTCTCTACGCTCATGATGGTTGGGATTACTCTGGTGAGCGCTTTGTGGGCCCTATTCTTCGCCGGCTGGCCAAGAGCCTGGCGCAGCTTCCTTACTTACGCAGTGGCCTGCGGAGTTTCAGATGTCGGATTCTTGAAGTTTGGCTCGTTGAATCTCTACGGAAGCCGCGCTCCGGCGATCCACTTTCAACCGCAGCTATTGCCGCATCTTATAGGTCTGGCATGGCTCTTCCTGTTTGTGCTGGTCTTACTTGTAGCCTTCAACAGTGCTCTAGCCCCTGAAGTGAAGTGGCCGCTGGTTGGATTGGGAGCGGCCAGTTTGTTGCTTATGCCTGGCGATGCGTTTGTGCCCGCGCCAGTGCTTTTGCTTTCTACGCATGCCGGATACTTCACGCATACTACGGACGTAATCCTATGCACATTCATCGCCCCGAATCTACTGGCAGGTATGCGGACCCATTTTGTGACGCGCGTCGCGATTGGCATTCTCTCGGGACTGCTTCTGCTAAACGGAATCTTCACCTCTGTCGCAACTTATAAGGTTTTCGCTCCTTTCAATCGGGAAGTCGCGGATGCAAGCCATCTATTAAGTTCGCTGGCCCCTGAAGGGCGAGAACTTTTTATCGCGCCTTCGACATATGTGGTTAATTTGGCCGGTTGGATCGTGTTATTGCCGAGACAACCGGTCTTGTTCTGCACAGATGCCGCGCTCATGCTCACCCCGGAACAACTCCGCGAGGTGGCGTGGCCGCGGGAGGCCCTCTATCTTTACTTCAGCGGCGAAGACAGCAGCCACTTAGAGCGGGCTATTGTTGGCAAGGACTTCTTGAAAACCACTTTCGCGTTGGGATTCCGGGCTGAAGCGACGTCCTTGTCGCGCGAGGAACAACTGGATGCCGTGCGCACAATTCGGGCGGACCTGATCCCAAAGCTGCAAGAAGTTGAGGCACACAGCGCAACTGTTACTCAGTTCTTGGCACAGTTTGAGAGGATCGTTGTGATAGACAATTCAGAGAACCGGAGTTTTTCGCCAACGCGACTAGCTTCCTACCTTAGGCTCGAAAGCGAACAACGACTCAATAACTTAATTCTGCAATCCTATGTCCCAAGGTAATCGCGCAAGTTTTCTGCTACCACGCGACCACTACGCCGAGATCGCCGACAAACCGGCGATGCTGGCTTATTGGCGGGGATACGGCTCTGGTTGCGGAAGAGGTGAATCCGCTTCCACCAGCCAGACGTGCCTGCCCTGAAAATACTTCAGGAGCGGCCGTATGTCCTGGCCGGGAATCTCCCGCGCCCAAACCACGGGGGAGCGATCAATATCGGCGGCGTTGTACACCCAATCCTGGCCGTCAATATGATCTGACCCGTACCGCACAATCACCAGATGAAGTCCGGGCGCCGTCTCCAGTTGTTTGGCAATGCGGGCACGGGAGATGCTCCAGCTCGGCGTAAATTCTAAAGGGTGCCGGACTCCCCGCACGACATAATAGGGCAAGTATAGGAAGGCGGCTAGAACGACCAGCCTTGTCAGGCCCAGCCCAACCGGCCAGCCACGGAACTCCCAACGCCGCAAATGCCGCATGCCCTGGATCAACAGAGCAAAGGTTGTTGCGACCAGGGGGGCCGCGTAGTGCGGCTGAAAATAGACCATTGAAAACAATCCGGCCGCGCTGAGCAAGAACTGGACGAAAAGCAAACGAGTCCGGCGGTCTTTTACTACCCACGGCAGCGCCACGAATGGGATCGCAAGAACACTGGAAAAGAATACCTTCCACCAGGACCTCGCTGTCTCGCGTGACCTTCGCTTCCACGCGTTCCAGGTTGGGGCATAAGTTGCACGGAGCTGAATGTTATAAAAGTGGTCAAACTGCGGGTTGGAGTAGTGAAGCGGCGGCGGGTCGGGCTGCCAGGCGAGTAATGGCAGGTTGTCCTGCTGTCGAATCGCGAGCATCTCAGGAAAGAGAAAAGGGTTCGTCGTAACCCGCCAGTTGTAATAACCCATGAACAGCATCGTCACTCCGAGTACGCCTAAGGCGGGCAGCAAAACACGCGGCCCTGTTATCG
>Ga0335081_10015145_pt1 | contig 12473 bp, 8 predicted proteins | sample Lox_Sample_35_FD_206713 | JGI IMG/M metagenome (GOLD analysis project Ga0335081, IMG submission 206713) | Soil microbial communities from Loxahatchee National Wildlife Refuge, Florida, United States - Lox_Sample_3.5 | ecosystem: Environmental > Terrestrial > Soil > Wetlands | place: USA: Florida...
TCCGACATCCCGCCGTCGATGGTCACGTACCGCGTCGCCGTCCCCGTGTCCTTGACGCCGCCGACGGAGTAGAGCGTCACGCCGGCACGCGAGACGATCGACCGGCCCGGCTCGAGGATCAGGTCGGCGTCGGGAAGGTCGTGCAGGCTCCAGGCGCGCCGCAGCTCGCCCGTCAGCCCCCGGACGAAGTCGACGATCGGGATGTTCGGCTCCTCGAGCACGTGCCGGACGCCCAGGCCGCCGCCGAGGTCGATGATCTCCGGCGTCCAGCCGAGGTCGCCGCGGAGACGCGCAGCGAACGCCGCCACCCAGTCGACGGTCATCAGTGCCGCGCCGAGATGCAGCAGTTGTGAGCCGACGTGAACGTGGAGCCCGACGCAGCTCGGGAGCGAGCGCACCGCTGCGAGCGCGTCGTCGGGCGCAAGTCCGAACTTCGAGCCGTGGTGGGCCGTCTTGACCGCCTCGTGCGTGTCGGCCTCGATCCCCGGGGTCACGCGCACGAGCGTTCGGCGCACCCCGGCCGCCGAGGCCCGCTCCGCCTCCGGCAGCGAGTCGACCACGAGCAGCGCGTCCTCGGCCGCGGCGAGCCTGAGTAGCTCGTCCTCCTTGTTGTTGCCGTGCACGACCAGCCGCTCGCCCGCGATCCCGGCGCGCCGGGCGAACTCGAGCTCGCCGACGGTCGAGACATCGGCACCGAGCCCTTCCTCGCCGAGCAGCCGGAGGACGGCGACCGACGGGAACGCCTTCGTCCCGTAGACGATCAGGGCCCCCGGTGCGGCCGAGTGGTAGGTGCGAGCCTGCGCCCGAAGCGTCGACTCGTCGTAGACGACGAGCGGCGTGCCGAAGGTGCGGGCGAGCTCCGCAGCCGGGATGCCGCCGAGGACGAGGTCGGCTCCCGCGACGGCGGCGCCGTCGGGAAGCAGCCCGTCGAGGCCCGGCGTGACGGTTGGATCGCTCATTGCTCCATGGTTACACTGACGGCAGTGAACCTGCTTATCTGACCCAGGGAGCGAGCGCGGCGGGAGCCGCGGCATCCTCCCACGGCCTCTCGGATGAGAGGCTTTTTCATTTCTGGAGCCACATGGAACGGTACGACGCACACACAATCGAGCAGAAGTGGCAGGACGAGTGGGCGCGCGAGGACGCGTTCGCCGTCGAGAACCCCGCGCCCGGGAGCGAGCGCGACGGGCGCCACTTCTACATGCTCGAGATGCTCCCGTACCCGTCGGGCACGCTGCACATGGGGCACGTCCTCAACTACACGCTGGGCGACGTCGTCACGCACTTCCGCCGCCGCAACGGCTACACCGTCCTGCGGCCGATGGGGTTCGACTCGTTCGGCCTGCCCGCCGAGAACGCTGCGATCAAGGAGGGTGGCAACCCACTCGAGATCACCGAGCGCAACATCGCATCGATCGAGAACCAGATGCGCCGGATGGGGTGGGCGATCGACTGGGACCGCGAGGTCTCGGCCCACGAGCCCTCGTACTACCGCTGGACGCAGTGGCTGTTCCTCAAGCTGTTCGAGCACGGCCTCGCCTACCGGAAGGAGGCGCCGGTCAACTGGTGCCCGAACGACCAGACGGTGCTCTCGAACGAGCACGTGGTCGATGGGCGCTGCTGGCGGTGTGGGGCGGTCGTCGAGGCGCGGAACATGGAGCAGTGGTTCTTCAAGATCACCGCCTACAGCGACGAGCTGCTCGACGACCTGAGCACGATCGACTGGCCGGAGCGAACGAAGAAGATCCAGCGCCAGCACATCGGGCGCTCCGAGGGTGCCGAGCTCATCTTCCGCCTCGACGAGCTCGACCGTGACATCCCCGTCTTCACGACGCGGCCCGACACCGTCTTCGGAGCGACGTTCTTCGTCGTCGCGCCCGAGTCGCCGCTCGTCGACGAGCTCGTCGAGGGCACCGACCGCGCGGAGGAGGTGCGCGCGTACGCACGGATCGCCGCGGCGCGGCCGACCGAGGAGCGTGCATCGCGCGAGAAGACCGGCGTCTTCACGGGGCGGCACGCGATCAATCCCGCGAACGACGAGCGGATCCCGATCTGGGTCGCCGACTACGTGTTGATGCAGTACGGCACCGGCGCGATCATGGCGGTGCCGGCGCACGACGAGCGCGACCGCGAGTTCGCGGAGACGTACGGCCTGCCGATCGTGCCCGTGGTCGGCGAGAACGGCACGCTCGTCAACTCGGGCCGGTTCGACGGCCTGCCGTGGCGCGAGGGAATCGACGCGATCGTCGCGTGGCTCTCCGAGCGCGGCAAGGGCAAGCCTGCGATCAACTACCACCTGCGCGACTGGAGCTTCTCGCGGCAGCGCTACTGGGGCTGCCCGATCCCGGTCGTCTACTGCGACGACGACGGCATCGTCCCGGTCCCCGAGAGCGAGCTGCCGGTGCTGCTGCCCGAGGTCGAGAACTACCGCCCGAAGGGTGAGCCGCCGCTCGCGCAGGCGACCGAGTGGATCAACGTCCCGTGCCCTCGATGCGGGAAGCCCGCGCGGCGAGAGGCCGACACGATGGACACCTTCGTCGACTCGTCCTGGTACTTCCTCCGCTACACGGATCCGCACGACGACGAGGCCCCGTTCGAGCGGCGCGTCGCGGACTACTGGATGCCGATCGACCAGTACATCGGCGGCATCGATCATGCCAAGGGCCACCTGCTCTACTCGCGCTTCTTCGTGAAGGCGCTGAACGACCTCGGGTTGCTCGGGTTCCGTGAGCCGTTCCAGCGCCTGTTCCACCAGGGCTGGGTGCTGCTCGACGGCAAGCGCATGTCGAAGTCGCAGGGCGGCGTCACGCCCGACGAGCTGATCGAGCGCTTCGGCGCCGACCCGATCCGCATCTACATCCTGTTCCAGGGGCCGGCCGACCAGGACATCGACTGGACGCCGGACGGGATCGAGGCGACGGTCCGCTTCGTCAGGCGCTTCTGGCGCGTCGTGCACGACGCCGCCGCGCGCCTGCCGTCGCCGGAGGGCGTCGACACGCCGCTCGCCCGCAAGGCGCACGAGGTGATCGCCCGCGTCACGGACGACATCGACCGCCGCTTCGTCTTCAACACGCCGATCTCGGCCGTGATGGAGCTGATCAACGAGCTGTCGAAGGCCCCCGACGACCCGGCGGCCCGGTTCGCCGCCGAGACCGCGGTCTCCCTGCTGCAGCCGTACGTGCCGCACGTCGCCGAGGAGCTGTGGGGCGTGCTCGGCCACAGTCGCCTGTGGGAGGCGCCCTGGCCGCAGGCGGACGAGGCGCTGCTCCGGCACGACACGATCGAGCTCGTGCTGCAGGTGAACGGGAAGCTGCGCGACCGGGTCGTGGTCCCGGTCGGCCTCTCCGAGGCAGAGCTGATCGAGCGGGCCAAGGCGTCGCCCAAGGTGCAGGCGCACCTGGACGGCGACGAGGTGCGGGCGATCGTCGTCCCGGACAAGCTCGTCAATCTCGTCGTATAAGGCCGACCGCTGCGGGCCCTTGCCGCGGCGCCTGTGGACGAAGTGGCACACACTCGGCACACAGCCGTGACCCACGCGTAGCGATTTCGTCGGCACGGTCTCGGAGTGCCCACGCTCCACCTCGATGCCGAACGCCGGCGACTCGCTGTGGTCGCGCTCATCGTGCTGATCGTCGCGGTGCTCGCCTGGCGCCATCTCTCCTCCGGAGCTCCGGCGTCCGGCGCTGCGCTCCAGGTCGCACCCCTCCGGCCGCGCGCGCCGGCTGCGGCGGCCGGAGCTCCCGGAGGAGCCGTTCCGCAGATCGTCGTCGATGTCGTCGGCGCGGTTCGCCGGCCGGGCCTCTACCGGCTGCGACGCGGCGCCCGCGTGGCCGACCTCGTCGAACGGGCCGGCGGGCTGACGCGCCGTGCGCAACGCGACGCCGTCAACCTGGCGGCGCCTCTGGCCGACGGCGAGCAGGTCGTCGTGGCCGTGCACGGCTCGGCCGCGGCCGGCGCTCCCGCCGGGCCTGCCGGCGCGGCCGGGCCTGCCGCTCCGGTGTCGCTCAGCACCGCCACCGCCGAGCAGCTCGACACGCTGCCGGGGGTCGGGCCCGTGACGGCGCAGAAGATCGTCGCCTACCGCCAGGAGCACGGGCCGTTCACGGCGGTGGCACAGCTCGACGCCATCCCGGGGATCGGCCCTGCGCGCCTCGACGAGCTGAAGGGGCTGGTGGTCCCGTGAGCCGCGTCCTGCCCGCGCATGCGATCGCGGGGGCGGCCACCTGCGGGCTCGCGCTCTCGAACGCCGTGCGCCTCGTCATCGCGCCGCCGGTCCTGATCGCCGTCGTGGCCACACTCGGTGCGCTCGCAGCGCTCGCTCCCCAGCAGCGGCTCGCCCTCGCCGCGGTGCTGGTCGCCGTCTCGGGCTGGTGGTGGGGGAGCGCCCGGCTCGACGCGCTCGATCGGAGCCCGCTGCGCGCGCACGTCGGCGAGGCGAACTGGCTCGGCGTGACGGTCACCTCGGAGCCGCGCGTCGGGCGCTTCGGCCAGCGGCTGTTTGGACGTGCGGGTCGCTTTGGCGGCGAAGCCGTCGACGAGCGGGTCGAGCTCGAGCTGCCGCTTGGACGGGCTCCGCCGCAGGGCGCCAGGATCCGCGCGCTCGCCATCCTTCGGGCGCCGCGTCCGGCGCAGCCGGGCAGCGGCTTCGACGAGCGGCTGTGGCTGCGGCGCCAGGGCATCCACGTCGTGCTCCACGTCGACGAGTGGCGGGTGATCGGCCGGCGCGGCGGCCTCGGCGGCCTCGCCGACCGCCTGCGGGCCTGGCTGCGCACGGCCTGTGCGCCCGGTCTCGGCGGCGAACGGCGCGCAGTCGTCGAGGGAATCGTGCTGGGCGACGACCAGGGGCTCTCGCCCGGGCTCAAGACGGCGTTCAGGCGCTCCGGCCTCTACCACCTCCTGGCCGTGTCCGGTCAGAACGTCGTCCTGATCGCCGGCGGCGTGCTCGCGCTCGTGCTCCTGCTCGGGCTGCCCCGTGTCGTCGGGCATCTCGGCGCGCTCGCGGCGATCGGTGCGTACGTGCTCGCGGTCGGCCCGCAGGCGTCGGTGATCCGGGCGGCGGTCGCCGGGGCGGCGGTGTCGATCGCCTGGCTCGCCGGCCGCGAGCGCGACGGGTGGCACGTGCTGCTGCTGGCGGCGGTCGTGCTGCTTGCGTGGAGCCCCTACGCGCTGTTCGACCCGGGCTTCCAGCTCTCCTTCGTCGCAGTCGCGGCGATCTTCGTCCTCGTGCCGCGCCTCGTCGAGATCCTCGAGGGCTATCCGCTCCCTTCGTCCGTGCGGCTGACGGCCGCCGTCTCCGCCGCCTGCGGCGTCGCCACCGCGCCGGTGCTGGCGTTCCGGTTCGGAGCCGTCCCGATCCTCGGCGTGATCGCCAACGCCCTCGTCGAGCCGGTCGTCGGAGTGCTGCTCGGGCTGGCGCTGATCGCGGCCGCCGTCGACCCGGTCTCGCCCGGAGCCGCCCGGCTGCTCGCGTGGCTCGACGGCTGGATCGCCGCCTACGTTGCGGCCTGCGCTCGCCTCGTCGGCGCCGTGCCGTTCGCGCAGCTTCGCGGGCCGGCCGCGCTGGCTGCAACGGTGCTGCCGCTGCTCGCGGTCGCCGCGCTGTGGCATCGCGCGAGCAGGTCGGGCGGCTAGGCGGCCCGCTGCACGGGGTCGTCGACGAGCGACTGCACGAGATCGATGCCGAGCGCGACGGCGTCCTCGAGCCGCCGGTCGTCGACGAGCTCGAGCGTGTCCTCGGGCAGGTGGTACTCCTCGTACGGGAAGTGGAGGATGCTCACCGCCGGGATGCCGGCCTGGGCGAACGGAAGGTGGTCGGTGCCCGCGTCCTGGCCGAGCTCGGTGACCACCTGGTACCGGTCGGTGAAACCGAGCCGCGCGGCCGCCTCGCGCGCGCGGTCGAGCAGGGCCGGGGGAGAGCAGAGGAGCTGGAGCGTCTCGCCGTAGCCGATGCAGTCGAGGTTGACCATGGCCGCGATCGAGCCCAGGGAGCGGCGGTCCTGCGCGTCGGCGACGAAGCGGCGCGCCCCGACGAGCCCGATCTCCTCCGCACCGAACGCAACAAGCTCGATCGTCCGCGCCGGCTCCGTTCCGGCGAAGTGCGCCGCGATGCGCCGCAGGCCCTCGACGCCGGTCGCGTTGTCGATGGCGCCCGGCCCGCGCCAGACGGAGTCGTAATGGGCGCCGACGACCACGCGATCCTGGCTTGTCCCCGCGATGCGCGCCACGACGTTCCGGTCGCGCTGCCCGTCCACGAACGATCCGCGGACGACGAGCCTCGCGTGCTGGCCCGGTCGAAGGCGCGTGCTGTCCGCACGCGAGAGGAACGCCGTCGGCGGCGTCGCGATGTGCCCGGCGAGCGTGAAGCGCCCGCCGAACGGGATCGGCCCGCGCCCGAAGATCGACCGCGCGAGGCGGCCTTCGCCGACCGCCCAGAGCCCGTCCGACAGCTCTTCCACGACGCCTTCGCACTCGCCCGCATGGGCGTACATGCACGGCCCGGCGCGCCAGCGCTCGCCGTCGATCCAGAGCTCCGGTTCCTCCGCGTCGTACCGGAGGAGCGGGAACTCCTGGAACCGGGGCTCGAGGCCGAGCTCCCGGAATGCGGCGGCGATCGCATCGGCCGCGTCCGCAGCGGCGGCCGTTCCGCATTGTCGGACGCCGATCTCGCCGGCCAGGATCCGGATCAGGTCGGTCGCCGTCCGCACCGTGCGAGTCTTCCAGGAAGCGGATCGGGCCGCGGGCCGCTGCCGCCTCCTATGCTTGAAGCCGGTGGCGGAGGAGCTCAAGGCGGCCTATCTCATCGCGGGCAGCGACCGCCCGAAGGTCGACCGCGCGGTCGCGCGGCTTAGGGCCCGCTTCGAGGACGACGCGGTCGAGCTGCACGACGCGGCGGAGACCACCGGCGAGGACGCCGTCGCGGCCTGCAACGCGCTCGGGCTGTTCGGATCGGGAGACCGGCTCGTCGTCGTCACCTCGACCGAGTTGTGGAAAGCAGACGACGCGAAGGCGATTGCGGGCTACCTCGCCTCACCGACGCCGAGCACGGTGCTCGCGCTCGTGGCCGGCGAGCTGAAGAAGGGCTCGCCGCTCGCGAAGGCCGTCGCGCCGCACGGCGAGGTGCTCGTCTGGGACGCGCCGCAGCGCGGGCTGGAGCGCTGGGTGGCCGAGCAGTTCAAGCTGCGTGCGACCCCGGCCGACGCCGAAGCCTGCCGGCTGCTCGTCGAGCTCGTCGGGACGGACCTCTACGAGCTCGCAGCCGAGGTCGACAAGCTCGCCACCTGGGCCGGCGGGGACCCGGTGACGACGGAGGAGGTCGAGCTGCTCGTGGCCGCGCGCGCCGGTGCGCCGGCATTCGTGCTGACGGACGCGTGGGGCCAGCGGGACGTCGCGGCGGTCCTGCGCGCGTCCGAGCGCATGCTCGAGCGAACCGGCGATCCGCGCTCGCGGACGATCCCGCGCGTCGTCGGGGCGCTGACGAACCACGTCGGCCGGTTGCGTGCCGTTCAGCGGCTCGACGAGGAAGGCGTCGAGGCCAAGGAGGCCGCTGTCCGCCTCAAGCTGCACCCCTTCTACGTGCGGAAGCTGTACGGGCAGGCGCGGAACTTCAGCGTCGACGAGCTGCGCGGCGCGACCGTTCGTCTCGCCGAGCTCGACCATGCCCTCAAGGGCGGCTCGAGGCTCGCCAACGACCTCGAGCTCGAGCGCGCACTCGTCGAGATCACGCGCCGCTGACGCGGCGGCCGCTCGAAGTCAGGCGGCAGTGCGGGCGCCGGCGGCGAGCCGTGCGGCCTGCGACTTCTTGCGCGCCCCTGCATTGCGGTGGAGGGCGCCGCGCGCGACTGCACGATCGATCAGGTGCTCGAGGTTCCGGTGCGCCGCCGCGATCGCCGCTGCATCGTCCTCCTCGACCACGGCTGCGAGCCGCTTCGTGAGCGTCTTGATCGTGGAGCGGTAGCGGAGGTTTTCGAGCCGCTCCTCGGCGGCGACCCGCACGCGCTTCTTCTGCTGCTTGATGTTCGGCATCGTCGAAGAAAAGCCCGCTCGAGCGGGCGCAGCGATGGTACCAGAGCCGCCGATCAGACCGGAATCGGGGCCCGAACCGGCTGAGGGCCTCCCTATGCTCATGCACGTGGACGAGGCGCAGCTGGCGTACGAGCGTGAGCAGCGGCTGCGCGCGCGAAACGAGCGCCGGCAGGCACGCGGCCTGCCGACCTGGGGGTCGATCGACCCGCTGACGCAGCTCGCGATGCCGGCCCCGGACGCGGACGAGGCGGTCGCGCTGGAGTCCGCACGCCGGCGGCTCGGCGTCTCGACCGTGATCTTCGCCGTCGCCACCGGGGTGTCCCGCGTGGTCGGCCTCGTGCGTGAGATCGTCGCGACGTACTACTTCGGGGCGCGCGGGCCGATCAACGCGTTCACGATTGCCTTCCAGATCCCGAACCTGATTCGCGCCTTCGTCGCCGACGCCGCGCTGTCCTCGGCGTTCGTCCCCGTCTTCAGCGAGCTGCTCGAGAGAGGAGAACGTAAGCGGGCCTGGCGTGTCGCGTCGTCGCTGATCTGGCTGATCCTGCTCGGGCTCGGGGGCTTCACCGCGCTGCTGATGCTGGCGGCGCCGATCCTCCTGCGGCCGTTCCACGCCTCCGATCCACAGCTGGCGGTCGGTCTCTCGCGCGTCCTCTTCCCGATCGTCGTCCTGCTCGGCGTCTCCGGCGTGATCGTCGGGATTCTCAACTCGTACGACCACTTCACCGTCCCGGCGCTGACACCGGTCGTCTGGAACGTCGCGATCATCCTCGGCCTGGTGATCGGCGTGCCGTCGGTCGCCACCGCCGACGCCAAGCTCTACGTCTACGCCGGCTCGATCCTCGTCGCGACGTTCATCCAGGTGCTGATGCCGCTCCCCTGGTTGCGAGGTCTCGACGGCCGTCTGCACGTGCTCATCGACTATCGCGATCCAGCGGTCTGGCGCGTCCTCAAGCTGATGGTTCCCGTGACGCTCGGGCTCGGCCTGATCAACGTCAACGCGCTGATCGACACCTTCTTCGCCTCACGCTTCATCAACCCGAACCTTGCGCCGACCGCGATCAACAAGGCGTTCCTGCTCTACATGGTGCCGCAGGGCATCTTCTCGGTTGCGATCGCGACGGTGCTCTTCCCGACGCTGTCGCGCCACGCCGCCCGCGGCGACCTGGTCGCGCACTCGGCGACCGTCTCGCGCGGGCTTCGCCAGATCGCCTTTCTGCTCGTCCCGTCGTCGGTGATCGCGGGCGTGCTCGCCGAGCCGATCGTCCGGCTGCTGTACCAGCGCGGCGCCTTCGGGCCGGGTCAGACGCCGGTGGTCGCCGGCGCGCTCGCCGCTTTTGCGCTCGGACTGACGTTCAACGGTGCGATGCTGATGCTGAACCGGGCGTTCTTCAGCCTGCAGGAGAACTGGATCCCGACCCTCGTCGCGCTGCTCAACCTCGGGGTGAACGCCGCGCTCGACGCGGCGTTCTACCACCTCGGCGTCTGGGGGATCCCGCTCTCGACGGCGGTGGTGAACATCGTCGGCACCGTCGCGCTGTTCATCCTGCTGGAGCGCCAGTACGGCGGGCTCAGGCTGCTCGGGACGATCTCGTCCTTCCTGCGCATGGTCGTCGCGGGTGCGGTTCTCGCCGCCGTCTGCTGGCCGGTCTGGGACGGGCTGGACAGGCTCCTCGGCCGCTCGCTTCCGGCTCAGCTCGTCTCGCTCGGTCTCGCCATGGCCCTGGGCGTCGCCGCATACGTCGCCTCGTGCGCGCTGCTGCGGGTGCGCGAGATGCAGGCGCTACTCTCAATCCGGGGCCGCCGAGCGTAAGCGGCCCGACGCATCATGGACCAGCAGCACATCCGCAACTTCTCGATCATCGCGCACATCGACCATGGCAAGTCGACCCTGGCCGACCGCATCCTGCAGCTCACGGAGACGGTCTCCGCCCGCGACATGCGCGACCAGCTCCTCGACTCGATGGACCTCGAGCGCGAGCGCGGGATCACGATCAAGGCGCAGGCCGTCCGGGTGCAGTGGAAGGGCCACGAGCTCAACCTGATCGACACGCCGGGCCATGTGGACTTCACGTACGAGGTGTCTCGCAGCCTGCAGGCGTGCGAGGGGGCGTTGCTCGTCGTCGACGCGGCTCAAGGAATCGAGGCGCAGACGCTCGCCAACGCCTATCTCGCGATCGAGAACGACCTCGAGATCGTCCCGGTCGTGAACAAGATCGACCTGCCGCAGGCGGATCCCGACGGCGCCGCCGCCGAGGTCGCCGACCTGATCGGCGAGGACGCAGACCGCGTGCTCCGGATCTCGGCGAAGACCGGCGAAGGGGTCGCGGCCGTCCTCGACGCGATCGTCGAGCGCATCGGCGCGCCCGACGGGCAGCCGGACGCCCCGCCGCGCGCGCTGATCTTCGACTCGTCGTACGACCAGTACCGCGGCGTCGTCGCGTTCGTCCGCGTCGTCGACGGTGTCTTCCGTCCCCGGCAGGCGCTGCGCGCGATGGCGCTCGGCACGCGGTTCGAGGCGCAGGAGATCGGGTTCATGTCGCCTGCGATGCGCCCCGTGCCGGAGCTCCGGGCGGGCGAGGTCGGCTACGTGATCACCGGGCTGAAGGACGTCTCCGAGCTCCGCGTGGGCGACACGCTCACGTCCGACCGGTCGCCGGCGTCGTCGCCGCTGCCCGGCTACAAGGACGTCAAGCCGATGGTGTTCGCGGGGCTGTTCCCGACCGACTCCGACGACTACCCCGAGCTCCGCGACGCGCTCGAGCGCCTGAAGCTGAACGATGCGGCGCTCTTCTACGAGCCCGAGACGTCTCAGGCGCTCGGCTTCGGCTTCCGCTGCGGCTTCCTCGGCCTGCTGCACATGGAGATCGTGCGCGAGCGCCTCGAGCGCGAGTTCGACCTCGACCTCATCGTCACCGCTCCGAACGTCGCCTACCGGGTGCGCATGCTGAACGACGACGACTGGCGCGAGGTGCACACGCCGTCCGACCTGCCCGACGGCGCAGAAGAGGTCGAGGAGCCGTTCATCAAGGCCTCGATCATCGTCCCGAAGGAGTTCGTCGGCACGATCATGGAGCTCAACAACGACCGGCGCGGCCGGTTCGACCACATGGAGTACCTCTCGCCCGAGCGCGTGCACCTCGTCTACGAGCTGCCGCTCGGGGAGATCGTCCTCGACTACTACGACCAGCTGAAGTCGCGCACGCGGGGCTACGCGAGCTTCGACTACGACTTCGATGGGTTCCGTCCCGGATCGCTCGTGCGCGTCGACGTCCTCGTCGGCGGCGAGCCGGTCGACGCGCTCAGCCTGATCGTCTTCCGCGAGTTCGCCTACGAGCGCGGGAAGGCGCTGGTCGAGAAGCTGCGCGAGGAGATCCCGCGTCAGATGTTCGACGTCCCGATCCAGGCCGCGATCGGCGCACGCGTGATCGCGCGCGAGACGGTCAAGGCGCGCCGCAAGGACGTGCTCGCGAAGTGCTACGGCGGCGACATCACGCGCAAGCGCAAGCTGCTCGAGAAGCAGAAGGCCGGCAAGAAACGGATGAAGCAGGTCGGCGCCGTGGAAGTGCCGCAGGAGGCGTTCCTCGCGGTGCTCAACCTGAACGACGGAGCGCGCAAGTAGTGACGCTCGACACGGCGGGCGTTCGCCACCTCTACGTTCACATGCCGTTCTGCTCGTCCCGGTGCGGCTACTGCGATTTCGTCACGGTGGTCGGGCGCCGCGCCGATCACGCGCGCTACGTGCGGGCGCTGCTCGGCGAGCTGGAGCTCGAGCGTGCGGTCCTCGCTCCGGAGCTCGAGACGGTCTATCTCGGCGGCGGCACCCCGACGTTCACCGACGGACGTGCGCTCGAACGCCTTCTCGCCGGGCTGCCGGCCGCTCACGAGCTGACGGTCGAGGCCAACCCCGAGACGGTCACCCCGGGACTGGCACGGCTGCTTCGCACTGCCGGGGTCGACCGCGTCTCCGTCGGCGCCCAGACCTTCTCGGCCCGGCTCCTCCGCGTCCTCGACCGCGTTGCCTCGCCTGACGACGTCCGGCGGGCAGTCTATGCTCTTCGTGATGCCGGTTTTGACAACATCTCGATCGACCTCATCTACGGGATCCCGGGCCAGGAGCCCTCCGACCTCGCCTCCGACCTCGCCGAGGCGCTCGCGCTCGAGCCCGAGCACCTGTCTGCGTACGAGCTGGAAGCGAAGCCGGGCACGCGCTTCAGCCACGCGCACGGGCCGGCACTCGAGCTCCAGGCCGAGGCGATGGAACGCTATTTCGAGACGGTCGTGGGGACGCTGACCGGCGCCGGCTACCGCTGGTACGAGACCGCCAACTTCTGCCTTGCGGGCGACCGCACGGGTGGGCGGGACTTGCGGGCGAGGCACAACCTCGGCTACTGGCTCGGCCGCGACTACCTCGGGCTCGGGGTCGGTGCCGTCGGCACGGTCGCCGGTCG
>Ga0335081_10015146_pt1 | contig 12472 bp, 14 predicted proteins | sample Lox_Sample_35_FD_206713 | JGI IMG/M metagenome (GOLD analysis project Ga0335081, IMG submission 206713) | Soil microbial communities from Loxahatchee National Wildlife Refuge, Florida, United States - Lox_Sample_3.5 | ecosystem: Environmental > Terrestrial > Soil > Wetlands | place: USA...
GCCTCGACGGCTTCCGCGATGGTCAGTGAGAAAGGTGATCGAAGTTGCGCATCGTCGCATGCGGATCGCGCCAGCCAGACGCGAGCCCGCGCGCCGGAATGGTGCAGCACAACCTGTGCGCTGCCCGTGCAATGCGCAAGTGTCGACGCGCTTTACATCGCGTCGGCGTTGGCGGGCGACATGTCGGCTAAGCCACTGAAGCCTTTAGAGGCTCTGCGCAACGGAATGGCTCTTGCATAAGTTCTCGGCGACGCGACGCTGAAAGGCACAGCGCGAAGATGGAGATCACCATGAAATCCATTCTTGATCCGACGTTCCGCTATACCAAAAGCATCGACACGGATATTCGCAAGACTTTCGCTCGCATCCGGCGCGAGCAACAGCGGCAGGCGCGCGTGCAAGCAGCGGACGCGGGAGGAATCGTCCTGCCTATCGGAGAGCGCAAAGTGCGCGCCGCCGCATAAGCGACGCCGCCGCCCAAAGCGGGCCGATCCGCTCTCCCGCGGCGCAAACAGAAAGGCCCCGCAGCGCGGGGCCTTTCGTCGTCAGACGCCACCGACGTCAGGCGGGTTCCTTCTCCCGCTCCTCGATGCGCGGCTCCGGCCGCGACGGCGCTGGTTCGGGGTTGCTTTCCTTCTTCGCGGCCTTCTCCGCTTCGCGCAGCTTGCGCGCGAGCTCGGAGGCACGCGCCTTCCATCCCCATTCGCTGAATTCGTAGCACATGGCGAACTCCTTTCCTCGTACGATGGGCGCATCCCTTACGCCGTTGTTGTTCTATCGACGATATTACGCCGGCGCCGCAGGCTTTGCAGCTCCGCGCCGGGCGCCTGCGCAGTCGCGAGCTTTAGGTTCTTGAGCGGCAGCGTGCGCACGGGCTTGCCGGTCGCCGCGGCGATCGCGTTGAGTACCGAAGGCGTCACCACGCTGATGGTCGGCTCGCCAACGCCGCCCCAGAAGTCGTATGTCGGCACGATGACCGTCTCGACCTTCGGCATTTCGGCAAGCCGCAGCACGGCATAGGTGTCGAAGTTTCCCGATACCATGCGCCCGTTCTCGACCGGGCATTCGCCGTAGAAGGCCGCACTCAAGCCGTAGGCGACGGATCCTTCGACCTGCGCGGCGATTTGCCCCGGGTTGACGGCATGCCCGCAGTTGATCGCCAGCACCGTGCGATGCACTTTCACTTTGCCGCCATCGACCGAGACCTCTGCCACCGCGGCGGAATAGCTGCCGTAACCCATGAACTGGGCGACGCCACGATGGACGCCCGCCGGGAGCGGCTTGCCCCAGCCCGCTTTCTCCGCCGCCGCGTCCAGCACCGCGAGATGCTTGGGATGATTCGCCATCAGCTTGCGCCGGAACTCCACCGCATCGGCGCCCGCGGCGCGCGCTACCTCATCGATGAAGCATTCCATGTAGACCGCGTTCTGATTGGTGTTGACGCCGCGCCACGGGCCGACCGGCACGTGCGTGTTGCGCATCGCGTATTCGATCAGCAGGTTCGGCACGGTGTAGCCGAGCTGCGCGTCGCCGGGCTGGTCGGTGTAGCCCTGGAGCTGGCGCTCGTCCCTGCCGTCCCTGGCCCGCGGCGAATTGAGGAAGGCGTTGATCGATTGGCCCGAGATCCGAATGTGCAGGCCGATGAGATTGCCGTCGGCATCGAGCCCCGCCGCGGCGCGGCACTGCGAGATGGGCCGGAAGAAGTCGTGAGTCATGTCTTCCTCTCGGCTCCAGATCAGCTTGACCGGCACCCCGGGCATCTGCCTGGCGATCGCGGCTGCCTGGCGAACATAATCCTGCGCGCCGCCGCGCCGCCCGAACCCGCCGCCCAGCACGTGCTTGTAGACCTCGCATTTCTCGAGCGGCAGCCCCGTTTCCTCGGCGAGCGCGGCGAGCGCCGCTTCGCCGTTCTGCGTGGGCACCCAGCACTCGGCACGTCCCGCGGTCACCCTCGCCGTGCAGTTCATCGGCTCCATCGTCGCATGGGCAAGGAACGGCGTGCTGTAAACCGCCTCGACTGTATTCGCCGCTTCCGCGATCGCCTTGGGAGCGTCGCCTTCGCTTCGGAACGCGTACGCGGCCGGTGCGTTGAGCCCGTCCTGCAGCCGTTCGGCGATGGTGGCGCTGGATTGCGCGGCGTTCGGACCTTCGTCCCAGACGATGGGCAGCGCAGCGAGCGCCGTCCTGGCCCGCCACCACGTGTCGGCGACGACGGCAACCGTCGAGGCATTGACCTTCACGGCGCGCTTCACGCCGGGCATCGATCGAATCTTCGCCTCGTCGAAGCTCATGAGCTTGCCGCCGAAGACGGGACATTGGGCGATCGCCGCGCACAGCATCCCGGGCAGTCTCACGTCGATTGCGTACTTGAGGCTGCCGTCGAGCTTCGGCGCGGTATCGAGCCGCTTGAGCGGCTTGCCGGCGATCTTCCATGCCTTCGGGTCTTTGAGCTTGATGCGCTTCGGATCGGGCGGCGTGATCTTCGCCGCCGCGGCGGCGACCTTGCCGTAGCTCGTCGTGCGCTTCGACGTCGCGTGCGAGATGACACCGTCGCTCACCGTCAATTGGTCGACCGGCACGTTCCACTTTTCCGCCGCGGCCTGCAGGAGCATGATCCGCGCCGCCGCGGCGCCGCGGCGCACGTAATCCTCCGACGCACGGATGCCGCGGCTGCCTCCGGTGCCCATCTCGCCCCAGGCACGCTTACGGGCGAGATTCGCGCCTGGCGTGGGGAATTCCGTCCTGACGTGCGCCCAGCCGCACTCGAGCTCCTCGGCGACGAGCTGGGCGAGCCCCGTCTCGGTGCCCTGCCCCATTTCCGACCGCGCGATGCGGATCACGCAGGTGTCGTCAGGCTTCACCACGACCCAGGCGTTCACTTCCGTGCCGGCGGAATGGCGCGCCGGTGTCGCGCAAGCGGGCCCGCTGTCGAAGCCCAGCGGCAGCCCCAGCGCGAGTCCGCCGCCGGCCACGGCCGCCGAGCCGACGATGAACCTCCGGCGGGCGAGATTCGGCGCCTTCGCTGCGTGGGCGAGTTTCATCGGACCCGCCGCCTCACGCCTGCCCGGCCGCGATCTCCGCGGCCCTATGCACCGCCGCGCGGATACGCTGATAGGTGCCGCAGCGGCAGATGTTGGTCATCGCCGCATCGATGTCTTCGTCGCTGGGGTTGGGCCTCTCCCGCAGCAGCGCGGCCGCGGCCATGATCTGGCCGGACTGGCAGTAGCCGCATTGCGGAACGTCCAGCTCGGCCCAAGCGCGCTGGACCGGATGTGAGCGCCTTGCGGACAATCCCTCGATGGTGACGATTCGGTCGGCGGCTTTCACGGCGCCGAGAGGAATCGAGCACGAGCGGCGCAGCTCGCCGTTGATATGCACCGAGCACGCGCCGCACTGGGCGATGCCGCAGCCGTACTTGGTTCCGGTGAGGCCGATCTGCTCGCGTATCACCCAGAGCAACGGCGTGTCGGCTTCGACCCTCGCGTCGCGGAGCTTGCCATTGATGTTGAGCTTTGCCATGCGGCTACTCCCGTGAAGCGAACCCATCGCGCCGGTTGGGGTGCTGGCCCGTGTGCCGGCCGGCGAGTTAACATCGTAGCCCGAACGGCCGCACTGCGGGAAACAGCGCGGACACCGATCTCTTCCGTCAGCGCGCCAACGACGATCGTGGCCTCATGAATCCGCGTAACGTGTTCGTGGTGGCCTGGGCGCTGATCGCCGCGACTTCCGTCCGAGCGCAGGACCCGGCACGCGAAGCGATGGCGCGGCTACACGTCGTCGGCGATGGCATTCCGGGCCCACTGAGCCGCTCCGCCGGCGACGCCGAACGCGGCCACGCACTCATGGTTGAACGCGCAGCGGCCAACTGCCTGCTCTGCCACGCGGTGCCGGGCGCGGCGATCGCCGGCAATGTGGGTCCTACGCTCGCGGGCGTCGCAAACAGGCTCTCCGCCGCGCAGCTTCGCTTGCGGATCGCCGATATCCAGCTCGTGAAGCCCGATGCCGCCATGCCGAGCTATTACCGCATCGAGCGCCTGGATCGTGTAGCGGGCGAATACCGAGGCAAGCCCGTGCTCGAAGCCCGCGAGGTCGAGGATCTGGTCGCCTACCTCGGGACTCTCAAATGAGAGCTACCGCGCGCCTTGTGCCGGGGCGTCGTCGCATCCTTCGCGCCGCTGCCGCCATGCTGGCCTTGCGCGCGCTACCCGCGATCGCAGCCCCGGAGCTGCCCGACATTCCGCTACTCTCCCAATTCCTCGCCGGACGCGCGGCGCGCTGGGAGCGGCTGCGGCTCACGCTGCCGGTGCTCGCCGACAACGGCCTCGCCGTGCCGCTCAAGCTGGCGATGGCCGGTCCTTTCGCGCCGGGACCAACCGTGCGGGCGATTCGCCTGTTCTCGGAGAAGAATCCAGTGCCCGGCATGGCCGTGTTCGAGTTCCTCGAGGCGGTCGAGAGGATCGAGATCGACACTCGCGTGCGATTGGCGGGAAGCCAGAAAGTGGTCGCCGTGGCGGAGATGAGCGACGGCGCCCTCTATGCTGCGGCGGCCGAAGTGATCGTCACCATCGCGGCGTGCCTGGACGGCAGCTGACATGGCCGACTCGCGCGTGAGCGTGCCGAAGGAAGCTCGCCGCGGCGAGCCGTTCGAGGTCCGGATCTCCATCCGCCACCCGATGGAAACGGGCTACCGGACGGACGAGTCGGGTGCGCCAGTGCCCCGCAACGTGATCCGCCGCTTCACCTGCCGCTACGGCGGTGCGCCGGTGTTCGCGGTGCAGGTCACGTCCGGCATCGCCGCCAATCCGTATTTCCGGTTCTTCGTGACGGCGCGCGAGTCCGGAGCGCTCGAGTTCGAATGGGTCGACGACGCAGGCGTTCGCGGCGAAGCGCGAGCGGAGCTCACCGTCGCTTGAGCGCGCCTCGGATGGCGTTGCTCGCCCTCGGCGCGGCGCTCGCCGCGCTTGGCGCTGCGACCCAGGAACGCTCGCTTCCGCTCGGAGCGCTTCGCTCGGGCATCGAGTTCGCCGGCGAGGACGTGCGCACGATGCAGGCCGACGACATCGCCAATCCGGGCTTCCTCTGGGTCGAGCGCGGCGAGGCATTGTGGCGCGACGACCAAGGCGGCGCGAGCTGCGCGTCCTGTCACGGAGAGGCGGCCGGATCGATGCGCGGCGTGGCCGCCCGTTATCCGGCCTACGACAGCGCGGCCGGTGCGGTGCTCGACCTGGAGGCGCGCATCAACGCCTGCCGCGCCAACCATCAGCAGGCGCAGCCGTTTCCACGCGAGTCCGAGGAGCTGCTCGCGCTGACGGCGTACGTCGCGACGCAATCGCGCGGGCTGCCGATTGCCGTACGCATCGACGGACCGGCGCGCGCGAGCTTCGAGCGAGGACGCGCGCTCTACACGACGCGCCACGGCCAGATGAATCTCTCCTGCGCACAATGCCACGAGCAGAACTGGGGCCGGCGGCTGTATGCGGAAACGCTGAGCCAGGGGCACGGCAATGCCTTCCCCGCCTACCGCCTCGAATGGCAGCGTCTCGGTTCCCTGCAGCGGCGCATCCGCGCCTGCTTCTTCGGCGTTCGCGCCGAGATGCCGCCCTCGGGGGCTCCGGAGCTCACCGATCTCGAGCTCTATCTCGCCTGGCGCGCGCGAGGCCTGCCGATCGAGGCGCCCGGCGTGCGCCGCTAGCCCCGGCGCAGGAGGCGTTCGCCAAAGGCCGCGCGAAGCCTCGCCCTACGAAGAGTACGTTCGCGACGCTCCCGGATAGGCCGAAGTCGCCGACGCCGGCGTCGGCTCGGGCTGCGACGCGACCCGCCGCGACTCTCCCGGCAGCAGCGAACGCTGGGCGTGGCTTTCGGTGCTCTCGAGCCGCTTCACGTCGCCCGTGAGCTCGCCGCCTTCCTCCACGATCAGCTTGCCGTAACGGATCGTGCCCGAGACGCGTCCGGTGCCGTGCACCACCAGGCGCGCGCGCGCAGTCAACTCGCCGCAGAATTCGCCGCAGATCTCGGCCACGTCGATAACCGCCGTCCCGTGGAGGGTCCCCGGCTGCTCGATCTGCATCATTTTGCTGTGCACCGTGGCCTCGACCTGGCCTTCGATGACCAGTACGTCGCAATCGGTGATCTCGACGCCTTTTAGCTTGATGTTGACCCCGATCGAAAGCTTGCTGCCGCTGGGTGGCGACGCGACGCTCGGAGCGTCCGTCGCGGCCCCCACGTCGCTGGTGGGCGCCGACGTGATCGGCTCCTTCGCCGGCGCGGGCTGAGGCGGCAATCCGCTGCGCACGCCCGATCCCAGCGGCTTTGCCGCGGGCAAGGGCGGTTCGTAGGGCGCCGGTTTCAGAGCGGGCTTGGGAAGATCCCGGGGTTCACCCAGGCGATCGTTGGGCTTGAACATGGCGGCGCTCCTTCTTGGCGCAGTGAAAAGGCCGGCTGCGGCTATGACGCTGTCATTATTGACCCGGACCTCGATTTGCGCAAGCCACAAAGCGCTGCGCGACCTCGACGACGCGCCCCGCGCGAGCTACGCCGGAAAGAGCGCGGCGAGCAGCGCGTTCGTCACCGCCTCCCAGCTGAAGCGCTGGTGCGCGCAGCGCGCCGCGAGCGCTCCGCGCCCGCGGGCGGCGGCCGGGTCGCGCGCGGTGTCGCGCATCAACGCCGACAGTTGCTCCACATCGGGCTCGAGCATCTCGCCTTCGTGGTCTGCGTCCAGCCGCTTGGGCGCGACGCGGCCGGGGATGCGCAGCGCGAACGATTGCTCGGTGAACTCGTCGGTCGGCCCGCCCGCGGTGCAGATGACTGCGACGCCGCAGGCCATCGCCTCGAGCACGGGCAGGTTAAAGCCTTCCGCACGGTACGGCGAGACGTAGCAATCGGCGGCGCGCAGCAGTTCGGCCATCACCTTGGCCGAAAACGTGCGCCCTTCGTAGATCAATCGTGCGGTCACCGCCGAGCGGGCCTGCGAAGGCAGGTCGCCGAGAACCTCGCGCACCAGCTCCCGCGACGGGTAGAGCGCATCGGCGCCTTTGAGCAGCAGTCGGACCTCGGGCTCGCTCTCCACCAGACGCGCGAACGCCTTCAACAGCGCGTCGAGCCCCTTGTTCCAGGTCATCGCCCCCGCGCAGGCGAAAAGGACCTCGCGCTCGACACCGAGCGCCCGCCGCGTGACGAGCCGCGCTGCTTCGTCGGGGCGGAAAATCGCCGGATCGATACCGTGGGGAACGACATGGATGCGCGCATCGGCAAAGCCGAAGCGCCGGTAGGCCTCGGCAGCCCAGCGCGACGGCGTGACCACCTGGACGCAGCTCGGGACATCGGCTGCCGAGCGCAGCGCGCCGACGTTCGCGGGCGTCAGAACGCGGTATTCCGCCGTCGCGAAGGCGAAGCGTTCTCCGGTCCGCGGCGCGCTGAAGTCGGGGCGCTCGGGGCGCAGGGTGAAAGTCGCCTGCGGCGAGAAGGACGCCTCCGGAGCACGCAGCGAAGACAGCAACGCCTCGTCGGCGCTCGCGAAGATGCCGCGTGCCGCCTTCCACCCCGGGTCGTAGAACGGCAGATCGGCGAAACGCAGCTCGACATCGCCGCGGCGCGCGAGCCACAGGCAATGGCTCTGCGCCACGAGCGCGTACGAATGGGGTAGAAAGCGCCAGCCCTCGACCAGCAGGCGGCGAGCGCCGGTCACGCAGTCCATCCCGCGCGCGGTCGCGCCGGCCGGCGCCGCGGCCGCGGACCTGCCCGGGCGCTCAGGCGCCGCGCCCGATCATCGATTTCAACCGCTGCTTCACCGCCAGGACCCGATGGGCGTAGGCGCTGGTCTCATCGTCAAGGGCGCCGTTGTAGAGCTGCAGGCCGGCGATTTCCGTACCCCCGCGCCGAATGTAGTCCTTGAGCACGGCGGCTCCGACCTGAATGTTGACGCGGGGATCCAGAATCGACTCGCCGGCCTCCGGATCCAGCTTGTCGCCGTGGTAGCGCGGGATAACCTGCATCAGGCCGAGCGCCCCGCCATCGCTCTGGGCGATCGGATTGAAGCGCGACTCGACGGCAATCACGGCGATGATCAGCAGGGGATCGAGTCCGTTACGCGCCGCCTCCACGTACGCCGCGTGAACCATGCCACGGGTGGCCTCCGCGGATACTCGATACTTGCGGGCGAGCGCGGTGACCAGCGCGTCAATGTTGGCGGGCAGCGCCGCCAGGCGCCGGGCGGGAGAATCGGGCTCGACCGGCTGCGCACCCGCTGCCGGCAAGGCCGCGGGGATGGGCGCGACCGGTACGACCGCCCCGATGAGGCGGTCGCTTGGTACGGACACCAGGATTGCCGCCGCGGCCGCAAGCAACGCTGCGCTGCGGGTCGGTTGCGGTCGTGAGTCAGACCGCCGGCCGAGCGGGCCGGCACATTGGGACGCGAACAGCATTTTCGTCGGCATGAAAACCTCCGGACGCTTTCCGGCGTGCCCACCCGATGTCCGGGCGAACCTCACCGGGTTATCTTGCTGTGCCTTGCCTCCTTGTCTCCGGCGCCGTCCGGCGCCGGATCTCCCATGGATTCAATTGATTGTTCGATGCTCTCGAGCCCTCGCGGGGATTTACCCTCGGGCGGCCTTGGGCCGATCCACCTGCATCGCAACGGCGCGCACTATACCACAAACCTGCGGCCCCGGACGGCGCCGCGAGCACATCGCGTGCCGACCGGGTTTTAGACTTTTAGGGCGGCGCCTGAGGAATGTCATCGACTGCTCTGTCGGCTACTTATCGCTATATTTAGCGTCTATAGACTGTAGATAGCTGCTTTAGACGGACGATAGCGGATCCGAATAGGTGCAGCATCAGGTCCCGGCGGTCGGTAAAATCGCCTGGGTCCGTAAGCAAAGGCTAGAACAATGTTACCGCCGGACGAGGCAGGGACCGCTATCCGGCTCGTCGGTTGGCCAGGCCGGGCCTGCCGTCCGAGATTCGGGTCGCACCGTGAAGCGAGGCTCCCATGCCGCACGATGTGATGCAACCGCCGACGGCCTGGCGCCACGCCGGGGCGGTGGTCGCGCGGGCGCTCGTGCCGATCGCGGGCGTGCTGTTCCTGCACTGGTCCGCGGCCAATCTTCTGATTGTCTACTTCGCCGACACGTTGGCGGCGTTCTTCGCGGTGAGCGTGCTGGCCGCGGGCCGCCTTTCCGGTGGCGAAACGCCGCGCGGACCGGCCTGGTATCAACGACTCGCGACCGGCGCACGGCTCGCGAGCTCGGGCGCGATGATCACGCTGCTCATCGGACTGGTGCCTTTCGGCTTTCTCGTGTTCATGCTGCTGATGCAGGACTTCGTATGGCAGTTCGCGCTCCACGATCGCGACCTCTGGATCGGCGTCGCGGCGCAGTTCTGCGCGGCGGTCACGCTGCTGCTCAGGGAGTACCGCCACGTCGAAGCGGCGACCGATGCCGATCGCATCATCCGCGCCCGCTTCGGCCTCGTGTTCATGCGCTGGGTCATCGTATGCATGGTGTTCTTCGCCGCCGCGGAGCTGCTCCAGCCGCAGCGCGGCGGGGTCCTGGCGGCGATCTTCGGCTTCGTGCTGGTGCTCGCCTACGCCGCGACGACCATCGCCATGGAACTGCAGCCAAGCCGGCTCCTGGGTGCTTTCGCGCCGGATCTCGTCGCCCGCGGCGAAGCGCCGTCCGCGCCCGCCGCCGAAAAGCGGCGCCCGCGCTGACGCCAAGCGCCGAGCCTCACGGCGCAAGGAGATAGTCCCGGCTTGCCTCGAGAAAAGGCGGCCCGGCGTCGGAACGCAGCGCCGTGCCGACGCCCTCCGCGGTGAGGATCTCGAGCAGCAGCGCGCTGGGGACGCCGCCATCGATGATGTGGACCGAGCGCACCCCTTCGCGCACCGCCTCCAGCGCGGCCGTGACTCGCGGCCGCATTCCGCCGTCGACGACCCCGTCGCGCAGCAAAGCTTCGGCCTCGGCGGCTCGCAGGATGTAGGCGAGCTTTCCGGTGCGGTCCCGCACCCCCGGAACGTTGGTCATCAGAATGAGCTTCTCGGCTTCCAGGGACCGAGCCAAGCGGCCGGCGAGCAGGTCCGAGTTGATGTGATACGCCGTGCCGTCCGAGCCGACGCCGATCGGCATGATGACGGGTATGAAATGCTGCGACAGGAGCAGCTCGACGAGGCCGAGATCGATGCTTTCGATGTCGCCGACGAAACCGAGGTCCACGTCTCCCGCCTCGTCCGGCGGCAATGTCCGCCGGCGCGCGTGGATGAACCGGCCGTCCTGGCCGTCGAGCCCGACCGCCCGGCCGCCGTGGCGATTGACGAGCCCGACAAGCTCCTGATTGAGCTCGCCCAGCGCCATCTCGACGATGGTGAGGGTGCTCTCGTCGGTGATCCGAATGCCATGGTGGCGCCGGCTCTGCTTGCCGGTCCGGCGCAGCAGATCGTCGATCCGCCAGCCGCCGCCGTGAACGACGATCGGCTTCATGCCAACGAGCCGCAGCAGCGCCACGTCGCGCGCGAAGCCGGCCTTGAGCCCCTCGTCGGCCATGGCGTGGCCGCCGAAGCGGATCACCAGCGTCTTGCCGTGGTAGGCGCGGATGTAGGGCAGCGCCTCGGCGAGGATGCGTGCCTTGGGATTGGCGACCATCGGAGCGCTCCCTCGCGCCGCAGCCTTCAGGCGCCCGCCATGGCGGCGAGGGCGGCGGGGTCCACGATCTCGACCCGTTCGCGGCCCAGGCTTACCCAGCCCTTGTCTTCGAACAGGCGCAGCAGCCGGCTCACGATCTCCCGCACGCTACCGAGCTCGTCGGCGAGCGCCTGGTGCGTGGCCTGGATCGGATTGCCCTTCCTGAGCAGCAGCGCGGCGAGCCGCTGATCGAGCTTCTGATAGGCGATCGCCTCCACCAGCGACAGCAGCGTAGCCAGCCGCTCACCGAACAGCTGGAAGACGTGGCTCCGGAACGCCTCGTCGGCGGCAAGCAGGGCGTGGAAGTCGGCAGGCGGAAGAATCAGCGCATCGACGTCGGTTTCCGCGATGCCGGTCGCCGCGTAATCGCTGTGGCCCAGGAGGCAGCTTCCTGATAGAAGGCAGCTCTCGCCGGCATGGACTCGGTGGAGCGGCAGCTCGCGTCCGTTGGGATAGCGCTGCAACACCTTGACCGTGCCCGAGAGGATCAGCGGAAAGCCGGCGCACGGCGTGTGCGCGTCGAACATCACGCTTCCGGCGCGGACCTTGCGCCGGATACTGCGCTCCACGATCCGCTGCAGCGTGGAGGGCGCCGCACCGGCCAGCGTCGGGAACAGTCCCCGCAGTCGGGCCGTCGTTTCGTCCGTGGTCGAAGGGGACACGTAAGGCGATCCGGAATCCGATGGCGGATTCTATAACGGCGCTCCCACCGCCCCCTTCGCTCGCCGAACGTGCGTCGCCTTCCCGCGACCGGAAGCAGCGCTTGACAGCTCGGGCGGAGCGGTGCTTCGGCACCGGGCTTGGTGATCGGTCTCCCCAAGCTTTGTGATCCAGGTCACGGAAGGCCGGACCCGCGGCCGCTATGCTCGGCGGTGTCTACTGCCAAGGATGTAAGGCATGGGCAAGCACATCGGGCCCATCGTATGAGCTCCAAGCCGTCGGGCCGCGGCTTCCTCGCGACCCTCGTCACGATTGCCGTTGTCGCACCCGCGTTCGCCGGTTCGACCGCCGAGCCTGAACTCGCCACCGCAACCGTGGAATATCGCGCCCTGCAGCGAATCGCCGCGGCCGAGGGCGTGGTCGAGGCGGTCCGGCAATCGACCCTTGCGGCACAGGTCGCGGGCCGTGTCGTCGCGCTCCACGTGAAGGCGGGCGACACGGTGCAGGCCGGACAGGTCCTCGCCCAGATCGATCCGCGCAGCGCGTCGCAGGCCGAAGTGGCCAGCCAGAGTCTGGTGCGCGAAGCGCAAGCGAACCTGCGCAACGCCAAGGCGAAGTACGAACGAAGCGGGCAGCTCTTCGGGCAGAAGTTCATCAGTCAGGCTGCCTTGGACCAGGCCGAGGCGGAGTACCTCGCCGCGCAGGAGCAGACCACAGCCGCAGTCGCCAACGCGGCGCAAGCCGGCACTTCCCGGAGCTTCACCACCATCGTCGCGCCCTATGCCGGCGTGGTGGCATCGACCGACGTCGAGGTGGGCGACATGGCCGTGCCGGGACGAGCATTGCTGACCGTATTCGACCCGCGCGAGCTGCGAGTCACGGCGACGCTTCCTCAGGCTGTGCTCGCCCAGGTCCAGCTCGATGCGCCGATCCGGGTGGAGATCCCGACGCTGAAGCGGGTGCTGGTGGCGCGGGGCGCTACGGTGCTTCCCGTCGCCGACGTGCGCACGCACACCACCCAGGTCCGGCTAGCGCTGCCGGAATCGGCCGGCTTGCTGCCCGGGCAGTACGCGCGCACGCTGTTCGTGACCGGACGCACGCGAGCGCTCGCCATCCCCTCCGCTGCGGTCCTCAAGCGC
>Ga0335081_10015148_pt1 | contig 12471 bp, 12 predicted proteins | sample Lox_Sample_35_FD_206713 | JGI IMG/M metagenome (GOLD analysis project Ga0335081, IMG submission 206713) | Soil microbial communities from Loxahatchee National Wildlife Refuge, Florida, United States - Lox_Sample_3.5 | ecosystem: Environmental > Terrestrial > Soil > Wetlands | place: USA...
TGCTGGCACCTGAGGCCGAGGGCGTGCCGTCCCGAGTGCTTGCCCAGCACCAGCTTGCTTTCCGGGACGCCCACCGATTGGGGCGTCATGATTTCATAGGTAAGCGGATTCTTGATCACGCCATCCTGATGAATTCCGGCCTCGTGAGCAAAGGCGTTGCGGCCCACGATCGCCTTGTTGGCCTGCACCGCGGCGCCCGTGATCTCACTTAACAGGCGGCTGGAGGGGTAAAGCTGATCGCTGTGAACAGCGGTGTCATAGGGCATCTGGTCGGCGCGGACCCGCATGGCCATCACGATCTCTTCCAGCGAAGCATTGCCGGCGCGCTCGCCGATGCCATTGATGGTGCATTCCACCTGCCGCGCTCCCGCTTCGAGGCCGGCAATGGAATTCGCCACCGCCAGGCCGAGATCGTTGTGGCAGTGCACCGAGATTACTACCCCAGGGTAGTTCCGTACCCGGTTGCATACCGCGCTGATAATACGGTGCATTTCGCTAGGGATGGTATAGCCGACCGTGTCTGGAATGTTGACCGTAGTCGCCCCCGCCTCTACTACCGCCTCCGTAACATCGCACAGGAATTCAACTTCGGTTCGGGTTGCATCCTCGGGCGAGAACTCGACGTCGGTGCACAGCGAGCGCGCGAAGCGGACAGCTTCCGCCGCTCGTTCCAGGCACTGCTGGCGGGTCATCCGCAGCTTGTAATGCAAATGGATGTCCGAGGTTGCGAGGAAAACATGAAGGCGCGACCGCTCTGCATGGCGCACCGCCTGCCAGGCGCGCTCGATGTCCTCGAACCCGGCCCGCGCCAGGCCGGCGATACTGGGGCGCCGGATTTCCTGGGAGACGGCCTGGACCGCCTCGAAGTCTCCATCGGAAGCAATGGGAAAGCCGGCCTCGATCACATCCACGCCCAGCCGGTCGAGTTGCCGGGCCATCCGCACCTTCTCCTCCAGGCGCATGCTGCACCCGGGCGACTGCTCACCGTCACGTAGCGTGGTGTCAAATATGGTGATGCGGGCACGTTCCATAGCCATCCTCGCGGTCAAGATCGGCCTACGTTAAAAGCCTAGGATATCCGCACCCGACGCTTCAGCAAAGTTTATAGTTTTTCTAGCTCAATAAATATTTCTTATGATATAAGGAAGGCTCTAGCGGTAACCTGCCGCCTCGGACTAGGGCGCCAATGGAGCTTTTTCAACTGGAGACGTTTCTGACGGTGGCGCGGGAGGGCAGTTTTTCGCGCGCCGCCAAGAAACTGTTCCGCACCCAGCCGGCGGTAAGCCAGACCATACGCAAACTGGAACTGGAACTGGGCGAGCCGCTGTTCGACCGCTCCTCACGCGATGGCGTTCTGACCGATGCCGGGCATGTGCTTCAGGACTACGCCCTGCGCCTCTTAAACACCCGCAGCGAGGCTCTGGTAGCGCTGGACGAGCTGCGGCAGATGCTGAAGGGCAAGCTGGCGGTTTCGGCCAACGAGTTCACCTGCCTTTACCTGTTGCCGGTGCTGGACGAGTATCGCCGCCTGTATCCCATGATCAAAGTTGCGGTGCAGCGGTCGCTGGCCCGGCATATTTCCGACGAGTTGATCAGCCACAGCACCGAGTTGGGCGTCCTGACTTTCCGCCCGGATGACCCGCTCCTGCGCTCGATCGTGGTCTACCGCGACGAGTTGTCGTTCGTGGTACCCCCGCAACATCCGCTGGCTTCGGCGAAGGAGGTAACCATCCGGCAACTGGGAACCGAATGGTTTGTTGCCCATAACGTACCCTCACCCTACCGGGAAAAAGTTTTGGAGGCTTTCTCGCGCCATCACGTTCCACTGCAGATGCCGGTGGAATTGCCCACCATTGAGGCCATCAAGAAATTCGTGGGCATGTCGAACGGCGTGGCGCTGATCCCCGGCATCTGCGTGGAAAACGAGGTGGCCCGGGGTGAGCTGATACGGGTGCCCGTCCGCGACCTGCACTTCGAGCGCAAGCTGCGCATTATCTACCGCAAGAACTCGACCCTATCGCACGCCGCCCGCGCCTTCCTCAAGGTGGCGGAGACGTTCGCCGCCAAGAAGGGCGAGCCGTATATGTTTCAGCCGGAGAAGTGAAGTGGCAAGAATTTGTAATTTGCAATAGGTAATTTGTAATTTGATCGGCGGTGTCGGTGTTGCTCGTTGGGGCCACGAGCCCGGGGGAAATCACAAATCACCAAATTACAAATTACCAATCACCAATTGCTCTACGTCTCCCACGCTCCCAGCAGCCTGCGCACGGTTACCAACTGGCCGAGGTGATAAGAGTTGTGGTCGGCCAAAAGCAGCGCCTCGCGCAGGATGGTCTGGCCATCGCCGTGGGCGATGGGCGCGAGCAAGTCGATCGCGGGATCTTCAACCAGGTCCTGCATGGCCTTCAGATCGGAGCGGAACTGACGGAGGCTCTTCTGCCAGGCCTTGTCGTCGGGCGGAGCAACGCTCTCCGGCCAGTAACCGGCGGGAAACTCGGGTGAGACATGCTTAGGATTGCGGCTGAACTCCAAAATGTCCCACTGCGCGATGCGCATGTGCTCCAGCAGGCGCCAGGGGGAGTATGGCAAGCCTTGTGGACGCTCGCCGCGTAGGCTTGGAGACAATCCGGCCAGCGCTTCTTCGAAATTCAGGTGCGCGTTGCCGCCACGCAGGAGTTCGAGCAAGTGCTGGCGAAGCGAACGGTGGGCCCGGCGTTCGACCTCGAGCCGGACTGGCGCTGCCGACTTCGTTCCCTGCCGCGGTGATTTCTTAGCCATGGTTCGGTCCCCCTTGCGTTTTTCAGCCACTTTTATTATGCGCCAGGACAAAGAAAAAGGGCGGACGCCAAGGTCCGCCCCCAGAAAACACACCCTCAAGCATTACTTTCTGGCCGGGGCGCTCTTCAGAACGCGGTCGAGCCAGAGGCGATGGTGATGCCGCGCCCAGCTTTCCGTCACCTCGCCGCGGATCACCGAGGTGAAGCCTCCCCGCACCACGGCCGTCCCCATGTAAACGTGGATTACAAACGCCCCGAAGGTGACCAGAAAAGCGATGGGGTGGAGAATCACCGAGACATAGCGCAGGAACCTGAGGCTCCAGGGGATGTATTCGGTCCACCACAGCACCATGCCGGTAAGCAGCAGCACGATGCCGGCCCAGAACATCGCCCAGAAGAAATACTTCTGCCCCAGGTTGAAGCGGTCCACGGGCGCCCACTGAGCAAAGCTGCGCTCGGCTTCGGTGGGTGACAACGATTCCCCTTCGTTACGAACATAGGCGCCGAGTGTCTTTGCCCACTGGCGGTCGGCTTGGGTTACCTTCATGTCCTGGCGCCAGATCTTAAACATGTAGAAAACTGTGGCGACAAACACCAGCCCCACCCAGGGATGGGTCACGCGTGCCAGCGGTCCGCCGCCGAGGACGGCCGCCATCCACCACATGGTTGGGGTCCAAAGGGCAAGGCCGTTGAACAGAAGATAGATGTAGGAGAGGCCGGCGAGCCAGTGCACGAGCCGCTCCTTCATGGTGTAGCGCAGAACGCGTTTCTCTTCCATCTGCATCAGGCGCCTCCCTTGACCACTTCGCCGCTGTCGTCCTTGACCACCTTCGGCCCGTAGCGCAGGTAATGGATAAACGTGCCAATGACCCCACCGATCATCGCCAGGCTGCCAATCCACTTGAGCGGACTCTTCCAGAGCTGGACTGACAGTGGGATGTTCGGGTCGGCCGGCAGCCCGTAGGCCTCCGGGATGGTTCCGAAAGCCAGCACTGACACCACGCTCGTGCCGCCGACTCCCTGCGGATCGTAGACCACCGCATCCTTGAAGCCGGCCACCTTCAACTGGTTCACGCGCGAGTTGGCCTTCTGCAGCATCTGCTCCTTGGTGCCGAACTGCAGGCAACTGGTAGGGCAAGCCTTGATACAGGCCGGCTCGAGCCCCACCGATACGCGATCCACACAGAGCGTGCACTTGTAGACTTTCTTTGAAGTCTTGCTCAGCTTAGGGATGTTGAACGGGCAGCCGGCCATGCAGTAGCCGCAGCCGATGCAGTTCTCCTGCTGGAAGTCCACAATGCCGTTGTTGTACTGCACGATGGCGCCGGGCGCCGGGCACGCCGCCAGGCATCCGGGATCGGCGCAGTGCATGCACTGATCTTTGCGCATCAGCCAGTGCAGAGCGCCGTTCTCGCCTTCATGCTCGTTGAACCGGATCAGGTTCCAGAAGTTCGGGGTCATCTCCGGCAACGTCTGGTACGAGCCGAGCTGCACCGTCATCTCAGGCGGAAGATCGTTCCATTCCTGGCAGGCGACCTCGCATGCCTTGCAGCCGATGCAGGCGCTGGTGTCGATCAGCTTGGCCACAACGGCCGTGCTGCGAATGCCCGGCGAGGGAGAGTTGCTCGCCGAACTGGCTCGAAGCTCAAGTGTCTTTGTCGCCATGGCGTCCTCCCTATACCTTTTCCAGCTTCACCAGGAAGCCTTTGTATTCCGGGGCAAACGAGTTGGGATCAATGATGGTCGGCGTCATCAGGTTGGCCAGCGTGCCCTTCTGCTCGCCGCGACCGAGGAACCCCCAATGGATGGGAAACCCGATCTGGTACACCGTCTTGTCCGCGACCTTCAGCGGCTTGATGCGTTTGGTGACCATGGCCTTGCCCTCGATGCTGGCGCGGGCCGAGGTCACACGCACTTTGTCGCCGTTGGCGATGCCTTTCTCCTGCGCGAGGTCTACCGGAATTTCAACGAAGAATTCCGGCTGCAACTGCACGTTGTAGGCGTTGTTCTTGGTCCAGTAGTGGAAGTGTTCGGTGAGACGGTATGTGGTGCAGACGATGGGGAAGTCGTCCACCTTGCCCAGCTTGTCGTATTCGGTCTTGAATTGCTTGACGGCCGGGTTGCTGCTGGTCTTCGGATGCAATAGATTGGCGACCGGCGACTCCATCGGTTCGTAGTGCTCCGTCCACGGGCCTTCGGCGAATTGCCCGGGAACGAACAGGCGGGCCTGGCCCTCGGGCAGCATGATGAACGGCCCCAGACCGGCCTCGGGCGGGCTGTCCGCCTTGTAGTCGGGAACATCGCCCACCCACTTTTCGCCGTTCCAGCGGATGGTCGGGCGCGCCGGATCCCAAGGCTTGCCGGCGGCGTCGGCGGAGCAGCGGTTGTACATCACGCGGCGGTTCGCCGGCCAGTTGAAAGCCCAATCTGAATAGCGAAACAGCCCGCTGGGATCGCCGGTGCCGCGCCGCTGCATCAGGTTGCCGGCTTGCGTGTAGCTGCCGATGTAGAGCCAGTTGCCGCTCAGCGTGGTGCCGTCGGCGCGGGCGTCGAGGAACTTCCCGAGTTGCTCGCCCGGCTTCAGCGCCACCGTCTTGGGGTCTTTTTCGTCTTTAACCTCCGCGACCGCCCAGCCGTTGATCTCCTTGGCCACTTCATCGAGCGAAGGCTGCGCGGCGTTGGTGTACCACCAGTTCAGGTTGGTGATCGGCTCCGGCGCCTTGCCGCCTTCCTTCTGGTACAGCTCGCGCACCTTCAGGAAGATCCGGCCGACAATTTCCTGGTCGCGCTTGGCATCGCCCGGCGGATCGACGGCCTTGTACTTCCACTGCATCCAGCGCGCGGAGTTGACGAAGGCGCCGTCCTTCTCCGCGAAGTTGGCCGCCGGCAGCAGGAAAACCTCGGTCTTCACATCCTCAGGCTTGGCATTGTTGAGCTGCAGGATCTCCCGCTTCCAGAAGGCGGAGGTTTCGGTCTCGAAGTTCTCCGCCACCACCAGCCACTTCAGCTTGGAGAGGGCCGCAACCACTTTGCGGCTATGCGGACCACCGTTGACAGGGTTCATTCCGAAGCTGAGGAAGCCTTCCATCTTTCCGTTGTACATGTGGTCGAAGATGAAGGCCCAGCTCCAGTTTTCGTACGACCCCGGCGCGGCCCCCGCGGGCAGCTTGGGATGCCACGCGTAGCCGAAGTCGTTTTCCTTGGTGGCGGCTTTTCCGTAGTACGCCTTCAACTGGCTGACCACGAAGCGGTCGCTGTTCGACCAGAAGTTCATGGAAGCGGGCCGCAGCGGTTTGGGCGAGACCGCGGCGATATAGTCCTTCAGCGCCGCATGGTCGGCTTTCATGATCGCGATATAGCCCGGAATATTGTGGTAGGCCATGCCGCAATCGGTACCGCCCTGGATGTTGGAGTGGCCGCGCAGAGCATTCAGGCCGCCGCCCGCCATGCCGATGTTGCCCAAAAGCAACTGCAGCATCGCCGCCGCGTGGATGAGTTGCACCGAGAAGCTGTGGTGCGTCCACCCCAGCGCGTACATCATGGTCCCGACTTTGTCCGGCGGGTAGGTGGAGGTCACAACCTCGGCCACTTTCACGAACTCTTCGGGCTTGCAGCCGCAGATCTTCGCCACCATCTCCGGCGTGTAGCGCGAATAGAACTTTTTCATCTGCTGGAAGACGCAGCGCGGGTCCTGCATGGTCGGGTCGACTTTCGCGAAACCGTCGGCGCCCATCTCGTAATTCCAGGTGGTCTTGTCGTACTTCTTGTTGGCTTCGTCCCAGCCGGAGAACACACCCACGTCGTCTTTGAACTCAAATTGCGGGTGCACCAGGAATGTGGCATTGGTGAAGAGCTTGACGTACTCCTCCTGGATGCGATTGTGGCTGAGCGCGTAGTTGATCATGCCGGCGAGGAAGGCGATATCGGTGCCGGCACGCAGCGGGCAATAAACGTCCGCGACCGCGGAGGTGCGGTTGAAGCGCGGGTCAACCGATACCAGCTTGGCGTTGCGGTTGCGCTTCGCCTGCATCACGAAGCGGAAGCCGACGGGATGGTTCTCGGCGGGGTTGCCGCCCATCGCCAGGATCACGTCAGCGTTCTGAATGTCGGTCCAGCCGTTGGTCATGGCCCCGCGCCCGAAAGTGGCGGCCAAACTGGCCACCGTGGGGCCGTGTCATATTCGGGCCTGCTGCTCGATAGGGATGACGCCCATGCCGGCGCGGAATGCCTTCACCAGAAGGTAGTTCACCTCATTGGTGTCGGTGCAGCCGCCGATCACTCCGACCGCCGTCAGCGCATTCAGGGTGCGCCCCTGATCATCCTTTTCGCGGAGCTTGGAATCGCGCGTTTCCTTCATCAGGTGGGCAATGCGATCGATGGCGAAATCCCACGACTTCTCTTCCCAATGGTCGCTGCCGGGAGCCCGGTATTGCACCTTGGTCAGGCGGCGATCGTTCACGATGTCGTCCTTGAGGGTGATCCCCTTGGGGCAGAGCGCGCCCTGATTGATGGGATGATCGGGATCGCCCTCAACGTGCACGACCACGGGCTTGACGTTGCCCGACTTATCGCCCAGCGTGTGAATGATCACGCCGCAACTCACGGCGCAATACGGGCAGATGGACTTGGTTTCCGTGGTGCGGGAGATCTTCAGCTCGCGCACCTCCGCCATGAGCGGCGCGGCGTCAAAGCCGAAGACCGTGAGACCAACGCCGCCGAGTGCGGCAGATTTGACGAATGTCCTTCGGGAAACTTCCATGATTCAGCCTCCCAGCAAAATTGCAGTCACGTCCGCACGGACGCCAAAACAGGATGACTGGAGAAAACACGTGTTCGCTCCCTTGAGTGGGAGCGGGCCAGATACGCCGCAACCTGAGAGGTCCATCCTACCTCCGGTACTTGCGGTCCTTGGGCTCGGGGAAGACCCAGAAAAAGTGGCAGAAGCCTACACCGGCTCACTCCAGAAAGTCAATGCAGATGCGGCATTTAGGCTGGACATGGTATTTTCAGAGGCCCATCAGGTTCAGTTCGATCTTCTCGTATCCGTGCTCGGCCGCCCACAAATCGAGAGAGGCGGCTGCAATCTCATCAACTACGGGAACGGCGAGGCCGTTGATGGTGAGATCGACGCTCTTCAGATAGCGCTTGCAGGTATCGCACGCCTCGACGCGAACGTGCGGGAACTCGTCGGCCGAAAAACGCGGCAGCTTGGCGTTATCTTCCTCCGCGCAATAGGGGCATAGAACGCGGCGGAATTCCCACTCCGTCATACACCACGAGCAAACCAGAGAGCGCTTGCCGCCCTGGCCCTCCGGACGAATCACCGCTAATTGCGGTCTCGACTCGCACACCGGGCAGCGCGCTTCGCTGTGTCCCGATAACTGAGCGCTGCTGTCGAGCGCCAGGTACTCGGCCACCGGCTGCATGCAGGCGCGGGCAAAGAATGAGTGCGTTGGATCAGGGTGATCGCTGACTGGCGGAGACTCCAGCAATGCCCGCCAGTGGTCAGCGCCTTGCTGCCGCAACTCGCGAGCCGCCTTCACCAGGCCGGAAGGGCCTTTTTTCTCCACCAGGCCGAGGAATGCCGGAAAGCGTTCTCTAACCACGGATGGAACGAACTGTCCGCCAAATGGGCGATTGGGATCAGGGTGCGGATTCTCACCTCCAACCGCCTCGAAAATCTGCTTCTGAAACGCGGCGATCTCGCTGTAGAAGCCGAGCACCTGCGCTGCGGCCGGATATTGGCCGGCCAGTTCATGCGCGCGCTGAATACGCTTCTCCCAGTCAGGACGGGGCATGGCCGCTCATTATTCCTTGCCGGTGATCAGGGCGCAACGGCGGCGCGCTTTTGCGGCCGTCGGAAGATCCAAGCTGCTACTTCCGAACCGCGTCCCTTCAGGCTGGTTCGCGCTACCGATAAGAGCAGCATAGCGACGAAAATCACCGCCAGGCCGATCGAAGCTCCGCCGACGCCCGTGGCGCGCTTGGGCAGAATGGAAAGACCACCGTAGACAAACTCGATGTGCACCCAGTAGACGAGCAACGAAGTCTGCCCAAGCTGAATCATGGGACTGAAACTCCAGAGGTGACCGGCCCTCTCACCCACCTTTGGCAAAACCGGCCAAAGCTGGGGCACCCGAGCCAAAGGTGGGTGATAAGTCAGGCGGCACCACAAGTACGCCCCCAACAGGATCAGCAGCAGCAATCCAACTCTGATCAGGAAAAAATTCGGGCTGGTATGCCAAAAGTCGTACACCGCGTACAACTGGCGAGGGCTGTGATCGAACCAGCGGGCAATCGCAATGATCGCGATGCCGGCCACGCCCAGCAATGCGAAGGCCGGCGTCTCGCGCCTCCGCACCCAATCGCTGGCCAGGATGAACCCGGCAGCCAAACCGGCGAAGGCGAATCCTGTCCAGGGAAAAACTGGAAACAGCCACGGCTGCGGCACTTTGAAGATATGCACGCCGTTTATGTAAGACTCAAGCGGCCACGGCAGTCCCGGCACGCGCCAGGTGGTCCACATGAGCGGCGTCACCAGCGCAATCACCAGCGCGACTCCAACCGCCGCTAGTGCCGAACGCACTCTCCCGCCGCGCACTAGCCAGCACACGACGCCCATCAGCATCATGGAAAAGCCGATGGTGTTCAGGATGTCCACCCGCAGCAGGTCTGTCCACGGCGCGCCGTAATAGCCCAGCAGAAACTCCTGCAAGCGGAAGAGCAAACCCAGGCCAAAAATTTCGGCCCCGCGAAGAATGGTGGTCCGCGCCACCTGGTTGGGATCGGCGCCTTTCTGGCGCAGCTTGTCCGTAACCAAGGCGAACGAAATTCCGGCGAGAAAAAGAAACAGCGGCGCCGGCAGGGTGCCGCCCAGTTGCGACCACATGAAGAAGGTGCTCTTACGCGCCGCCCCGCCCAGCCAGGAATCGTAGCAGTGCGTCTGGAACATCAACACGCAGGCGAGGCCGCGCATCCAGTCGATGTAGGCCAGCCGCGGTTTGGAGGGCGCAGTCATGGACTGTTCGAAGTTTGTAGAATCAGTCTCTTCCCCGCTCAGGTCAAGCGCGATTTCGCGGCCTTGACTATGATTCATATTTCTGCAAATATAGAAATATGCCGAGCGTTGCAAGCAAGAAGCCTGCCGAGCAGGTCGCTAAATATGCCGACATGTTTTCCGCCATGGGGACGGAAGCGCGCCTGCGCATCATGCAGTTGCTTTTGTCGGCGCATCCGGAAGGTCTGGTAGTCGGCGAGATTCAGGAAGAGCTGGACATCCCGAACTCCACCCTCTCGCACCACTTGGACAAGCTCAAGAACGAAGGTTTGGTGCAGGTGCGCCGGGAGAGCACCTTTTTGCGCTACACCGCGAACACGGAAGCGCTGCAGGAACTCTTGCGCTTCCTCTACGCCGAGTGCTGCAGCCGCAACAAGGCGGTCGAACCGAAAGCCATCATTCAGGTCTGCCGATAGGAGGCAACATGGAAAACCCAGACATCAAGCAGGTGGTTAAAGAAAAATACGGGCAGGCGGCGCTGCGGGTGAAGACCGGCGGCAGCAGTTGCTGTGGAGCGGCACCGGCGAGCGGCTGCGGGTGCGATCCCATCACGTCCAACCTTTACGACAGCGCCCAGGCCGGGCAGATTCCGGAAGAAGCTTTGCTGGCTTCGCTGGGGTGCGGGAATCCGACCGCTTCGGCCTCCCTGAATCCGGGAGAGGTCGTGCTCGATATGGGTTCGGGCGGTGGCATCGACGTGCTGCTCTCCGCCAGGCGCGTTGGGCCCACCGGCAAAGCCTATGGTCTGGATATGACGGACGAGATGCTCGCTCTCGCCAACGAAAACAAGCGCAAGGCGGGCGCCATCAACGTCGAGTTCTTAAAAGGCGAGATCGAGCGCATTCCTCTGCCTGACAACTCGGTGGATGTGATCATCTCCAACTGTGTGATCAATCTTTCCGCCGACAAGGATCGCGTGCTGCGCGAGGCCTTCCGTGTGCTCAGGACGGGAGGAAGGTTCGCCGTTTCCGATGTTGTTACTCGAGGCGAGATTGCCGCCGAGATTCGGCAGAACATGCTGCTCTGGGTTGGCTGTGTTGCCGGAGCACTCGACGAGCAGGAATACCGCAGCAAGCTGGCCGATGCAGGTTTCGAGCAGATTGCGATTGAGCCGACTCGTATCTACCGCGTCGAAGATGCGGGCGAATGGTTCAAAGCCAAAGGCGTGGACTTGGACGGAATGGCAGCCGAGGTCGACGGCAAGTTCATGAGCGCGTTCGTTAAGGCAGTAAAGCCCTGATGCGTCCTCTTTAAGACACAGCGGAGATTCCACTATGCAGGGGCCCTACAACGTTCTGTTCCTGTGCACGGGCAACTCGGCGCGCTCCATTATGGCGGAGGCGATCCTTAATTACAAAGGCAGGCCGACTTTCACAGCCTATAGCGCGGGGAGCCATCCGTCGGGATCGGTCCGGCCGGAGGCGCTGCGTCAGCTCGAAACCGCCCACATACCTGCTAAAGGTCTGCGCAGCAAGAGCTGGGACGAATTCGCCCAGCCGGGCGCGCCCAAGCTCGATTTCGTCTTTACGGTTTGTGACAACGCGGCGAAGGAAGTATGTCCGGTGTGGCCCGGGCAGCCCATGACTGCCCATTGGGGCGTGCCCGAGCCCGGGGAGGAGGGCCGTACGGCGGAGGAACTGCAGGCTGCGTTCCGCGACGCGTTTCTGATGCTGGACCGGCGCATCAGTTTGTTTCTTTGCCTGCCAGTTGCGAGCCTCGACCGGCTCGCGCTCAAGCGGGAAATCGACGCGATCGGCCGAAAGTGAAATCCATGGCCACCGCACTTGAAGAAATTCGCCCAAGCACGCCACCCAAGCGGCTGAACCTTTTCGAACGCTACCTGACGCTCTGGGTCGGACTCTGCATGGTGGCTGGGCTCGCGCTCGGCAAAGGCGCGCCCCACCTGGTGCTGTGGTTGCGCGGCATGGAGTTCGGACGCGGCAGCCAGGTCAACGCGCCCATTGCGGTGCTGATCTGGCTGATGATCGTCCCCATGATGATGAAGGTGGACTTCGGCGCAATCCTCAATGTCAGCGGCAAGCCTCGCGGGCTGATGGTTACGCTGTTCGTGAACTGGCTGGTCAAGCCGTTCTCGATGGCGCTGATCGGCTGGGTGTTCTTCCGGCACGTCTTCGCCGCCTGGATCAGCCCTGCCGATGCCGGCCAATACATCGCCGGGGTGATCATCCTGGCCGCTGCGCCCTGCACTGCCATGGTGTTCGTGTGGAGCTACCTGACCGACGGAGATCCGGCTTACACGCTAGTGCAGGTATCGCTCAACGATCTGATCATGCTGTTTCTCTTCGCGCCCATCGTCCGTTTCCTGGTCAGCGGCGCTTCATCGTTGCAGTGCCGTTCATGGTGCTGCTGTACTCGGTCGCCATCTTCATTGTGATTCCGCTGGCGGTGGGAGTGGCGCTGCGCTCATGGCTCACCCGCACACGCGGCAAAGCATGGTTCGAGCGGGAGTTCCTTCCGAAATTCAGCCCGGTGACTATTCTGGCGCTGCTCGCGACCCTCATCTTCATCTTCGCCTTCCAGGCCGAGAACATCACCGGGCGTTATTTCCACGTAGTCCTGATCGCCCTCCCGATTCTCATCCAGGTCTACTTCAATTCGACTCTGGCGTACGGGCTG